>Ga0181555_1000048_pt1 | contig 107037 bp, 100 predicted proteins | sample 011ome_15_FD_145601 | JGI IMG/M metagenome (GOLD analysis project Ga0181555, IMG submission 145601) | Coastal salt marsh microbial communities from the Groves Creek Marsh, Skidaway Island, Georgia - 011504AT metaG (spades assembly) | ecosystem: Environmental > Aquatic > Marine > Intertidal...
CGCGGCAATTTCCCCGATCCGCAATGACCATCAGATCGTTTGCCAGAATCGTCGTTCTGGCACTTATAGTTCCGCTGCTTTCAGGGTGTGAGTTTGACGTGACCCCAATGGATATACGGACTCTCGAGGAACGCACGAAGTCAAACGATGCGCTGGCCTGCCCCGCCGGCTTGTGTCGTGTCGATGCAGATTTCGAGAGCCCGTCATTTGCCGTTTCAGTCGAAGAGCTGCTGAAGATCGCCGAAAAGGTCATCGGAGACGAGCCCCGCACGAAACTTGTGGCGCAGGATGAGAACCTGCAGCAACTGGTGTTCGTCCAGCGAAGCCGTATTTTCAGGTTTCCCGATACTGTCTGGATTCAGGGCGTCAGGACCGGCACCGGAAGCGCCATCATCATCTACAGCCGTTCCAACTACGGCGAGTCCGACCTCGGCGTAAACAAAAAGCGGGTTCGGGCGTGGCTGACGAAACTGACCGGCCAGATACAGGCATCCGGAACCGGTAACTAGTCGGCAGTCTTGCCCGGGCCGTCCACTTTTGCTTTCCGGCGCTGACGGGATTCATGCCGTGCTAGCAGGGTCGATGCGGTCACGATCAGCGCGCCGCCAACCCATACCCAGATGCCGGGGAATTCCGCAAACAGGAACCAGCCGACGAGAGCCGCCCAGACCAGACGCGCAAAAACCACCGGTTCGACGGCGGAAATATCGGCGATTTTATAGGCCGTCGTCAGCAGCATGTGTCCGCAACTGCCGAGGAACCCGATCATCATCATGAAGAAAAGCTGTTCGATCGTGGGCGTCTGCCAGACGAAGAAAACGGCAATTCCCGACGGCACCATCATCGTAAGGGACAGATAGGCGACAATTGTGGACGGCTGGTCGGTTCGCGAGAGCGATTTCGCTATCAGCTTGGAACAGGTGACCGACAGCATCGACAGGAAGATCAGCACCATTCCGAAATTGATTTCCTGAAGCCCCGGCCGGACGATAATCAGCGCGCCGGCGAAGCCGACCGCGAGTGCCGCCCAGCGGGGTCCCCGAACGCTCTCGCCAAGGATCAGCATCGCGCCCAGACTGACGAATAACGGCCCCGTCAGCGACAAAGCGGTCGCGTCGCCCAGCGGCACCATGCTGAGCGCGGTAAACCACATCAGCAGCGACGCCCCGTTGAACACTCCGCGCGCCATATGCAGCGGAAAGCGGTTGGTCCGCAGCACCGACAGACGGGATTTCAGCAGGATCGGGGCAAAGAAAACGAACCCGAAGAATGCCCGGAAAAACGCGATTTCCATGGCATCCAGATCGCGCGAGAGCAGGCGGACGGAACCGTGCATCGATGCGAAGAATGCGCCCGATATCACCACCAGAATGATGCCGCGCACCGTGGGCGACACATTCTCCATTTCCTCGATGTAGTTGATCGGGTTTTTGATCTGCATTTCCCCGCCAGATACGCATTTGGCCTGCGATGCGTCAATCCACTCTCCCCCCGTCGCCGGGATCGGTGTAAGACATATCTGAAATCGGCCAGAGCAACGGGGAGATAAAAATGCGACCAAACAAGATTCAGCAGGCCTGGGCAGAAGGCCGTACGGCAGTGAATGTCTTTCTCTGCATTCCTTCCTCTTTCTCCTCGGAAATCATGGCATCGCTCGACTGGGACGGCATCACCATCGACATGCAGCATGGCGTTACCGACTATCACAGTGCCTTGCACATGATGCAGGCAGCCGCGCGCTACGATCCGTCGCCGATGGTCCGCGTGCCGTGGAACGACCCCGCGATCATTATGAAATCGCTGGATGCGGGCGCATACGGCGTCATTTGCCCGATGATAAACACCCGCGACGAATGCGAGCGTTTCGTCGGCGCCTGCCGCTACGCACCTGCCGGCTACCGCTCAACCGGGCCGGTCCGCGCCAGTTTTTATGCCGGCGCCGATTACCATGAACACGCAGACACCACCGTTCTCACCTTTGCCATGATTGAAACGCAGGAGGCGGTGGATAACCTGGACGAGATCTGCAGCGTGCCGGGCCTCGACGCCGTCTATATCGGCCCGTCCGACCTGTCGGTCTCCATCGGCAAGGGGCCGGGCGGCGACCAGCGCGACCCGGACGTGATGGAACGTATCGATGCGACCCTCGCCGCCACCCGTCGTCACGGCATCAAGGCGGGCATTCATACAATGACCGCTGCCTATGCCAACGAGATGGTGGAGAAGGGCTTCGATCTCGTTACGCTTTCGAGCGATTTCCGCCTGATGATGGCAAGCGCGGCGGCAATACTTTCAGATGTGAATCCCCACGGCAAAGGATAAACTTCCCTGACCAAGCATCGGTCGTCGCTGGAGGACGTCATGGCAAAGAAACCGCAATACGACCGCAACGCCGAAGACCTCGGCAACGTGGTCGCAATGGAACACGTCAATGTCTGTATCCCGGACCAGCGACTGGCCACGTTGTTCTACATCACTGGCCTCGGGCTGACGCGCGACCCGACGCTGGTGACCGGCGTGACCAACATGTGGGTGAATGTGGGTCGCAACCAGTTCCACCTGCCGACAAACAAACCGAACGTGGTGCGCGGCACCATTGGCATCGTGATGCCGAACCGCGACAGGCTTCTCGACCGCCTCAAACTGGTCAAGGAACCGCTCAAAGGCACCAGGTTCGGCTGGAAGGCAGCCAAGGACCATGTCGACGTGACATGTCCCTGGGGCAACCGCTTTCGTATCCATGAACCCGGCAAAAGCTTCGGCCGGGTCGCACTCGGGATTGCGTATCTCGATTTCGACGTGCCGCCCGGCAGCGCCAAAGGGATCGCGAGATTCTACCGCGAAATCGTCGGTGCGCCGACGAAGGTGAAAAACCGTAACGGAACCTCGGCCCGCGTGCAGGTCGGGTACGAACAGCACCTGATTTTTACCGAGACGCGACGCAAAATCGTGCCGTTCGACGGTCACCACATCCAGATTTACATCGCGGATTTCTCCGGCCCGTACAACAAGCTGCTGGAACGCGGGCTCGTATCCGAGGAGAGCAGCCAGCATCAATACCGCTTCGAGGACATCACCGACCTGGACACCGGCAAGGTATTGTTCACGCTCGACCACGAAATGCGCTCGCTGACGCACCCGCTTTATGCGCGCCCGCTGGTCAACCGGAATCCGGATCAGACCAACAACCAGTTCGGTGCAGGCCACGAACACTGTTCCTGGGCTTTGCCCTTTTCGGGCTGAACGCCGCCAACGACGATCGAAGAAGGGAAAAAATCATGATCAACAGGACATTCATTGCCGCCGTCGCCGCCATTTCCGTGAGCGGCAGCGCATCATCCGTCGCCCAGACCAGTATAGACGATGTGCGTTACTACGATTTCACACATCAGATTCCGCTATTCGCCCCGACGGGAGGCGATATCACAAAGCCCGACCTTACAAAGCCATTCAAGGATTCCAAAGCCGTCGCGAGCTTCGGTTTCCAGGCAACCCGCAAGGTCAAGGACCCGTTCAAGACCCAGACCGGGTTTTTCCAGTGGGGCTGGTTCCATTTCGACGAGCACTACACCACTCATCTGGATTCGACCGATCACTACCTCAATACCGATAAATCGGCGAACGCCGACAAACGCTCGGTCGAGGAATACACGCTGCGCGATATCATCGGCAAAATCGTCTATATCGATATTTCCGACCGCGTTTCGAAGGAGCTGGCCAAGAATGGCGGCAAACCCTCCCCAAATCCCGCGGTAACCGATTTCAGCGAAGCGACCGGCGCCACCGTGCTGCCGGCCGATATAGAAAAGGTTGCCGGCCAGATCACGGACAGGTCCTGGATTGTCGTGCATTCTGGATGGGACAAGCATTTCGTCGGCGATCCGCCCCAGGACCCCTTCCTGCACCCCTATATCAACGGGCTCAACTACCCGGGCTTCGGAAAATCGGCGGTCGAAAAGCTTATCGAGATCGAGAACCGCAAAGGCATTCGCATCAACGGCATCATGATGGATAACCTGTCGATCGATTCCGGCGAATCCGGACGTGGGTCGGACGGCAAAAATCCGTTCGGCGACGGCTGGTACGCCCATCAGTTCGGGCTCACGCGGGGCTGGAAACTTCTGGAGAATGCCAAAGGCACAGGACAGCTCGCAAATGAAAGCGGCACCTGCACCCTGATCGCCGGCGCAATACGGCTGACATCGTCGACCGGTGCCCCGGCTCGTGTAATCGCCGCCTGCCGATAGGCCGATAGAACGATCCCGTCGGAGCCGGTCAGATATTATAGATATCTATCGGCCCGACGATCCGGTCGTCGTGAATGAATATTTTCTTAGTTGCGATACGCAAACCTTCCGCCGTTTCGCGCAGCCCGTAGTCATAGAGACCGCTGCGCACCGCGGCGCCGCGTACCCGCGCATAGGTGCGGACAAGCCATGTCGCGGAGACGCGAACCAGCCCGTCCTGTTCTCCGTGAACCAGGACGTTGGTGACAAGGTGCGCAGTATGCGGCAACGGGTCGGTCGCATATGAGTCATGGCCCTCAATGCGGAATATCCGGGCTTCGAGGCCCGCCTTGTCCATATACATAAGGCTGACGTCGTTGTCGGGATCGTCCGTCCAGCCTTCGTCGCCGTCCATCGCGGGTGCCCAGTAGACGGCATCTTCGGCATACAGCACGAGCCAGTCATCCCAGCGTTTGTTATCGAGACACCAGGCTTCGCGATAAAGGAGGTCTTCGGCGGCAGTCCTGAAACCGGTCATGACGACAACCTCGCCGCCCACTCCCGCCAGAATGCGAAAAAAGGCGTTTCCACCTCGCGCCCCGGATTGCTGTTCAGAGGCGTCACGCCAAGCTCCAGCGCCGCTTCATCCGCACCTTCGACCAGCGTCTTGTGGCCGAGTGCAAGGTCGTTCCATCCGTCTTCCAGGGCTTCGGACCCGGTCTGCGCCCCTTCCATCGCCCGCACATCGTCAGGCACTGCAAGACTCGCAGGGAAGAAAAAATCCTCGTATTTACGGATGCGGGCGCGGCGCGCCTCGGGGGCTTCGTTCCGGGGCGCAATACACCACGTCTCGATCTCGGTCAGCCCGACACTGACCGGCCGCCACACGCGGATACAGCTGGACGCGACATCGTTCAGCAACAGGTTGGGAAATACAGTGACCGTGCGTCCCCGTTCGAGCATCCATTTCACCTTCCCGTCGGGATGGTGCTGCAACAGGGTATCACGCTGCGGCCAGGACGGCCCGGCCTCCGGGTTGCCCCGATCGGCCCAATTGATCATGTGCCCGTTACCGACGTCATAGCCTCCTGAATTGATCTTCTCCAGGCTGAGAATCCGGCTTGCCTCCGTCTTGGCCATTCCGTCATCGCCGCCGGGCGCCAGTGTTTCGCGGTAGCCGACGGTGGTGGCAAAATTCCGGTGAACAGTCGCAACGTGATAACCGTCGGTCGAATTCTCGGTCTGAAGCTTCCAGTTCGCCTCCATCATGTATCGGCTTTCGCCGCGGAGGATTTCCATGCCGTCCGGGGCCTGATCCGTTATCAGATCGATAAACGGCATCGCCCCGCCGAGGAATTCTTCGAGCGGCGGGGCATCGGCATCCAGGCAGCCGAACAGAAAGCCCTTGTAGGACGAAAATTGTTCGATGGGGTGCAGGTTCGTGCCCATGCGGTCGAGGTCTTCCGGCCTGTAGGCCTCGTCGCCGCCACGAACCAGCGTACAGGCGCCGTCCGCGTTGAAGCACCAGCCGTGATAGCGGCAGGTGAGCGTTTTTGCCGAACCGGATGTCCGGCCCGTCAGTCGGGAGCCCCGATGGCTGCACACATCGTAAAAACACCGGATGACATCGTCGCTGCCGCGTATGACGAAAACCGGCTGTGTCCCGATACGGGTCGCGATGTAATCGCCGTGATCGGCCACCTGGCTCTCATGGCAAAGATACAGCCATGTACGACCGAAAATCTCCGACATTTCCTGCTCAAATATCGCGGGGTCGGTGAATGCCGATCTGTGTACGCGAAAAATATTCTCGCCCGGTCTGTCGTCAACCAAGTCCTGCGCGGATGCCATAGATAGCCCTGTTTCCAAAAGTCAAAACCGGCGGCCATCGTTTGTCGACGGCCACCGGTCTGTCAAGCGGGCACGGGCACCAGCCGGTTCAGGGGGCTAGAACCAGCGGGGCACGGCCTGCCTGTACTGAAGGTAGGAATCACCGAACTTGCATTCAAGATAGTCTTCTTCGCGCAGCACCACACCGACATGCAGGACCGCGAACAGCACCGGCAACAGAGCGACCACCGCAGGCGCATTGGCGATCACGCCGATTGCGGTATAGATCGTCATCAACGCGATATAGATCGGATTGCGGGTCGTACCATATGGCCCGTCGGTGACGACTGCCTCGGTGGGTCGCCAGGTTTCGACGGGCGTCCCGCTGGCCCGGAATTGCCACAAAGCTGCCGCCATCAGCGCGAGCCCGCCGATCAGGAGCCCGCCGCCGCCGATATACTGCACGGGCTCGTATTTGAAAGGTGCCAGCATGAACTGGTCGAGCACAAATCCCGCAACCAGAAAGATCAACACAATCCGCGGCGGACGCGCCATCACCTCAGGGCGGTCCTGATAAATGTCGATGTCTTCGAACGGGTCTGAATATCTTTCCATTATCGCTCCTTTAGCCCCGTGGAACCCCTCTCCCAAAGAGGGAGAGGGGACAGAGGGTCTGATCGTCGGGTTTAGTGACGCCCACCGCGGCTAATCATCTTGTCGAGCGCAGCCTGCTGCTTTTCGTCCAGCGTCGCATAAAGCTTGTCGAAGGCGGGACGCACCGTCTTCACGACCTCGAGGCCTGCAGTCAGCATGGTCTCCATCCGGGCGAATTTGCCCGTCGCGGTTTTCTGGCGGCCTTCAGCCTTCATTGCCTCGCAATGCTTGCCGATGGTCTCGCTACCTTCGAGTAGCGCGGCCGCAAGACCGTCCCATGCGACTTTCTGTTCGCCCCGGAACGTGAAGAAGGCTTCCGCGAATCCGATCGCGTCTTCTACCTTTTCGGCCCGGCGGTCGCTGCAGATCATCCGCATGCCGTGACGTCCGCCACGGTGATGCCCGCGGCACCCGCGATCCTCGCCGTGTCTCTCTGACGCCAAAGCCGAAGAGATCAGCTCCAGCTTCGCCGTGTTCATGGTCTGGGGGGCAACGCCGGAAAAGGCGAAAACAGCCCCGCCGATACCGGCGACAGCGACGGTGCCAAGCAGCATTTTTTTCATAACTGACATTTTGTTCTCCATCTGTTGAGGCGCCCGAAAGGAACGAATGGCGCCGATCAACCGAACATAGGGGCACCGTGTAACGCCGGAATGTCCGGCCCCCCCCGTTTTGTAACACTCGGTTACAGCTCCCGTGCCTGTCACACTCCGTTACAAAAAAACGGCCCGCGCGGTGGTTCGGACCGCCTATATTGACCTCATGAATGAAAGCTCGCCCCATATCCTGGTCGTGGACGATGACCGCGAAATCCGCGACCTTACGGCGCGGTTTCTGCGCAAGCACGGCTTTCGCGTGAACGACGCGGCAAACGGCAGGGACATGGACGCACAGCTTGCGACGGGCAGTTTCGACCTGATCGTCCTCGACCTGATGATGCCGGGCGAAGACGGGCTGTCCATATGCCGGCGCCTTCGTGCCGATACCGCCATTCCGATCATCATGCTGACCGCGCTGGGCGAAGAGACCGACCGGATCGTCGGGCTTGAGATGGGCGCAGACGACTACCTGCCCAAGCCTTTCAATCCGCGGGAGCTCCTTGCACGCATCAAGGCGGTGCTGCGGCGAGGCGGCGATTTCCGCAGCCCGAAGCCGGTATCGGGCCGGCAAATGACGTTCGACGGATGGACGCTCGATCTCACAAAACGCGAGCTCCGCGATCCGGACGGTGCGCTGGTCTCCCTGACAGCGGGTGAATTCGATCTGCTTGTCTCGCTGGCCGAACGCCCGCAACGCGTTCTCAGCCGGGATGCACTGCTTGATCTGACCCGCGGACGGGAGGCGAGCGCCTTTGACAGATCGGTTGATGTCCAGCTCAGCCGCCTGCGCCGGAAGATCGAATCCGACCCGAAGGAACCGACCCTTATCAAGACGGTTCGCGGGGGCGGATATATGTTCACAGCCGACGTCGAAGCGAAGGGATAGCCCATCGACATGTTTCGTCGCAGCACCCATGAAAACGATTCAGTTATCGGCGATCGGCCGGGCAGCTGGCGGCGAATATGGCCGTCTTCCATCGCCGGCCGTCTCACGCTTCTCGTCGTCGGCGTCCTCATTGTCGCCATGTGGGTCAGCGCGGCGGCCTATGTCCGGGACCGTGCCCAGACAACATTCAAGCTGCTTTCAGTTTCGGTCGCCGATCGGATAAGCGTGATCGTCCCTCTTATCGAACAAACGCCGGTCGCCGAACGGGACAGGCTGCTGCGTGCATTGAACAGTCCCACACTCTGGATCGGCCTGACCGGGGAACGCCGTCCGCACATCCCGCGTGGCTGGCGCCCCGACCGCCACCATGAGAACGAGATTCAGGCTTTGCTGCCCGACCTGGACGAGAGACGCATCATTATCCGCCGCTTCAACCGCTGGGACCGCGGCGACAGGGCTGCACCGGCGATGCCGGGTGGGCGCGCAGCTCCGCCGGATCTCCTGAACAGCCGGGTAAAGGTGCTGGTTGCGGTCGCATTGAGGACCGGCGGCTGGGTCCATTTCGTCGGCTCCACCGACACCACATCGCTCCGGTGGGCGATGCGGATGATCTTCTGGATATCGGTTTCCACTGCCCTGATAGTCATTGTCTCCTTCTGGGCAGTTCACAGAATGACACGCCCTCTGCGCAGCTTCGCCGACGCGGCCGAAAGGATCGGTCTGGATGTGCGCTCTCCGCCCCTGCCGGAAAAGGGCTCCCGCGAGTTACGCAACGCAACCCGCGCTTTCAACGTCATGCAGGAACGCCTGCGGCGGTTCGTCGACGACCGCACCATGATGCTTGCGGCGATCAGTCATGATCTCCGCACGATGCTGACGCGTCTGAAACTCCGCGCGGAGTTTATCGAAGATGCCGAACAGCAGGCTAAAGCGATTTCCGACCTCAACGAAATGCAGGCAATGCTCGATTCCACCCTCGCCTTTGCCCGCGACGACGCTGCCGAAGAGCCGCGCACCCAGACCGACCTCGCCACCCTGGTCCAGAGCCTCTGCGACGACATGGCGGATGCCGGACAACCGGTTGCCTGTGAGACCCATGGCCGCATCGCCTATGTCTGCGCACCGGGTGCCATCAAGCGCGCGGTCCAGAACATTGTCATCAATGCGATCAAGTACGGCGGCTCGGCCTCTGTCGAGGTCCGCGAAGAAGCCGACCGGATCGATATCGCGGTGACGGACTCCGGGCCGGGGATTCCGGTCGATCGCCGAGAAGATGTATTCCGCCCGTTTTACCGCCTCGAGACCTCGCGTAACCGCGAAACCGGGGGATCCGGTCTGGGCCTCGCGGTCGCGCGGTCGATAGCGCGCCGTCACGGGGGAGACGTCGTTCTGGAAGACGCCGCCGGCGGCGGTCTGACGGTCAGGCTTTCGCTGCCACATACGCCCATGTAATCGCTGCATGGGCACGCCTATGGCTAAAAACCCCGTCAGACGTTAGAAATCCTCCTCATAAACACGCTTACGGGGAGATTACGATATGAGTGGTTCAGGCATAAAGCGCGGGCCGGCAGTGTTCGGCGACCTGCGTGGGTGGATCGACGCCCTGCGGGACGGCGGCGAGCTTGCTGAGATCACCGGCGAGGTCGACTGGGATGTCGAGCTCGGCAATATCATCCGGATGATGCAGGGAAGCGGTGACGGCCCGGCTTTCCTGTTCAACAATATCAAGGACTATAACGGCCCCGACGCGCTGTGTTCGCGCATGTTTACAGGCGGACACGCCAGCTATTCCCGCATCGCCATGATGTTCGGTCTTCCGCCGGACACTCCTGCCCGCGAACTCGTTCGTATCTGCCGGACGATTTTCCAGGAACGGATAGAGCCGCGCAATGTTAACGACGGGCCGGTCAAAGAAAATATCATCATGGGAGATGATATCGACCTTCTCAAATTCCCGATCCCGAAGTGGAACAAGCTGGATGGCGGTCGCTATGCGCTGACCTATGCCGGTTGCGTCACCAAGGATCCCGATACCGGCGTACACAATGTGGGCATCTATCGCGGCATGGTCGGCGGCCCGGCCGAAATACCTGTTCTGTTGTGGCGTGCCCAGCACTGGGGAGGTCATTTCTCGAAACATCAGCAATCCGGCGAAGAAATGCCGGTTGCCTACGTTATCGGCTGGGAGCCCTCGCTTGGCTTCACGGCTGGTGCACCGGTGCCGCGCGCGATATCCGAGTATGACGTGATGGGCGCGATCCGCGGTGAACCGGTAGACCTGATCGACTGCGAAACGGTTCCGCTGAAAGTTCCCGCCAATGCGGAAATCGTGATCGAAGGCTGGATTTCGACAGATCCGGCGACGTTCACCGAAGAAGGCCCGTATGCCGAATTCACCGGTTTCTATGCGCCGGAACGTTCGAAAAAACACACCACGCGGGTCACCGCGATCACCCACCGTAACGATCCGATCTATCGCGGCACGGTCGAGGGTGCGATCCCCGGCAGCATCGGCGAAAACCCGATCATGAGTTCGATCCACCGGTCGGCTGTGGCATGGAATGCGCTGGAAAGCGCCGGCGTCCCCGGCGTGAAGGACGTGTTCGGCCATCCGATTCAGGCGGCCGTCAATCTGAACGTCTCCATCGAACAGACCTATCGCGGTCAGGCCAAGCAGGTCGCCGCGGCGCTGTGGGGCGATTCCTCGTCCCATGTGCGTTACAAGCATGTCACGGTCGTGGATGCCGACATCGACGTTCACGATTACGAAGCTGTCGACTGGGCGCATGCCTGGCGGGTTGCCGCCGGCGAGGGCGACATACTCATCTATCCCGCCAACTGGGGCGCAGGGCTCGACCCGAGCGTCCGGCGAAGGGATGCGAACGTTCATCTGTTCGGAACCGGCAAATGGTCCCGTGTTCTGACCGATGCGACGATCAATCTGGATTATGAGCCGGAACGAAACGGCGACCGTTACCCGCCGACCGTCCGGCCGACTCCTGAAGATATGAAGAAAATCGAGGCGCGCTGGGACACTCTCGGCATAGACGGTAAATGGAAACAGCGGCTTTCGTCATCCGACTGAGAGCGAATAACCGGCCATGCGCAATGCGCATGACGATATGTCATGCACGTTGCGAATAGCGATATGAAGGCCCGGCGATTGACTTCGATACCGGGTGCCGCAGAGACTGCGGCAGAACAATTGAGAGAACGAGTGCGATGCAGGGAGTCCCGTATCGCAGGACATACAGATCAGGGAGCTGACCTATGACGACCAACGAACTCGGCGCAATGCACAACAAGATCGTGCCGCGGGCCTTTGAAGACCTGCGCGGCTGGATCGATGCGCTACGCGAAGAAGGCGAATTGCAGGAAATCGACGTCGAAGTCGATTGGGATTGCGAACTGGGCACAATTGCCCGAAAAACCTTCGGACAGGGCCACGGCCCCGCTCTCCTCTTCAACAATATCAGCGGTTACGGCCCGGACGACGATGTCTATTCCCGTCGCGTCTTTACCGGCGGCCTGTCGAACTACAAGCGCGTCGCCATGATGCTCGGCCTGCCGAAAGACGCTCCCGTGCGCGACCTGGTCCTCGCCACGCGTCATTTCCTGCAGCAGCGGGTCGCACCGGTGGAAGTGTTCGAGGGCGCCGTGAAGGAAAACATCGTCACCGGCGACGACATCGACCTGTACAAAATCCCCGTGCCGCGCTGGCATCGCGAAGACGGCGGACGCTACATCAACACCTATCAGGCTACCGTTACGATGGATCCCGATACCGGGCAGCACAATATCGGCATTTATCGCGGTATGCTGGGTCAGAAAGACACCCTGCCGGTTCTGCTGTGGCGCGCCCAGCACTGGGGCGTTCACTTCCAGAAATGGGCCGATCGCGGCATGAAAATGCCTGTCGCCCATGTCTACGGGTACGAGCCTTCCCTGCCCTATTGCGCTTCCGCCCCGATCCCGACCGGCGTGTCGGAATACGAGGTCATGGGCGCCATGCGCGGCAAGCCGATGGAACTGATCAAGTGCGAAACCAGCGACATCATGGTGCCGGCGAATGCCGAGATGGTGATCGAAGGTTTCATCGATTCCGATCCGTCCACCTTCGAAATGGAAGGGCCCTTTGGTGAATACACCGGGTATTTCGGCGGCGACCAGGGACCGAAGCACGTCACCAAGGTCACGACGATCAGCTACCGGAACGATTCAATCCATCGCGGTACGCTGGAAGGCACCCTGCCGAAGATGCTGAACGAAAACTCAGTTACGAGTTCCGTGCAGCGCGCGGGCGTGGCGTGGAACGTGCTGGAACGGGCCGGCGTGCCCGGCGTGACCGACGTGCATTGCCCGGCTGCCAATAACGGCACTACGCTGATGATCCAGCTGCACCAGACCTATCGCGGTCAGGCCAAACAGGCCGCAGCAGCGATCTGGGGCTCCAATTCGGCGCATCTGCGTTACAAGAATATCTGGGTGCTTGATGACGATATCGACATTCACGATTATGCATCCGTTGACTGGGCATTTGCCTATCGCGTCAATGCGGCGGAAGACGATATCGTGTTCTTCCCTGGCTCCTTCGGCTCCCTTCTCGATCCGTCCACGCGACTGCGCGATCGGGATCCGATGAAGTTCGGTACCGGGAAATGGTGCCGCGTCCTGATCGACGCGACGGTCAATCTGGATTTCGATCTCGAAGACCAGTATGGCGGAAACCGCTATCCGCCGACCGTCCATCCACACAAGGAAGACATGGAAAAGGTCAAGGAACGCTGGAAGGAATACGGCTTCGAGTCCGACTTCGACTGATGCCCCCGGGCGCTAGCGCCGGGCGGCAAAGAACTCTCTGAGCAACGCGGCGGCGTCGGATTCTCCGATGCCGCCGTATACGTCTGGGCGATGATGACACGTCGGCTGGTCGAATATCCGGGGGCCGTTTTCGACACCGCCCCCCTTGGGATCGAACGCCCCGAAATAGACCCGGCGGATGCGCGCAAAAGAGATCGCCGCCGCGCACATCGGACACGGTTCCAGCGTGACATAGAGATCGCATCCGTTTAATCGCACGTCTTTCCGAAGAGATGCTGCCTCCCTGATCACGATCATTTCAGCATGCGCGGTCGGATCGCTGTCGCATTCGACCCTGTTCGCCGCGGTCGCGACGATATCGCCCGTCCCGGCATCGACCAGGACGGCACCCACCGGCACTTCGCCGTCTGCCGCAGCCTTTCGCGCCACTTCAAGCGCAAGCCTCATATGGGGGGAAACGGATAATTCCTGAGCCTCTTCCATGGCGCACAATCGACAGGTGCACGCGCGCGGTCAAGCCCGGAAATACTGAACCCCGCCCCCGAAACGGCACTACCGGCGATCAACTCCCAGTCCGTAGCGCCAGCCATACCATTATTGATAAAAACCATACCGGGCGGAAATCTGCTCGGAACCGTCTGGATTTCAACGATCACAGAGCGTCATCCCGACAAAGCACAGGCCATACCGTACTACTCTTCTGAATAATCACTGCATTCGCCCCAAATTCGACGGGCTTTACGATTTTGCAACCCGAAACCGATAAGATTCCCGCCTTAAGCTCGATACCCGGGGGAATTCATATCGTGGCAAAGCAATTTCAACCGCAACAGGCGCTGGAAACGGCTGTCCGTTGTTTACAGACAGGCGACCTGAAGGCGGCCGACGAACATTGTCGCTCTGTGCTCCGGAGTGTGCCGCAGGAGACGAATGCGCTCCATATTCTGGGAGCGGTGCGACTCAGACAGAACGATCCGGAAAACGCGATCAAATTCCTGACGCGTGCCCGCAAGGGCGCCCCCGCCAACGCCGAGATACTCACCAATCTCGGCGCGGCGCATCGGGCTGCGGGTCGCCCCGATCAGGCGGTCGGAGTGCTGCAGGAGGCCATCCTGCTCGCACCGCAGAACTCATCCGCTTATTTCAATCTCGCAAATGCCTATATCGATGCCGGCAATATAGACCTCGCTCTCGACGCCTATCGCCAGGTGATCGAGCTTGTTCCCGGCCATATCGGCGCTCATCGGACAATTGCCAAAATTCTCCGGGATGCGGGCGATACCGACGGGGCGCTTCGCGCATTCGAGACGCTCGACAGTCTGCAGCCGGACGATCCGGAAACGCTGAATGCGATCGCGGTTCTGTATGCTGGCCGCGGCCAGTTCGAAACTGCAGAGGAATTTCTGCGCCGGGCGGTCACCCTGTCGCCCGCCAATCACGAATTTTCGGCGAACCTCGCAAACATCCTCGCCAGGACGTTCCGCACCGAGGAAGCCCTCGCATTTTATCAGGGCGCCATCGACAACACGCCGGACGATCCAGGCCTATTGTGTAACATCGGGAACGCGGTCAGCCATCGCGGCGACAACCGCGAAGCGGTGGAGATGTATCGGCGCGCGCTGGAGATCGATCCCGACTTCGTGGATGCCCATGCCGGACTGGCCAACAATCTTCTTGCGGACGGCCAGCTCGCCCACGGCTGGAAACATTTCCTCCGGCGGACCAGTGTTCAGACTATGGCGCCGCACCTCGACCGGACACCGTTTGCCACTGACATGACGGGGACCCGCGTGCATGTCGCCGCAGATCAGGGCCTTGGAGACCAGATTTTCTTCGCGCGCTATATACCGGCGCTGCGCGCTCGCGGTGCCCATGTCATTTTCCGGCCCGACCCCAGGATAGCCGCCATGCTGCAACGGGCGGGCATCGCCGACGAAATAGCCCCGGATGTTCTCCCGGCCGATGGCGACATTAAGGTGTCGTCAGGCGATTTGCCGTTCCTGCTGGGCTGTGACGACAGTTCGCCACGACCACCCCCTTTCGGAATCCCTGCCCTGCCGGAGCGGGAAGACAATCTGCGCACAAAGCTTGCGACGTTCGGGCCTGAACCCCGGATCGGCGTTACATGGCGCGCCGGCACCCCCAATATGCGTCAGGCTCTGCAAAAGGAAGCCCCCGTCGCGCTCTTTGCGTCAGCGCTGCGTGACGTTCCAGGATCGGTCATCGTGATCCAGCGGGACGCGGCGGACGGAGAGACAGACCGCTTCGCCTCAGCGCTAGGCCGCCCTGTCCTCGATCTGTCCTCTGCGAATGACGATATAGAGGATCTCCTCGCTCTTTCGGGCCTGCTGGACAGTTATGTCGGCGTCAGCAACACCATCACCCATCTTCGGGCCGCGCGCGAGAAGACATCCAACGTGATCGTCCCACGCCCCGCGGAATACCGCTGGATGAACGCGGGCATGGAAAGTCCCTGGTTTCCGGGTTCCCGGGTTCATCGCCAGACAACAGACGGCGCATGGTCGCCCGCCTTTGATGAGCTGTCGTCCGCGCTGAAGGGATAAGCTAAATGGAAATGACGCGGCCGCTCCGCAGTGAACCAAGCGTTTCCACAACCGCATTCCCGGTCTATGTGGGCTACGATCGTCGCGAGGATATCGCCTATCAGGTGTGCCGTCAGTCGTTGCTCCGCAACGCATCGATTCCCCTCGATATCGAGCCGCTGGTTCAGGACTCGCTTCGGGCGCAGGGCGTATATACGCGGGGGGTGGACCCGCTGGCCTCGACCGATTTTACGTATACCCGCTTCTTTGTGCCTTATCTGACCGGCTACCGGGGCTGGGCAATATTCTGCGACTGCGATTTCCTGTGGCTCTCGGACATTGCGGACCTGATTGCTTTGTCCGACGACCGTTTCGCGGCCATGTGCGTGCATCACGATCACCGGCCGACAGAACGGCACAAGATGGAGGGCCAGCAGCAGACGCTGTACCCGCGCAAGAACTGGTCATCGATGATCCTGTTCAATTGCGGTCATGAAGCCAACCGGGCGCTTACCCCGGAGCTTGCAAACCGGGAAACCGGGAAATACCTGCACCGCTTCGGCTGGCTCGACGACTCACTGATCGGCGCTTTGCCTGAAACATGGAACTGGCTTGAAGGCTGGAACGATAAGCCAAAACGTGGCACACCATCGGCAATCCATTATACTCGCGGCGGACCTTGGTTCGAAGACTGGAAAGACGTCGATTATGCCGATCACTGGCTCCGCGAAGAGAGCGCTTACCGCTCCGGTCGATAAAGGCAGGCTGACATGCGCCCGCTGATCGGTATCACGCTGGATTCCGAGGAACCGGGCACCTACTCAAAATTTCCGTGGTACGCGATCCGCGAAAACTATTCTTCCGCGGTTTCCGACGCGGGCGGCCTGTCGGTCATGCTGCCCCATGAACTGGATCGCGTGGACGACTATCTCGACCTGATTTCGGGACTTGTCGTCACAGGCGGCGCTTTTGACGTCGATCCCGCCCTTTTCGGGGCAGAGGCGCGCCACCCCTCCGTTGTCGTCAAAGCGGCCCGGACCGATTTCGAATGGGCGGTCACCGAAGGCGCGCTGAAGCGCGACATGCCGGTCCTCGGCATTTGTGGCGGCCAGCAACTGCTGAACGTCGTGCTCGGCGGCTCGCTGATCCAGCATATCCCCGACGAGATCGACAATCCGCTCGCCCATGAACAACCTAACCCCCGTGACGAAGCAGGACACGCCGTCACGGTGACGGAAGGCACCCTGCTTCATCGTATCGCCGGCAATACGAAGCTGTCGGTGAATTCGGCACATCACCAGGCCGTCAAGGATGTGGGCAAGAACGTCACGATCAACAGTGTCGCGCCCGATGGCGTAATCGAGGGCATTGAGGCAGCGGGGTATGCCTTCTGTCTCGGTGTACAATGGCACCCGGAATTCTCCATCGATCCGGCAGATGCGCTTATATTCAAGGCATTCATCAATGCTGCAGAAGCCTACGCATGACCGATAAAGAAGGCGAACGTATCGCGAAACGACTGTCGCGCGCAGGCGTCTGTTCGCGCCGTGAGGCCGAACGCTGGATTGCCGACGGCCGGGTCTGGGTGAACGGCAAGAAAATTTCCGAACCGGGGACCCTGGTCACCGACACATGCGATATCCGCGTGGACCGGAAACCCATTGCAGCGCCGCAGGCCACCCGGATGTGGCGGTATCACAAACCTGCCGGCCTGATCTGCAGCAACAGCGACCCGCGCGGCCGCCCGACGGTTTTCGAAAGGCTGCCGACGCATCTGCCGCGTGTCATGTCCGTCGGCCGTCTGGATTTCGATTCCGAAGGACTGTTGCTGCTGACAAATGACGGCGGCATCGCCCGGCGGCTAGAGCTGCCTGAAACGGGCTGGGTCCGGCGCTATCGCGTCCGCATGTTCGGTACCCCCACCGAGAAGGAAATTGCCCTGCTCGCCAAGGGAATAACGGTAGAAGGTATGAAATACGGGGCGATCGAGGCCACCATAGACAGCGACAAGGGCAGAAACGCCTGGGTAACGGTGGCGCTGCGCGAAGGCAAGAACCGCGAGATTCGAAAAGTATTCGAACATCTGGGATATCCGGTGAACCGCCTGATCCGCACCGCCTATGGTCCGTTCCAGCTTGGCCAGCTCGGCCGCGGCGGCGTCGAGGAAGTGCCCCGACGTACCCTGAAAGATCAACTCGGCCTGGATACATCCAATGCGCATCGTGGCCGGCAGGCATAGAGGCCGCGTCATTCATGCCCCCGAGGGCACCGAGATCCGTCCCACATCGGACCGGGTACGCGAATCCGTCTTCAACATTCTCGAGCACAGGGACTGGGGGCCCGGCGGGCTCTCCGTGGTGGCGGGCGCGCTGATCCTCGACGGGTTTTGCGGCACCGGCGCACTCGGCCTCGAAGCGCTGAGCCGCGGCGGCGCGCATGCGACCTTCATGGACAGGAACCGTGTGGCCCTCGCACTCTGCCGACAGAATCTCGACGCGTTGGGCGAACGGTCGGCGGCGGACGTTCTGCAGGGCGACTGCCTGAAACCAGTTCGCCCGCCTGAAGCCTGCGGGCTTGTATTGCTGGACCCTCCCTACAAGGCGGGGCTCGCCGCACCGGCCCTTTCAGCGCTCCGCGATGCAGGGTGGATCGCGGCAGGCGCAATCTGCGTGGTCGAAACAGAAGCCGGCGCGATTCCGGATTTCCCGGAAGATTTCGAGAAACTGGACTCACGAAAATATGGTGCCGCGAGAGTTCACTTCCTGCGATACCAAGGTTCGACGACCTGATCGCCCGACGGTTTATTCAGTCAGCCCGTATTTTTACTTCCATTTGACCAACTGCGCCCCTATACACGCGGCGTTATGGATCAGACACGTCATATCTTCCCGGATTTCTTGCCGGAAATCCCGATGACCGAAAACGGCCGGACCCCGGTCACGGTCGGCATTGTGATGCTGGCCGCACCGGTATTCGGTCCGGTATTCCCGGCACACTTCCGCCTTTCATAGCCGTAATCCGGAAACAATAACGGCATGTGGAGGGCGAACCGGCGGTTCGCCCTTTTTGATTCCTGAACTGGACATATCGATATGACGCGTAATTCTGCACACCTGCCGGGCGATCAAATGCGATCGAGACCGTTCTGGCGAATTGAGCTGGCGGAAATGGCCCGGCTCGGCGCACCGATTGTCTTCACGCAACTTGCATGGGTCGCGATGCTGACCACCGACACTGCCATGATCGGCCGTCTCGGACCGGACGCACTCGCCGGTGCATCGCTCAGCCTGATGGTCTTTTTTCTGACATGGGTCCTCTGCTTCGGCGTCATCATGGCAACGGCCACACTTGCCTCGCAGGCTTTCGGCGCGCGCAAGCCGCGAATGATCCGCCGTGTGATCCGGCAGGGTTTCTGGGTGACAATCATCCTGACGATGCCGGCCTTGATCGCGTTCAGGTATACGCCGGACCTGCTGGGCATGATGTCGCAACCGCCGGAAATTCTGCCCCACGCAGACGCCTATATGAGCACGCTGATGTGGAGCCTGATGCCGAGCATCGGGTTCGCCGTGGTCCGGAACTTTATTTCATCGCTGAACCGTCCAACTCCGGCGCTCTGGGTCATGCTGGCCGGCGTGCCGCTGAACGGGCTGCTGGATTATGCCCTGATTTTCGGTAATTTCGGCGTCCCTCGGCTTGAACTCGTCGGTGCGGGTATCGCGACATCGATCGTCAACTGGCTTATGTTCCTGGTGTTGCTCGCCGTCGCTGTCTTCGCGAAACCGTTCAGGCGCTATGCTATCCTCGGGCGGTTCTGGCGGCCGGACTGGTTCCAGTTCCGCCAGATATTCCGCATCGGGCTGCCAATCGCGGCAATGAGCCTGCTGGAAGCCGGGTTCTTCTTCAGTTCGATCTTTATCGTCGGCCAGTTCGGCGCGCATGCCATCGCCGCGACCATGATCGCGCTGCAGATGCCGCACATCACCTTCATGGTGCCGATGGGGCTGGGACAGGCCGCAACCGTTCGTGTAGGGCAGGCTGTCGGCCGGCGCGATGTTCGCGGCGCATACCGGTCAGGGTGGGTCGCCGTTTCGATCGCGCTCGCCTTTATGTCGGTGATGACCGCCATCGTGCTGTCGATACCGGAGACCTTTGCATCCATCTATCTGGATGGCGCCCGCCCGGACAGCGCGGCAGTGCTGGCCCTTGCCTCGTCTTACCTGATCTACGCTGCCTTCTTCCAGGCTGCGGACGGCATTCAGGCCGTCGCCGCGGGCGCGCTACGCGGCCTCAGCGACACGACCTGGCCGATGGCCATCGCCGCGTTCAGCTATTGGGGCATCGGCCTGACAAGCGGGCTTACCCTTGCATTCGCAGGCGGCTTCGAGGCCGCTGGTCTCTGGATGGGATTCGTTCTCGGACTCGCCAGTGCCGCATTCCTCCTGACCAGACAGTTCAGGCAATTGGAACGGCGGGGCTTCATGCCTGCTGTCGAAGAAGGTGATACCGGTACCTAGAAGGAAGCCCCTACCGGATATCTCAGCGGCGACCGAACAGTCGCTCTATATCCGTCAGGTTCAGTTCGACATAGGTCGGTCGGCCATGGTTGCATTGCCCGGAATGGGGGGTCACTTCCATCTCGCGCAGCAGGGCATTCATCTCTTCCGGAGAAAGCCGGCGGCCGGCGCGGACGCTGCCGTGGCAGGCCATGGTGGAACACACGTCTTCCAGCCGCTCCTTCAGGGCAAGACCCGCGCCGAACTCCTCGAGGTCGTCGGCGAGGTCTTTCAAAAGGCCTTTTACATCCGCCTGCCCGAGCAAAGCCGGCATCTCCCGCACCACGACCGCGCCGGGGCCGAATTTTTCGATGGAAAGCCCCAGTTCCTCGAACTCGGCCATGCGTTCGCACAATCGATCAACGGCGGCTTCATCCAATTCAACGACTTCCGGGATCAAGAGGCCCTGGCGCTTTGCGCCGCCGTCCGCGAGCGCTTTCTTCATGCGCTCATAGACGAGCCTTTCATGCGCCGCATGCTGATCGACAATCACAATGCCTGTCGCCGTCTGGGCCACGATATAGGTTTCGTGGACCTGTGCCCGGGCCGCACCCAACGGGAAGTTCTGAGGCGGCGCGGTGTGGGGCTGTGAACTTCCGCTATCCGTTACGCGGGCAGACGGTGTGTCGAAGGCCTCCAGCATACCGGTCGATGCAGGCGCCTGATACGCCGCCGCAATCTCCGCCAGTTCCCGCGGCAACGCCGAAGACTGCCGCCACGGCATCGATCCGCCGCCGGCAACGCCCATGCCGGGGTGGAATGCACCCAGCGCCGATATCGCGACCGTCGTGGAGGCCTTGTGGCCGGCCGCCTCCAACGCACGGCGCAGGCCGCCGACGATCAGCCCGCGGACAAGGCCCGCATCCTGGAACCGGACCTCTGCTTTCGCGGGGTGCACGTTCACGTCGACGCATTCCGGCGGCACATCGAGGAACAGCGCGACCATCGGATGGCGGTTCCTCGCAAGAAAATCCTGGTAAGCGCCGCGTACCGCGCCGACAAGCAATCGATCCTGAACGGGCCGTCCGTTTACGAACAGATACTGGGCGCGTGCATTTCCCCTGTTAAGCGTCGGCACACCGGCATAGCCGCTGAGAAGGATTCCGCCCCGCTCCGCCTCGACCGCGACGGCATTGTCGGCAAATTCACGACCCATCACCGCGGAAAGGCGATCAAGCCGCGCGGTCAAGAGGTCGCCCTGGGCCGGACCGTAGCGAAAACGCGTCCGGTCTTCATCCGACAGCGAAAACGCCACCTCGGGATGGGCCATCGCAAGACGCTTGATCGCATCGGCCGCATGGTCGACTTCGGTACGGGGCGTTTTCAGAAATTTCAGCCGCGCCGGGGTGGCGTAAAACAGATCGCGGACGTCGATACGCGTTCCGGCGCCAAGCGCCGCAGGCCGCGGCTTCTCCTTGCGTCCGCCTTCAACAACAATTGCATAGGCTGCCGATGCACCCGCCGCACGACTGGTGATGGACAGCCGCGACACGGCTCCGATTGACGGCAGGGCTTCGCCGCGAAACCCGAGTGTCCGGATATCCACCAGATCGTCATCGGGCAGTTTCGACGTGGCGTGACGCTCAACGGCAAGTTCAAGTTCATCCGCCGTCATCCCGCACCCGTCATCCGTGACCGAGATCAGGACCCGGCCGCCGTCTTCAAGCACCACGTCGATATGACGCGCGCCGGCATCGATCGCGTTTTCAACCAACTCCTTTACCGCCGCGGCGGGCCGTTCGATCACCTCGCCAGCGGCGATGCGATTGACCAGCGTCTCGGGCAGGCGGCGAAGGATCAAAGGCTTACGCCCTTTTGGAGGTATTCACGCGCGAGAATCTTGCCTTCCTCGACCGCCGGCTGGTCGAACGCGTTGACGCCGATCAGATCGGCGGCGATGACCGTCTCGAGCATGAAATGCATCATCAGCGCCCCCAGCGAGAGTTCGTCAACCTGCGGGACATTGAACACCCGCGTTGGCCGGCCGTTATTTGCCAGGGTTTCCGCCGTCGCGCGCCCGGCAGCCGCAAACAGGTCGCCCATCGTCCGGTCTTTTAGATAAGACAGCCCATCGAGCGCCGAAATACTGTCCGGCACCCGTGCGCCCTGCCCGCCCGTCTCCGTAAAGATAAACGAAATCATCTTGTCGGCCGGGCCGTCCAGATAGAGCTGCAGCTGACTGTGCTGGTCGACCGTCCCCACCGCCCGGACGGGCGTGGTGCCATTCCCGTCTTTGCCGAGGCTTTCCGCCCAGAGCTGGCAGTACCACAGACCCAGGTCAGCCAAACGGTCGCAATAGGACATCAATACGCTGATATCGGCCCCGACGTAACGATTGAGGCCGATAGAAACCGCCGCCCCGGCGGCAGGCGCGAAATCGCGCACTGGATCGCCGGAGAGCATTTGTTCGATCACCATGCGTGCGCCATCACGCAATCGCCCGATATCGAACCCGGCGATGGCAGCCGGCAACAGACCGGTGACTGAAAGAACGGAATAGCGTCCCCCCACATCCGGATCGTGATCGAGAACGGCACACCCATATTGCCGCACAATCCTGGCGAGCGGATTTTCAGTAGGTTCGGTAATAGCAACGAGATGGTCTGCGATTTTTTCTTTGGCGACCTCGCCGATCAGCGCTTCGATCAGAGCAACCAGTTGAAGCAGTGTTTCCGCCGTCGACCCGGATTTGGAAATGGCGATGACGCCTGTTCTCTTCCAGTCGAGACCGGCGATCAGCTTGTCAAAGGTATCCGGGTCGACGTTGCTCATAAAATGCAGACGGGGCGCACCGGGAAGCCTGCCCAATCCGGTCCCCGCTACCGAACACAGCGTCTGTCCGCCCAGGGAAGAGCCGCCGGTACCGAGTACGACCACGTCGTCAAATGAAGCGCGAAACCGGTCGGCGATTTCATGGATAGAAGGGAAATCATCGCGGGTCTCGGGCAGACGGAGCAACGGCAGCGAATTCCCGGTATATGCAGCGCGCAGCTTCTGCAGCGCTTTCTCGGAGTCGGCGAGGTAGCCCTCGAAGCTGGCGATGTCCAGTCCACCATCGCCGATTTCAGCGGCGAAACAATCGGTGAGGTCCTGAGTGTATGGCAAAGTCATATGCAGATATCCCTGTCTAACCTGCACCTTAGGTCATGACGGCGAATCATGAAAAGGGCGAGTAAACCGCCCGGTCACGCTCTGTGTATAAATCTGAGCAGACCGATAAAAACGCGCGGACTCTAGCGTGTTTCGTCGATGCCCTGCGGGTCGCCGACAATGACGACCGTCAGGTCTTTCGCCTTATAAAGCCGTTTTGCCACTGCGTTCACCGCCTCGAGGGTGACGGCGTTGATGAGCGAAGGCCGGTTTTTAATATAGTCCATGCCCAGATCCGATATCTGAATGCCGACCAGCATGTTTGCGATACTGCGGCTCGATCCCAGACGGAGCGGGAAGGATCCGTTCATATAGGTTTTCGCCGTCTCCAGCTCTTTCGCAGTGATGCCGGACTCCGCAAGCTTCCGCCACTCCGCCCGGATTACCGACAGCGATTCCGCCGCGCGCGCATTCTGCGTGGCAACGCCCCCGGCGAGAAGCGCCGAATGTTCCATCGGACTGAGATAAGCATAGACCGAGTAGGCGAGCCCGCGCTTTTCGCGGATTTCCTCATACAGGCGCGAACTCAGCCCCCCGCCGCCGAACACCCGCGTCACCAGCAACGCCGCATACCAATCGGGGTCGGCGCGCTTTATCCCGGCATGTCCGAGGATCATGATGCTCTGCGGTATCTGCTTGCGCACAATGAGGGTCTTTCCGCTGCCGGCGGGCGCGGTTTCGGGGATCGCAAATATCGGACCTTTGGCCGGCAGATCGCCGAACACGCTGTCCAGACGGCGTTTCAGTTCTTCTTCCGAAATGTCGCCGACAACGCCGATAACAAGCCGATCACGGGTGAAGCGGTCACGGACAAAAGATTTCAGATCGTCGACCGTGAGCGTCGCGACCGTCTTTTCGGTGCCGTCAGAGGGTTTAGAATAGGGATGTCCCGGGAAAACCGTCTCGGACCAGAGCCGGCCCGATATCTTCTGCGGATTCTTTGACTGCTGACGCAGCGAGGCGAGCATCTGCGACTGGATGCGTTTGACAGGAGCATCGTCGAACCGGGGCGCATTCAACGCCAGCTTCAAAAGATCGAAAGCCCTGTCGCGCTCCGCCGCAAGCGTGCGCAGTTGACCCGTAAACGTATCCCTGCCCGCACTGAACGACATCTGTGCCGCAATTTCCTCGAGGGACCGCTGGAACGCCTGCGATTTCAGATCACCAGCACCTTCATCGAGCAGTCCGGACGTCATCTCGGCCAGGCCTTCCTTGCCGTCGGGGTCCGTTACAGAACCGGCATTGCGGAAAGCGAAACTTACGGCCACCAGCGGAACCGATGTATCAGGCACGAACCATGCGACGATACCCTTGTCGGACACCACTTTTCGGACATCCATCGCGTGCAGGGTATTGACTGAGGCAAATACGCCGACCGCCAGCACCGCAATAACCAGTTTCGGCAAGCAGCGTATTATCGTCATTGTCCGGCCTCCGGCAGTAGGGTGCTGGTGACGGATCGCTCAACTTTCAGCACCGATTTGGCCGCCGCCATTACCTGTTCCGGCGTGACCGCGGAAATTCGGTCCGGCCATTCCTCGACATCGGCAATGGTCTGCCCCTGGGTAAAGGCCTGCCCAATAGCGTTCGGCCCGGCGCGAATGCCGTCCCGCGCATAGATTGCCTGGGCCGACATCAGCCGTTTTGCACGTTCGATATCGGCGGGCTTGAACCCCTCCTTCACGGCCGCATCAAGTTCTTCAAGCACTGCCTTTTCAAGTGCAACGACATCGCCACCCGCCTTCGGGCTGGCGTAGATGCCAAACTCGCCGTAATCCAGCCCGTCACCGCTGTACCAGGCGCCTGCGTTCGATGCGATACCGCGCTCTACCACCAGTTTGCGGTATAGACGGCTGGTAGACCCGCCGCCGAGAACCTGCGCCAGGACCTCCAGCGCATAGCCCGTCCCTTTTTCGTCGGCGCCGTAACTCGGAGCCAGGTAGGTCCTCGACCAGGACGGCAAGCTCACCCGCGGGTTGGTCAGAATCACCCGTCGTGCCGCACGTTGCGGGGGCTCCTGCGGGCGGACTCGCTCCGGCACGGTCTTGCGCGGGATCGGACCATAGTATTTTTCGGCCAGCGCGCGGACTTCGCCCACCGTGGTGTCCCCCGCGATTACCAGCATCGCGTTGTTCGGTGCATAGTGCTTGCGATAGAACGCCAGTGCTTTTTCTGTGGTCAGCTGCTCAATTTCGCTCATCCAGCCGATGACGGGGCGGCCGTATGGATGGTTCAGGTAGAGTGCCCTGCGCACCTGTTCACGCAACTGCGCCGCCGGGCTGTTGTCCGTTCTCGACCGGCGCTCTTCCAGCACGACGTCCCTCTCGGGCAGGACAACCTCATCGGTAAGCACGAGGTTCTGCATCCGGTCGGCCTCGAGCCGCATGACGGTTTCCAGTTCATGTGCTGCGACGCGCTGAAAATAAGCGGTGAAATCGTAGCTGGTGAACGCATTATCCCGTCCGCCGATCCGCGCAATCGTCCGTGAAAATTCGCCCGGCGCGACCGTTTTCGTACCCTTGAACAGCAAATGTTCGAGAAAGTGCGCGAGACCTGATTCGCCGGGCTCCTCATCCGCCGCCCCGACGCGGTACCACAGCATCTGCATCACGATCGGCGCCCGGGAGTTTTCTATCACGACCACCTGAAGCCCGTTATCGAGCGTGAACGTTTTCGGGGAAAACACGGCAGCGGATACGGACACACCAAACATCAGCACGCCCGACACCGCAAAAACGCAGGCGGCGGAAAACATTCTCAGAGAGTAAGGCAAATCAAGCTCCCGGCATTAAGCGGTAGTTACGAGGCGCAAGCTGTCTCACAGGGCCCGTCCATAGATCATCATATTTACAGTTGGCTACACGTCCGCCGGATACAAGACCCGTCGTAACCACACTTGCGTCGGCTAGAAGACGCCTTCCAGCCAGCCCTTGGGCTTGCGGACAATCTGAGGCGTCCGGCCCTTGGTCGGCGCGTCGCCCAGACCGGCATTTTCCCGCAGCCGCTGTTGCTCGGCCGCTGCATCGACCACCGTTCCGGGCGGCGGCTTTTTCTGCCAGAAAATAAGCCTGTCAGTGAAACTGTCGTCTTCCGTCGCGAGAATAGAGGATTCCCGGTTCAGGGTCTGGCGGATAGAGGGATCTGCATCGATCGCGCCGGCTTTTGCCAAAAGCGCCGTCTCGCCTTCTGTTGTCCCGGGACCCTGCGGCGCGGAGGCGGTCGCTCCCTCGCTTTTGACAAGAAGATCGCGCGCGGATTCCGTGATTGCCTTTTCCTGGGGACGTTCCGCACCGGGCCGCGGCGGGCGCAAGCCGAAATCCGGAGGCATGCTCAGTGGCGCGCGGGTAACGACAGCAAATTCGTCCGGCGACTGCTTGCCGATGCCGATGGCTTCCCGTGCATTTTCGCAGGCGGACAGGGTGAACACCGCAAGTATCGCAAGCAGAACAGGCCTGAAAATCCCCGAAAAACGTGTCATTTGCTTCGTTCCATGGTGAACCGGACTCACCCCTCTAACCTATTGTCGCGACGCTTCTCAATCAAGCCGTCAAACAGCAGCATGACGACTCCGACGGAAATCGCCATATCGGCCACGTTAAAGGCCGGCCAGTGATATCCGTATGCGTGAAAGTCGAGAAAATCCGCCACCGCGCCATACATGACGCGGTCTATCGCATTGCCCAGCGCGCCGCCGATCACCATACCGAGAGCTGTCGCCAGCCAGCGCGATTTCGCCTTGTACATCCAGACGGACAGAGCGATGGAGATGACCACCGCCACGGTGCACAAAAATACGGGCGTCCAGGGCGACTGGCTGCTGAACAGGCCAAAGCTCGCACCGCGGTTCCAGACCATCACGATATTGAAAAACGACGAGACCTCGATAATGCGGGGCGGCGCCATGATGTCGTGCACGATCCAGTACTTGACCGCCTGGTCCAGGGCAATAATCGCGGCCGCAACGGGGAATCCGATCCGTATCAAAGGCGCATGCTCACTCCGCCGCCGCGGAGATGTTTTCAACGGCATCTGCGCAACGGTTGCAGATATCCGCATTTTCGCCGTCGCCCCCGACCTCGGGCAGTACCTGCCAGCAGCGTTCGCATTTACCGCCATCAGCCAGAGCGGGCATGATCGCGACACCCGGCACATCATCAATCGAAAATGCGCCTTCAGGCGCATCCCCGGTGTCGATCACGACACGTGACGTAATCGCAATCTCTGCGAGATCGACGTCGTCCAGCACGGTCGCGATTGCGTTGTCGAGATAGACCCTCGGCGCCGCCTGCAGGCTCGACCCGATACGTTTCTCAGCCCGCTCTATCTCCAGAGCGCCGGTGACGACCCGCCGCACGCGCCGGACAATCGACCATTTTTCGGCCAGCGCATCATCGCGCCAGTTCGCGGGCAAATCCGGATAGGTCTGAAGGTGGACACTGTTACCGTCGCCCGGATTACGCGACAGCCAGGCCTCCTCGGCGGTGAAACAAATCACCGGGGCAAGCCACGCGGTCAGGCAGTTGAAAAGTTCGTCAAGAACCGTCCGCGCGGCGCGGCGATGAATTGAATCGGGACGGTCGCAATACAGGGCGTCCTTACGGATATCGAAATAGAACGATGACAGGTCGACAGCGCAGAAATTATGGAGGGCGGTAAACATGTCGTGAAAATCGAACGTCGCCGCCCGGCTCCGCACCAACTCGTCGATCTCCGACAGCCGATGGAGAACCCAGCGTTCCAGTTCCGGCATCTCGGCCACCGGAAGACGCTCGCTTTCCTCGAACCCGTCGAGATTTCCGAGAACAAAGCGCAGCGTGTTGCGCAGACGGCGATAGGCATCGGTCTGGTACTTGATGATCTCCGGACCGATCTTGAGGTCCTCAGAATAATCGGATGCAACCACCCAGATACGCAGAATATCGGCGCCGTACTGTTTGATGATTTCCTGTGGCGCGACGACATTGCCGGTGGATTTCGACATCTTCTGCTTGTCGTCTGCCAGGACGAATCCATGGGTCAGGACGGCATCGTAAGGCGCCCGGCCCCGGGTGCCGCAGGATTCAAGCAGGCTGGAATGGAACCAGCCGCGATGCTGGTCGGACCCTTCAAGATACAGCGTCGCCGGCCATTGCAGGTCATCGCGGTCTTCAAGCACGAAACTGTGGGTGGAGCCCGAATCGAACCAGACATCGAGGATATCGAACACCTGATCGTAATCATCCGAATTGTAATCGTTGCCGAGGAAACGCGACGGGTCTGACGCAAACCATGCGTCCGCGCCCTCTTCGCCGATAGCGGTGGCGATACGTTCCTGAACGGCAGCATCGCGCAGCAGTTCGCCGGTTTTCTTGTTGACGAACACCGTAATGGGGACGCCCCAGGCACGCTGACGGGACACGACCCAGTCGGGCCGTCCTTCGATCATGCCATGCAGGCGGGTGCGCCCGGTCTCCGGGTAGAATCCGGTCGCGTCTATCGCATCCAACGCGACCTTGCGCAGCGTTTCGCCTTTCCCGGTGAACGGCTTGTCCATCGCGATAAACCACTGCGGCGTATTGCGGAAAATCAGCGGCTTTTTCGAACGCCACGAATGCGGATACTGATGTTTCACCCGGCCACGGGCGATCAGCGCATTGGCCGCGACAAGCGCATCGATAACCGCCTGGTTGGCATCGCCCTTCTTGCCCTTTTCGGTGATGACGCATTTGCCGCCAAAACCGGGCGCTTCGTCCGTATAGATTCCGTCTGCATCGACCGTATAGGGGATACGCGTATCGATACCGCGCGCGGTCAGGCTCTGCCCGCTGGCGATCCAGATGTCGTAATCGTCCCGGCCATGACCCGGCGCCGTGTGCACGAAGCCCGTGCCGGCATCGTCCATGACATGGGAACCGTCGAGCAACGGGACATCGAAGTCATAACCCATCGCGGCAAGCGGATGGGCACAGACCGCGTCGCTCAGCATCTCCGCGGTGACATCCGCCACCCGGTTCCATGTTGTCGCCCGCGCCGACCCCATAACGTCGTCAACCAGCGCGTCTGCAAGGATCAACCGGTCGCCGGTCCTAGCCCAGTTCTCTTCCGGGGCATCGGTGACTTCATAAAGTCCGTAGGAAATTTTCGACGAATAAGATATCGCCCGGTTGCCCGGGATCGTCCAGGGCGTCGTCGTCCAGATGACGACAGACGCACCGGCGAGCGCCTCCATTGTGTCCGCGCTCGCAGACCGCAGCGGAAACTTCGCCCAGATCGTATCGGATTCGTGATCGTGATATTCGACTTCGGCCTCCGCCAGCGCGGTCTTTTCGACCACGGACCACATCACGGGCTTGGATCCCTGATACAACAGGCCGTTATCGACGAATTTCATCAATTCGCGGGCGATCTGCGCCTCGGCGGCGAAATTCATCGTCGTATACGGGTTTTCCCAATCGCCAACCACGCCAAGCCGCTGGAATTCCTCGCGTTGCACGCCGATCCAGTGTTGCGCGAATTCGCGGCATTCGCGGCGGAATTCGACGATCGGCACCTCGTCCTTGTCGCGGCCGTCCGCGCGGTATTTTTCCTCGACCTTCCATTCGATCGGCAGGCCGTGGCAATCCCATCCGGGTACGTAATTGGCGTCCTTGCCGAGCATCTGCTGCGACCGGTTGATCACGTCTTTTAGAATTTTGTTCAGGGCATGGCCGATATGCAGATTGCCGTTCGCATAGGGCGGGCCGTCATGCAGGATAAATTTTTCGCGCCCTGCCGATTGTTCGCGCAGACGCTTGTAGAGATTCATCTGTTCCCAGCGCGCAAGAATAGCCGGTTCGCGCTCCGGCAGCTTGCCGCGCATCTCGAACTCGGTCTTCGGCAGGAAGACGGTGGATTTATAGTCGATCGCCATAATTCTTAACTATCCTGAAGGACGCGTTATTCGGGCGCCCGTCTTAAATCGTCCGGGCCGATGCTGTCCAGCAGCGCCCGGGCATCGTGGGAATCCAGCGCGATCTGTTCGCGCAACTGGGCAATGCCGTCGAACTTCTTTTCCGGGCGGATATATTCGACCAGGGCCACCCGAAGCAGCTTGTCATATATGTCATCCGTGAAGTCGAAAATATAGGTCTCGCAATTGACCTCGTTCTTGTCGAAGGTCGGCCGCCGGCCGATATTCGCGCACCCCGCGTGCCAACTGGTAACGCCGCCCTCTTCAACGCCGACCCAGACCGCATATACACCAAGAGCCGGTTCGAGATAATCGTCCAGCGCGATATTCGCGGTCGGGAACCCGATCTGCCGGCCGCGCTGGTCGCCCTTGATTACGCGTCCCTCGACTTCCCACAGCCGGCCCAAAAGGTTGGCGGCTCCGGCAGGGTCACCTTCACGCAGGCAGTTGCGGATATTCGTGGATGAATAAACCGTCTCGCTCTGGTCCTTGACCGGCTCGATGATGGATATGCCGAAGCCATCCGCCGCAGCACGCTCGCGCAGATAATCGCCGGTCCCGCCGCGTCCGGCGCCGAAAACGAAGTCGTAGCCGACCGTCACGTGTTTTGCATGGAACCCGCCGGTTATGAACGTATCGACGAACTGCTGATGGGTGAGCTGCGAGGTTTCCGCGTCGAAATGAACGACCAGAAGCTGATCCACGCCGATATCCTTGAACCGGCGAACCTTGCTGCGCAGGGGCGTCAACTGGAACGGCGGCTCTTCGGGGCGGAAAAACCGCCGCGGATGCGGATCGAACGTGATAACCGACAGTGTCGTGCCGAGCTTTTCGGCATGCATTGCGGCCTCGTGAATCACCGCCCGGTGACCGAGATGGACGCCATCGAAGTTACCGATGGCGACAGAGGTATCCCGGACAAAATCCGGCAGCCCCGCAACGTGTCTGAATATGCGCATTGCGGCGGTCTTGGTAACTAGCGCGGGGGGTCAAGTCAAACCAATAACCCACCGGGAACGGCGGGAAATGGAATGACTAGTCCTTCTTGCGACGGTTGGGGACCCAGAGCTTTGCCGAGCCGTCGATGACGACTTTCTCGCCAATCGAGCAAACCACTTCGGTCACGACGATATTCGTGTCGGTGTCGATCTCCTTGATCGTCACGCGGGTCTGTACCGTATCGCCGATCCGGACAGGGGCGCGGAAGTTCAGGTTCTGGTTCAGATAGGCGCAGCCCGGGCCCGGCAACTTTGTGCCAAGAACGGCAGAAATATATCCGCAGGTCAGCATGCCATGGGCGATGCGGCCCTTGAAAACGGTCTGTTTCGCGAATTCCTCGTTAACGTGCAAAGGATTGTCATCACCGGAAATCTGCGAATACTGAACGATGTCAGTTTCCGTGACGGTGCGAACGTATACGTCCGTCATGCCGGGTTTCAGGTCTTCGATATAGTAGCCGTGCAGTTCTTCCATGGTCGCAATGACTGCAGAGGGGCGGACTTCCTGGTCCATAGAATCTTCCCATTGTTATACGCGTTGTGCCGGAATATTGCGGCGCAATATTTATTGCTGCGCCGCAACGATATCTCCCGACCGCATGAACAGCAAGCGAATCCATCGAAAGTTTTTCTCAATGACACGGCAGACGTCTTTATCCCTCGTTAACCCTGCAAACACTACAATCCCGGCTATGCGTACGCCCCTGAATGCACATCAAAAAATACCGAAAGTTCGCGAATATGCCGAGCTTACGCTGACCGATGGCACGGTTCTCAGCGGTTATGTCTTTGTCGATGCGACTGCCAGGATTCAGGACCTCCTCAACGACAGCCTGCCGTTCATGCCGTTTATCGACAACAGCGAGACCGTTCATCTGATCAATAAAGCCGCGATCGTCCGCATTCAGCCGTTCGACTGATACCGCCCTTTGTAATACGCGTGATTCACCGAGTCTTAAGAACTCTCCCCGCAGAATGGGCATTCCGATACAATCCGACACATTCTCGTAGCGCTTGAGGGTAGGCGCCACGTGCTGTTCAAGGGTAGGCGCGTAGTTGAATGCAGTATCCCGAAACACCTGAAAAAGCTTCGAAATTCGCTCTCGCCGCTTTCAAACGGCTGAAAGAGCTCGGTATTGCCGCGAATCCTATCAATTTTGCGATCTGGTACGAGTATTTCGCGGGCAAAAATCACGACCTCAGAAAAACCATCGATGCGCTGGATGTATCGGACGGCGTTCAGGATACATCGGTCTACACGGATATTTATGACCGCTACATTATCGCGGGCGCCAATACTGCGCGCGACCGGGAATGGTCCGATCGTATCGACACCGTCACGGAGCGGATCGTCAACGCGCTGACCGCATCGGGGTCGGAAACGGAAGAATATGGCGCCGCCCTCAAGACCTTTTCGGGCGATCTGAAAACGGCCGAGAGCCTCGATCAGATTCGCGGTCTTGTGGGCGACATTATTGCCGAGACAGAATCAATGGACACCCGGACCCGGGAACTTCACCAACGGGTCAGCAAATCGACAGAAGAAATTACCGAACTCCGTAAAGCGTTGGACGAATCCCGGAGGGATGCACTGACCGACAGTCTGACCGGCGTCGCCAACCGCAAATGCTTCGATCAGACAATATATGCCGCCATCGAGGAATCACAGGCGAACAGCGAAGCCCTGTCGTTGATTTTTGCAGATATCGACAACTTCAAGAATTTTAACGACACCCACGGGCACCAGCTTGGCGACCAGGTGCTGAGGCTTGTCGGACGAACGCTTCACAGTTCCCTGAAGGGAAAAGACACGGCCGCACGTTACGGCGGCGAGGAATTCGCGATCATCCTGCCTGATACGACGAGCGGAGGCGCGACCTCCGTGGCCGAAAACATCCGGAAATCCATCGCTTCCAAACAACTCGTCAGGAAAGGGTCGGATAGTAATTTCGGGGCTGTCACAATCTCGCTCGGGGTTACCTCTTATCATGCCGGAGAAGAGGTCGGCACATTCATTGAACGGGCGGACCAGGCGCTTTACACGGCCAAAAAACTCGGACGCAACCGCGTCATCTGCGATGACGGGCAGGATCAGATCGCCGCTGTCGGCACCTGAGCCATCCACAGTCGGTTTCCCCCGGGTTTACTTTGCTTGCTGCGTGGCGCCTCGGCACGGCATACTGTATCCCATGATTGTGCTCTTCACCGATTTTGGCGAGGTCGGCCCCTATGTCGGCCAGGTCAAAGCCGTTCTGGAACGGGACGCCCCCGGCATTCCGGTAATCGATCTGCTGCACGATGCGCCGATGTTCCAGGCCCGTGCGTCTTCCTACCTGCTTGCATCTCTGATCGATGTCTTCCCGGCCGACGTCGTCTTCCTGTGCGTCGTCGATCCCGGTGTCGGCGGCAGCCGCGCCCCGGCAATCGTCACCGCCGACGGCAGACAGTTTGTCGGGCCCGATAACGGCCTGTTCGAAATCGTCATGCGCCGGGCGAACGAACGGTCTTTCCAACGCATTACCTGGCAACCGAAGGACATGTCGGCCAGCTTCCACGGACGCGACCTGTTCGCGCCGGTCGCCGCCAGGCTCGCCAAGGGCGAAAAAGTTCCATCAGAGACACGGCCCGAAGAGGAAGCCCGCCGCCCGCACTGGCCGAACGACCTCAAGGAGGTCATCTATCTCGACAATTTCGGCAACGCCATGACCGGTCTCCGCGCCAAGAATGTGCCGACCGGGTCCGAGATGATCATAAACGGTCACCGCCTCGCCCGTGCCCGGACGTTCTCCGACCTGCCCGAAGGCAGCGCTTTCTGGTACGAAAACTCGTCCGGCCTGGTCGAGTTCGCGGTCAATCAGGGCGAAGCCAAATCGGCGCTCGGCATCGATGTCGGCAGTGAATTTTCCATCGACACGGCGCAAAACGCGGCGTAAGCCGTTTCACTCTTCTTCAGGACGGACTTCCCCGACCGGCCCCCATTCTACGGAAACTGTCAGACGTCATTATGGACCAGCTTCTGGGCGATCCTCTTTTTGCTTCCTTTGCCGTCGGCGCAGTTCTGCTTGCAGGGCTGTCCAAGGGCGGGTTCGGCGGCGGCATCGGTTTTGTCGGCGTCTTGGCGCTGTCGCAGGTGTCTTCACCGGTTCAGGCCGTTGCCATCATGCTGCCTATTCTCTGCGTCATGGATCTGATGGGCGTCTGGGCCTACCGCAGGGACTGGGACCGGCCGAGCATGAAGGTTCTGGTCATCGGCTGCATGATCGGTACAGTCATCGGCACACTTACCTTCAAATGGATGGACGACCAGCTGATCCGCCTGATGGTCGGCGTTATCGCCATTGCGTTTTTCATCGACTTCTTCAGGGCCGGTGGCGAAAAGGCCGCCGCGAGAATTGTATCGAAACCGGTCGGATATATCCTGGGCACAATCGGCGGGTTCACCAGCTTCGTCATTCATGCCGGCCTGCCCCCCGTGGCGATGTATCTGCTGCCCCAGCGGCTGGACAAGCGAATTCACGTCGGCACGATCGTTATCCTGTTCTGCATTGTGAATTACGCCAAGATCCTGCCCTATTGGTGGCTCGGTCTGTTCTCGATGCCGAACCTGTCGGTCTCGCTGATCCTGATGCCGCTGGCGCCGATCGGCATGTTCATCGGGATAAAATTCAATCACCTGATCCCGCAGAAATGGTTCATGCGGGCGAGCTATGGAATCCTGTTCGTTCTGGGCACCCGCCTGCTCTACGAAGGTCTGGAACCGATGTTCTGAAACGGTGATACGATCTGCCGGAGACTATGGCTGGCGGTGCTTCAGCAGTTCCTTGATTTCCTGCATTTCACGACGGAGCTCCTCGAATTCCATTGCCCGCTGGCGGTGTTCGTCATGCACGACGCCGCTGACCTCTTCGACGGTCTCATGCTGCTCGGTTTCGTGCAGGGTCTGCATGGAATCGATGATGATGGCGATAAACAGGTTGAGAACCGTAAAGCTGGACATCACGATAAACGCGACAAAAACCAGCCAGGCCCAGGAATAGACCTCCATCACCGGGCGCACGATCCCCATCGACCAGCTTTCCAGCGTCATGATCTGGAACAGCGTGTACATGGAATCGCCGATGCTGCCGAACCAGTCGGGGAAAGCCGCGCCGAACAGCTTGGTGCAGATCACCGCGTAGACATAGAACACCAGCAGCAACAGGGCGCCGATCGCGCCGACCCCCGGCACGGCATGGAGCAGGGCCGCAACGATCCGGCGGAGCCGCGGCACGGCGGATACCAGACGGAGAACACGCAGCACGCGAAGCGACCGGAGGACGGCAAGCGAGTCATTCGACGGTGCGAGCGTGATGGCGACCACGACAAAATCGAAAATGTTCCAGGCGCCGCGAAAGAACGCCAGTCCATGCGCATAAATACGCAATACCAGTTCCACGCAGAAAACCATGATCACGATCTGGTCGAACACCAGCAATTGCGGGCCGATCAGCCCCATGACGGTCGGCGATGTTTCCGCCCCCAGCGTGAACGCATTGACGACGATCAGGGCCATGATCGACTTCTGAAACGTCCGGTGATCAACCAGCCGGCGAACGCGGGCCCGGACACCTGAATCCGGTTCAAGGCCGGGGCCTGGGGCAGACCCTGAATCGCTGGATGACAAAGGCGTTCTCCGTGTTTCTGAAAAGGCTTTTTATCGGAATCTGACAGGGAATGACAACGGTTAGCGTGCCCATCAGATAGGACGAAAATCCTGCTTGACGATGTTCCTTTTCCTGATTAGAACAAAACAAGAACATTTGTTCTCGCACAACATTGGAACAGACGATGCCGAGGCCCTTCGGAAGCGCCAGGAACCGCTCCCTTCCCCCGCAAAAACGGGGAGGAAACGGTCGGATTCCGGCCGATCCTCCGGCCAATCCTCCTGCCGGTCTTCAGAACAGTCCCTGCATCGGACATCCAACCAGTCACCCGGTCGGCACCCCGACACCTCTGGAACAGCTGAAGGCACAGATCCGGCAGCTTGAAGGATTTGGCGGGACGCTGACCGGGACCAGGCAACAGGTCCTGCCCTTCGGCGTGGATGCGATAGACAATCACCTGCCCGGCGGCGGATTGCTGCGGGGCGCGCTGCACGAAATTTTCGCGGACGATGCCGGTATCGCCACGGCATTCTGCGCCCTGCTCGCAGGCCGTCTGGCGGGCGATGCCGGAGACCACACGATCCTCTGGTGCGAACGCCCCTGGACGCTGGATGCCGGCGCCCTGTACGGCCCTGCCCTGCTGCAGTTCGGTATCGATCCGGCACGCATGATTCTGGTCCGCCCCCGCCGCGATGCCGATGCGCTCTGGGCGATGGAAGAGGGCCTGCGCTGCGGCCGGATCGCCGCCGTTGTCGGGGAAATAACGGACATGTCCCTCACTGCCAGCCGGCGGCTGCAGCTTGCCGCCGAGGAAACCGGCGTCACCGCCCTGATGCTGCGCCCGAAAACGGACAAGCCCACCCCCAGCGCTGCGGTCACGCGCTGGCGGCTGGACGCGGTGGAACACGAAACCGGAGATACGCGCGCCGGCCGGATCACGGAACGGGCGAACGACAACGACAGGAAGCTATACGGCCCTCCGGGCCTCGAATCTGACGGCCCTCCGGGCCTGAACGCCGCGCGGTGGCGCGCGGAACTTTTCCGCTGCCGTGGCGGCGTTGCTGCGAACTGGATGATGGAGTGGAACGATGAAACGGGTAATTTCTCTCTGGCTGCCGAAATTTGCGACCGACCGCCTGTGCCGTCTGCGGCAAGACTGGCTGGATAGCCCGCTGGCGCTGGTCGATGACGCCGGCGGAAAACTGGTCCTCCATGCCGTCAACACAGTCGCCGAGCAGGCCGGCATCCGCACAGGCATGACCCTTTCCGATGCCCGGGCGATCCTGCCCGACCTGCAGACCAGCGAAGCCGATGTCGAAGCGGAAAACCGGGCGCTGACCCGGCTCAGCGACTGGTGCGGCCGGTTCACCCCATGGACGGCGCCGGACGAAGACGGCAGCGGCCATGCTTTCGGCGGCGCAGGCTCGGTATGGCTCGACGTCACCGGCTGCGCCCATCTGTTCGGCGGCGAAGACGCCCTGATGCGCGACATTATCAACCGCCTGGATGCCATCGGCTTTACCGCCTATGCCGCGATTGCCGACACGCCCGGCGCCGCCTGGGCCGCTGTCCGCTACACTGCCTACAAGCGCAAACGGTGGACAAGCATTTCCAGGGGCCGGGCACGCGACGCGATCGCCGGCATGCCGGTTGCCGGCCTCCGCCTCGCCCCGGCAACAGTCGCCGGACTTCAGGCCGTAGGGCTGCGGCGCATCGGCGACCTCATGCCGGTCCCGCGCACCGCCCTTGTCGACCGTTTCAGCAGCGAGGTTGCCGACCGTCTCGACCAGGCCCTGGGCGACCGGCCGGAGCCGGTCTCGCCGCTGGCCGTGTCCAGCCCGTGGTATGCCCGGCGGACCTTCGCGGAACCCATCGGCCGCACCGAAGATATCGCCGGCGCTGTGCGGGAACTTGCCCGCGACCTTGCCGCCACGCTGGAGGCCGACGGGATCGGCGCGCGCCGCCTGACTCTCGCTTTCTATCATCCCGACGGCACGATAGCCCGGCTTGAGGCCGGCACCAGCCGCGCCAGCCGGAATGCCGGGCACCTTGCCCGCCTGTTCACCGCCAAGCTCGACCGTATCGAGGCGGCTTTCGGGATCGACGCCATCACCCTGACCGCCAGCACCAGCGAGAAACTCTCGCCCCGGCAGGCAGCCCTCGACAGACGCGGCGAACAGGACGATGCCGGCGTCGCCGAACTGGCCGACAGGCTCAGCAACCGTCTCGGCGGCGAAAACGTCGTGCAGATGACCCTGCAGGAAAGCCACATCCCCGAACGCGCCATCATGACCACCCCCGCCACCGCACGAACCCGTCCGGTACCGGCTGCGCCCTGGCGTGCCGCGACTTCCCTGAAGCGGCCGCTCCCCCGGCCCCGCCCTCTTCGGCTCCTCCCCCGGCCCGAAGAGGTTGAGGCCGTCGCACCGGTGCCGGACGACCCACCCGTCATGTTCCGCTGGCGCAAGCAGGTGTTCCGGATCGAACACGCCGACGGGCCGGAACGTATCGCCCCCGAATGGTGGCATGACGGGCTCTGCCAGACCGACAGCGAACGGGACGAAGGGGCGGATACTCCCGGAAGCGGGGGAAGCGACATTACACAGGCCGCGGCCAATGCCTCCATCCAGGACAACATCCGGGACTATTACCGCGTCGAAGACCGCCGCGGCCGCCGTTTCTGGGTGTATCGCGAAGGCGTCTACAGACCCGGCGCGCAACCCCACTGGTACGTCCATGGCGTATTCGGATGAACGAAGACATCAACAGGAGAACAGACATGAAAACGACCAATCCCGAATCCGAAGCAGGTCTTTATTTTTTCACCATATACACGCATCGGCAGGAGACCCGCCTGGGCAGGATTACCAGACGGGGCATGCGGCCGAACGCCCTGGGGCGGACGGCAGAAGCGCATTGGCACAACCTGTCGCGGATATTCCCCAATATCAGGCTCGATGCCTTTACCCTGATGCCCGACCGCATTCACGGGATCATCGAGATCGAGGAAGGCGCCCCGCACGGCATCGCCACCATCCTGCGCACCTACAAATCGTTTTCAGCCCGCGAGATCAACAAAATGCAGCAGACCCCCGGGAACATGATCTGGCAGCAGGCGCATGACGAATGCGGTCTGCATGACACAGCCGCGCTGGAAGAAACACAGGCCCTGCTCACGGCCGCCCCCGCACGCCGGCAGGACGACCGCCGCCAGCGGTCGAACCCGGTTCCCCGCCCGAAAACCGGATACTCCCTGAACTGGCTTCGGCCGTCCTTCCTTGCCGCTGAATTTTAAACCCGGAAAAACCCCGAAGCCGACACGGTGTTTTTCCACCCCACCCGGATCCTCCGCTCAACAAATACATGTCTCTTTATGCAGAACTTGAAGTCACCACTAATTTCTCCTTTCTGCGAAGTGCCTCGCACCCGGCGGAGATGGCGAAAACGGCGGCGGCGCTTGGCCTGGCAGCAGTGGCGGTGGCGGATCGCAACACTCTGGCAGGCGTGGTCCGCGCCCACCAGGCGGCGAAGCAGGCGGGGATAAAGCTTGTCGTCGGCGCCCGGCTCGACCTGCGGGATGCGCCGTCGCTGCTGTGCTTCCCGACCGACCGGGCGGCCTATGGGCGGCTGTCCAGGCTGATCACCCTGGGGCGCCGGCGGGCGGCCAAGGGCGATTGCGAAATTTACCTCGAAGACGTGTATGCCCATTCCGGCGGCCAGGTTTTTATCTCCCTCCCGCCCCGGGAAATGGAACGGGACCCCGACCCCGCCTACATCACCCACCTGCATCGCCTGCGCGAAGTCCTCGGGCGCGATGTCTGGATCGCCGCCCGCTGCCGCTATCACGGCGACGATACGGCGCGGCTCTGGTCGCTTGCCCAGCTTGCGGTCGAGGTGAACATCCCGCTGGTCGCCACCAACGACGTGCGGATGCATGTGCCGGACCGCAAGGCCCTGATGGACGTGCTGACCTGTATCCGCGAACGCTGCAGCGTCGACCAGGCCGGGTTCCGTCTCATGGCCAATGCCGAGCGCCATTTCAAACCGCCGGCGGAGATGGCGCGGCTGTTCCGGCGTCACCCGGAAGCCGTCATGCAGACGATGGCAATTGCCGAACGCTGTACCTTTTCGCTCGACGAACTGCGCTACGACTATCCGGATGACGAAGCCCCGCCCGGGACCACGCCGCAGGCGGAACTGGCGCGCCTGTCCCGGGAAGGCGCCGAAACCCGCTATCCCGGCGGCGTACCGGAGAAAGTCGCCGCCCAGATCGACTACGAGCTGAAACTCATCGGCGCGCTGAACTATGCCCCCTATTTCCTGACCGTCCACGACATCGTCCGGTTTGCGCGGTCGAAGGGGATCCTGTGCCAGGGACGCGGCTCGGCCGCGAATTCGGCGGTCTGTTACTGCCTCGGCATCACGGCCATAAACCCGGCCGAGATCGACCTGTTGTTTGAACGCTTCGTATCCGCCGAACGCAACGAGCCGCCGGATATCGACGTCGATTTCGAGCATGAGCGCCGCGAAGAGGTCATCCAGTACATCTACGCGAAGTACGGGCGGGAGCGGGCCGGGCTGGCGGCAACGGTCATTCATTACCGCACCCGCATGGCCGTTCGCGAAGTCGGCAAGGCCCTTGGCCTGACGGAAGACACCATCGCCACGCTGGTCGCCACCGTATGGGGCTGGCGGTCGGACGGGCTCGAACGAAAACATATCCGCGAAGCCGGGCTCGACCCCGACGACCCGCGGCTGTCGCTTGCCATCCGCCTCGCCGCCGAGCTGACCGGTTTTCCCCGCCACCTGTCGCAACATGTCGGCGGCTTTGTCATCACCCGCGGGCCATTGTCCGAACTCGTCCCCATCGCCAATGCCGCGATGGAAGACCGCACCACCATCGAATGGGACAAGGACGACCTGGATGCGCTCGGCATCCTCAAAATCGACGTGCTCGCGCTGGGAATGCTGACCTGTATCCGCAAGGGCTTCGACATGCTGGATCGGCATTACGGACGCAAGGTCGATCTTGCCACCGTCCCGACGGGAGACCCTGCCGTATACGACATGCTGTGCGAGGCCGATTCCGTCGGCGTCTTCCAGGTCGAAAGCCGTGCGCAGATGACCATGCTCCCGCGCCTGAAACCGCGTGAATTCTACGACCTCGTCATTGAGGTCGCCATTGTGCGCCCGGGCCCGATCCAGGGTGACATGGTGCACCCCTATCTGCGGCGGCGGAACGGCGAGGAACCGGTCGATTTCCCGTCGGACGAACTCCGCGACGTGCTCGCCAAAACCCATGGCGTCCCTCTGTTCCAGGAACAGGCGATGAAGATCGCCATCGTTGCAGCAGGCTTCACGCCGTCGGAGGCCGATCAATTGCGCCGCGCAATGGCAACGTTCCGGCATACCGGTACGATCCATACGTTCGAGCAAAAACTGATCGAGGGCATGGTCGCCAGAGGCTACGAGCGCGATTTTGCAGAACGCTGCTTCCGCCAGATCGAGGGCTTCGGCGATTACGGTTTTCCGGAAAGCCATGCGGCAAGCTTCGCCCTGCTGGTCTACGTGTCCGCCTGGCTGAAATACCATTATCCGGACGTCTTTGCCGCCGCGATCCTCAACAGCCAGCCGATGGGGTTCTACGCCCCCGCACAGCTTGTCCGCGATGCCCGTCAGCACGGCGTCGAGGTACGGCCTGTCGACGTGAACCACAGCGATTGGGATAATACGCTGGAGCCCGCATCGTCCGAACCGGGAAAGGCGGCCCGTCACGCGCTCCGGCTCGGGTTCAGGCAAATCAAGGGATTCAGCGCAGAGAACGCCCGATCCCTGATCGATATCCGCGACACCCTGGGCAGGCATTTCACGGATCCGTCGGAGATTAACCGTCTGGCACGCCTGCCAGCCCCCGTGCTGGAACGCCTGGCGCGGGCAGATGCCTATGCCTCGATGAAGCTGCGGCGGCGCGATGCGCTATGGGCCGTGCGCGCCCTGCCGCCGGAACCCCTGCCCCTGTTCGAGGCCGGTGAGTACCGCGACGATCCGGAAGTCTCCCTGCCTTCCATGGCAATCGGCGAAGAAGTAACCCACGATTACGCCGCCCTGCGGCTCTCCCTGAAAACGCACCCTCTGGAGCTGTTGCGCGCCGAGCTGGAAGCGGTAGGCGCCGTCTCCGCAGACAGCCTGCTGCACATCAGGGACGGCAAGCGTGTGACCGTCGCCGGACTGGCCCTGGTGCGTCAGCGCCCGGGAACCGCCAGCGGCGTGATCTTCATCACGCTGGAAGACGAAACCGGGGTTGCCAATCTCGTCGTCTGGCCCAGAACGTTCGAACGTTTCCGCAGCGTCGTCATGGCCGCCCGACTGATCAAAGTGACCGGCAAATTGCAGCGCGAAGGCATCGTCACCCATGTCATCGCCGATCACCTTGAAGACATGACCCACCGCCTGCGTGCCCTGGCCGGCCCGGATTTCAAGTCCGACGACCGCCGCAAAGGCGCAAATGCGGCCTATGAAAGCAACCTTGCCAGGGCCGACGAGGTCAAAAGTCCGATACCGGAATCCCGGTGGGGCCCAAGACGGCTTTACCCGTCCCGGGATTTCCACTGATCCTTATGATCGGTGTTTTCACCATTCCGGCGCATAAAAAACGGCGGGAAAACCCCGCCGTTTTTTGTCATGCTTCCGGCAACGCGCGTCAGGACGGAGCCTGCGCATGCGCCTCGACGAACCACAAATTCTTGTCTATCGCCCGGGAAATGCCGGTAAACAGGTCTTCGGTATCCGCATCCCCGATCTCGGCCGATGCCTCGATCGCTTCGCGCAGTCCTTTCGCAAACACCGCCAGCGCCGTGCTGACCGCATCGACATGATCGCTGCCGGTTTTCGCCTCCAGCGGATAGGCCGGAAGCGCGGAGTTCTCTACAGCGACCGCAGCCGTGCCCAGCGCCGTACCGCCCAGCGCCACCACGCGTTCGGCGATGTCATCGACATGCACGAGAATCTCGGCGTGGATCGTGTCGAACATTTCATGCAGGGCGATAAAGCTGGGCCCTTTTACATTCCAGTGTGCCTGCTTCATCTGGGTCGACAGATCGACCGCATCAGCGAGCCGCGCATTCAGTATGCCGACCAGCGCTGCCCGGCTGTTTTCAGGAATATCGATCTTGGTCGGGTGCAATTTCTGTGACATGTCTGACCTCTTATATTTATTAGAATACTTCTAATATGGGTCATTATATTTTGTTTTCAAGGGATTAAATTTTATTATACACCCAACCCAGCCGCATCGACAGGCACGAAATTATCATTGGTGACCCCTTCTGCGGCGGAGTCAAAGGCAAGCTCGACCTGAACCCCGTTCGGGTCGAGAAAGAAGACCTGCACCAGTCGGCCGCCGCCTGCGAGACATTTCTTGTAGGTCACGCCATTATCGGACAGCGTCTTCTCGGTCGCCGCCAGGTCCTTCGCCGACAAACCGATATGATCGAGCCCTTCGCCACGACCCGACGCAATTGTTCGGGGGTCGCCGTCCGGGTCGCTCAGCGACAGATGAACGATCGGCACGTCACCGCAATACAGCCAGTATCCATGAGAGTCGAAAGGCGGCCGAAAGCCGATTTCAAGACCGACCACATCGACGAAGAAGTCTTTCGTTTCTTCCATCTGGTCGGTACGGATATTGATGTGGTTGAGTTCCTTGATCGCCATGTCAGATCTCCGATTAGCGCTTTTTCCAGGCGTGCCCGCCCGGATTTTCATGCCGAATTCTGACCGTTGTCCTGCGATCAGGCAAGGTGTCCGAAACCGGCCTCTACAGTACGGCGATAACCAGAGACAACACGGCGATGCCGCCCAATGTCAGATTGCGGAACTGCGCGTCCGTGGCACGGGCGAACAGACGCATCCCTGCCCAGCAGGCAAGCGTAAACGGCACGAACAATACCGCACTGATCAACAGCATCTGGAGCGACATCAACCCGGATGCCGCGTAGGACAGGATCGCACCGAGCTGCACAAGCAGCCCGAACACCAGAAAATCCGCCCGTTGCTGGGCGGCGGTCCCCGGGCCGGACAGCAGATACAGAAACACGGGTGGGCCACCCATCGACACCGACCCGGTAATCAGGCCGCCCATGCCGCCGACGCCAATCCGTATCGGCAGTCCCCGCGGGCCGCGATACCGCCAACCGGACAGCAAGAGGAGCGACAACAGGATCGAGGTCCCCGCCACGATTCGGCGCATGAGGTCCTCGTCGACCGCGATCAGCACCCAGGCGCCCAGCGGGGTCATGATCATCGCCGCCAGTCCGACCGGCAGCATGCGGCGCCAGTCCGCATGCGGCAACGCGCCCGGCAGAACCTGAATGTTGCTGATGAGGTTCAGCAGGATAATGACCGGGACACCTTCGCGAGCGCCAAGAAACAGGGCGACGACCGGTGCCGTGATGAAATTCGCCCCGGCGCCGCCATTGAACCCCCGCACTAGCCCCGAGGCGACGAAGGCCCCGACAATCGCTGCAATTTCCCAAACGGAGAGGTCCTGAAAAATCATCAAACCAGCCTACAGGAAGAGCGTCGCTATGCCGATCGCCATCAGAAAAACCAGGGCAATCCGTCTGAACACCTGCTCCGATACCTTTACGAACATCCGCTGGCCGATCCACATGCCGGTCATCAAGGTCGGCATAATCAGCAGGCACCCGCCGATGATCTGCGCGACCAGCAATCCGCCGGCCCAGTACATTCCCATCGCGATTATCTGGACGAACAGAAAATACAGAATGATCGACGCGCGGTTCTGCGCAGCCGTAAAGGGCCCCGCCATGAGGAAGGTAATCACCGGCGGCCCGCCGACCGATGCCGCGCCGGTAATAAAGCCGCCGACAAGTCCGACAGCGCCCATTATCCAGCTGTTGATCCTGCCCGTATAGCGCCACCCCCGCATCATCATGAAAACGAAGAAAATGATGAGGACCGATATACCCTTGCGGATGATCTCCGGCTCCTCGGTTGCGAGGACCCAGACACCGAGGGGAAGAGTGATACACCCCGCAAGCGACAGGGGCACGACACGGCCCCATTCGACGTCGCGAAACGCGCCCGGCATCAATTGTATGCTGGTCACGACATGTACGGCCGTCACAACCGGCACCGCCACCTGAGGGCCCAGAAACGCAGAAGCCACGGGAACGATCATCAGTGCGGACCCGAAGCCGGAAAACCCGCGCATAACGCCCGCAACGAAGGCAACCGCAGCAATTGCCGCTGTTTCCAACATCGAAATATCCGGCCAGATTTCCAAGCGAGCGCTTTCAGGCAAGAAGTGTGGACAGACCGATCACGAGAAGGAAGGCGAGAGCGATTCGACGGTAAAGCTGGTCTGACGCCTTACCGAAGCATTTCTCCCCGACCCAGGTTCCCAATATCAGTGTCGGCAGCATCGGCAGGGCCACCCACAGCGTCTTTGCCGTCATCAGCCCGCCGAACCAGTATACGACCAGCGCAACGCCCTGGGTAAACAGAAAATAGAGAATGATCGCCGCCCGGTTCCGGGCGGCACTTTCGGGCCCGGCCAGGAGAAACATGATCACGGCGGGACCGCCCGCCGCCGCCGCACCCGAAATAAATCCGCCCAGCCCGCCGGCTATTGCGCTGAAAGCCGGCTTCACGCTGCCCCGGTAGCGCCAGCCGATCAGCATCAGAATCGCGAAGAACGTGACGGTCGCCGAGATCGACCGCCGGATGAGTTCCTGGTCGACCACCACCAGCAGCCAGGCGCCGATGGGAATGCCGATGGCGCCCCCCACCGATAGCGGAATCACCGTCTTCCAGTCAGCGCTGTTCCAGGCCCTCGGCACGAGCTGGATACTGGTAACCAGCATGACGATCAGGATCGCCGGAATAGCGGTTCTCGGCCCGACGGCAAGGGCCAGAACCGGCGCAATGGTCAGTGCAGCGCCGAATCCCGAAAATCCCCGCATCAACCCGGCGAAAAAGGCCGTTCCCGCAACAAGAACCGTATCGAGGGCCGTCAGTTCAAAATGTTGCTGCAGCCATTCCACTATCAGGACAGGTCGATCTCGGTGCCGCGGCCCTCCTCGCAGGCCCGGCGATAGGCCGTCATCGCGATGGCCATCTCCGACGCGCCGGTGCCGTTATTGTTCTTGTGATAGGTGATCTGATCGCCTGACGTGCGCCCGGGATGGCCGCCGGTAACAAGATCGCCAAGCTCGTATACGTCGGCAATATCGATCAGTCCGGCCCGAATGGGGCCGAACAGGTCTCCCTGCTCTTCACTGACCATCGATTCCTTCAGGTTGGTCACGATCACATCCGACCTGACCGCCGTGTTATCGTCGATTTCGCGGCGGGACTTTTTCAGAAACCCGCCCTGAACAAGCTGCTTGTTGCCGCCGATGATGCCGGTGACATGCTGGCCGGCAACAAGGCGATTGCCGTCAAACAGCTCAACATTTGTATTCGTCGCGGCGATAACGACATCGACATCATCCAGCAGGACGTCCGGTGTATCGACCGGAACTATTTCGATATCGAATTTCGGGCCATAGGTTTCGGCGAACACACGGCGGTTCTCCGCATCCCGGCTATAGACTTTGACATGCGCGATTCCCGGCCGCTCGGTCTTCAGCGCCCAAAGCTGATTTGCGGCCTGCCCGCCGGACCCGAACAGGCCAACTGTCCGGGCATCCTCGCGAACGAGATAACGGAAACCGACACCGCTTGTCGCCGCGGTCCTGAAGGCCATCAGACTGGTCGGACCGATGGTCTTCTCGTCGATTTCGCCGAACAGGATGGCCAGAAGACGGCCGGTGCTGGAATCGTGCAGCACATGGACCGGATGTTCGCGGTGCGCATATCTCTGGTTCGTGCCTTCCTGAACCACCAGTTCGGCCCGGACCTGCGCGCCCATCACGCCCAGCGCATGGACACCTCCCGGGAAGTTCGATACCCGGACGCCGGCGGGCGAGTGAACCCGTCGACGCGGTGCATTGATGACCGGAAACTCCGTTGATTCCCGATACCCCTGCTCTATCGCGTCGATCGCATCTTTCATGGATACGAGACCCTGTAAATCCGCCGGTTTCAGAAGCAGTACACCCATATTTCCCTCCTTTGGTTTTCCCGACAGTGCCCCTTGCCGGAAGGGCCGTCAATCGACCCGGCCGTCCCGCCGGCATCTTTCCCGCCGGTGGCTTTCGTGGCCCGGATAATCGGACTACTCTGCCGCGGGTAGCAGACTCGGAGCGGGAACTTGATGACGGCGGCATCGGAGTGGATAACCACGACACGGACGGGCGACGTTCTGGAAATGCAGCTCTCCGGCGACTGGACCATAGACAATGTGGCGCGGATCGACACGATCGTCGCCGAACTGCGCCCCGCCCACACGGGACCGGCCGTCATCGATTTCTCGCCCATCGGGCGGATGGACACGACCGGCGCATGGATGGTCGAGAAAATTCGGCGGGGACTGACAACTCCTGACCATCCCGTAGAGATTCGCGGCATCCAGCCCAATCACCAGCTCCTCGTCGAACGCCTGCACGGTCTGACCGGCGAACCGGCCGCCGAGCCAGAGCGATACAGTGCCGCCTCCGTTATTGCGGAACGTACCGGCCGGGCAACCGTCGATGCACTGAACGAAGCGACCGACCTTCTCAATTTCCTGGGGCTGGCAACGGCAACCGCCGCGCGAACCGTGATCTCGCCTCGCCGATTCAGAATGACCTCGTTCGTCTTTCATCTCGAACAGGTCGGCCTGAACGCTTTGCCGATCGTCGGCTTGCTCTCTTTCCTGATCGGCGTTGTCCTCGCCTATCAGGGAGCAGACCAGCTCCGCCGGTTCGGTGCGGAAATATTTACCGTAAATCTTCTTGGCATATCCATCCTGCGCGAAATGGGCATTCTGCTTACAGCGATCATCGTCGCCGGACGCTCCGGCAGCGCATTTGCCGCCCAGATCGGCACAATGCAGGTCAACGAAGAAATAGACGCAATGCGGACGATCGGGCTCGATCCGATCGAAGTGCTCGTGCTTCCCCGCATGCTGGCCCTGCTGGTGGCAATGCCGCTCCTCGCGGTCTATGCCGATCTGATGGGCCTTGCAGGCGGTGCATTGATGGCCATCGTCTCCCTCGACATCACATTTACCCAGTTTACCGAGCGGTTGAAGGACGTCGTCCCGATCTGGGCGTTCTGGGTCGGGATCATCAAGGCACCTGTTTTCGGCGTAATGATCGCTCTTGTCGGCTGCCGTGAAGGACTGAAGGTGCGCGGGAGCGCGGACAGCGTTGGCCGGCAGACAACGCGCGCCGTTGTGGTCTCCATTTTCCTCGTCATCATTATTGATGCCGTGTTTTCGATCTTCTTTTCGGCAGTCGGGGTGTAGATCGTGACTGCGGATTCCGCCATCAGCATTCGCGGATTACGAACGCAGTTCGGCCGCAATGTCATTCATGACGGTGTCGATCTGGATGTTGTTCAAGGTGAAGTGATGGGCATCGTCGGCGCATCGGGCACCGGAAAGTCGGTTCTGATGCGCGCGGTAATCGGCCTTGTGAGACCGACGGCTGGTTCTGTCCGCATTTTCGGCGAGGACAGGACGACAATGTCTATGTCGGCGTTAAAGGCCGCGGAAAAGCACTACGGAGTCCTGTTTCAGGACGGCGCCTTGTTCTCGTCCCTGACGGTCGCGCAGAACGTCATGGTGCCGATGAAAGAACACACAGACATGTCTGCATCGCTGATGGCGGAGATTGCCGCCTATAAAATCGCGATGTCCGGGCTGCCGCACGATGCCTGTGCCAAATACCCGTCCGAACTCTCGGGCGGCATGCGCAAACGCGCGGGTCTAGCGCGCGCACTTGCCCTGGATCCGGACATACTGTTCCTCGACGAACCCACCGCCGGGCTGGATCCCATCGGCGCTGCCGCCTTTGACGAACTCATCGCCGACCTGCAGAAGACTCTCGGCCTGACCGTCGTCATGGTCACCCATGACCTCGACAGTCTTTATGCGATTTGCGACCGGGTCGCCGTCCTGGTCGACAAACATGCTATTGTCGGCACTCTTGAGGAACTGGCGGCGAATCCACATCCCTGGATGCACGACTATTTCCACGGCCCGAGATCGCGGGCTGCAACTGCGAGCGGAGGAGAGTAATGGAAACGCGGGCGAGTTATGTCGTCGTAGGCACATTCGTATTGGCGCTGATCGCCGCCGCATTCGGCGTCGTTATTTTCCTGACGCGCACAAGCTTCGAAGACACACCGAAGGCCTACATGTCCTACTTCACCGGTTCCGTTACCGGCCTTCAGATTGGCAGCCCCGTGAGATATCGCGGTGTCCCGGTGGGATCCGTAAGCGATATTCGTATCGATCCGACGGATGTTGAACGCGTGCGGGTAATGATGGACATCGTCCACGGCACACCCATCAAAACCGACACGAATTCGACACTGGGGCTGCAGGGCATCACGGGTGTCGCGTATATAGAATTGACGGGCGGCACGCGCGAGAGCGAACCGTTGACGGCACTTGATGACGGGCAGGTTCCGGTGATCCCGTCGAAGAAATCCGGGATCCAGCAGGTCTTGGCGACCGCACCGGAGCTGCTGGAACGCGCCGTTGCGATTTCGGAACGGCTTGCGCTGATCCTCGACGACCGGAATGTGCAGTCGGTCTCGGACACTCTGGCAAACCTCAGCAAATTAACGGGCACACTCGCCAATAGCAGCGGACAGATTGAACGGTTGATTGCCGACAGTCAGACGACCTTCACGTCGCTTCGTGAGGCGGCAGACGGTGTTACGGAGTTGACAGGCGGCCTGAACAGCAAGCTCGAACCGATCGCCGCTGGCGCACAGGATGTGATCACCGACGTGCAGAAAACCGTCCGCAGCTTCAACCGGATCGCCAGCCAGCTAGAACTCGTCGTTGATGAAAATCGCGATTCAATTCGCGATTTTTCCTCCGGGGGCCTATATGAGCTATCCCAGTTTATCGCCGAAGGCCGCGTTCTTATCTCGGCTCTGACGCGCCTGTCGGGGTTGATTGAGCGGGACCCGGCGCGGTTCTTTTTCGGCGACAATCAGAAAGGCTTCGAGGCGAAATGATATTGCGCAAGATTTCCGGTCTCCGCCCGGTCGCCCTGAGCCTGGTCCTCTCGGGTCTGCTTACCGCCTGTGCAGGCAACCTCCTGCCCGGCGCAGGCAACGACCCGCCGGATCTTTACGTGCTGACGCCGAAGAATACCTTTCCCGACGATCTGCCGACGGTGAACTGGCAACTGGCCATCCCGCTTCCGGTCGCAGATGCCGCCTTGAACACGGCACGCATCACGCTGCGCCAGAACCCGATTTCGCTTGAATACTACGCCCGGGCCAACTGGATCGACACGGCCCCTCAGATGATTCAGACTCTGCTGGTCGAGAGTTTCGAGAACTCGGGCAAGATCGTGGGCGTGGGGCGTCAGTCCGTCACGCTGCGCGCCGATTACAGCCTGTTGACGGATCTTCGGGAATTTCAGGCAGAATATCTGGGTGCCGGTCCGCCCCGCGTCAGGGTTCGGTTAAACGCCAAGATGGTCAAGATGCCCCAGCGGACGATCCTGGCCACCGAAACCTTCGAATTTCTGGAGCCTGCCGCGAGTTCGGACCTCCAGGCGGTGGTCAGCGCGTTCGATGTCGCACTGGGAAAAACCCTCAAACGGATTGTCGAATGGTCTCTGAAATCCGTCCCGCCGGAATCGCCCCGGACGCGCCGCTGAACAGCTATACCGGGCTCAGGAACCTTCGGGCTTCGCCAGGTAGTCTTCCATACTGGAGGTCAGCTTTTCTGAATCGCCTGCGGTGAGCATATAGGTCCACCCTTTGGTCCGCTCATTGATTTCAGCGACAGTATTTTCCGCGGCCGCCTTCTTTTCAGGGTCGGTCACGCTGTCGTCCACCGCAGCGGAGAAACGCCCCCAGTAATCTTCCCCGAACTTCGCGGTCTCGATCCGAACCGTGAAACCGTCCCACACCGTGTAATGCGCGACCCAGGTTTTGTCCGGCCATTCCTGTTTTTCTGCCTTCTGCACGTCATCGAACATCATGCGCCACATGACACCGGCGAGGGGATCTGCCTCGTCCTTTTTCTTTATCGCACGCCCTGCGGGCAGGTTTTCGATCTTGAAATTGGGGTCTTTGACGTCAGCCTTGGCAAGAATGATCTCTGCGCCTTCCGGATTCGCGACAACCACCCTGCGGACCTTTTCCTGTCCGTAATTGACGATCTGGCGGGCCATCCAGTTATTGGGCTCCTCGCCAAGTTCCACCTGACCGCGCGCGAGCCACGTGGCTTTTTCGTCCGCACGGCGGATATATGTGCCGGCGCCACCGGTTCCGAACAGGTTCGGATTGATCTTGCCGATTACGACATCCGCAAGAACGGCACCCTTGCCATCCTTCAGGACAATCTTGCGCGATTTCGCTTTGTCGTCGGACGGATCACGCAGTTCCAACCGCTCGTAGCGTTCAGGGTCGGCGGTTTTCCTCTCAATCAGCTTGAAGTTCGACAGGTTCACGATGGCCGATTTGACCTTCTGGAACTCCACGCGATAGCCGTCTTTCTGATCCATTCCCCAGTTCTCTCCGTCACGGGTCATGGCAAATGCGGACTTCGCATTCGTGATTTCTATCTTTGCGACGTCGTTAACGTTTTCCGTGAGTTTTGGAAACGCAGGATCCGTTCCCGCCGTCAGCGAGGTAATATCCGTCTGGGAAGAAACGGCGACAGCAGCAGCCACGACGGCAGCGGCCGTCAATCCAGCAAAGACGTAGAATGTTCCGGGTTTCATTATGCGGTCTCCACTTCCGATCAGGACGCCGTCCGGGCGCGTTTGCGATTGCGGCGCACGAGCGCGACGATCACTGCAAAAATTGCGACAGCAGCCGGCATGGCCGCGATATTGACCAGCTTCAGGTTTGCATCAAGCTCGTCGATATCCCGGCGGAGGTTGAGCTGGACGCTGCGAAGTTCGCGGCGGATTTCGAGAACCCGTGCACGGAACTTGGCGATGGCTTCCTGTTGTTCCGGCGACATGACGGCGCCGCTCTTTGCGCGTTCGGTCGTCTGCAGTTCCTGCATCTTCTTTTCGACGTCCGCCAGTTCCTGTACCAGGCTGCGTTCCTTCGTCCGGTACTTGTCCTCTGCCTCGTTCTGGATGTCCTCGACAAGCTCGAACGGACGCGCGGACAGGCCGCGGCTGCGCAGGCCGATCAACGAACTGGACCCGGACAGATTGTCGGCGGCGTTAACCACGAAATCGGCATTGTTGGCTGTCGGCACCGTTACCGTCTGCCCGAACAGGTCCTGCGTCCGGACCCAGAACGTGTCCGCGATGAAATCGGTGTCGGCCACGATAATGATATTCGCGGGCTTTTCGGATTTCGTCAGGTGCGGTTTCGCGGGCGCGGCGGCTTCGTCTTTCGCTTCTCCGTCTTTCTTGGATTCGTCCTTGGGCGGGCCGTCGGGAAACGCACTGTTGACGGTCCCGCTCAGCCGCGCGGCGAGGATGTAGGACTTATCCTGTGGTTTGAACTGCTGCAGGATATCGGCGGGCTTCGGGTCACGTCGCACCATGTCTGCGGGAAAAGGCCCCGAAGACGTCGTCGACGTTATCAGCGGCTCGACCGTGACCGTCGCGCCGTCGGCGACCTCGAAAAATCCGGGCGTCCCGAAATTCAGCAGGCGAAGCTGGGACGTGGTCACATCCTTCGAGTCTATATTCTCGGGACCGTAGGTGGTCCACGCCACATAGCGCGTGATGATCGGTCGGCCGAATGAATCGACCCCGGCCTGGACACGCTGTCCGGCTTTCAGGTCGCCGAGCACCTGATCCTTGTCGTACTTGATGCCCCAGGCCTTGAAGAGCTTGGGCAGATCGGAACCCAGGCCCGGCGGCAGACGAAGCGCCTGATTGCTGCGCGCGCCTTCCTCGGCATGCGGATCAACGAAAACCATCGCCTTTCCGCCGCGCAGAACGTACTGGTCTATGGCATATTTGGACTGATCGCTGAGCCCGAACGGATGCACGACCATGACGAGGTCGACATCATCCGTGATCTTGGGCGTGAGGCCCTGTGGCCGGACTTCGAAGAACTGTTTCAACTGGTCGATCAGCGCCCAGGGCTGGTATTTTTTGAGCGGATCGGAATCCACAGGGATACCGGAGACAAGGGCGATAACCTTCTTTTTCGGATTCGCCAGATTGTTGATCATCCGGGTCAGGTCATACTCCAGAAACTGCTCGCGCTGGGGCGTCAGGAATGGAATGACGTCCGTATCGTCTGTTGTATTCGTCGCCGCGATCCCGAAATAGCCAAGATCGCCGGCTTCGGTGATGGGGACGCCGCTGAGACCGAAACCAACCGCACGGTCTTCTTCCGGCGAGAACGGCTCCGGATCGATCAGCTCAAGCCGGATCGCCCCGTTGGAGAGACTGACATAGCGCTCCAGCAGCTCCTGAACCCTGTCACCGTAAGCGGTAAGACCGGGTGTGGTTTCTGCCAGTTTCCGCGTCGAGAAAAAGCGCAGCGTGATCGGCTCTTTCACCGCGCCGAGGGTCTCCCGGGTGCCATCGGAAAGCGTGAACAGTTTGTTCTCTGTCAGATCGACCTGAACACCCTTGATAGCGGCCTCGGAGAAGATGTTGATTGCGAGAAACAGGACGACGGCGAGCGCCAATGCGGCAACGCCGAGCTTGCGGCTGTCTCTGATAGCGGGTTTGCTGCTATTTGCCATGGTAAGTCCTCATGACCCTTTCTTGAGGTCGACGATCACGACATTCGCGAACAGGAAGACGCCGATCACCGATGCCATGTAGATGAAATCGCGAAGATCGAAGACGCCGCGGGTAATCGCGTCGAAATTGGTCAGGAAGCTGAGCGAGGCCACCAGATCAACGATAAACGCGTTGTTCAGCCCGCGGAACGCCGACTGCACCGGTTCCAGCCCACTCATCATGAATACGAAACAGACCGCCGCGGTGATGACAAATGCTATCACCTGATTGCGCGTCAGCGCCGATACAAAGCTGCCGATTGCAAGGAACGCGCCCGCCATCAGGAAACTCGCGACATAGCCCGCAACGATGACGCCATTATCGGGCGACCCGAGATAATTCACGGTGATCCAGATCGGGAAGGTCAGGGCCAGCGCAATGCCGGCGAAAATCCAGGCCGCAATAAACTTGCCCGCCACCGCCTGTGTCGTGGACACGGGCAATGTCATCAGCAGTTCGATCGTGCCGGATTTACGCTCCTCTGCCCAAAGCCGCATGCCGACCGAGGGTATCAGAAACAGATAAAGCCACGGATGAAACGAGAAGAACGACTGAAGATCCGCCTGACCGCGCTGGAAGAAACCACCGAAATAGAAGGTGGTGGCGCCAGCGAGGGCGAGGAAGATCACGATGAACACGTAGGCGAGCGGTGTGGAAAAATAAGCCAGAAGCTCGCGCTTGGAAATTGCGAGGGCCTTGCTCATGCGTTTTCTCCCTGCTCATCACCCGTAAGCTGGCGGAAAACCTCTTCCAGCCTGCCACGTTCGACATAGAGCTGCTCGATGGCGATTTTCCGGTCGCTCATCCGCGCGTTAACCGTCTCGATAATCGTCGCACCGTTCTTCGCCACCACAACCACGTGCGCCATATCGCCGATATGATCGCCGGTTTCGACACGGTCAATGTCGCCGATACCGTTGAGCGCCTCTTTCAGCGTCGCGACATGATCGCGATGCAGGCGCACCGAGACGGCATTGTAATAGGACGAGCGCCGCTCCAGATCAGACGGCGTTCCATCCGCGATCATCTTGCCGCGGGCGATAACGATCGCGCGGCTGCAGACCGCATCCACTTCCTCGAGCACATGGGTCGAAATGACGATCACCTTGTCCTTTGACATATCGGCGATCAATTGACGGACATGATGCTTCTGATTGGGGTCGAGGCCGTCTGTCGGCTCATCCAGAATCAGGACGTCGGGATCGTGGATGATTGCCTGGGCCAGCCCGACCCGGCGCTTGAAGCCCTTGGACAGGGTCCCGATCTGCTGGTTGAAAACTTCGTTCAGCTGCAGTTTGTCGACCGCATTGTCGATGCCGTTGCGGCGTTCCGCGCCCGACAGGCCGCGCACATCAGCCACGAAAGACAGCATGCCCGACGGCGTCATATCCTCGTAAAGGGGGGCTCCCTCCGGCAAATAGCCAATATGTCGTTTCACGGCGATCGGATCACGCGTGACGTCATTGCCGCAAACAACCGCCGTACCGGCTGTCGGCGTGAGGAAACCCGTCACCATTTTCATTGTCGTCGATTTACCGGAACCGTTCGGGCCCAGAAAGCCCAGAACCTCCCCTGCAGCGACCGAAAAACTTACATCGTCCACCGCGGTGAACTGGCCAAACTGCTTCGTCAGGCCCTGAATATCGAGCATTGCGCCCATTTCCGTTCCAACCTCCCGGTTCGTTCCGCTGTCTGGGCTATCGGGGTTTGCCCGACGCCGGTTATTCGCTGGTCAATCCACCAAGGACCGCGAGGAACTAAAGCCCCGCGCCCGGTTCGTCAACAGCGGCTTTCAGAAACCATCGTCGATACTGCGTCGTTGCGAAGCATCGTCCCTGTCGTCAAAACGTCGGGAAGCCAGGCCATTACAGCCCGGCTTCCCTTTCTTCTCCGGTTAGGCCGCTTTCGCGGTCTGATCCTCAATGACGGCTTTTACCGTCTGGATTTCGATCTTCCGCGGTTTCATCGCCTCGGGAATTTCCCGAACGAGATCAATGACCAGCAGACCGTCTTTGAGGTCCGCCGCTTTCACCTCGACATGATCGGCGAGCTGGAAGCGCCGCTCGAACGCGCGCCGGGCGATACCGCGATGAAGATAGTTCACATCATCGCTTTCGTTGGCACCCTTGCCGACGACGAGAAGCTGCCCGTCACGCACCTCGACATCGAGGTCCTGGGGACTGAAACCGGCCACGGCGACGCTGATCTGGTAGGCGTCTTCACCGGTTTTCACGATGTTGTAGGGCGGGTAGCTGTCTGCCGCTGCGCTTTTCTGGGCAGCATCCAGCAGCGATGTCATCCGGTCAAAGCCGACAGCGGAGCGGTAAAGGGGGGAAAAATCAAAAGTACGCATTCACATATCCTCCTGTGAGCAACATGTTGGAGAGCCGCCGTAGAGGCCGGCTCCAAGTTAACGCCCGGCCCCGAAGGGGCACCGGACAGGATGTATGTGGGATGCGAAATGCGAATTTCAAGCCATCATAACTTATTGTTTTAAATAAGTTTCTTTACATAATCTGCGATTGCCAGGGACGATGTCATCCCGGGTGATTCTATTCCGTATAAATTGATTAGGCCGGGGATTCCGTGATCGTCCGGCCCCTGGATCAGGAAGTCCCGCGCCGCTTCCCCGGGCGACTGTATCTTCGGCCGGATTCCGGAATAGCCGGGCTGGATAGCGCCGTCTTCGAGCGCCGGGTAATATTTGCGCACAGCGGCATAAAATTTGTCGGCACGCGCGGGATCGACGTCATAGTCGATCCCGTCGACCCATTCGACATCCGGACCGAACCTGACCTGCCCGCCGAGATCGACGGTTACGTGAACGCCAAGGCCGGCTTTTTCGGGAACCGGGTAGATCGGGCGGCTGAACGGCGCCTTGCCGGACAGCGTGTAGTAGTTCCCCTTGCAGTAATATGTCGGAGGGACCGTCTCGGCCGGAATGCCGGAGATCGTCGATGAAACGGACTGGGCCCAGAGCCCCGCACTGTTGATTACAAGGTCGGCCGCCAGCGACATCGGCGCATCGCCGCCGCAATCGAGCCGGATCCCGTCATTCAGGACCTGGCCGCCGGTGACCGGGGTCATAAAGGCGAACATGGCGCCCGCTTCCTCGGCATCGCCCTGCAGCGCCATCATATAGGAATGGCTGTCCAGGATACCGGTCGACGGCGACCACAAGGCACCGACGCAATACACCGCGGGCTCCATCGCCGTTACCTGCTCCGGCGTCATCCATTCAAGATCTGTCACCCCATTGGCGGCGGCGGTCTGTTTCAGGCGCTCCAGTTCGGGCATTTGTTCGGCATGGGTGGCAACAATGATTTTGCCGCAATTATTGTAGGCAACGCCGTGTTCGTCGCAGAACGCGTACATGGCCTTTTTGCCTTCGACGCAGAACCGGGCCTTCAGGCTGCCGGGTGCATAATAGATGCCCGCATGAATTACCTCGCTATGACGCGAGCTTGTTTCAGTGCCGATCGCATCCGCCTTTTCGACGACGATCACCTCACGCCCCGTCTGCGCGACAGCGCGCGCGACTGCCAGTCCAACGACGCCGGCCCCGATGACGATGCAATCGACACGCTCCGTCATGACTTTTCCCCTTCGGCGGGAACGGTCCCGAAGCGCTGGTCGCTCGATTCAAGCCACGCCATTTCTTCGGGTGTGCTCTTCCGACCCAAAATGGCATTACGATGCGGAAAGCGCCCGAACTTCTCCACGATGTCCTTGTGAAGAACCGCGAACTCGACCCATTCGGCCTTCTGCTCGTGGTGATCGATAGCCTCGAATAACGCAACGCTTTTCATCTGGTCATCGATTTGCTCGCTATGCTCGAAAGGCAGATAGGCGAAAAGTTTTTCGACCGTGATCAGCTCTTTATGCAACGGGCTCGCCTCCAGCTGTTTCGCGGACGCCAACGCGACCGGATCCGCCGCGAAGGATTGGGGATTTCCGCGAAAAATATTTCGCGGCACCTGATCCAGCAGAACGATCAGCGCCACACAGCCCCGCGCATCCGACTTCCAGTCATCAAAATCGCCGGCGGCGGCGCGACGATACCGATCGAGGAACCTCTCCTTTATTTCCCTATCGATAGCCGGGGTGCTGGCGAACCAGAATTCGCGCACATCACCATGCCCGTCCGAACCCGGCGCTCCAAACCAGAAATCGTAGATATCTCTCCATTCGGCCATCGCTTTTTCCTGTAACGTCTCGTTTCGTTTTCTAAGGCTTGAGCGCTGAACGCAACAAGCCGCCTATCACAATCATCCGGCAGATCGTCGGCGGGAAAATCTGTATCGTCTTCAAGAGTGCGCTCCTGGTTGCCTCGTCCGGCAGTACTGCGCCATCGCCGGGCGGGTCCAGCTGCGCAAAGATTTCCCGGGCAATGCGGTCAGCTTCTATCTTTACGGAGGCGACCTGTTCTTCGATTACGCCGTCCGCCGCAAGCGGTTCAAGCCAGTCGGCAAGTTGCGCCAGAAGCTCCGGCCAAACCGTAAAATGTCGGAACAGAGATGGCACGAGCCCGCTATCGTCGCCGGTCGTCAGATACGCGAGGCGGTTCAGCGTCTTCATGGTCTCATCAGCAACCCGGTCAAGAGGCGTCATCGGCAGAAGGGACGGCAAGGTCCGCGTATCTTTGGCGACAGTCGGCATCCACAACGCCGGCCGACCGTCCTCCAGCGCCAATTCAATAACGCGAAGGCTGAGGGCGTTCATCGGGTTGGCGCGGTTATAGGCGTCGATCGTCCCGAGGACTGCCCGGCTTTCCCCTTCAGAAAGACCGGCCCGGCCGAGAAAAACGGCGTCGGAAGGAGCGGGAAAGGCCATCAAGACAACGTCGCGCGATCTTCTCGCAAACACACCTTCTTCAAAAGCCGGACCGACTGTGCCCCACGCCCATTCGAGAGCTCCCGGCACCGTTGCAAGGTGCCTGTAAACGAGATTGACCAGCTTGACCGAAAGGGCAGATTCTATCGCCGAATAGATCGCCTTTATTTCCCCGACGGCATCCCCGACGGGAAGTTCAGCCAAAACCGGTGTTTTTTGTGAAGTCGTGATCTCCGATCTCCTGCCGAACTTGACCAATGTAGTGTCGGGGCCGAACCCGTCGGGAACGTTAATGAATTCTTTAATTCCTGCGAGATATTCTCGGACATCATTGCAGTCTGCGACAGGGTTATACCGAGTTGAGCGGAAGTTTAACATTCGACGTGCTGGTGCTTTCGGGAAAAGCGCAGTGGACAAGCATTTCACGCTGGCCGGATGCGAATGCTGCCAAGAGCGAAGCGCGCAAACTTGTCGCCAGCAAGAAATATCTGGGGGTCAAGGTTTCGCAGGAAACCTTCGACCATCTCAAGAACAGTTTCGAGGAAAAGACGCTCTTCAAGCACCTGAAGAACGACAACGCGGCAACAATGCGCGCTGCAGCTGCGGCTGCGGCATCAGGACCCGCCAGAGCCGGTTACGACGAGTCAGATGACTTCGATGAGTTTGACGATTTCGACGATTACGACGACGGGATCGACTGGGTGCTGCCGGTCTTCGGTATTTTCACGGTCCTCGCCGTCGTCCTGGCGCTGGGGATATTCTTTTTCAACGGCAATACCGAACGCGGACAGAATGCCGGTTCAGGATCGAGTTCCGATTATTTCGTCTTCGATCTACCAGCGGTCACGGCGACCATTTCGGGCGGGAACGAAAACGTCTCTGTCCGGATCGACCTTAAGCTCGAACTGGACGACGCAGGGGATGCCAAAGCGGTCGAGCTGCGCCTTGCAAAGATCATGGAAACCGTCGTTGCCAGGATACAGGAGACCGACGCCCGGGATCTGAAGCGGATCGAAAAAATTCAGCTCCTCCGCAGCGAGTTGAGAGAAAAAATACAGGACGCCATGGGCGAAACGAACCTTAACGGCGTCCTGTTTCACAGTATTCATATCTTCTAGACGCCGGGCCTGCTGAGCGGGTCTTCACCGCAGGGTTCAGGAACGCGGGGCTCCGGCGCTCTCGATATCGAACCTCGCTTGATGTTCGGTACAGATCTCGACCATCTCCGTGTCGCGGGCCATCCTCAGACCCGAGACCGATTCCCAAGAAGATATGCGCAATACGCATGCCGGTTTTGTCGCCTGCCGAGATTTGCCGGGCGGCTGGGAATGATCAGGCGACGGCCGCGCTATCGCGCCCGAGATACAGATCGCGCCCGGCATTGAGCACACCGATCTTACGGTCGGCGATATAGCGTTTGTGATTCCACAAACCGCAATCCGGATGGATGTAGGTCACACGGCCCACACCCATGATGCTCTCGGCTCTTTCTATCAGCCGCGCAATGTCGTCCGGCGACTCTGTCATCGTGCGTTTGACGTCGACAACGCCCAGCCCCATGCCGATTTCGGGGCGGAGTTCTCTAAATTCGGCCAGGTCTTCCGCGGGGCGGTGGGCGCACTCCATCACAACATGATCGACATGAAGTGCATTAAGGTAGTCCATCAAACGTCCCCAGGAGCCGTCCTGAGGCTGCTGACCCGCGTAGTTCCCGAAGCACAGATGCACCGCCGGTATACCCGGCACAGCATCCAGCACCTTGTTCATCGCCGAGGCCGCCCATTGCCACTCTTCGGGATTGCCCGGCAGGTTGGCTTCGTCAATCTGCACGATATCTGCGTCAAGGCGCGCTACCTGTTCGGCGAGAACGTCGGCAATAGCGTCGGTAACCGCTTCAATGCTGCCATAATGATGATCGACCAGCGTTTTGGCAAGCATGTGGGGTCCGGTCAGCGCAAACTTGAAAGGCTTTTGCGCCAGCGCCTTTGCGCGACGGCAGGGGAGCGCGAGGTTCATTGTACCGCTGCTGATCGCCCCTTCGATAACGCCGGCCGGTAAACGCCGCCACCCCATGTTCATGTCGGATTCGAACTGGCGTATCAGGTCGAACGTCAGCGCAGAACGGATACCCTCCATCGGCGCGGTGAAATATTCGATCATGCCATTGGTTTCAGGATGGCTGAGATCATAGCGGTAGACTTCCCCATCGCAGACGACATCGAGCCCCGCGGTCTCCTGCGTGTGCAGGATGACGCGCGTCGCATCGGTAATATCCTGCTCCGAGGGACTGTTGCCGAGCCAGGTCGGCACCGGATAGGAACCGACGGTCGTCGTCTTAATCCGTGGGGCTTCAACCATGATCATGATCCTTGCCGGAACGCTTATCGGGGCGTAAGTAACTAAACAGTTATTTCAGGCTAGGGTCAGGACCAAATCCTGTCAACCACGCACAGGCTTAAGAGAGCCCGATCAGGAAAAATGCCGACCATGCGGACAAAGACCGGAAGAAAGCCGGACGATACGCCGTCAAGACGGCCGGTCAGGCGTGATCCCGATGCGTCGCAGCGGCGTATTCTGGCAGCTGCGACTGAAGTCTTCGCTGCACAGGGGCTGGACGGTGCCCGGGTCGATGAGATCGCGGACCGGGCGGGCATCAACAAGCGAATGCTCTATCACTATTTCGGCAACAAGGACGCTCTGTTCGCTTCCGTCCTCGACGAGCTCTACGAAACGATCTGCCGCGACAGCGCGGCGCTCGACCTTAATAATGGCTCGGCGCCTGAAGGCCTCGCCCGGCTGGTGGATTTCGTGGTGGCCTACTACCTGGATAATCCGCATGCGATCACACTGCTTAATGCCGAGAACCTTCACAAAGCCCGCCATCTAAAGAATTCCGAACACATCGGTGCCATTCGCCTGCCCTTCGAAGAAATGCTCGAAGATCTGATCGCCCGCGGGGTTGCATCCGGCGATTTCCGACCCGGCATTAGTGGAGCGCGACTCTATATCTCCATTGTGGGCCTGACCTATTACTATCTCTCGAACGGACATTCTCTGTCGGTGTTTTTCGACCGCAACCTATACGACCGCAAGGAACTGAAAGCGTGGCGGCAGCATATACATGAAATGGCACAGCGGTTCGTCGCCGCCTGAAAAGCATAGAATGACATATGAAAATGGCAGACCAGCGACGCGGTGTGATCATGAACGTCCTTGCCGGCCGCATGGGAACCAAGCAGCCCCTGATCCGTCCCATTCTTGCCATCACCAAAGACGGCGGCTGGAAGCCTCAGAACGGCGATACCGCTATGCCCGACCCGAAGCTTGAGAAACAGATCGCCCGTACCGGACACCTGATTCTCGTGTTTCATGTCGGTGACTGGATCGCTCCGACCGATGATCTGGTTTGGGATCTCGGAATGATGGGAGACGGTGCAGTAGATATTCCCCGAATTCGGACATGTATCGAAAATGCGGGGTATCGCTGCTTCAACGAAGTTGAGATATTCTCTGAGCGGGACTGGTGGAAACGTGACCCTCTGGAGGTCGTCGACACCTGCATCGATCGGTATCAACACTTGGTATGAGGGGACAGTAATGGCGAGCGCAGAAGGTCTGAAAGAAGTCGGCTATTTCGATTGCGCCGGGGGCGGACAAATCCGCGTCGACGGCACGACGGCTTATATAGGGCACATGGCCAATCCCTTCGGCACCAGTATTGTCGACGTCGCCGACCCGAAGAACCCGAAGCTGCTGTCGCATATCGAAATGCCGGAAGGCACGCATTCCCATAAAGTGCATGCCCAGGGCGACCTGATGGTGCGCAACCATGAACTCATCGGTCCGGGCATGCCCGCAGATTTTCATACCGGCGTTGGTATCTACGATGTATCGGACAAGACAAACCCGAAGCTGATTTCAACATGGGATACCGTCGGCCGCGGTGTTCACCGCTTCGATTTCGACGGCCGCTACATTTATTTCTCGTCGACAGTCGAAGGCTTTCGCGGACCGATCATGGTCGTCCTCGATCTTAAAGACCCAGAAAACCCCGTCGAGGTCTGCAAATGGTGGATACCCGGACAGTGGGAAGCCGGTGGCGAGGAGTATCCCTGGGGCGACGGACCGGAACCCCGCTGCCACCACCCGCTCCGCATGGGCAACCGCCTCTATATGAGCTACTGGCACCATGGTCTGTTCATCCTCGATATCGAGGACCTGTCCAACCCGAAGATGATTTCGTCGTTCAACACCGGGCCGACATTCCCGCATCCGACGCACACCGCGCTGCCGCTGCCATTCGAAATCGGCGGACACCGCCATATGATTGTCGCCGACGAGGACGTCGCCAAGCTTCGCCCGCACGCCCCGGCGTTTATGTGGATTTTCGATATTACGGACGAAACGAACCCGATCCCGGTCTCGTCATGGCAGGTCAACGGGCTGGATATGATCGGCGATCCCCAGGGCATGTTCACGGGCTGTCATCAGCCGAGCGAGATTATCACCAGCACGGTGATCCCGTTCGCCTGGTTCGCCCGCGGAATCCGCCTGATCGATATCGCCAACCCGCACGCGCCGCAGGAAGTCGGACATTTCGAGCCGGACCCTCAGCCCGGATGCGACCGCATCTGCGCTAACGACATTACGGTCGACGACCGCGGCCTGATCTACGTGATCGACCGCCTGCGCGGTTTCCATATTGTCGAAAAGGTCTAGCCGGTCTGCCTGCCCAATCTTTGCGGCGCTGCGAAAAGGGATTGCCTGATAGGGCCGCTGGGCCTGCGGCGTCGCATGACAGTCATGCGCAATACCGGTTTCGGGCGGCGATGGTTGAATGATAGGCTTGGGAAACAGTTCTGCCAATTACGGGAGCCGCACCATGGCGACATCAACGGATGACACAATGAAACGCGGCGCAAATCGCGAAGCTTTGCTCGATGCGGTCTATGACAAGCTCGACTCGCTGGACCTTGCCCCCTATTGGGCGGTGAATCCGAATGAAAGCCAGAATGACGAAGATGGCCAGGTACTGAAAGGCAAGAAGGCCATCCCGTTCATGTGGAAATATTCGGATATCGAGCCCCTGCTCTATGAAGCGGCCGAACTGATAACGATGGACGATTCCGAGCGGCGATCGATCGTTCTCGTTAATCCCGGTCTCGCGCCGGTGCGGGCAACGGTCTCGACACTCTACACTGCCTACCGCCTCAACGATCCGCGGGAGATCATGCCGCCGCATAGCCATTCAATCAACGCGGTGCGTATCGGCCTGACGGGCGATCAGAATTTCACGGGCGTGGAAGGCGAGGCGATCACGTTCGGTCCGGGAGACGTCGTCCTGACGCCTGCCGGCGCCTGGCACAACCACGGAAATCATGGCGACGACTATGCCGTGAATGTCAGTATTCTAGACCTTCCGCTCACCGAGGTCCTGAACGCCGCTTCGTTCGAACATGACTACAAGGAAGAAGTCGACGGCCAGATGGTCTCGCGCCGCGAACAGACCACGCGCTACGCGGACGATCATTCACACAAGACATACGGTTTTGGCGGGTTGCGCCCCCGCTTTCTCGACCATCGCCGCGGGACCGGCGTACATTCGCCGATGTATGTCTATCGCTGGGACAAAACCCGCGAACTGCTGGAGAATTTCCGCGACCATGAGGGCAGTCCCTGGGATGCGATCCAGGTCGAATACACAGATCCCGTCAATGGCCGCACCGCCTACCCCACGATGACGTTTTTCGGTCAGATGCTGCGCCCGGGCGAACGCACGCTGCCGCAACAGCAGAATGCGAGCCAGGTGGTTATTCCCTTTCACGGCAACGGCCACAGCATCGTCGGCGGCAAGCGTTTCGACTGGTCGCCTTTCGATGCAATCGCGATCCCGGGCGGGGAATGGTACGCGCATGTAAACGGTTCCGACAGCGAGGAAGCGACGCTGTTTTCGGCAAGCGACGAGCCGGTTCTGAAAGCGCTCGGCTTTTATAAACGCCACGGCAAAACGGAAAGCGGCGAAATCATTCTGCTCGATTAGAAAGCGGGAGGTCGCGCGGAAAACTTTATCCCGGCGGACGGAACCCGCCGGTGCCGGTCAGCCTCTGTCGGGGCGGTTCATGCCGGCGGTGACCGGCTCCGGAATATCGATATCTTCATCATCGGGACGCATCGTCGATAATGGATTGTCGAACCGGTCCTCCTGCAGGTCGGCTGCCTTTTCGTCTTCAGGCGCATCACCGGAGAATTCCGGCTGCTGAACGGTCTCGCGTATCGGCAAAACGTTCTCTGAAGAGTCGGGATCGACAGCAGCCTCCCCGGAGACGTCCCGGGGATAGCCGTCAGCAACTGGTGCAGCCACGGGTTGCGGCGGCACGACCACGCCGGAGTCGGCTATCGGCGCGAATTCGGCGACCCTGGGCTCGGCATCCCGCCACGTCGGTATCCGCACGCATCTGACATTCACCCGCACCCCGGTCATCCGCACTTTCTGATACGCCGCGTTAACTTTAAAACACGACGTTATAGAATAAATTTCGTTAAGTATCTGAAACAATGAGGTATGTTAATCCAAAATCTGCCATGAGAATTACTCACGGACTACGCCGAAGCTGTTTTTGGCAATCCTTCCCCATAATCAGTCCCATCCGCGTATCGCCGAAATCCGGGTCCCATTTTGATGCGTAAACTTGTACGAGACCCTAGCCAACCTGACAATCCTCTTGTCGAATCTGGCTTTTTTCCTCCCTAGGGTTTCAAAAAACTAAGCCCCGGCGTTATCGCGCTGGGGTTTTCTTTTCAACCGCTACTTGGACCGATGCGATTCCATGTCTAGCTTGCACTAAGCGACATATCGCAGTGTAGACAGAGCCCGCTACTTCATCCACGAATAAGTAACCGCAAGTCGATCGTCATCATCAAATTCAATCACGTACCACAAGGTACGTGGCCGGCTACTGGCAGCACTGGATCTATTGGAGCGAGCGTGGCAGAAAAAAGTCTCATGAACCCTCACAAATCCCCCGTTAGCATCTCGACGATGTCTGATCTCGCAAAGTGCAAGATGAGGCTTGGACTTCACTGCCTCGAGTGTAATCGGTGGGTAGAGATCCTTCCTCAAGAATGGTTAGACGCAGGAAAACCGGACGTGAACTACATCGAACAGAAGTTCAAATGTAGCGGTTGTGGGAGGGCAGCATCTAAACAGGTGCGCCCGCCTTCCGACGGGCTGGAGAACGCCAATGCATATCAGGGTATGTGATGGCCCGTCACTTCGACGAACAGCTCGATGCCTATCGTATATGGAAAGCTTCACTGGGCGTGTATGTCTAAAAGATGAAGAAAAGCGATTTGCTAACAAAAACCTGCCCAGTGTGCAGGCGCCCATTTGCCTGGCGAAAAAAGTGGGCGAAGGTCTGGGATGAAGTGAGGTACTGTTCTGAGAGATGCAGAAGAAACAGGCGGAAGGTCAATTAAACTTGGTACGCGAACAGCCATCAGCTATGGCTTGGTGCCGGTCTCGGTCGCTTTGCTTTTCAGCATCGGGGGGCGCATTTGGGGGTGAAGCGCCTGGTCTACGAGAATGCACATCGGAGGATGTAGGCGCAGAGATCTGCTCAGCGCCCGGCAGCGTAGACATTACAAAACAGACTGGAAGACCTGCCATGAAGCGCTTATTCGTTCTCGCTGCCCTGATGATGTCTTTTGCGACCTTCCCTGTATTTGCCGACGGCTGCAGCTCGCACACTGACACGACAAAGACTGAGAAGCCCGCACCATCGACCGGCTCCTGACAGACTTTCGCTACATCACGGAGAAAGAACTGTTGAATAGCCGACGCATCGCATATGCGTCCGTCAGGCGAGGCGAAAACATAGAGGCTTGCGAGGATCTGATCGACCGGATTGATACCGAGAGCCAACGCCGCCAGCCCATCCTGTATCCTGGTCACAATGATGCGGATATAAGGCGGCCAGAAACGGCCGAGTTAATCCTTAATATTCCAAGACGTAAAAAATCCATTAAATAGCGGTAACTATTTTACTGCGCTGCAAGATATAGAATTATTTACGAATGAAAGTCGCACCAGGATGGGAGCTGACGATGTGCTGGAGGCGCTGTACCCGCTGCTCCTGCGCCAGGGTACTCCTGAATACATCCGATCCGACAATGGTCCCGAGTTCGTCGCGCGCGCGATGCAGGACTGGCTGGCAAAGGTCGGGATCAAGTCCATCCGAATCTATCTCGGATCGCCCTTGCAGAACAGATATCGGCCTGGGAGAACGGATATAACGAACGATACAATCAAACGCTGCTCCGCGAAGGTCTCAACGCCGGATGGTTCGCAACGACGAAGCAAGCCCAGATCGTCATCAATCAGTGGCTCAGACAGTAAAACCACATCCGGCCAAATCAGGCCCTAAACACGCGACCGCCAGCGCCCAAAACTACATTCACAGATGCCAATGTAATCGGGGGCAGGCCAGAGGTTTCGAACAGCTCCTAGTTCTCCCCTATTCAGTCGCTTCGCCCAGTATCCCTTATACCTGCAGGGACCGGGTCTATCAGAGTACTCTTAGTAGCAAAGGTGGAAAAATACGCTGATGAGGAACACGCTGGCAACGCGACCTGCGCGGTTCATTTGAAATCGGAGTGACTTGAGAGGAGCGCTTCATGTCTGTGGCTCCGTTGTCGAGGCCCTCCCTTCACTGTCTTCAAGACCTTCAGGCAGTTTGTAAAGTTCCCGTTCCTCGCGGTTTGCTGGCAGCAAACGAGGGTAATGCTGCAGACTGATCGGTTCACCATGTCGCAAACACATTACTACTGCATACGGCCCGTGGCCATCGAGCTATAGGCGAACACTTTTCTCTGAGAACCAGGGTCGATTTCTGCGATGCCACTTTTTAAACTTTTCAACGATGTTGCGCGGTCATAGGGCGGCGGCGAATGAGGGTATGTTGTCAGCTTGCATTAGGGTCGCCCCTCCCTTTAGAGCGCCTTACGGAATGCCTCGGCACACAAGCTGAAGTTTAAATGCCGAACCCGTGAGGTGGGTGGTGATCTGCTGAGGAGTTTTTAGCTTCATCTGGTCGGGAGGGCCGTTACAGAGTGCTCGGCATGGTACCGAACAAAAATCCGGCTCAACTGGATCAAAGAGGCACGCTTTCTCCATTCTTGTGATTTATTGCACCGCCAAGACAATAGGAAAACCGGCGATTACTGGAAAGCTGAGGAGCACCCTCAGGCGTAAGCACTAGATGGGCGCTCTATTGTTTGTATAATAGATGAATAGCATTAGTGAAAAAGCGACAGTCAGAACTAAAAGTCCTAACGGTTTTTCAACTAAAATTGCGACCTAGCCCACGAGCGACGGTACAACGCTGTTAATTAACTGCTTCGTGAGCGGGACTCGAGAAGACCCACTAATCGCGACGCCCAATCTAACGCTACCGAGACATGATAATATTACCGCTCCATAAGAGAGCAGGGAGGTTAAAATTTTGCCGTGAACATTATGGGACTGGTAAACAATAACTGCCCCAAGAGAAATGAAAGGCAGAAGGCTAAGCACCCCTGTGAGCAGAGCAGATTTTAGTATGACGTTAATATATTATTTTTTCATTTAGCGAAAGGGATCTATTTTGATATATCCACCTAATAATTAATAATAAATGCTCGGAGGAATTTTTGAATTGAATGCTGCCTCCAAAATTTTTGAGCGAGGAAGTCCGTCTACTTCCCAACATCATCAGCCGCGCGGCAACTCAATTAGTTCGATGGTGTTACCGAATGGATCGTTGATGTAGACGCTGGATGTCCCGTCTCTGTGTTTAGTTAATTCTCCATACTCTGCCGCGTTGTTAGATTCAAAGGCCAAGTGCGGAGGGTGTTGGTTCGGCAGAACAAGCGCAACCTTGGAATTTTCAAAAGAAAGTAATGCCCAAGTATTATCTTGATATTCGATTTCGAAATTTAGTTTCTGGCAATACCAATCTATTGCCATTTCGATATCATCGACGCAAATTGCGGTGTGGTGGATCTTCATTTTCATCTCCTACTTTATTTACGCGATCACCCTGCGAGAAGATCACAAAAACCCTCACCTAAGCCTGCGAACTGCCCCGCCGCCACGACTAGCAGCAGCCGATGGTCCAGACGGTCAGTCGAGTGGCCAGGACCCCGCGGCCTCTCAGTAACGGAGGGCGCATCGCTGCGGCGAGCTACGTTAGTCTGCGGTAAGGACCGCTCGTAACCCAGCGAAATATGAGGCCGGATGGTGTTGTAACAGGTCAACCGGTCTGATAGTTGCTATCGGGGACCTCGCTCTACTGCCAAAATTGGGGCAAGGAATCGGTGTCTGGACGTAAAATTTACTCAAAAGGAGAAAGAATCGTGTTTGGTTTGACCCGAATTGGCCTAGTAAGCGTTGCATCGGGAGTGGCAGCGCTACTCTCAGCGCCCGCTCAGTCCGAGCAATTCAGTTTCGCCGGTAAGCAGGTGAAGATCGCGATCGGCTATGGCGTTGGCGGCACCTACGGGAAGTATTCTCAGATGTTCGCCGATCATTTGAAGGATCACATCCCCGGAAATCCGACGATTACCGTCGATTCTCGCCCCGGAGCTGGCGGCATGCGTATGACGAACTATGCCGCCAAAGCGATGCCGGCAGACGGATATAATTACATAGTGCCGCCGGATACCTCCGTGCTCGTCCAGCTGATGCAACCGGGTAAGGCGAAGTACGACATGCGCGAATTCACGTGGATCGGAACGGCAAACCAGACGAACACCATCGTTGTGGTCCGCAGCGATACGGGCGTGAAAACGTGGGAAGAACTTCGCGACAAGGAAGTGCCGATGGCGGCGGCGGGTCTCGGCTCGACAGGCTACATCATCCCGAAGCTGGTCAACGGGGTTCTCGGGACCAAGATCAAGGTGGTGTCGGGCTACAAGGGCTCGTCCAAAGCTGGCCTATCGGTTGAGCAGGGTGAAACCCGTGGGGCGTCTTATAACTGGCTATTCTGGCGGTCTAAATACGAACGCTGGTTTCAGGGGAACGATCCGTATGCGCGTGCGCTTATCCAGGTTGGCTATTTCCGAGATCCAGACGTGCCTGAATCGGTCCCGATGTTGAAGGAAGTAGTTAAGCCGGAAGATAAATCCCTCGTCGAGTTCGTCGGCGCGCTTGGCCTGATCGGCCGCGGCCTTGCCGCCCCTCCCGGCACCCCGAAAGCTGCGATCGCGGTCATGCGGACGGCCTGGAACAAAATGATCACGGATCCAAAGTTCATTTCCGATGCCGCACGCCGAAAGCTTCGGGTTACGCCGGTTGCTGGAGACAAGGTGCAGCAAGTCGTTAACGACACGATCAACAACACAAAACCGGGACTAATCAAGCGGACCCGACAGATAGTCTACGGCAACTGATCTCTCGGGTTTCTGGATGCGAATGAGTTCCTGCTACCTCCCGCATTGCGGCGGGAGGTAGATTTTTACTTTGGCGACGAAGGTGACATTCTGCGTGACAGCGCTGACCCGGATCTGAATTACAACCGCCTCATCCGGCCGTGGAAAAGCCGGACCGGGCTTTTCTATGTCGAGAAACAAAGCCTGGCGCTCGATCTTGCGCTGATCGCGGTGACCGTGATCGCCCTGGCGGCCAAAAAGAATGCACTCACGCCCCATGCGCCACCCGGCGCCAGTCGACCTGTTGTTGCCGCCGATCTCGGCCACGGGTCACGTCTCACCCACCGTACTGCAATTGAAAGTCAGCTCCCCCCGCGGCATTCTTGCAGTTCGATGCGACGGCCACGTGAAAACGTGCGCCGGTGCTTTTTCTTTGATCACACCGCCGACTGAAGAATGCCACGTCGGCGCGCGACCCGGACAACGGCGGCGGCATAAAGAATCTGGAAAACGAGGAACGGCAAAAACACGACCATCCGGCTGTCCGGGCCGAGCCCAATCAGGATCAGCGCCCCCACCCCCTGCGCCGCTGTCACGCAGATATGAAACAGGGTCACCTGAACGTGGCTCCAGCCGACCCGGTTGAGCAACTGATAGAGATGCGTTCGGTGTGCCTGGGTTACGTTCTCTCCCCGCAGCCCACGACGGCACAACGTGAAAACGGTATCGAAGATAAAATTGAAAAACAGCAGCGGGACCACCAGGAAAGATGTGCGCGACGCATCTATTTCGGCGGCGATCACCGCGAGGGCGGCAAAACTGAACCCGACGAACTGGCTTCCGACATCGCCCATAAACAAGCGCGCATGCGGGAAATTGAAGACCAGAAACCCGGCCGCGCCTGCCGCCATGATGTAGCAGAACATATAGACGAAGAACGAGCCTTCCATGAAAGTGACTGCACACAGAAAGGCAGAGACGATCACGGCCGTGCCGCCGGCCAGCCCGTTCAGGCCATCCATGAAATTGAACATGTTGGTCAGGGCGACGACCCAAATCACTGTCAGCGGATATCCGAGCCATCCGAGATCGATCGCGCCGATACCGGGTAGCGAAACCCGGCTAAAAACAATACCGAATGCGAGAAGCACCAGGGACGCGGCAATTTGCGCTCCAAGCTTGATCTTGAATGTCTTCAGCCGCTTCAGGTCGTCCAGAAAACCAACAAGCGCGATGCCCAGTGCGGAAATCGCGAAACCGAAAAGATGGAAGGTCGACAGACGTGCCTGATCGCTCAGCGCCCATACCGTCGCAAACCCGATCGCAAAGGTCGCGACTATCGCGATCCCTCCGGTTGATGGCGTCGGGCGGGCATGGCTGGAGCGGTGATTGGGCTCATCCAGGATACCGAGACGGATTACCAGATATGTCGCAACTACCGAGACGCAGAACAGCGCGATCGCGAACAGAATATGACTGACGAGGACAGGGATTGTCATGGCGCGGGCATCATAGTCGAAGAACCGGCCGAATCGCGCAGAACCGCCCGGAAAGTGGAATTTTGATCGGTAGCGCTAAAAACCGAAGTAATCCCGTCAGAGTTCGTTTACGTTAATAATTACTAAACTGTCAGACGTCGCAATAAGTGGTCATCAATTAAGTCCAGATAGGTCGATCATGCGTGATTTGGTTGTCCTGAAAGAACGAATTGAATACGCCGAACGGCATTTATCCGCGTCACACAGCGCGCTGGAGCGCGAAAGCCAGGCACTTATGGCAATGTGGCGCCAGATCCGCGACCGATTTGAGGTACAGGAGCAGGAAATCTGGCGTTACAGGGCCCAAATCGCCGCCATGGAAATATCGTGGAGACAGGCAAAATAGGCCAAGCCGGGACCGTTGCGATGCAGATCGCGAAAGCCGTCCAATAGTCTCCCGAGCGCAAGCACGCCCCGGAAGTCATTTTCGCCTTCAGTGATATCTTCGGATAGTCTGCGATCGTCAGGATGGTTTTCCGAGTCCACCCCTGAATTTGGATTCGCGTCGGTTTGTCACGCGTTTTTCGAAGCAATATTCGGACCAGAAGGGTTAACGACGACAATGCTCTGCTATTCATAGATATTTTGTATATATTCCGTCTTTGGCCGCAGCCTTTATCGCCCCCCCCGGAGGACCTTTGGGGCCATCGCCGACGGCAATTTTTGCCGGGCAAGGGCGGGTTGCGTCCATCGGCGGCAACGATATCATGTGCAATGGCGGCGTGGCCGCAACAGGAGAAGCAAATGATAGAACTGGTTGATCTTCGATATGTTCATCTTGGTGCGTCCAACGCGGCAGATGCATCGAAATGGGCGCAGGAAATCTACGGCCTCGAAGAGGTCGCGCAGGAAAACGGGCGCATTTATCTGCGCGGCGACGACCGTGACCACAACATCTGCTACTTCGACGGCGACCCCAAGGACAATACCGTCGGGATCGAAGTGGCCGACTACGATGCCCTGGATCAGGCAGCGAGCCACCTCGAAGCCAATGGCGTCCACGTAACCTGGGGTGACGACCAGGGCGCGGCAGTCCGCCGCTGCATGAAGTATCTCACCTTCAGCGATCCGACCGGCAACAAGTTCGACCTCGTCGTCCGGCCGTTCGCATCGGGCCGGCGCTATTTTCCGAGCCGCGATGCCGGCGTGCACTGGTTCAACCATATCGGCCTGAAGACAACGAACGCGCCCCGGGACGAGAAATTCTGGTGCACCCTTTTCAACTTCACCTCGAATGACTGGATCGGCGATGCCCCGCTTATGTCGTTCGACAAGGTCCATCACCGATTTGCCCTGTTTCCGACCCACGAGGCGGGTGTCCAGCACATCAATTTCCAGGTACGGGAAACAGACGACCTGATGCGGTCGTCCTATTTCTTCAATGACCGCCAGATCAGGATCGTTTTCGGCCCCGGACGTCATGCGACATCGGGAGCGCGCTTCCTGTATTTCGAAGGGCCCGACGGCATGGTCTACGAATATTCCTGCGGCGTGCGGATGATCGAACCGGAAGACGAGTGGAAACCCCGCCAGTTTCCCTTCACGCCGGAATCGTTCTGCGTCTGGGGATCCAAGCCCGATATTCCCGAGTTCAAAGACTAGCCGATGAGCGATACCGAATTCGGCTCCATCGGTGAACCGCTGGATCGCACCCAGGTGCGGGTCCGGGTGGCGGCACGCGCCCTTGCCAGAAACGATCTAGGCCATGCCTTCGGTCATGTCAGCGCGCGCATCGATGCGGATAGTTTCCTGGTCTGCGCGCCAAAACCGATGGGGCTGATCGCGCCCGGAGAGGCGGGCACCGTTGTGCCGGTTGACGGCCCATTGCCGGAGGGCGTCCTCGGCGAAGTCCGCTGCCATCAGCAGATATACAAACGCCGATCCGACGTGAATGGCATCGCGCGGACCTTCCTGCGCGATGTGATGACGCTGTCGACATTCCAGCGCACACCCAAACCCCGCATCGGCTTCGCAACCTATTTTGCGCCCTGCCCGCCGCTCTGGGACGACCCTTTGCTTCTCCGGGACGATGCCGCAGCGGAAAAATTCGCAGAAACCTTGGGTGATGCCCGGGCGATCGTCATGCGCGGCAATGGCTGCGTTCTGACCGGCGCGACCGTCGAAGAAGCCATCGTAATGGCATTTTTTCTCGAGGAATCGGCAAAGACCGAGCTTGCCGTTATGGCGAGCGGTCAGGAAGCTTCTTCCGTGATCTATTCGCCCGAACAGAGCAAAGCGCGCGCTGTGTCGTCGGGCCGCATCTTCGAGCGCATGTGGGATTACCTTACGGCGGGCGACCCCGAAGCGTAAACGCCCCTTGCCGCCACGGTGTCTCTCCGCCTTAACGCCGCTGTCCTGCCCCCTCCCCTTGCGGACCGGATCGCGGGATACTAGGCTTTGAAACAAATAATAAATTGACGCGGCGGCGTACAGTGCGCCGTCCATATTGGGAGAGAGACATGAAAACGATATCCAAAATCGCTCTGACCGCTATTCCGCTTGTCCTGGCGGCTTCGACAGCCAATGCTGAGTCCTTCGTCCGCATGCTTGCCGGCCCGGCCGGCGGGGCGTGGTATCCGTTCGGCGCGAAAATCATGGAAGTCGCACAGAAGGACGTCGAGGGCATCCGCACATCGAACGGTCCCGGCGGCGGCGTCGGCAATGTTCGCAATATCGACAAGGGCGCGGCGGAACTTGGCTGGACCTTCGGTTTTACTGCCTATGAAGGCTATGCCGGCAAGGGCGGGTTCAAGAAGAAACACGAGAACATCCGCCATTTCGCAACCCTTTATCCCGGCATCCTGCAGACCGCCGTGCCGAAGGACTCGCCAGTGAAGTCCTATGCCGACCTTAAGGGCAAGAATTTCAGCCCGGGCAAGACCGTGTTTTCCGGCAACGTCACGGTCGAGCGGCTGGTGAAGCTCTACGGCATCACATATGACGACATCAAGGCCGCCGGCGGCACGATCCACCGTGTCGGGTTCAAGGACTCGGTCGCCCTGATGAAGGACGGCCACGTCGATGTCTTCACCGCGCTGACCAACGTGCCCAACGCCTCGTTCATCGCGCTGGACTTCCAGCCCGGCATCCGCTTCCTGCCGGTCGAACCGGACATGATGACAAAGTTCGTCACGCAGAACCCCGGTTTCTTTCCGGCCACGATCCCGGGCGGCGCCTATAAAGGGGTCGCGTCAGACACCCCGACCCTCGCGACGGCGACCGTGCTGATCGCAGGCAAGAACCTCGACAACGAAACCGCCTACAAGCTGACGGAATCGCTGTGGAAGAATCACGCCGAGTTCGTGAAGGTCAACAAGACCTGGAACAACGTGAAACTTGAAGACGCACTTCTCGGCGCGGCGATCCCGGTTCATGAGGGCGCGATGAAGTATTACGCGGAGAAGGGCGTAAAGAAGAAATAGGCCACCGGTTACGCTTATCGATGCGATAACCTTCAATCACCGCCCCCCGGCGCCGGGGGGCGGTCTGCCCCGGGCCTTTCCATGACCGACAGCCCTCCTGCCCTGAAATACGAGGAAAAGCGCGAGTATTCGCTGCTTGAAGAGGTTCTGCGCGCACAGCGCCTCGACCTTCCGTCGATCGCCGCACTTGTCACATCCTCGCTCGCGATCGCCCTGGCGATGTATCATATCTTCGTCGCCGGTTTCGGGACGCCGGAATCGCTGTCTTTCCGCTCGACGCACCTGAGCGCGATGCTGTTGCTGGCGTTCCTGATCCAGCCGATGTTCCGTTCATCGCTGACCGAGCCGGTCTGGCAATCCGGCGCCTCCGGAAACCCGAAACGCTTGCTCGGCTTCTGCGTCGATTTCGCGATGATCGCCCTTGTCCTTGCGGTGCAGGTTTACATTCTCTCCGATGTCGAGGAACTCCAGGCGCGCGAAGGCTCTCCCGACCCGGCGGATATCGTCTATGGCTGGATCCTGATCGGCCTGGTCATCGAAGCAACCCGCCGTACCGTCGGCTGGGCGATGGTGATCATCACCGGTTTCTTCATCCTCCAGACCCTGAAAGCCGACTGGTTCTTCGGCATGTTCTACGGCCCGCCGGTCTCCGTCGACCGGTTCATCGACAGCCAGTTCATCCAGACCATCGGCATCTTCGGCATTCCGCTGCTGGTCGCGGCAACCTATATCGTGCTGTTCATCGTGTTCGGGGCGATCCTGATCCGCTCGGGCGCCGGCCGTTTCTTCATCGATCTCGCCGTATCCCTGACGGGACACAGGCTCGGCGGGCCGGCCAAGGCATCGGTGGTCGCCAGCGCGTTTCTCGGCACGGTGTCCGGCTCCGCCACCGCCAACGTTGTCACGACGGGCTCGTTCACGATCCCGATGATGAAGAACCTAGGCTACCGGCCGCGTTTCGCCGCCGCGGTGGAGGCCTGCGCGTCATCGGGCGGCCAGATCACGCCGCCGATCATGGGCGCCGCCGCGTTCATCATCGCCGAATTCATGCGGGTGCCGTATATCTACGTCGTCATCTCCGCGATCATCCCGACATTCCTGTATTTTGCGACCATGTATTTCATGGTCCATCTGGAAGCCGACAAGTTCGGTATTCCGCGTGTGCCCAAAGATCAGTTGCCGGACTTCTGGCAGGTCCTCAGGGAGGGCTGGCACCTGATGCTCGCTCTTGTCGTGCTCGTCGTCCTGCTGGTCATGGGCCGGACAATCACCATGGCCGCGTTCTGGGCGATCATCACGCTGTTCGGACTGTCCTTTGTCAATTCGTCGACGCGGATGAGCCCGGTCGACCTGCTGGCGGCCCTCGAATCCGGCGTACGGTCCAGCATCCCGGTGACGGTCGCCTGTGCCTGTGCCGGCATCATCATCGGCTGCACGTTCACGTCCGGACTGGGTCTGAAATTCACCAATTCGGTGATCGACATGTCGGGGGGCAATCTGATGTTCCTCCTGATCCTGACCGCCCTTGCCGCCATTGTTCTCGGTATGGGGATCACCACGACCGCGGTCTACATCACCGTCGCCGCCCTGATCGTGCCCGCCCTGATCGAGATCGGCGTCAACCCGATGTCGGCACACCTGTTCGCGTTCTATTTCGGGGTTGTCTCTTCGATCACGCCTCCGGTCGCCCTGGCATCCTTCGCCGCGGCGGCCATCGCCGGCACGAATCCGATGATGACGGCAGTCGAATCCGCCCGCGTCGGCATCGCGAAATACATCGTGCCCTTCATCTTCGTCTATAATCCCAGCCTGCTGTTCGAAGGCCCGTTATGGCTGACGGCGTATTCGACGGTCGCGGCCTTTGCCGGCGTCTGGATGCTGTCGGTCTCGATAGAAGCGTGGCACAGGGCGCCGCTCGGCCCCGTGCTGAGGCTGCTGGCGGCAATCGGCGCGGTCGCCATGATGTATCCGCCGATGATCGACCTGCTCGGCGTATCGGGCTTCGCGATCAACGGTGTCGGCGTCGCCGCCGGCGCCCTGCTGGTCTTCGGCAAACGGAAAGATCCCGTGCGGCGGGAAGCCCGGACATGAAGAAACTCTTTATCGGCAAACCTCTTCACTGGCTGATGATCGCGGCTGCAACCGGCGGCCTGTACTGGCTGGGCGCCGGCCAGTTCCACCGGGTGAATTATGGCGGATTCCTGCTTGCCGTTATGGGGATCGCCGTTGCCTGCGTCATAATCGTGCTGGCGTCCTACCGGCGCGGCGACCGCATTACCCGCGATGCGCTGGAGGACGAACCGGACGGCTGATCGCCGGATCGGCAACCGGCCTTACCAACAACCATATCGCAGACAACCGGAATTCAGGAAACGACCATGGCCAAACGTCCGAATTTTCTCTTTATCATCACAGACCAGCACCGCGCCGATCATCTCGGCTGTTCGGGTCATCCGGTGCTCAAGACACCGCATATCGATTCCATCGCGGCGAAGGGAACGAAATTCGACCGCTTCTATGTCGCAACCCCGGTCTGTCAGCCCAACAGGTCCACCCTGGTCACCGGGCGGATGCCATCGCTCCACGGCGTGCGGTCCAACGGTATTCCGCTGGACATGCGCGCAAGTACATTCGTCGAGGGCATGCGCGTCAGCGGTTATGCGACGGCCCTTGTCGGCAAAAGTCATATCCAGAACATGACCGGCTTTCCGGCCATGCACACCCGGCCCGATACGAAAGAGGGCTATACCTCGCTGCGCGATACGATGCCCGAAGCCTTCGCAGCCGACACCGAAGGCGACTACAAACAGGAACATCCCGATCGCTGGAAATCCGGAGAGCCCTACGAACTCGACCTGCCGTTCTACGGCTTCGAGCATGTAGACCTGTGCACCGATCATTCGGATCAGGTCGGCGGGCAGTACTACACCTGGTTCAAGGCAAAGCGCCCGGATGCCGACGATCTGCGCAACCGCGACAACCAGTTCCCGCACGACTATGTCGCGCCCCAGGCATACCGTACCGCGATCCCCGAAGAATTTTATCCGACGAGCTACATCAAGGAGAAAACCCTCGAATACATCGACGGATATGTTGCAAAGGAGTCCGATCAGCCGTTTTTCCTGATGGCATCGTTCCCGGACCCGCATCATCCCTTCACGCCGCCCGGCAAATACTGGGACATGTACAAGCCCGAGGACATGGAGCTTCCGGCAAGCTTCGATTACGGCAATGTCGAGCCGCCGCCGCATGTGAAATGGGCACAGGAAATGCGCGAATCCGGCAAAGCCGTGATCGATTCACAAAGCGCTTACGCCGTCTACAAGCAGGAAGTGCTGGAAAGCCGGGCGCTGACCTGCGGCATGATTGCGATGATCGACGATGCCGTCGGCGAAATCCTGGCCAGGCTGGATGAAGCAGGTCTGGCCGATAACACGATCGTTATCTTTACGGCGGATCACGGCGACTTCCTCGGCGACCACGGCCTTATGCTGAAAGGCCCCGCCCATTTCGAGGGCGTGACCCGCGTGCCGTTCATCTGGTCCGAACCGGGCGCCGCTGCTAAATCGACCGATACGCTGGCCAGCACGGTCGACATCGCGCAGACCATTCTCGATCGCGCGAAGATCGAACCCTATAACGGCATCCAGGGCCGCAGCCTGATCAATGCCATCAGGGGCGAAGCAGATCCGGATGCGGTCGATTCGGTCATTGTCGAGGACGACCAGCAGCGGGTTTATTTCGGCTACACCAAGCCACCGCGCATCCGGTCGATCATCACCGACAGCCACCGCCTGACGGTCTCGGCCGGCGAAACCTGGGGCGAGCTGTATGACCTGAAAGCCGATCCGGACGAAATGAACAATCTGTTCGACGACCCCGGCCATGCCGCGATCCGCGCAGAGCTATTCGAACGGCTGTCTTTTCGCCAGATGGAACTGGTCGATACCAGCCCGATGCCGACAATGCGGGCGTGATTTTTGAGGACCAGTGCGGCCAAAACCCTTACCGCCCCACCCCGCGCCACTTGTCCATCGACCGCGCGCCGGTGTAGCCGAGATACCCGGCGCCGAACAGCCACCAGAGGCTTTCCGGGATCGCCTGCAACAGATTGGCGAGGTTGCTCGCCGCCGTCGCCACGTGGTCGGGCCACCAGATGCCGATGACCGACCCGGCGACGCACAAAAGGATGACGAGATAAATAATTTTGGCGAAAACGCCGCCGGATGACGCTCGAGCAACTCGCGTCCCGGCTTGGCACGTCTGCCGGGCACCTGCACAAGTGGGAAACCGGGAAGGTATCGGTCAACCTCAAGCGCATGGGGGAAATCGCGGACATTCTGGGAATCGGGATCGTCGATCTTGTGGAAGACCTGCCCCGCGTGCCGATCGCCGGCAAAGTGGGGGCGGGGGCGGTCGTCGAATCGATCGACGATTTTCCGCTGGGCGAAGCCCGGAAATACGCGCGCTGCCCGACCGGGCTGGACCCCCAATACACGGTGGCTGTGGAGGTCGTCGGCGATTCGATGCTGCCCATCGACGAGGGCTGGTTGTTATTCTACACGCGGGATTATGATGGCGTCCCCACGGAATGTCTGGGAAAACTGTGCGTCGTCCAGTTGTCGGATAACGGCCCGCGATACGTAAAACGTCTCAAGCAGGGCAAGACCCCGTCGCTTTTCAACCTCTACAGCACGAATGCACGCGAAATAGAGGATGTTGAACTCGCCTGGGCGGCGCCGGTGCTCGATGCGCGGCCAGCAGAGCCGGGCGAGCTTGTCGAAGAGCCCGGCGACTGACAGTCTTTTGACAAGGCGCCGGCCCGGCCTGTTTATGGATATTTAGGGATTTTCTGCGGTAATCGGACCTCCGGTCAACATAACCCGAGGCTCTGGCCACAAGTGTCCCATTCGCTCGATAAGAACGCCGCCGGCCCTGCGCGCGCAGACAATGCTGATGGAGGGCGCGATGCCGCAATGGACGCAGGCAGAACCTCGAAAGGCGACATCCAGAATACTGCCAGCACGCCTCAGACGGAGTATGCGCCAGAAGGTGCGTCAAGTGTCAGCCCCGATACTGGCCCCGACCACATCGTCGACAATATTCCAGGAATGATCTTTCAAAGGCAGCTTCATCCCGATGGGACGATCTCCTTTCCCTACGCGAATGGGGCCATTCTCGAATTAGCGGGTATCGACCCGGCAATCGTTACTGCAAACCCGACCGCCTTGAGCGAACGCATTCATCCGGAAGATCTGGCACGCCTCCAGAACGCCGTCAGGCGCTCTTTCGAGAACATGCAGACGCATTCGGAAGAGTTCCGCTTCCATCACCCGCACATGGGCTGGCGCTGGTTCCAGACCATTTCGAAACCGCGCAGAAGACCGGACGGAACTCTTGTCGCAGACGCTCTTGCACTGGACATCACGGATCGCAAAAACACAGAACAGGAGCTCGAACAAAACAGAGCGCAACTCAACAGCCATTTGTCCGAACTTCAGGACACAAAGGAACGCCTGGAACAACGGACGCACGAACTGGTCAGAACGATTCGCGACCTGGCCGACGCCCGCGATCAGGCCGACAATGCCAATAGCGCAAAGTCCGATTTTCTTGCAACGATGAGCCACGAGATCAGAACGCCGATGAACGGGGTTCTCGGCATGGCAAGCCTGTTGATGCAGACGACCCTTGACGACACGCAGCAGGAATTCGTCGAAACGATCAAACAATCGGGCGAAGCGCTTCTCGAAATCATCAACGACGTCCTTGATTATTCGAAGATGGAGGCGGGACAGCTTGACCTCGATCCCACGCCGTTTTCCGTGCTCGAGGTCATGGATAGTGCGGTTCAACTCGTACGGGCCGAATGCCAGGCAAAATCGATCACGTTACGAACGTTCGCCGCGCCGGAAATACCAAACCAGCTGACAGGCGACCCGGGACGATTACGCCAGATACTTCTGAACCTGCTGGGCAATGCTGTAAAATTCACGCCATCCGGCGTCATCACGCTCGAATGCTTCAAACCCGCCGTCGTCGGACACAGTATCGAACTCAGTTTTGCCGTTACCGATACAGGGATAGGCATCCCCGAGGAAGCACAAAGCGCTCTCTTCGAAGTCTTCTCGCAGGCGGACGCGTCGACCACCCGGAAGTTTGGCGGCACGGGGCTGGGACTTTCGATCAGCAAGCGACTTTGCCATCTGATGGGCGGCGATATCACCGTCGAAAGTACAGTCGATAAGGGTAGTACGTTCCGATTCACCATCCAGTGCACCCAACCGAAGAAGGTACCGGGCGAATTTTCGGCGCGCTCGAATCCCGCTCCAACCGCGTCCGCCCTGATTTCAGCCGGCGTGCTGGAGCCTGACAGCGGAATATGCCGTCAATTGCAGGCCTATGGTATCGCGATTGAAGTCTTTGACGATTCCGACAGGCTTCTGGACTGTCTTACTTCTTCATACGGCAGTCAGGTGCTGGTAATCCTCGATTCAGATACCTTCCTGGCGCGCAGCGACCTGGCTGATCGATTGGCTGAGCTGCACGGCGAAACGTCATTCACACTTTGTGTACATGGATCGGCACAGCCGGAATTGCCGGACTTCGCGCAGTTCATTGACTTACCGGTGAGACAGTCCCGGTTACGCAAATATCTCGATAGCTTTGCCCAGAGCGACCCCGTACAGCCACTGCGCACCGGCATGGCGGACGGCGACACCAGTCAAAAGCCTGCACCATCACCCGGGACAGACAACCCGCCCGGGACGAAAGCAACGTCGAAATCTGCGCAGACGGTCCTGCTCGTCGAAGACAACCACGTCAACCAGCGTGTCGCCATGGCGATTCTCGAAGCCGTGGGCATGGAGGTGATCCTCGCGGAAAACGGTCTGGAGGCGATAGACACGCTTCAGAAACATGATTTTGACGTGATCCTGATGGACATCCACATGCCTCTGATGGACGGCATTACCGCTGCAAAGACGATCCGCACGCTGCCGCCGCCCTACTGCGACATCCCGATCATCGCGCTGACAGCAAATGCGATGAAAGGAGATCGGGAAACCTATCTCGCTGCGGGGATGGACGACTATGTCGCCAAACCCGTAAACCCGAGTTCGCTGTCTGAAGCCATTCATCGACAGGCAGGCGGGTCGCGCAAGGACTAATCGAGACAAGCCTGCTTTTTTACTATCACCCCATCGCGGCGCGTTTTTTCTCCAGCCGGACTTTCTGACGGTCCCGGTCGATGACAAAGCGTACATGCCTCGCCTTGCCGACGACATCCATCCCGTCATGCACTTCGGCCTCCAGCGTCACCCGCCGGCCATCGACGGCTGTAATTCTTGCCGTAACGGTCACCGTCATCCCGAGCAGGGATGCACCCAGGTGATCCACTGACACGTGGGCGCCAACGGTTTCCTCGCCCTCGTCCAGATGATCCTGAACCAGCAGGCGGGATGTTTGCTCGATATCGCGGACCATATAGGGCGTGCCGTACACGCGGAGTTCATCTCCCATGAATTCGATTGTTCGGCCGGTATCGATCTCGAATTTCTGCGTGCGCTCCAGACCGGCGGTCAGGCTGTCTTTCATCAGGTCTTGTCCCCGTAGATTTTGCGAATTTCGGTTTTGAGTATTTTACCCATGGCGCTTTTGGGCAGTTCTTCGAGGAACACCATGCGCCGCGGAATTTTGTAGCCGCCGATCAGGCCGCGACAATGGTCGATGATTTCGCCATCGGTGAGCCGCGTACCGGGGCGCGGCACGATCGCTGCAAACAGAGCTTCGCCGTATTTATCGTCCGGCACCCCGACCACGGCGCATTCGTGAACGTTGTCATGCTGGTAAAGCGCCGCTTCGACTTCGGACGAATAGACGTTTTCGCCGCCGGTGACGATCATGTCCTTCTTGCGATCGAGCAGGAACATGAAACCGTTCGCGTCCATCCTGCCGATATCGCCTGTATGAAACCAGCCATCCCGGAAGGACGCCGCGTTCTCCTCCGGCCGGTTCAGGTAGCCGGGCGTGACGTTCGGTCCGCGCACGACCACTTCGCCGCCTTCGCCAAGCGGCACTTCATTTCCATCGGCGTCGACAATCCGCATATCGATGCCGACAAGCGGGCGGCCCGCCGCCTTGAGGATATCGAACGCGCCGCTTCGGATTGCCGCGACATGCACATCCTCATCAAGCGTCGTCAAAATCGGCGACGTCTCCGTCAGGCCATAGCCCTGCTGCACATTGGCGGTCGGAAACGCCTCCATCGTTCGCCGGATCCATTCCACCGCCATCGGCGACGATCCGTAATAGACACGGTCGAGCGACGAGAGATCATAGCTGGCGAATTCCGGTGCCTGCAGCGTCAGGATGATCATCGTCGGCGCCAACATGGCCGATGTGGCGCGATAGTCCTGGATGGCCTGCAGCAGGTTTTCCGGCGTAAATACCGGCAGGTAGGCATGCGCGGCGCCTGCCTGCGTGTAACCCGTCCCCAGCAGGTCTGCCGAATGGAACATCGGCGCCACATGCAGGTAGACGTCGGCGGCATTTATCTTCATCGGGGCGGTACATTGCTGGCCGTTCGAAAACACGTTTTTATGCGTCAGCCGGACGCCCTTGGAACGGCCGGTCGTGCCGCCGGTGTAAAGAAGGATCGCGTCCTCGTCCTCCGCACTGTCATTGCCGTCGGACGGCGCCGCCGCATCGATCAGCGCGTCAGAGACCCTCAGGGTCGTATCGACCGGATCGCCCGCGGGAATGCAAATAGCGCTATCCCGCCACGGCGCAAATTCATCTGCGTCCAGAAACGGCAGGAACGTCTCTTCGACGAAAAGCTGGGTGACACCCGCATCGTCGAGAATATGGCGTATCTCCGGAGGGGCGAGGCGGTAATTCGCAGGCACCGGGACCGATCCGTTCCAGTACCCGGCGTGGAGCAATTCGCAATGGCGCCACGTATTACGGCAGATAATGCCGAACCGGTCGCCCTTGTCGATGCCGTTGTCCTGCAACACGGTTGCAAGCCGCATTACCCGGTCCATATGCCCGGACCAGGTGAACCGACGCTCCTTGTCTATGATTGCCGTGTTTGCGCCGAACAGACGTTGCGCCCGTTCCAGCGCCGACCGCATGGTCAGCATTGGCGTCGCTCCGTTTCGCTCCCGTTTTTTTAATACCTTAGCGTGGCAAACAGGGATGAAACAGCGTCAATCGCCGCCGGCACCCAGTATCCCGACGGCCTCGATCTCGACCAGCATATCGGGATGCACCAGTTTCGAAATTTCGAGCAGGGTGGAGACGGGAAAATCGCCGTCGAAATATTCGCAGCGGGCTTCCCAGACCTGCTGGCGGTCGTTTATGTCGGTGAGGAAGACATTCACCTTCACGATATCGGCCATGGTTCCGCCGGCGGCCTCGATCAGCGCCTTGATCTTGTCGAAGATGACCTTGGACTGATCGTAAGCGTTGTCGCCGATAATGGTGTCGAATTCATCGCTCCGCGACGTCATGCCGGCAATATAGACATGGCGGTCGATGACCAGGCAGTTGGACCATGTCCCTACCGGCGGCTCGCCAACAGCCGCATCGCGAATACGCTGCTTTTTCATCAAGCTTTCTCCCGTTCACCTTTCAGCATTGTCGTCAGGAATATACCGATTGCAATCAGGCCGATCCCGGTCGCATGAAAGAGATAGGGCTGTTCCCCCAGCAACGACATCGCCAGAATGACCGTGTAAACCGGGATCAGGTGCACAAAAAGCCCCGCCCTGCCCGGGCCCAGTTGCTCGACGGCGTGATTCCACCATAACAGCGCCAGTATCGAGGCGAAGACGGCATTGAAACCGGTCGTCCACACGGTTTCCCAGATCAGGGGCGTCGGCTTGTAAAAAATATTCTCGAGGATCCAGAACGGAAAGACCGTGACGGCGCCTGCGAGCAGGATACCGAACACCAGATTCAGCCGGTCCAGTTCGCGCGGCACCCGCCGCGTCAGTACGGCATAGAATGCCCAGGAAACGACCGAAATCAGCACGAAAACGTCACCTATATTGAGATCGAGGCTCAGAAATACCGACATATTGCCCCGGCCGATCAGGTACAGAACGCCGACGACCGAGACAATCACGCCGATCCACTGGACCATGGTCAGCCGGTCGCGAAACATCGCCCAGGCGACAGCCACGATGACGACGGGCTCGGCCGAGTTGATCAAGGCAGCACTGATGGCGGACGTGAACTGCAGCCCGACGAACAGCATGCCGTTACCGCCGATGAACAAGAGTATTCCCTGAAGACCGATTATCTTCCAGTGCCGGCACATCAGTGGCCACTGGTCATGCAGGCTCCGCCTGCAGATCGGGTAGAGAATCATCAACGCCAGAACGCAGCGCAGGAACGACATCGCCGCCGGCGGCACGACCCCGGCGACATCTCGCGCAGCGATGATGCTGCCCGCCCAGCACAACATCGCCAGCGCTCCGGCGATGGCGGCCGGCGGCGCATAACGGGTCAGGATATTGTCGGTCGCCGGACTATTCACCCAACGCCCCGGTTTCGGCACAATACGCCTGCACCAGACGACGCCGCCTGACCGAAGGATGAACCTGCTGGGTAAAATATCCGGAAAACATGGCCGGACTATAGCAGCGCCCCCTGCTTCACGATAGAAACGACACACCAATGGGAGCACATCCGATGTATGCCGATCATTCTCCGACCGAGGCCGCGGGCCAGATCATAATCGCCGTCTATTTTATCTGGATGGGCGTCAAGAATATCAAACTCTGGGACATGAACGTGCAGCGGATCGCCGACCAGGGACTGCCCGCCGTCCCCTGTCTGTTATTCGGATTCGCGATACAGTTCAGCGGCGGATTCATGGTGCTGGCGGACTGGCATACGGCGACCGGTGCAATCCTCCTGATGGTGTTCACCGTGCTGGCAAGCGGGCTTCATCACCGGTTCTGGCAGATGGAAGACCCGATGAAACGAACCTATCATTTCCTGCTGATCACCAATAACAGCTGTATCTTCGGCGGCCTGCTGCTGCTGGTCTGACCGCTATTTCGCCGGCACCACCGGCAACAGCAGTCTCGACGCGTGTTTCGCATTATGCAGGAAGGTATCGGTGCCGACCTTGTAGTAGAGATACTGGTGCGTGAAAATCGCGTCCGTCAGCGGTGAATCGCCGTTGACGATTTCCAGCCGGATCCGGTGCCCGGCTTTGAACCGGTAAGCACAGGGCATGACCTCAATTTCGTATTTGTAGATCTCGCCGGGTTCGATCGGCTGCGGATTGGCATGCGTATAGAAAGGCCGGAATCTCGTGCTGTTCTCTTCGTCTTTTTCGCGGTGCGACGCACGCAGCCAGCCTTTCGAGACCACATTGAATGCGGGCTGCAGGCCTTTGGCGCGATCTTCCTTCGACTGCGGGTGCTGGTCCGACAGCTTGACGATGAAATCGGTATCCGTGCAGGTCGATGACACCTGGAGTTCGAGAATAACCGGCCCGGCGATCTCCAGGTCCTTCTCGAGCGGCGCAGTCGTAAACGTAACCACCCTCCGCGCCGGGTCCGGCCAGTGCGGACCGAAACCGACCGTACCGAGCTTCCAGCCGGGATCAGGATAGTCGTAGCTGGTAGAGCCGCCATTTGCCTTCGGCGCTTCCTGGGCGAGCGATCCGTCGTTGAGCGACGTGACGCTGCCCGACTTTTTCCGGTTCAGATAAAAGGGCGTGTATTTCGCATTCTTCGGCGGCCAGACCGCGTCTTCGCGCCATTCGTTGCGCCCGCCGACATGCAGCCGGACGTTCGGACGCCTGTCGTAACCGTTCTTTTTGCCCTTCAGGTAAAAGTCGTAGAACGGCAGCAGTTCCTGTTCGTGGTAGGAGATATGATCGTACTGATCGTGCGCCTCGAACACATCCCTGGCGCCGGTCACCACCAGTTTCTTCGGCGACTTCACTTTCTCGTAGCCCAGAATGTTGCCGCGCAGATGCAGCCCCATCTTGCCCCAGTGTCCGATCGACAGGACGGGCACCTTTATCTCGTCCAGCCGTTCCCAGGCGCAACGCTCGCGCCACCAGTCGTCATAGGTCGGGTGTTTCGCCATCTCGCCGGCGAGGTCGAGCGGCATGTACTGGCCGCCCGGCCCGTTCGCCGCGCGCTGCAGGTTGTTGACCCGGATCATCTGGTACCACATCGCCATGAAATCGCAGTAGATGCCGCCGTGATAGGCGGTACCGCGATACATATCGACGGCGCCGTCATAGGGTGCGATGCATTTCAGGCTGGGCGGATTGACGATCCCCATAAACCACTGCGACCAGGCGTAATAGGATTGGCCCAGCCCGCCGACCTTGCCCGTGCACCAGTCCTGCCGCGCGACCCATTCGATGCATTCGTGGTAATCCTGCTGTTCCTGTCTGTCGAGCAGGTTGTAGACGCCGCCCGACTGACCTGAGCCACGCACATCCATGTGCACATAGGCATATCCCTGATCGCGGACATACCACTCCACGGGCCCGACTTCGCGCCACAGGAACATCGTCGAATGGGGCAGGTCGTCGGTCTCGAACTGGTAGGGAGACGCGGCGAACAGGGCCGGGAATTCCCCGGGCGCGTCTGGACGATAGATCCGGCACGCGATCCGCACGCCATCCCGCATGGTGACAAAGACGGGATCCTCGATCTTCATGCCGTAGCGCTTTTGCGTCGCTGCCGGTTTCTTCGCCATCTTTCGCCTCCCCTGCAATCAGGCCAGCGTATTGACCAATGTGCCGACACCTTCCAGTTCGACCTCGACCGTATCGCCCGCTTTCATGAAGACCGGCGGATTGCGCCCGATGCCGACACCTGCCGGCGACCCGGTCGTCACGACATCGCCAGGGCGGAACCGGTACCACTGCGAATAATAGGAAATAATTTCCGGCAGTTTGAAAATCAGGTCGTCGGTCCTTGTGTCCTGCATGATCTCGCCGTTCAGGCGCGTCTGCAGATGAAGGTCGTGGGGATCGGCGATCTCGTCCTTGGTAACCATGACCGGCCCGCAGGGGGTGAATCCGGGCAGGTTCTTGCCCATGATATTGCGTTCCCAGCCGTGGATCGGCCCGAAAGGCGGCTCGCCCGCCTTGATGTCGGGAATCCAGTCGCGGGCCGAAACATCGTTCGCAATCGTATAGCCGGCCACATAATCCATCGCCTCGGCCTCGCTGACGGCGTGGCATTCGCGCCCGAAGACGAAGCAGAATTCGCCTTCGTAATCGATCATGTCGGGACATTGCGGCGGAACGCGGATCGCCTTGCCCGACCCGAGAAGGGAATCACGGGTTTTGATAAAACCCGCAGGGTGAGCCGGGCGCGGCGTATCTCCCATTTCCGCGAGATGCCGCCCGTAGTTCATCCCGACCGAGAAGACGAGCCAGGGATTGGGGATCGGAGGCGCCAGGTTGGTGTCCGAAAACGCCGTCAGCGCACCCGAACAGGAACCCATGTCCGCCTCGGCGGCGCCGGCCATGCGTCTGACGCGCTCCAGCCCGTCATCGCCCTGCTCGAGAATCTCTCGCACCGATTGAGGCCGCCATCCCGACACCACGCGGTCCGGTGCCAATGCTATGTTAAGAACCTGATCGTCGCCGATGACGATTCCCGGGTTTCCGCCCTCGGCGGTGTAGATGGTCAACAGTTTCACGGTCAGAATTCCCTGATTGGTTTATGGATCAGATTAATGCGGTGGCGAGTTCCGGCACCGCGACGACAAGCAGAAGCACCAGCAGCATGGTGATTGCAAACGGCACCGCGCCCCAGAACACATCCTCGATGCGGATGCGTTCATCCTGCAAATTGTTGTGTATCACGAAGCACGCAAGCCCCAATGGCGGCGTCAGCAAACCGATCTCCACCGCGATAATGGTGATAATGCCGAACCAGATCAGATCGATCTCGAAGCCGGCCAGGGCAGGAATCATCAGCGGTACGGTAATCAGCATGATAGAGCCGGCATCGAGGATCGTCCCCATCAGGACGATCGCGAGGATGTAAATAACCAATAACCCGGTCAGGCCGAGACCCGAAGTGTTGACCCAGTGCTCCATCAGGTTCGGAATACCGGTCAGGGTGATCATTCGGGAATAGATATGGGCCGACACAAGCAGAAAACAGATCGATGCCGTCACATGTCCCGTCTCCGAAAGAGCCTCCCACAGGTTCTCGCGGTTGAGAGAGCGCTTTACGAGGCTCAGGATCAGCGCACCCAGCGCGCCGACACCGCCAGCCTCCGTCGCTGTAAACAATCCACCGTAAATCCCGCCCAGCACCAGGGCGATCAGCAGAATAATCGGCAGGCTTTTGCGCGCCGCCTGGCCACCGGTCATAAGGGCGGCGCGGTTCGTGTTCAGCGCTTCGGCGTTGCCGACCTTGTCGGGGAAATACGTCGCCAACACCCAGATCAGGATGCAATACGCGACCGTCAGTACGAGCCCCGGGATGATGCCTGCAATAAACAGATCGCCGATCGATTGTTCCGCCAGAATACCGAACACGATCAGCAGCAGGCTTGGCGGGATCAGCATGCCGAGCACGGATGAGCCCGCAACCACCCCGACCGAGAACCTCGGTCGATACCCCAGGCGCAGCATTTCCGGTACGGCAACCTTGGTAAACACCGAGGCCGACGCAATGCTGGTACCGGTGACGGCGGCGAATACGGCATTTGCGCCCACCGTTGCCGTTCCCAGCCCGCCTTTCATCCGGCGGAACAGGTGGTTCGCAACATCGTAGGTATCCCTGCCGATCCCCGAAATGCTGACCAGCAGGCCCATCAGCACGAAGAGCGGGATCACCCCGAATTCATAATGCTTCATGCTTTCGCCGATCGACAGCGCCAGAAGCTTGCCGGCAAGGTCCATGTCGCCGCGGACCAGCCAGACGCATGCGAAGGAGATCAGCGCCAGCGCGACGCCAACATGCACGCCGACATAGACGAAGAAGAGAACGAACACGATGGAGATAACGCCGATCCCGGCATCGCTGATTCCGGTAAAACTTGCGATCGCCCACAGGATGGCGCAAGCGATTCCGAGCGAGGCGAACGTCCGCACGATACCCCTGCTTTCGAACGTATTCTGCCGGCGCAGCGCAACCAGATCGTCGATTCCTTCGAGCAGCGACCTGCAGAACTGTACTGCGCACATCGCGGCGCCGACCAGTATCAGCAATTTGAAGGGCCATCCCGGCAGGGCGAAATCGCCTTCGAGGCCTTCGAAGGTATCGCGCCGCCAGACCTTTTCGAAGGTCGGCAGCGTATAGACGAAAACCAGCACCATCAGACCGATCCCGAGCGCGTCATAGACCATCCGCAGGCTCAACCCGAGAGACGGCCTGTCGCGCAGCAGGCGCGCCAGCAGAATGTCCGACCGGGTCAGCCTGCCGCTGCGGATCGCCGCAGGCAACTGCATGAACATGATGACAAGGATCGACAGTTCGACCAGCAGCGGCACGCCGTTTATCGGCTCATTGAACAATGACCGGCTGATAACATCGGCGCACAGGATCGACATAAGGCAGAAGATCCAGACACTCCCGCCGCCATTGAACAAAGAGACCCAAGCGTCGAACAGCCGGGCCTGAAGACCCGGCTGTCGCGTGGTCGAAACGTCGGATTCCGACATCAGAGTATTGCTACCCTGTCATTTTGGTTCCGCTAGTTCCGGTCCCAGTCGCGGGTAATCTCGACCTTGGCGGCACGAAGCTCCTCCATATAGGTCGAGATCATTTTGTTGCCCGGCAGGCCTTTTTCTTCAAGCCGGTCCGCCCATTCCTTGGCGATGTTGGGCAATGCCATCGCCCATTTCTTACGCTCCTCGGCCGCAAGTGCACTGAACTTGACGCCGCCTTTCTTCATTATGCCGATAAACTTTTGTTTCTTCTGCGCATCGATCCGGTCGAGATAGCCCGGCCACTTGTCGACCTCTTCGCGAATGATCTGTTGTACATGACCCGGAAGGTTCTTCCAGACGTCAGCATTGAACGAGACCCCCGACACCACGGACGGGCCGAAATCGACCTGGGTAAAATAAGGCGCAGCGGACCAGGTCTTGTAGACGAAACCAAGCGTTTCGGAGATGGGATAGCCTTCATAAACGCCATTCTTGATGTTGGTGAAGGACTGGTTCATCGATGAATTCACCGAAACCGCGCCTGTATCGCGCAGCCACTGCGCGAATGTACCGCTCGATCCCAGTTTCCGGCCATCGAGATCGCTGAATTTGGTGACGGGAAATTTCGTGAAAAGCTGCATCGAATCGTTGGCGCCGCTCTGCAGGTAGACCTGGTTGTGCTTTTTGTAAGCCGCGGCCATTTCGGGAATTTTTTTCCGCATATTCCCGTCGATCGCCACCAGTTGCGCGCGCGTAGGCGTCACGAACGGCATGTAGACCGCATAAGCTTCGAGCGGGAGGTTCGACGGCTCGAAATTCTTCAGGATCAGACCGGCGCCCGCGATGCCTTCCTCTACGGTTTCGAAGACTTCGTTGAAGCTGGCGAGAGACCCCGAATAGGCATGGTTCCATTCGATCTTGAACCCCTTGCCCTCGGGGCTGGCAAGCCGTTCGTCGATTTTCGTGGTCACGATATCCTTGAAGGCGCCGACAAACGTTACCAGCGGCGGCGGTGCAGCAGCGACGGTTATCTTGACGGTTTTTGCAGTTGCCGGCGTCGCAATGGCGCCAGCGATCAACGCGCCGACCATCAGAATGCCTGAAGTTCTAGCCATAATAGCGTCCTCCCATGTATTGATTTAGCGGATTGCTAAAACCAAATTCCGGCTTCCCGGATTCCTGTTATTGGTCAGGATTCCCGCGACACCCCTATCAACATCGAATTCTTTTTGATCCGACTTGGCTCAAGTCTTGTTTGCTGCCGTTAAATTGTCAACGTCTCGCTCTCGAGCCTTCTGATCCGGGAAAGGAAGGACAAATTCCGGAACCGCAGTCGTCGGCCGATTTCGCCGGCCCGGATCAAGCCAGTTCGTAGGGAACCTGGTTCGGACCGGGAAAAAGCGTTCTGGTGCCGTCCTCGTTATGGCGATACTGCTCGAAGGTGCCCGACCTCTGGCTGCGGACGATAACGGCGATGGTTTTTTCGTCGCCCGCGTACTCGGCGTGAATGCGCCATGGTGGCACGATATCGACATCTCCGGGTCCGCACACGCTGGCTTCGCCCTGCTCGAATCCGTTCTCGCCTGGCGTCATCTGGACAATCCGTTCCCCTCCCGCGAGCACGCCGTATACCGTCCATGCCTTGCCGTGATCGTGCGGCACTGCAAGCCCGCCCGGATTCTTGATCAGGCCATTAATGACAAACCCGTGGTCCGGGTCTTCATAGAACAGGAGGTTGTCGACTTTCTTTCCGTCGAAACCGCCGACCGGCCAGTCCTGTGCATGTTTCTGCAGGTCGGGGTCTTTGAGCAGTTCGCCCAGCAACGCCCGGCAGCGCTCCCATTTTTCATCGCCATCAACCGTCTCGCAGGTCTTCCGCATCTCGGCGACGAATTTTTCGACCGCCGGCAACATTGGCTTTCGTTCCATATCTGCGTCCCTTTTATCTGTGCTGGCAGATCGTATCGACCAGCGCGGGCCTGCCCGCCTTGACCTGTTCGATCGCCCGTTTCAGCGCGCCGTTTATATCGGCGGGGTTTTCTATCGGCCCTTCGGACCACCAGCCCATCGATTTGGCGGCCTGGGCGAAATCCGGTTCGGGTCCGTCGAGATCCATACCGATATAGGCGCGTTCCTCGGCGGTGCCGCGCGCATGGGCGACGTGCTTCTGGTGTTCCCAGTCGTTGTAATAGGCGCGGTTGTTATACATCACGACCAGCATCGGAATTTCGTACTTGGCGGCGACCCACAGGGCGCCGAGATCGAACATCAGATCGCCATCGGGCTGCAGGTCGACGACCAGACGCCCCGCGCCCTTGTTGGCCAGCGCCACACCGAGAGAAATACCGAACTGTGTTGCCGTCCCGAGCGACCGGCCAGGATGGCGATAGGGCTTGTCGAAGTTCCACAGCTTGCGCGTCCAGTTGCGCAACTCACCCGCCGTCAGCACCCAGTCCTCGTGCTCTATAACAGCCCACACCTCTGACGCGAGCCTCGGCAACGTGATCGGTGACGCATCCCAGTCCTCTCTCGCATCCACCGCCCATTTTGCGAACAACGCATTGTGACGCCTGCCGATTTCGGCGCTGCGGCCGGCAATCTTCTGCTGCAATACCGTGTCACCGGCAATGCGTTCACGGCAGATATCGGTCAGGATCGGCAGGGCGGACACGACGTCGGATGTCACCCGCACATCCCAGTCGCGATGCTTGTTGTAATCCATCGCCCATTTACTGATCTCGATATCGCCGAACCCGATATCGATCCACTTGCTGCCGGGAAGCGTCCTGTCCTCGACCTCGCGCGTTTCCGGATCCGTGCCGTGAGTCCCCCGCGTCCAGTCGCGAACATCGAGGCACAGCACCAGATCGGCGCCTTCGAACGCCTTTCCGTCCATGCTGAGGTTCAACGGGTGGCGGTTCGGGAAGTTCAGGCGCTTGTATATATCCGACACGCCCGCGCCGACGGTTTCGGCGAACTCCACGATATAGTCATAGCCGTGCGGCATGCGTCCCGCATATTCAACCAGGATCATCGGATTGTCCGCCGTCAGCAGGTGATCGGCGACCTTTTCCAGTGCCGAGCGATCGGGCGCCAGGGGCGTCGTCACGCGAACGGCGTCCGGTGACGGCAGTTTTATCTCCTCCGTCAGCGGCGCTTCCTGAATGCCGGCGTCGTAGCACATGTAGATCGGGCCCTGGGGCTCCGCCATCATGATCGAATAGGCGCGCGCGAAAGAGTCCGGGATGCCGTGCACGCTGCCGGGCTGGTAATCCCACTTGGTGAAGTCGCGTACCGCATTGCCCTGCACGGCAGCGGTATGAATCCAGTCGATAAACGGCCGGCGGATGCCTTCGTCTGTCGGGCCGGTCGCACCGATGATGAAAACCGGCGCCCGGTCGATATACGCGTAATAGATCGCGAGCGGCGCATGCAGCAGGCCGACGACGTTGTGGACAATGGCAATCATCGGCTCGCCCGTCGCTTTCGCATAGCCATGCGCCATCTGCACCGCAATTTTCTCGTGATTGCAGATCATCATGGGCGGATCGTTCTCGCCGTAATTGACCAGTGAATCGTGCAGGCCGCGATAGCTGGCGCCGGGATTCAGGGAAATATGCCGGAATCCATACTGCTTGATCAGGTCGACAATGATGTCCGACTGGTATTTCTGATCGGATTTCCGGATTTCGGTACCGTCCGACATGGATCGCCTTTCCGCTGATTGCGTTACCGATCAGGATCGGCCTAATCTTGTTTTCCAGCAAACCATACGTCAGCGTATGCCCGCGCTCAACGGGCGTGCCACCGACAAAGGATACCGCTATGGCCACAGTCACCCGTGAAGTTCTTCCGCCGGCGATAGGATCCGACGAACTCAAGCGCCGTCAATCCGAACTCGCGGCGAATACCAAACCGTCGGTCTTCAATGTCGCGGGCCAGCTTCTGGCCCGTGGCCGGACAGATACCCCGCTCGCGGCGACGGAAGACCTGTCGATCCGGCTCAAGATTTATGCCGAGGGCGGCGAGAACGAGCTTCATGCCCATCCCGGCGAAGATCACAGTTTTATCGTCCTGCAGGGCAGTGTCCGGTTTTACGGTCCCGAGGACGAGGAGACCGTTCTCGTCGCAAACCAGGGCATTATGCTGCCAAAGGGGAACATGTACTGGTTCACCGCCATTCCGGGAGAGCCGCTTGTCATGCTGCGGATCGGATCGCCGAATTTCCAGAAACTGCCGGAAGTAGATCGCATTGACGCGGACGGAAACCCCATGCGAGGCGATTCAAAGAAGAATAAATCCGTGCCGATCGAGTTTCTCGACGGAAAATTTTACGGCTGATCGCGGACAAGAGGACCACACGGATGACGACACTGGTAACGGGTGCCGGCCTGATCGGGACGGCATTCGCAATCGAGGCAGCAAAACGCGGCGAGAAGGTCGTCTTTCTCGATCCCCTGCCCCGGGCGGATTATGTGGCAGGCCGCGTTGGCGATATCGACTATGAGATCATCGCGGACGACGCGTGCAGCCTGCCCGCCCTGATCGACGCGATCCAGACCCACCATATCGATACGTTCGTCCATACCGCCGGGCTGATCGGCAAGCGCGTGTCCAGACCGCTCAGCGCGGGCTATAGCCTGAATGTGGGCGGTGCGATGGCCGTTGCCGAGGCCGTCAAGCTGACACGTGTGAAGCGCCTGATCCATATTTCGACCTTCGGCGTCTATGACTGGCGCCAGCCGACCCCCGATAAAATCGATGAGAGTTTTCACCGCGGCAGCGGCGCGGCCTATTCCAATTCGAAGGCCGCCCAGGAACTGATATTCGAGGCCTATCAGGTCGAATGCGGCTTCGAACTTGTATTGCTGCGCCCGGCAAACGTCTTTGGCACAGGCCATTTCTGGGCCGGTTCCGGCGGCGGCGAAAAGGTCCAGACCCTGGTCGAAGCGGGCCTTCGCGGCGTTCCCGCCGTCATTCCGGAAGAGCAGACCATGGCATTCGAATATATCTATGCAAAGGACATGGGGCGCGCCGTGGACCTCGCCGCGACGGCCACCGGCCTGCCCGCAAAGGCAGTCTACAACCTCGCCTATGGCGAAGTGATTTCGTTCGAGCGGCTGGTGGATGCCGTGCGGGCGGCCGTCCCGGGGTTCGAAATCGAGATAACGCCCGGCAAAGCGCCGGTGTCACGCGACACGCCGCTGGACGTCAGCCGCGCGGCGCATGAATTGGGCTGGACCCCCGCCTTCTCTCTCGAAGGAGCGATGGTGGATTACGCGGCGGATCTGCGAAAAAGAAACCGGTGAGGAGGCCCCACCGGTTTCAAACGTGTGAACGTCGCGTCGAAAAAAGAAGGTCTTCCGGCGCTCAGTGATCCTTCTTCATGGCCGCCGCGGTATTCACCATCGAGTGAATGCTCCGCGCATAGTCCATGGCGCCCTGGTCGTCCATCCGCGGCGCCGACCGCAGATATTCCTTCAACCCTAGAATGGCCGGACGCGGACGGCTGATCAGCAGGCCGCAGAACCGTTCGACCTCCTCCTCGAGTTTGTCGGCATCGACGACTTGACTGACCAGCCCGTAGGTGAGGGCGCGCTGGGCATCGATAAAATCGGTGGAATAGGTCATCCACATGATGGCGTTGCGCGGCATACGGTCGTAGACCGCCGACATCACCATCGTCGGCATCACGTTATGCCCGACCTCGGGAATATTGAAGGTCGCGGTGCTGCTCGCGAAGGACACGTCGCAAACCGACGCCACAGCCGTCCCGAAACCCATGCAGCGGCCTTCGATCACGGCTACGATCGGAACCTGGGCGTCCTTGATCGAACGATAGCAATTGAAGATCGGATCGTATTCCGGGCGGCGGCTATACGCTTCAGGGGAAGGCGGGCCATTGCTGGCATCTCGAACGCGCCCGGTGCAGAAATCCGGGCCGGTGCTGCGCAGCAGGACCATGTCGGAGGTCTCATGCGCGGCGAGAATGGCCTCGGAGAATTGCCGTGCCATGACATCGGACACGCCATTGTCAGGGGGTGTATTGAAAGTCGCTCTCAGGATTCGTCCGTCCTGTTGCAGCAGAATGTCGTCGCTCATCTCCGTCTCCCGTTAATACGTTTGGTGTTCGTTATCTGGTCTTTTCATAGAGCGCCGCTTCTATATCGCGGGCCCGGATAGGCAGTTCGTTTATCTCGATATCGAACGGCGCCAGCGCGTCGTTGACCGCCGACGCGATCGCGGCAGGCGCACCGAGATATCCGCCCTCGCCCGATCCCTTCTGGCCAAGCGAGGTCAGTGGCGACGGCGTGCAGCTCTCGGAATCGACAACCGCCGGTATTTCGTGCGCCGACGGCAGCAGGTAATCGACGAATGTCCCGGCCAGCAGCTGACCATCCGTGTCGTATTCGAACTTTTCATACAATGCCGCACCGATACCATGGGCGACCCCCCCGATAATCATGCCGCGCACGATATCTGGATTGATGGCTGTCCCGCAATCGTGGCCGATGAAATAGTCGTGAATTTTGACCTTGCCGGTATCGGGATCGATCTCGACCAGCGGCACATGGGCCTGGAACGAGAAGCACGGGTATAGCGGCACCCGGTTATTCTCATCCGGCAGACCGCCCGCACCGGGCACCTGCTGGACCGCATAAGCCTGCAGGCCCAGTTCGTGGCCCGGCGGCATCCGGTGGAACTGCTTGTGCGCGATGTGGCAGATTTCCGTCCAGGTCAGCTTGCTGATCGGGTTCCCGCGCACCGTGAACTCGCCATCGGCATATTCGATCTGATCTTTTTCGACGCCCAGATCGTGGGCCGCGATGGTGATCATCTTCGCCTTGATATCCCGCGCCGCCTTCGACGTCGCGGTGCCGAGAACGATCGCCATGCGGCTTGCAACCGGGCTGCGGGTCGGCAGGGCTTCGAGCGAATCCCCGTGCAGGACACGGATCGTATCCGGGTCCCGCTCCAGCTCCTCGCCGGCGATGGTCGATACAAGCGTTTCATGGCCCTGACCGGATGTGGTGGTGCACATGACCGCCGTGATCGCCCCGGTCGGCTCGACCTTGATCAGGACAGATTCGACAAACGTGGTGATTTCCAGCTTGGGATTGAACAGAAATTCAAAAATATTGTTCCCGCCGCCGGGCTCCAGGCATGTCGCGATACCGACGCCCGCGAGCTTGCCCTCGGCCCGAAGCGCGTCCCGCCGGGCGATCAGGTCGTCCCAGTTGGATGTCTTGAGAATGCCTTCGAGCACCGCGTGGAAATCGCCTGAATCGTAGATCGATCCCGGGGGAATTTGCCAGGGGAACTCGTCCTTGCGGACCAGGTTGCGCGCCCGCACTTCTACGCGATCGATACCGAGATACTTGGCCACGCGCTCCAGCCCGGTCTCGATCGCGAAATTGGTCGGCGACTGACCAAAGCCGCGCACGGGGACCTGCCCGGTTTTATTGGACGTAACGGATATGGCCTCGTACTCGATCGAATTCATCCGGTAGGGCCCGCACAGCGCCGTCATCGGCTTGCCGAGCTGAAGCGGCGCGCGGCCCGGATAGGCGCCGACATCGTCCAGCGCGCGGATCTTCATCGACCTGATGACGCCCTCGTCGTCAAACGCCATCGTGATATCGAATATCCGGTCGGGACCATGCGCATCGCCGCCCGACATATTGTCTAGCCGGTCTTCGATGAACCGCACCGGAAACCCGAGCTTTTTGGCGAGATACGTGACCAGAATCGTATGCTTGATGCCGCGCTTGACCCCATAGGAGCCGCCGACATCGACGTCGTTATGCACCCGCACCTGGTTCATCGGTATGCGGAGCGCCGACGCGATCTGGTCCTGATACTGCGGCATCTGGATCGACGCCCAGACATCGATGATCTCGTTCACGTCATCCCACTTGGCAACGACGCCGAATGTCTCGATCGGCACCGTGGACGACCGGCCCCAACGGGCGCGGTAACTGACGGTATTGGGCACGCTCGCGAAATCCTCCGCGACCGGCCCCCATGTCCAGGTCTTCCGGAACAGCACGTTCGTGCCGTGGGCGGGGTGAACCAGAGGCTGGTCCTCATCGATCATCTTCTCCGAATCGACAGCGGCCGGCAGGGCTTCGTATTCAACCTCGATCAGTTCTGCCGCGTCTTCGGCAATGTAGCGGGAGTCCGCAACCACGGCCGCAACCCACTCGCCGGCATACCGGGTCATGCCAACGGCCAGCGGATGCCAGATCACATTGGGCAGGTCCAGGCCGTGAAACAGCGAATTCGTCGCTTCCGCGATCTCGTCGCCGGTCAGCACGTAGTGAACGCCCGGCAGGGCGAGCGCCGCGCTGGCATCGATGCTGATGATATTCGCGCGGGCATGCGGGCTCGGCAGAATGGCGACATGCTTCATGCCGGGGATTTCCACGTCGGCGACGAATTTGCCGCGGCCGCTGACGAACCGGCGGTCTTCCTTGGTCCGGCGCTTGCGCGATACGTACCGGTAATTCGGCAGGTTTGCGGGGGCATCAACCATTGGCGGCTCCTTCGCGGCGACGCTTCGCCGTCATCTGTACCGCTTCGACGATCTGCTGATAGCCGGTGCACCGGCACAGATTTCCGCTGATCGCCTCGCGGATATCGTCTTCGCTGGGGTCGGGATTCTCGGCAAGCAGGGCTTCGCTGGCGACCAGCATGCCGGGCGTGCAATAGCCGCACTGCATCGCGTGGCATTCCCAGAACGAATCCTGCAGATCGCTGAGTGAGCCATCCTCATTGAGCAGACCTTCGACGGTCGTGATCCTGTGTCCTTCGGCCTGAACCGCAAACATCAGGCAGGACCGGATCGGTTCTCCGTCCAGGAAAACGGAGCACGCGCCGCAGATACCGTGTTCGCAACCGACATGGGTGCCGGTCAGCCGCAATTCGTCGCGCAGGCAATCCACCAGTGTCATCCGCGGCGGAATGGTGAGCGTCGTGTCCCTGCCGTTAACGTTCAGTGTGACTTCAACCTGTTTCATTTCCCCGCCTCCGCAATCGCATCGTCAATCGCGCGCGTTACGAGCTTTCGTGTAACGCGGCGCCGGTAATCGGCGGTCGCGTGAACATCCGTTTCGGGATCGATTTCCTCGTCGACCAGCGCAATCACCTCCTGGAACCCGCCTGCCGGTTTCCCGACAAGGGCCGCTTCCAGCGCATGCAGCTTCACCGGCGACGGCGCTGCACCGCCGACACTGATGGCCGCTCGGGAGATACTGCCATCGGCGGCCAGCACGATCTGCGCCGCGGCGGCGACAAGGGCGAAGTCGCCCTGTCGGCTCGATGTCTCGTGGAAGCCGGTACCGATCCGGGTATCCTGCCAGACGGGAATACGAATCTCGGTCAGCAGCTGTTCCGGTTCGATATTCGTCACCATCGCCGCTTCGAAAAACCCGTCAATCGGCATTTCGGTCTCGCCCGAAACAGATCGCAGGATCATGGTCGCTTCAAGCGCCAGGCCGGCCATAGGCAGTTCTGCGGACGGATCGCCATGTACGATGCTGCCGCCGATTGTGCCGCGGTTGCGGGTCTGCTGATGACCGACATTGCGCACCGCCTTGGCGACGAGCGGCAAACGATCGGAAACAATGTCCGATCTCTCGATGGCGCGTTGTCGGGTACCGGCGCCGAACGACACGTAGTCACCCCGGTCATCGATACCGGCAAGCTCGGCGACATCGTTGATATCGATCAGCATGTCGGGACGCGCCATGCGCATCGCCATCAAGGGAACAAGTGTCTGTCCGCCGGCGATGATTTTGCGTTCCTCGTCGCCCGCCTCTGCCAGCAAACGGCAGATTTCGTCGACCGACGACGCCCGGACATAGTCAAAGGCAGCAGCTTTCATCGAGACCCATCCATATTTTCAACATCATTCCTAGCGGGTTTGGCCGGTTCGACCGAACGCAGCCCGAGCAATCTAGAGCCATATAAGCCGGCATGGTAGCCCGTGCGACGATAATACCTTGCATGGCACCATGCGAGGCTTTGCGGGCTTAACCGTTCCTTAGAGAATTTTCGTCAAATTAGAGATAACTCAAGGAGAGTCCCATGGCACAACATGCAGTTCTGAGCCATCCCGACGTCGCCCATGCCGGCACAAACCGCCGGCCATCCGATAAGGGCTGGTCACCGCGCGTAAAATTCGTCTGCTTCCTCGGCTGCACCGTCGCGAGCTGGGCTATCGTACTGGCGCCCTTCTTTCTGATCGGCTGAGACGCCGCGCCGCCCCGGAGGCCGGGGCAGCGGAAGATCAGACGTCGCCGGATTTAGCGGCGTGAATCAGCTCCCAGATCTTGCGGGGCGTGACAGGCATTCTGATATCGCGCACCCCGTAAGGCCGCAGCGCATCCACGAACCCGTTTACAAGCACCGCCAGGGCCGGCGTCGTGCCGCCTTCCCCGCCCGCCTTCACGCCAAGCGGATTGGTCGGTGACGGCACTTCGTTGAGCGCCGTGACGAAGGACGGATATTCATCGGCGCGCGGCATATGATAATCCATGAACGATCCCGCCAGCGGCTGGCCATGCTCATCGATCGCGCAGAGCTCGCCAAGGGCCTCGCCGGCACCCTGGACGATGCCCCCATGGGTCTGACCGTCGACAATCAGCGGATTGATCGCGCGCCCGACATCGTCGATCGTGGTGTATCGCACGACATCGAATGCGCCGGACTCGGGATCGATCTCGATCTCGCAGACATGGCAGCCATTCGGGAATACCGGGGTTTCCATCACGTTGTCTTCGATCACAGACAGCCCGTCCGCGAGCGCTTCCGGGAGATCGGTCCTGCCGGAGACGGCCTCCGCAAGCTCAAACAGGCCGATTGCCCGGTCAGTGCCCTTGATTGCAAACGCCGCGTCGGCAAATTCGATATCGCTTTCCGCCGCTTCGAGGACGATGGCCGCAAGGCGTTTTCCTTTTTCGATCAGTTCGTCCGCTGCTTTGACGATCACGGTGCCGGCCATTCGCATGGACCTCCCGCTATGCGACCCGCCGCCGACCTTGACGACGTCTGTATCGCCGACAATTACGGTGACGGTTTCAACCGGCACGCCGAGCCATTCGGCGGCGACCTGTGCAAAGCTCGTCTCGTGCCCCTGCCCGCTCGGCTGGGTGCCGATCACCAGATCGATGCCACCATCCGGCTTGACGTGAATTTCCGCCTGCTCGCGCGGCGTGCCGATCGATGATTCGACATAGTTCGCGAATCCCCGGCCCAGCAGCAATCCCCGCGCTTCCGCGTCTTTTTTACGGGCCGCGAAGCCGTCCCAGTCGGAGAGTTCCATCACCATGTCCATGCTTTTGGCGTATTCGCCGCTGTCATAGGTCATGCCGACCGCATTCGGATACGGCATCTGGTCCGACGAGACGAGATTTTTCCGGCGCAGCTCGATCGGATCGAAGCCAAGCTCGTGCGCGGCTGTTTCGACAAGACGCTCGATTGCGAATGTCACTTCCGGGCGGCCCGAGCTGCGATAGGCGTTGGTCGGCGGCGTGTTGCTGAATACCGCGCGCGACCGCAGGTGCGCCGCCGGGATATCGTAGGAGCCCGTGATCAGCCCCGACCCCTTGCTCAGCGGCGACAATGATACCATCCGCGAGCCTACATTGCTGAGGTTGTCGGCGCGCATGGCGAGGAACCTGCCGTCGGCATCGAGAGCAAGCGATACCTTGGTCACAAGATCGCGCCCCTGATAGTCGCTGATGAAAGACTCGCTGCGCCGGCAGGTGAATTTTACCGGTCTGCCCACTTTGCGCGACGCCCAGCCCACCAGCGGGAATTCGACATAAAGGCGGTTTCGCGTGCCGAAATTGCCGCCGACATCCTTGGAGATGACCCGCACGTCTTCCGCGTCGACACCCAGCACCTCGGCAATCTCGCGTTTCTGACGGACCGACCCGCCGGAACCGGCATATATCGTGTACCGGCCTGTGGCATCGTCATAGTCACCAAGCGCCGCGCGCGGCTCCATCGGCACGCCCGTGACGCGGTCTATATAGAACTCCATATCGACAACGTGGTCGGCTTTATCAAAGGCCGCATCGGTCGCAGCCTTATCACCGAAAAACGTCTCGATGCCCACATTGTCGGGCACTTCGTCCCAGATCGTCGGAGCACCGGCGGCGGCGGCTTTGTTCGTGTCGGTCACACAGGGCAGCGGCTCGTAATCGACGACCACCGCATCGGCGGCGTCTTCGGCCTGGGCCAGCGTCTCCGCGACGACGACAGCAATCGCCTCGCCCACATACCGCGCCTTGTCCGTCGGCAGCGGCATGTGATTGCCGATAAAAGGATCAACGCCCCCCGGGCCGTGAAGCTTCTGATCGTGTTTCGTGGACGGCAGCGGGCTATGAGGAATCTGCGACAACCCGTCGGCAACGCAATCCGCGCCGGTAAATATGCCGAGCACGCCGGGCATGCTTGAGGCTTCGACAGTATCGATACCGCGAAGGACCGCATGCGCATGGGAGGATCGGACAACGACCATGTAGGCCTGGCCTTCAATCGACCAGTCGTCGCTGAACCGGCCGTTCCCTGTCAGAAGGCGCACATCCTCCCGGCGGCGAACCGGCTGTCCGATCTTTTCGTACTTCATTGTCCCACTTCCCGATTTTATCTCTTCAACGCACGTCATTTATCTCCGTACGCGAGCGTATGGAAAGAATCAACACCCCCGCCCTGCGGCGTATAACCGCCGCCGCGCTGCGCCGGATCGCACCCCGGGAACGCGCTGAAAATCCACTCACGCCGCTCCGTCGCCCGCCGGAACGCGCCCCGCAGCGTGCATCGCCGCACGCCAGCCGAAGACCACCGCGGGTCCCAGTGTCGTCCCCGGCCCCGGATAGGCACCCGACATCACCGACCCCATGTCGTTGCCGCAGGCATAAAGCCCCAGAATCGGCCGATTATCGCCGTCCAGCACGCGGCAATCCGGGTCCGTCGACAGACCGACGCTGCAGCCGATTTCGGCGGGCCAGACGGCCATCGCGGCGAACGGTCCCGCCTCGATCGGAGCCAGGCACGGGTTGGGCCCATGCGCGGGATCGCCATTGAACCGGTTGAGTTCCAGATCGCCCTTTCCGAAATCCTCGTCGACCCCGGCCAGCGCGAACCGATTATGGCGCGCGATGCTGTCCTGCAGACCTGCCGGGTCTATGCCGATTTTTCCGGCGAGCGCCTCCAGATTATCGGCGACGGTCAGATAACCGCTTCGAACATGCCTGGTCAGGTTGCGTGTCTCCGGGTGTATCGCCCCGAGACCGTATTTTGTGATGAAACGGGTCTCGCAGATCAGCCAGGCGGGCATGGTATCGACGGTTTCGTGCGACCGGTACATCGCTTCGACAAAATCGTGATACGACACGCCCTCGTTGACGAACCGGCGTCCTGCCGCATTGACGGCAATCAGCCCTGGTTTGGCCCGGTCCATGGCGAGATGCGGAAACAGGCCTTCTGTCCCGTCGTCGCGCTTGGTCACCGACACCGGCGTCCAGAAACCGGCGCTCTGATGGCTGTCGGAATCGACGGCCGCATCGGCCGCTTCGGCAAGCGCGAGACCGTCCCCCGCGTTCAAGGTCGCAGCGAGGGAATAGGGCGGCGTGGGATGCGGCATGAAGGCTTCGCGGTATTTCGCATTATGGGCGAATCCGCCGGTCGCGAGGACCACGCCCTTGCGCGCCCGAACGCGCGTTTCGCCATCGGGCGTGTCCAGAACGGCCCCAAGCACAGCCCCGTCCGCATCGCGGAGAAACCCGGCAATCGGCGTTTCAAACAGAACAGGCACATTGCGTTTCTTCAGGCTGTAGAAAAGCCGTCCGACCAGTGCGTTCCCCATAACCAGACGGGTTCCCCGTCTAAAGCGGAGCCGGTCGGTCAGGTAACGCAGAACGATGGACGCCGCATGTCTGAAATTCGCCACCGACCGGTAACGTCCGAGCAAACTGACGATATCCAGCTTGCCGACCATCATCCCGCCCATCAGCATGAATTCCGGGATCGGCGGACGGACGCGGTCGAAATCCGGACCCAGCAGGCGTCCGTCGAAATTTTCCGGAATGATCGCCCTGCCGGACGACGCGGCCCCTTCGATGTTGTTCCGGTAGTCCGGGTGCAGCCCGCAGGGCACGAAGCGCACATCGGTTCTTTCCGCCAGGTAGTCGATGACCCCCGGGCCATCCCGCAGATATACCCGGCGGTGTTCGCTTGTCCGGTCTTCGCCGATCAGGCTGTCCAGATACTTCGCGGCCTGTTCGGGAGAATCCCCGAACCCGGCGTCCCGGCTTTGCGTGTTTCCGGGGATCCACAACGTGCCGGCCGAGGTCGCGCCGGTACCGCCGACCTGAGCCGCTTTCTCACAGATAATGACATCGAGCCCCTCAATGGCAGCGACCAGCGCTGCTGTCATGCCGCCGGGACCGGCCCCCGCCACCAACAGGTCGGTCTCGATATCCCAGTCCGGTTTCGCGGTCGCATCTGCCATCGTTCCGTCCTTTCTTATCTGTGCTAAAGAATAGGGGATTCGGCCCGTCCGGGACATAGAGCACTGTCCATCGGCGTATCGCGGCCGGGTTTCGCCGCATGATGCGCGAAAACAATTTCAAGGGGAGATGATCGATGGATCTGGGACTTACAGGAAAACGTGCGCTGGTAATGGGATCGACCCGCGGGATGGGCCAGGGCATTGCTGCCCGGCTCGCCGCCGAGGGCGCCAAGGTCGCGGTCTGCGGCCGCAAGCTCGCCGATGCCGAAGAGTCCGCCGCCGGCATTCCAGACAGCCGCGCCTACGCGCTGGACCTGTCGGATCAGGCGTCCGTCGGCGCCCTGATCGCCGCGGTCGAAGCCGATTTCGGCGGGCTCGACATCATCGTTTGCAATGGCGGCGGGCCGCCGCCCGGCAATATTGCCGATGTGACGGCGGAAACATGGGCCACACAGTTTCAGACGATGTTCATCAATCAGTTGAGCATCGTGAACGCCTTCCTGCCCGGCATGCGGGAGCGCAAATGGGGCCGCATCCAGGTGGTTTCGAGCTCCGGGATCGTCCAGCCGATCCCCAATCTCGGCATATCCAATGCAATCCGCGCATCGCAGGTCGGCTGGGCGAAGACGCTGTCGAACGAGGTCGCGCCCGATGGCGTCACCGTCAACACGGTCGCCCCTGGCCGCATCCATACCGACCGCGTCAACCAGATCGACGCGGCAGCGGCCAAGAAACAGGGCAAACCGGTCGAAGATATCGCAAAGGCCTCCCGGGCGACGATTCCCATGGGCCGCTATGGCAGCGTGGCCGAATTCGCCGATACGGCGGTCTATTTGCTGAGCGACAATGCCAGCTACATCACCGGCAGCGTGATCAAAGTGGATGGCGGCCTGATCCGCAGCGTGTAGCGGCCTCTACTCCACCAGCTTGCCGGCGACGGGATCGAATGCCGTCGGCAGGCGGGGCGGGGCCGCAAGCGCGGGCGGGGTGTCGCATTCATGGAACATGCCGCCGCCCGCTTCGCCGGTGAATTCGCCGTCGCGCCAGACGAATTTGCCGCGCAGCAGGGTCATCACCGGCCAGCCGGTCACTTCGCGCCCCTCATAAGGCGTGTAATCCATCGCATCGTGCATGATCGACTGCGTGATGGTGACCTGCTTCTTTTCATCCCAGATCACGAGGTCGGCATCCGCGCCGACGGCGATCGTGCCCTTGCGCGGATACAGCCCATACAGCTTTGCTGCGTTGGTCGCCGTCAGGGCCACGAATTCCGGCAGGCTGATACGGTTCTTGAGCACGCCTTCCGAGAACAGGAGCGGCATGCGCACCTCGATACCCGGCACGCCGTTGGCGATCTGCTTGAAATGCGCTTCCGGCCCCGCCTTCAGCTTGCCTTCCGGGTCGTCGTACCGGTAGGGCGCATGATCCGACGAGAAGACCTCGAAAATCCCCTCGATCAGCGCGTCCCAGACGATCTCCTGGTTTGCGGCGTCACGCGGCGGCGGGCTGCACATATGCTTCGCCCCTTCGAGCCCCGGCTTGTCGAGATCCGCCTCGGTCAGGAACAGGTATTGCGGGCAGGTCTCGCCGTAAACCTTGAGCCCCTTGCTCTGCGCCCAGCGGATCTGGTCGATCGCCTCCTTGCCAGATACGTGGACGATCAGCACCGGCACGTCGACCAGCTCGGCAAGGGCGATGGTGCGATGTGTCGCCTCGCGCTCGACCAGCATCGGGCGCGCGGTGGCATGGTATTTCGGCGCGGTGAGTCCGGCGGCGATCAGCCGTTCGGCCATCCACATGATCATGTCGTTGTTTTCCGCATGCACCATCACCATCGCCCCGTCGCGGCGGGCGACGGCGAGCACGTCGAGAAACTCGCGGTCCGAGAGTTTCAGCGCATCGTAGGTGAGATAGATCTTGAAGCTGGTATAGCCGTCCCTGATCAGCGCCGGCAGCTCCTGTCCCAGCACCTA
>Ga0181555_1000049_pt1 | contig 106952 bp, 101 predicted proteins | sample 011ome_15_FD_145601 | JGI IMG/M metagenome (GOLD analysis project Ga0181555, IMG submission 145601) | Coastal salt marsh microbial communities from the Groves Creek Marsh, Skidaway Island, Georgia - 011504AT metaG (spades assembly) | ecosystem: Environmental > Aquatic > Marine > Intertidal...
CTAGACACGACGCATTGACATCATCAGGCTTATCCATTGCATCAAGCAAAGGTCCAACGCCGGTTTTAAACCTTACATTGCGCTGCATCGCCCACGGGATCATCAGAATATCTGAAAATATAATCGCCGCATCGAACCCATAACGAGCAATAGGCTGCAAGGTGACAGCTGATGCTTGTTCAGGATTTAAACAAAACGAAATAAAGTCCTTTTGGCTGGCACGGACATTCCGATATTCCTCAAGATAGCGTCCAGCTTGACGCATCATCCAGATCGGAGTCTTGGCTGATTTAGCGCCACGTACTGTGGAAAGGAATAGTTTATCGGTCATTCTGTTCTCTAACATTATATATATATTAAAAAAAGGTAGTTGTTTTAGTAGTGCCTGTGTGTAACCGCAAATATGATGTTATTCAAATATTATCCACAAATTTTTCCCGATATGTGGATAGATTTTTGGGTATCTTTTCAACAGCTTTCACTCTTATCCCAGAACATCCCACCTTGAGATGGATAAATAATCCACCTGTTGAAAAATACCGCGTGATTGTGCGTAACTAGCGTTCTTGCGCTGTCAGTTAAAAATAATCCCCAGTGACCGATATCTTGCGCACAGTCTTATCCATTATGATTAGCTGTGAAAATGGCCCCAATATCGTCGCCCCAATATCGTCAATAATCGACAAGCGCCAGCATTGATGAAACGAGATGACAAAACGGCGTTTTCTAGCTACATCTTGTCAGACGATGCCAAACCAAACGCTACATATCCACCTTGTCTCAGACTCGACCGGTGAAACCGTGCATCAGGTGGCGCGCGCGTGTCTTGCGCAGTTTGCCGGCGTTAAAACGGTTGAGCATGTCTGGACGCTGGTGCGGACAACGGCGCATCTTCAGGCGCTATTTGACGGGCTTGATCGTTACCCGGGCATTTTGCTGATGAGCATCATTGATCAGGAGCTGCGCGCCAAGATTGATAAAACTTGCCGCGATAAAGGCGTTCCGGCCGTTTCAGTGCTTGATCCGGTGGTTAATCTTTTAACGACAGTGCTTGGTCAGTCCATGACAAATTTGCCCGGTGGACAGCGCCGGCTTGATACAGCTTATTTTGCACGTATGGCAGCGGTTGATTTTGCTGTTAGTCATGATGACGGCATGAATATGAGCAATCTGAAAACGGCTGATATGTTGATCGTCGGCATATCGCGTACCTCAAAAACGCCAACGTCAATGTATCTGGCGCATCGCGGCTATAAAGTTGCAAATTATGCGTTGGTTCCGCAGGTGCCATTTCCACAGCATTATCTAGATGGGCTGAATATCTTTGTCGTTGGCTTAACGAATGATCCAAAACGGCTTAGCCAAGTTCGCCGTACCCGACAGGTGGCGATGCAGGACACAAAGAATGAAGATTATGCAAATATCGATCAGATCACTGAAGAAGTGCGCAATGCGCGGCGGCTTTTTGCCAGTAATAAATGGCCGGTAATTGATGTAACCCGCCGATCAGTCGAGGAAACAGCTGCGGCAATTTTGCAATATTATACGCAATGGCAAGAAACCCAATCACCCGAGCCTCAATCACCCGAGTCTGGTCATGAGTAATGCGCCCTTTGTAACGCTGGCGGGCGGCGATCTTGTTCTGGCATCGGCAAGCGCAATACGCGCCAAAATCCTAGCCGATGCCGGCATTGGCTTTCGCACCTATCCAGTGGCAATTGATGAAGAGGCGGTGCGCGCTGCTGGCATGGCCGAGGATGTGCCAGCGGGTGATATCGCCGTAATGCTGGCCGAAATAAAAGCCGCCGCCGCGGTTCAGCGTCTGGCAATAGAGAACGACCAACCAAAATATTATATTCTTGGCTGTGATCAAATCTTATCCTGCGAGGGGTCGATTTATGGAAAACCCGAAAACCGCGCTTTGGCAAAGGCACAGCTTAGCGCCTTGTCGGGTAAAACCCATCATTTGTTAAGTGCGGCAGTTTTATTTCACCGGGGGGCGCGTATTTGGCATCATCTATCTGTCGCGAAAATTACCATGCGCACTCTCGATGAATCCTTTATTGACGCGTATCTCGACCAGCTTGGGCCAGCGGCGTTTACATCACCTGCAAGTTATCAGATCGAGGGACTAGGTGCGCAGCTTTTGGCGCGGATCGAGGGTTGTCATTATGCGATTTTAGGGCTGCCGCTACTCGAATTACTGGGTATTTTGCGGCAACATGGACTGAAACCTCAAACGCAAAGTGAAGCCGTCAGCAGATGAAAATCATCGGGCTAACAGGATCAATTGCGGCTGGGAAATCAACGGTCGCTGGATGGGTTCGCGACCTTGGCATTGCCATTCATGACGCTGATGCGGCAGTGCATGAATTGCTGGGGCCGGATGGTGCTGCGGTGGCTGATATCATTGGCGTTTTTGGGGCTGATACTGGCAGTATTGCAACGGGGATAGACCGGCAGGCGCTGGGTAATTTGGTGTTTGCCAACCCGCCGCGGCGCAAACAGCTTGAGGCGATTCTTCACCCTATGGTGCGCCAGCACCGTGACGCATTTATCCATCGGCATAGGGCAGCGGGCGCACCAGCTATTCTGTTGGATGTGCCGCTATTGTTTGAGACCGGCGGTGAGGCGATCTGTGATTATGTTATTGTGGTGTATGCAAGCACCGCAACCATCACCCAACGCGCATTGAGCCGCACCGGCATGACCGCGGCCAAGCTAGAGGCCATTCTGGCCTCGCAAATGCCGGTTGCCGAGAAAAAACAGCGCGCTGATCTATTGCTTGATACAGACCTTGATCAAGATGCCACAAGACAAGATTTAATCAGGTGGCTTTCGGCCATTGATGTGCCTATGGTTGAGGCGGGTAAATCGTGATTATAACTGCCGGGATATGATAAATTATGCGTGAAATTGCTCTTGATACAGAAACCACCGGCATCAGCCCGCGTGACGGGCACCGTATTATCGAGATCGGCGCGCTGGAATTAATGCATCACCTGCCCACCGGGCGCAAATTGCATCTTTATATCAATCCAGAGCGCGCTATTGACGATGGTGCAGTTGCGGTTCATGGCATCACCAGTGAATTTCTGGCGGACAAGCCTGTCTTTGCCGATATTGTCGATGAATTTCTGACCTTTATCGGAGATGATCCGCTGGTCATTCACAATGCCAGCTTTGATATGGGCTTTATTAACGCCGAGTTAAAACGGCTGAACAGGCCGGTGCTGCCGATGAGCCAATCGGTCGATACATTGATGATGGCGCGAAAGAAATTTCCCGGCGCACAGGCCAATCTAGATGCCCTATGTCGCCGCTTTGAAATTGATAATACGCATCGTGATTTACACGGCGCGCTGATTGATGCCGATCTTTTGGCCGGGGTTTATATCGAACTGCTAGGGGGGCGGCAGCCGGGTCTATTATTAGATACGGCCAGCCAAAATCAAACCGATGAAAAGACCACGCCAATCCATGCCGATCTGCGCCCAAAATTTGAAATTGATGGCACGAATATCCGTCCTATTCGGGCACATGCGCCAACCGCTGATGAGCTAGAGGCGCATGCTAATTTTATTGCCAGTATAAAAGACCCGATTTGGCAGCGTGATTAATCTACAGTGATTAATTACTCGTCTTTGCGGCGGCCTGTTGTGCCAGATTATGCTGATAAACGGCAACAAAATCGACGGGCTGAATATTAAGTGGCATAAAGCCGCCATCGCGGGTGGCGTCTGAAATGATTGCGCGGGCAAACGGGAATAACAGCCGCGGTGCTTCAATCATAATCAATGGATTAATCTCGTCGGCTGGTGTGCCTTCAGGTGAAACCAGGCCTGCATAGGTCAGGTCTACGAGAAATAATACGCTGTCTTTCGCGGTTGCCTTGGCAGCAAGATTCAGCGTGACTTCATATTGATTCTCGCCAATAAGCTGGGCGCCAACATTCACCGTGATTTCAACGTCAGGCTGGCCAGCACCTTCGATCAGAACACGTGGAGCGTTTGGATTTTCAAACGAAAGATCCTTGACATATTGTGCGTGGACAATGATCTGGCGGGCGACATTCGCGGTGTCATCAGTTGACGAAGATTTTCCATTATCTTTGGCAGCTGGTGTTTTTGTTGCTTTTGAATTTTTGGCCATATTTGTCTCCAGAGTGGCGTTGATCGCGAAATAGTAAACGATGCAAAATAGAGTGAATACCTAACTGACTGCTGCTAGTAGCATAAATAACCGTTGGCGAACAACCATGTCAAAAATAACCATGTCCAAAATATGGGCCAGCTGAAAACACTGATAAAATTTCTTAATGCCGCTTGCCGTTTTTATTGCCAAGCTGATGATCATCACCGGGTTTTTCTTCAAACTCACCTTCGATAATATCATCATCAGGATTTGTGTAACGGCGCTGTTTGGCGAACGAGCCATGCGGTTCATCACCGCTACCGCCATGCGTGCTTCTGGTGTTGCCAAACCCGCTATTGCCAAACCCGCCCCCAACATTCGTAAAACCACGAAACCGCTGACTGCTCGCCAGCCATTGCAGCAGATAGACACCGGCCAGCGTCCGGATACCCGGTAAAAACAGCAACAGACCAATCGCATCGGTTACATAGCCGGGGATCAGCATCAAGGCACCGCCAGCAAGCAGCGAAATACTATCAGCAATTGATGTGACCGGCGCACGGCCTTGGGCAATATCACTCTGGATACGGCTTAAAACTGACATCCCCTGACGTTTTAGCAACGCAATTCCAAAAACTGCCGTCATAAAAACGCCAAGAAGGGTTAACAAGCCGCCAATTTCACCGCCAATGAAAATGAAGGCCGACATTTCGGCCCAGCCCCATAACAGCAGGCCAAGAATAATCATTAGTCCCATATGACCGATCCCATAAGCGGTTTTCAGTAATTTTTGCCGACATTTTCGGGCAGCATCTGGATTTAATCCCCTACATATGCCATCTATATTATGACGCCATTGGCAAAAGACTCAATGATGTTAAATAACGCCAATTTAAAACCTTAGATGGGGGCCGAGTTGCAATTCATAGATATTATCATTTTTGCGGTTATTGCCGTTCTTTTGGTGCTTCGGCTTCGGTCGGTTCTGGGCCAACGCACGGGCTATGAGCAACCGCAGGATGAAATCCGCGCAAACCGGTTTGATCAAACCGAGAATGATAATGAACCGGTCCAGCTCTATCCAAAGGCGGCTGGTGTTGCGGCGCATGGTCTTGATGCGCTGCGCCAGATTGACCGTAGCTTTAATGAAAAACAGTTCACCGATGGCGCCACCGCTGCATTCGAGATGATTTTAACGGCCTATGCCGAGGGTGATCTTGCCCAATTAAAGCGGTTATTGGGCTATGATCTCTTGCAAAGCTTTACCGCCTCGATACAGGCGCGAACAGCGGCCAAAGAAAGCCTTGTTATTACCGTGGATGATATTCGCGAGGTCAGCATCCTCAATATCTCGGTGATTGATCAGCTTGCCAGCATTACGGTGCATTTCCATTCGGTCCAAACCCGTATCGCCAAAGACGAAAATGGTGAAATTATCGAATCAGACGATGCCGAGGCACGCGAATTTACCGATATCTGGACATTTGAGCGTGATTTGACGCTGTCTGATCCTAATTGGAAATTGGTTGAAACCGAGTCCGAGACTGCTGAAGACTAATTGATTCTGGTAATTGGGGCTGGATATGCCAAAAAAGCGCATTATCAAATCAGACGATGATACGGTTTTATGGCAACGGGTGATCACCGAGATTACGCCGTTAAAATCGACCATTGAATCAGCTGAATTTGCCGCGCTTTTTGCCCAGCCAGCGGTAAAGATGTCATCGCCATCCAAACTGCAAACAAGACCAAGCAAAAAAACCAGCGCGACCGTCGCGCGGTCACCGCGCAGTTCCGTGGTAATTCCGCCAGCATCAGGGTCAAGGCTAAACCCGGTTGATTTGCGTCAGGGGGATCGCGCCGGAATTGACGGGCGAACCCAGCGCCGGCTGTTTCGCGGCGATGTGCCGGTCGACAGGCGCCTTGATCTGCATGGCTTGAGCGCGGCGCGGGCTGAAAGCCGGTTGACGAAATTTATTGAAACCGCAGCAAATGAGGGTGCGCGCTGTGTGCTGGTAATTACTGGCAAGGGCGCTGGTATTCTTCGCGGCTATGTTCCGGAATGGTTAAAACGCCCGCCCTTATCAGGACTGGTACTAGCCTTGGCTGAAGCCCGCCCGATAGATGGCGGCGGCGGTGCGCTTTATGTTTTGTTGCGCCGCAAGCGCGGCGGCCAATAATGACCCCATTTGGCGTAAAAATGCGTGAATGGCGCCGGGAAAAAAATCTAACCCAACAGCAACAGGCCGAATTTCTGGGCGTCTCCAAGGCCTATATCTCAGCGCTTGAGACAGGATCTCGCGGCCAGCCTTCGGCGGTGCTTGTCGATCAGATTTGTGTTTGGCTCGGCCTTATTTGGGATGATGCCGAAGAGTTAAAGCGGCTGGCAAGCCTATCGCATCCAAAACCCTCCATTGATGTCCGCAATCATAGTGCCGAAGCGGTTTATCTAGCCAATCTTCTGGCACAAAATATCAACCGGCTGTCGGCGGATGACTGTCAGGAATTCAGTGATGAAATTGAACGACGCGCCAAATCTTAAGTGAATCTTTTTAATAATAATCCGAGATTTCGGGATTTCATAAATTTGTCATAATCATTTCTTATGCTAGTAAGGTGAGAGACTAGCGACATTAGATGCGATGAATAACAGGTTGACGTCGAAGATTTAGCATCTATTTTTCTTTATTAGCTAACGGTTAAACCCAGTATGAAAGTGGGCGCTAGGCGGCGCGCTGTTGACCGACATATAAGCCAAAAGGATAGAGATATGACCCCTGAACTGCTTCGTGATCGCGCTGCCAAACTGTCGGTTGAAACAATCGAACAGCTAACCGAGCGCGACATTCACGAATTAAGTGATGCAGCAGAGGCGGCAATCCTATCGGGTGGTGGTTTTGGCTGGCTGTCACCGCCGCCAAAGTCGGTGATGGAAGATTATTGGCGCGGGGTACAGATGATTCCTGACCGGCATTTGATTCTGGCGCGCCTCGATAAGGTGATTGCCGGCAGTTGCCAGATTGTACGGCCTCCGAAAAATAACGAAGCCCAGAATTTTGCCTGTCAATTGACGACATTCTTTGTTGCGCCATGGGCGCGTGGTCATGGATTGGCGCAGATGATTGTTGCCGAGGCTGAAGCACTGGCTAAATCTGAGGGGTTTGCGATGATCAACCTTGATGTGCGGGCAACGCAGGATCGTGCGATCCAATCATTCGAGGCGCGCAACTTCAAACGTTATGCGACTAATGAATATTACGCGAAGGTCGATGGCGACTATGTTCCGGGATATTATTATCACAAAGAGCTGTAACCATGACCTATGATCCAAATAATGTTTTTGCCAAGATCTTGCGGGGGGAAATTCCCTGTCAGAAAATCGACGAAGATGACCATACGCTCAGCTTTGCCGATATTAACCCGCAGGCACCGGTTCATATTTTGGTGATCCCGAAAGGTGCCTATATTGATTGGGCTGATTTTGCCGCCAATGCCAGCGCTGTTGAAATTCATGCCTTTACTAAAGCCATCAGCCGCGTTGCCGAATTGAGTGGGATCAGCGAAACGGGTTATAGGGTAATTTCAAATATTGGTGCGGATAGCCATCAAGAAGTACCGCATCTTCATATGCATGTGCTTGGCGGTGCGCCCGTTGGCCCGCTGGTGATGACCAAGGCATAACAAGGCATAAAAGATATAAATCGGTCACTTTTTCTGCCAGCTAAACAACTGAATTTAGCAGATGCCACCGGCCCGATATCACAATCGACATTATGCCTATAGATGATGGTGAGTGATGATACTGCGTTCCGGTAAATTGTTGTTTTTTCTAATATACTTGTACTAAAGGTTGTTTGCCGACACACTCGCTAGCCCATCCTTTTGGATAGGCTATTGGGCAGATTTGGATGCACGCACAAATTCATACCATCGCGTTTCGGGGCATCGAGACGATTGATGTGACGGTTCAGATCCACATTGCCAATGGCTTGCCGGCGATGGCGATTGTTGGTCTTGCGGATAAGGCGGTGGCGGAATCGCGTGAACGGGTACGTGCGGCCTTGTCGTCAATTGGGCTCGCTTTGCCGCCAAAACGTATCGCGGTTAATTTGGCACCTGCGGATGTGTTAAAAGAAGGCGCACATTTTGATTTGCCGATCGCGCTCGGCCTGATGGTGGCGATGGGGGTTGTGCCGCGTGATGCTGTTGAGGGCGCGCTGGTACTTGGCGAATTGTCGCTTGATGGTGCTATCCAGCCAGTATCGGGGGTGTTGCCTGCGGCAATTGCGGCGCTGGCAGCTGGGCGCGAGTTGATTTGTCCCAGTGCGTGCGGCAGTGAAGCGGCATGGGCTGATGGATTATCAATTATCGCCCCGCCAAGCCTGACCGGTCTGTTAAATCATATACATGGCCGCCAAGTGTTAACCCCGCCGATACCCCAAATCCAGTCATTACGAACCGATCTACCCGACCTTGTCGATTTAAAGGGTCAGGATACGGCGCGCCGTGTTCTCGAAATTGCGGAGGCCGGTGGCCATCATTTGTTGATGGTTGGTCCGCCCGGTTCGGGTAAATCAATGTTGGCGGCGCGGCTTGCTGGCCTATTGCCGCCCCTAACACCGGCCGAGGCACTCGAGGTGACGATGATGCATTCGGTTGCGGGGCATCTTGGTGATGGCGGCCTGATCCAGAACCGGCCGTTTCGCGAGCCGCATCATTCGGCGTCAATGGCAGCACTTGTTGGCGGTGGCCTGCGCGCGAGGCCGGGTGAAATTTCGCTGTCGCATCATGGTGTTCTATTCCTTGATGAACTGGCTGAATTTTCACGTGTTGCACTAGACTCGCTCCGCCAGCCACTTGAAACTGGGTCGGTAGTGGTCGCGCGCGCGAACCATCATGTAACCTATCCAGCGCGGTTTCAGCTGATTGCGGCGATGAACCCATGCCGATGCGGTTATCTTGGCGATCCTGGCCGTGCCTGCAGCCGTGCCCCGTCTTGTGGACAAAACTATCAGGCAAAGATTTCGGGCCCGATGATGGATCGTTTTGATCTGATTATTGAAGTCCCTGAAATTAGCGCTGGTGTTCTGCTTGATCAGGGCAAGGGTGAGCCAAGCCAAATTGTTGCTGCACGAGTTGCCGCTGCGCGCCAGTTCGGATCGGTGCGCAGAAAAGATAAAATGGCGAATGCAATGATCAGTATTGATCAGTTGGACAAGCAGATCATAATGGAAAAACCGGCAGAGGAATTATTACGGGCGGCGATGGATAAGGCGCATTTATCAGCCCGCGCCTATCATAAGATTATGCGGGTATCGCGAACGATTGCTGATCTTGCTGGTGAGGATAGGGTCAGCCGCGCCGCCTTGGCCGAAGCATTGGCCTATCGGGCGATGCCATTATTAGCGTGAGACGGATGTTTGCGTTCAATCGCATCCCATGTAAGGGCGGCGATATCAATCCCTGATAATCGTTGAATTTCACGGATGCCCGTTGGCGAGGTAACATTGATCTCTGTCATGTAATCACCGATAATATCAATGCCAACAAATAATAGCCCACGGCGACGTAATTCAGGCCCAATCGCGGCACAAATTTCGAGATCTCGATCGGTTAAACCGGCCTTGGCGGCACTACCCCCAACATGGAAATTAGACCTTGCCTCACCCTCATTAGGGATTCGGTTCACCGCACCAACCGCTTCACCATCAACCAGAATGACCCGCTTATCGCCATTACGCACTGCCGGAAGATAGGCCTGCACCATAACCGGCTCGCGGCTATTGCCAAAAAACATCTCAAGAAGTGAGCTTAGGTTTTGATCATCGGGTTGCAGCCGGAAGACGCCAGCACCACCGTTACCAAATAATGGCTTTATGATGATGTCTTTATGTTTTTGCCGAAACGCCATGATCGTTTCAGGGTCGCGGCTGATCAGGGTTGCGGGCATTAAATCGGGATAGAGTGTGACAAGCAGTTTTTCTGGCGCGTTCCGAACCTCGGCCGGATTATTCACAACCATCGTTTGCGGGCCAAGCATTTCCAGCAAATGCGTTGCGGTAATATATGCCATATCAAACGGCGGATCTTGGCGCATTAGAATGACGTCAAATTCCTGCAATGGCCTAGTTTCACGATCGCCGGTTTTAAAATGCGCACCAGCCTTATCATAAAAAGTTAAATCCTGACCAACTGCGGTAATAACACCGTCATTCAGGCTTAGCCGGTCGGGCGTGTAATACCACAGGCTATGGCCGCGCTTCTGTGCCTCAAGACCAAGCGCAAAAGTCGTATCACCGGCGATCTGCAGCGTTTCGACCGGATCCATCTGGATGGCAATTGAAAGGCCCATTGGATGAATTACAGCCGCTTGTCAGATTGCAGGGTAATGTAATTTACAACCTGTTGGGTAAACCGAATATCGCGTGCATGAGCAACCACCCGGTTCATTTCTTCGGCATTCGCCGCAACGCCCGACAGGTAAACCGTACCATTCACAACGTCGATGCTAAAGTTCAGTGACGAGATATTGCCATCGGTAATCAGCTTTGTCCGCAATGTGGCACTGGCGGCAAGATCCTTGGCGATGTCCTTGATAGATGATGTATCGGTTACCTGTAATTCATTAACCACTTCACGAACCCCAAAGATTTCCCAAGCTAGCCGTGTTGCCAAGATCTTTTCTTCGGGTGTTTTTACCTTGCCGGTCATCAGCACCGCACCATCATTGACGGTGATATCAACCGCGGTTACCAACGAGAAATCGGTTTTAACAAACCTGTCGGTCAGCTTGGCGTGGATTTGGGTATCGGCAACCGATGTTGACAGGCCTTTTTCAGTGGTCGAGGCCGCAACGGCGGCAGTGCCAACGCCAATGACGGCACTGGCGCAACCAGACAGACCAATGCTGGCAAGCAGAAGAACAATCGCAGTCGGCGCGAAACGCGCCTTACGGACAACGGGCATATTTGCAATCCTAATCACTAGGTTTTGAAGCCCTTAATGTGACGCTTTGCGATGAATCGGTCAAGGTCATTTGCAGTAAATTACCACGCATTATGGATATGCGTAATCTTGCCAAAGCCAAAGCGTGAACCCGGCTCAATGGCAATGAAGTCAAATCGGCAATCAAAGGTTGTGAACCGTTGGTTCTTCGCCAGAAAGAATGCTGCTGCCTTTGAGATGCGCTGTTGCTGATGCGGCGAGATAATCCTGTCAGTAATTCCATGCTGGCGATATTTCACCTCGGCAAAGACCAGCAGATTGCGGCGCCGTAAAATCAGATCAATTTCGCCAGCAACGCAGCGCCACCGCCGGTGAATTAGCCGATATCCTTTGCACCAGAGAAGCCAACGGATTTTCCACTCGGCTAGCCGGCCAGCCTGTTCGGCACGCTGGCGCTTTCGTTTGCGCATCTTTGCCGATACCGGAGGGCGCGGCTGATTTGCCGGTTGATTTGGCATGATAGCGCATTTGACAAGGGATCAATTTTTTTTGTCAAGATCGATGGCAAGTGAATAGATCATTTTACGTGGCTGGCCAGAAATTTGGGTGACGGTTTGCACCGCATCGCGAAGGCTCGTCGCTTGCATTTCTGCACGCAACATAGCGGTTAGCGTCGCCGCATCAAATTCTTCTTCATCCTTGATAATGCCGCTGACCAAAATGACTATTTCGCCTTTTGGTGGCAATGCCTGTGCATAGAATTCAGCCAACGATGCTAGCGTGTCCCGGTGAAAATTTTCATGTAATTTGGTTAATTCGCGTGCCACAACCGCCATCCGGTCGCCAAATATCTCGATCATGATTTGCAATGTTGCGCCAAGCCGTCGCGGTGATTCAAACCAGATGCTAGTCACATTCAGATCGGCAAATTCAGTGAAGGCGGTCCGCGCCGCCTTTTGTCCATGCGGCACAAATCCGGCAAATAGGAACCGGTCACTTGGCAGGCCTGCGGCCGCAAGACTGGCTAGAACGGCGCTTGGGCCGGGGATCGCTGTCACGGGAATATCTGCGTCATGACAAGCGGCGACCAGTTTATAGCCCGGATCCGATACCAGCGGCGTGCCAGCGTCACTGACAAGCGCTACCAGCTTGCCGCTAGCCATTGCGTCAATCAGTTTTGGCCGCATAGTTTTGCCATTGTGATCGTGATAGGGCATGAATTTAGCCGACGTGCGCAATCCCGTTAAGGTCAGCAACTTTCGCGTCATTCTAGTATCTTCACACGCAAGTATATCAGCCTTTTGCAACCATTCGGCGGCACGCGGCGACAGATCTCCAAGATTGCCAATCGGTGTTGCGATGACCGCTAATTGCCCTCGGCTTTGTGTCATAATGACTCCGTTGCTGACGCTATGCTGATTTGGGGGCAGTATGGGCGATGGCACAGGGCCTAACAAGCGGATAATGCGCGTTGATCATATTCGAAATAATGACAAAGCCGGAAAAAGGCGGCATGATAAATCACGCGCAAAAATGCTGCCCAAAAATTGTCAAAATTTGATAGGATTATCCGGGCATGAAAAATCTGTTTGACCGAATATGTGATCATCACTGCGTAAAGTTTTTGCCGCAATGCCGGATCAATGTCAGCCGGTCATATCGAGAGGCAGTAAACCTAGCCGCAACCCTGGCAAACTTAATTGCCGCCGGCATGGTCGTGATTGGGCTGGCGGCGTGTCAACCGGCAACATTACCCTCTAATAAGCCACTTTTGGCCAATGTGGCCGCGCCAGCGCCATCATCAAAAATCGGCAAAAATACGGCCGGCTCCTCATCTTTGGAACAGCCAGCGCCGCTATCAGAAACAACCCAAACCCAGCCAGATAACCTGTCAGAAATGCCAAAACAGGATGATGCAACTGAGATGGCCGCCGCACGGGCTTTGATGGATACGATTATCTGGGAATTTCAGGGAAAAAATGAAAAAGCGCCGGTCATTGAAACCCCCATACCGGTTGGCAAGGATCCGTCACTGGGTGATGATGCGCTAGAGGCAGCTTTTGCATTGCTGTCAAGCCGGGTGAAACCGTTGGCATATGAGCCAGTTTTTGAGATGCCGCCAAAGGCTGATGGGGTCATTCGGGTTGGGCTTTTGGTGCCGCTTAGCGGTGAATATGCGGCTCTTGGTGCCGAAATTCGTCAAAGCGTCGAGATGGCATTATTCAAGATCAATAATCCTAAAATTGAGGTTTTGTTCCTTGATACGAAAGCTGGTGAAGCGGCTGGCAATGCGGCGATGACCGGTATCGAAAATGATGTGGATATTTTCATCGGCCCATTATTTACCGAAGCCGTTAAACAGGCCCGTGTGGTAATCGATCAGGTCAATGATGCGGCCAGTCGACCGCCAATGCTGTTGCTTTCAAACAATGTCGATGTGGCGGGCAATGATCGTTGGTTGCTTGGCTATCTTCCCGAGCAACAGCTTGATGGGCTGCTTGGGCACGCGGTCAGTGCGGGTAAACGGCGGTTTGCTTTGATTGGTCAAAACTCACTTTTTGGCCAGCGTCTGCTTAACCATGCCAGCCAGCGTCTTGCTGACTTTGGATTAAAGCCTGAAGCGGTGCGTGTATTAAGTGATGGTGAGCTTGCCGATGAAACAAACCTTAAAAATGCGATCAGGGATTTTACCCGTTATGTGCCGCCGGTTGATGATGCGCCCCTGCCGGATAGCCCGTTTGATGCGGTGATTTTTGCCGGTGATCCGGCGTTTGCATTACGTACAGCGCCGGTTTTGGCCTATTATGATGTTGGGCCGGATCGGGCGCTTTATCTTGGAAATGCGCTGTGGAACCAGCAACAGCTTTTGGGCGAGCCGTCATTACAGGGTGCGCTATTTTCGACCCGGCCAAGCAATCTTGATCTTCGTTTTGATGCTGATTGGAAAGAGATCTGGCCTGAACCTGCGGGTCAGCTCGCCCGTGTCGGTTTCGATGCAATGGCGTTGGTTGCGGCACTGGCTAAATCAGCGGATCGTGATTGGGCGAAACAGCTTGTTACCAATAGTGGCTTTCAAGGCTATAGCGGTGCGTTTCGGCTGCTTCCCAATGGTCGTAATGTCCGTAGTTTTGAATTGCGGAAAATCGACAAGGGTCAATCCAAGATTATTCGCCCGGCACCAAACCGGATTTAAAAACCTGCCGCGTTTTTATTAACCAGATTTTTTCCCCAGATTTTCCTCCCAGATTTCCCTCCGGTTCTGCATTGGTGTTTTATCAGGGCGTCTAGCAAAGAATCGTCGATAGAATATGATTTAGTCGTAACCGCCCCTCATCGGTTGCGATAAGCTGTGATCCGTCTGGTGATCGGTACAGCCACCCGGCTGCAACTGCCTGTGTTACCCCATCAGCATCAATCCATTCATTCGAGGGCCCACAAAGATTTTCGATCACGCCAAGGTTAATACCGCTGGTCAGGCGGAGCCCCATCATCACCATTTCGCTTGCCCAATCCGCTGGCGTTTCTGCCTGCAGGCTTTCGATGCCATGGCGGTTTTTGGCGACTGCATCTAGCCAGCCTGCCGGACTGCGCCGCGTCATGGTGGCGGTGCGGATGTTGTGGTCTTTGGCGGCGTCAAAAAGCGCAAACCGGCCATGCGCGCCTGGCCCAATGCCAAGCCAATCACCAGCTTGCCAATAGGTCAGATTATGCTGGCATTCCTCGCCAGCGGCGGCATGATTGGAAATTTCATAGGCGGGCAATCCGGCAGCTGCGGTCATTTGCTGGGTCATCTCATAAAGATCAGCCGCCCTATCATCGTCAAGCACCATGATTTCACCGCGCCGCTCTCTTGTGTGAAAGACTGTGCCAGCCTCGATGGTCAGCTGGTAAAGCGACAAATGCCTAAGCCCAAGCCCCAGCGCCCGTGACAGCATTCCTTGCCACTGTTTGGCATTCTGATCGGGCAGTGCATAAATCAAATCAATCGAGACCCGGTCAAAGGCGCTGCGAACCTTCTCCAGCGCATAAAGCGCATCTGCAGCTGAATGTTCACGACCAAGAAATTTCAGACTGGCATCATCAAGTGATTGAACACCCATTGAAACGCGGTTTACGCCGGCATTTCGGAACCCAAGCATGGCTTCGGCCTCAACCGATGTTGGGTTGGCTTCGGCAGTAATTTCAACATCAGCGGTAAATCCAAAAAGATGATCGGCATGACAGATCAGTCGTTCAACCAGCGTCGGCGGCATTAATGAGGGTGTGCCGCCCCCAAAAAAAAGGCTGGAAAGTGCTGGCCGTATGGGCATCAATGACGCCATATAATCCATCTCGGTACAAAGCGCGTCACCGAAAACCGTGGCGTCCACATGATCGCTGACATGCGAATTGAAATCGCAATATGGACATTTTGCGCGGCAGAAAGGCCAATGAATATAGAGGGCAAAAGGCCGGTTAGCAGGGTTGCTAGCGGGTAATTTTGGCTTAAATCCCATCGGCTTTGCCAAAACAACGGGCCAGCAATTGGGCAAAAGCATCGGCCCGGTGACTCATGGCGTGCTTGGCGTCTGGGTCCATTTCACCAAAACTGATCTGATGGCCGTCAGGCTGGAAAATCGGATCATAACCAAAGCCATGTATGCCGCGTGGCGGAAAGGTAATCTGGCCTTTAACCCTGCCCTCGACACAGACCTCATCTCCGTCCGGCCAGACCAGTGCCAGCGCACAGACAAATTCAGCGCCCTGATCACTATTGCCGGTGTTGGTAAGCGCTGTTTCGACGGCGGTCATTGCCAGCGAAAAGTCACGATCTGGCCCTGCCCAACGCGCTGAATAAATCCCTGGCGCCCCGTCAAGCGCGTTGACACAAAGACCGGAATCATCCGCCAGCGCCGGTTGTCCCGCCCGCATGGCTGCAGCGCGTGCCTTTAACAGCGCATTGCCGGTAAAGCTGGTCTCAGTTTCATCCGGCTCGTCAAGGCCAAGGTCAGCCGCCGATAGGATATTGATGCCAAAACCTGCAAACAGCGCCTTAATCTCGCGCATCTTGCCAGCATTATGGGTGGCAATGACAAGCGTGTCTTCAGTGAAAAGGCGATCAGTCATGCACGGCACTTTCTTCTATCGGCGCCTTTATGGCTTGGTTCCTAAAGTCCGGCGTCCTGAACCGCGCGGCGTTGCAGTTCAAACAGGCTGTTGCATCCAGATTCCGCCAGATCGAGCATTTCATTCAGGCTTGCGCGTGAGAATGGGTGCTCTTCGCCGGTAGCTTGAATCTCAACCAGTTCACCATCGGCGGTTAAAATGAAATTGGCATCAATTTCGGCGGCGCTATCCTCGTCATAATCGAGATCAAGGACGGCTTGGCCTTTATAGATACCGCATGAAATAGCGGCTACCTGACCGGTTAAGGGCATCGTTGTAATGGCACCGGCGAGCAGTAATCGCTCGCAGGCGATCCGCAGCGCAACCCATGCACCGGTGATCGACGCAGTGCGGGTGCCGCCATCTGCCTGTATGACATCACAATCGATTTTGATCTGGCGCTCACCAAGTGCGCTAAGATTGGTTACAGCGCGCAGTGACCGGCCGATTAAACGCTGAATTTCAAGGGTGCGGCCGCCCTGTTTTCCGCGTGCCGCCTCGCGGTCAATGCGGCTATGGGTCGAGCGCGGCAGCATACCGTATTCAGCCGTTACCCAGCCCTTGCCACTATTCCGCAGAAACGGCGGAACACGTTCGTCAATCGACGCAGTGCAAAGCACATGCGTATTGCCAAATTTGGCATAGCATGAGCCTTCCGCATGAAGCGATATGGAAGGTTCCAGAGTAACAGAGCGAAGCGCGTCGATCGCGCGGCCAGAAGGGCGTGACATGATAAAATTCCTATATTGCAGTTCTCAAGCTGGTTAAAGCGATATACCGGCGAAGTAAAGGGATAAGGTAATTTACCAGCCCCCCGTTTCTTCGATTGACCAAATGGCTTGGCCTATCATAAATTTCTACTATGACAGAAGCTAGTATAAAGGGCCTTAAGCCGCGCAGCTTGGAAATTTTCCATGAGCTGGTCTCGGCTTATCTGGAAGATGGCTTGCCCGTTGGATCTAGCCGACTGGCAAGATCGGGCAAGTTTGATTTTTCGCCAGCGTCAATCCGCAGCAAGATGAGCGACCTTGAAGATGCCGGTTTGCTATATGCACCGCACACGTCGGCGGGGCGCGTGCCAACCGAAACTGGCCTGCGACTTTTCGTTGACGGGTTGATGGAATTTAATCGTGACATCCCGCCCGAACAGCGCCAGTCAATTGACAGCGAATGTGCAGCGCGCGGTATCAGCCTCAATCAGCTTTTGGATAAAACCAGCAAAACTCTGTCGGGGCTTTCCAATTGTGCCAGCCTCGTGCTTTCGCCCAGTAGCGAGGCTGAATTACAGCATTTTGAATTTGTCCCGATTGGCGTCGATCGCGCGCTTGCGGTTCTGGTTCGCTCTGACGGGCAGGTAGAAAACCGGCTCATTGATTTGCCGGTTGGCCTGCCATCATCGGCAATGACCCGGGCGGCTAATTACATGAATGCAAAGCTGAAGAATAACAGCATGGTCCATGCGGCAACATTGATCCGAAGCGAGATCGCCCAGCATAAGGCCGAGCTTGACGAATTAACTACTGCGCTGGTCGAACAGGGGCTTGGGATTTGGTCGGATGGCATTGGCGGTGATGGTGCGGCGCTAATTTTGCGCGGTCAGGCCAATCTTCTTGAAGATATCCAAGCCGTCGATGGGCTCGCCGAGGTTCGGGGGCTATTTGATGCGTTAGAGGCGCGTGAAAATGCGCTTCGTCTGCTTGATGCGACGCGCGATGGTGATGGTGTAAAAATATTTATCGGTGCTGAAAATAATCTATTTGCCAGTACTGGCTGTTCGCTGGTGATTGCGCCCTACCGCAACAATGATCGCTCAATTATCGGGGCGATTGGTGTGTTGGGGCCGCGTCACATGAATTATGCGCGGATCATCCCGATGGTTGATTATACCAGCAAAGCGATTGATCGGGTTCTTGGCAGATAGGGATTGGCGCCGATAAAGTTTGGTGTCCTATGGGATCGCGTGTCGCAGGGCGGCTATCTATGATGCGCCACCCAATGTGCCCACCCAGATTTTGATCGTGGTAACATAGGTGATCGCCATATCATAAAGCGTTTTTGTATGGCCCTCGGCGATGTCAAAAGAGGTGGGCGCAAGCTTAAATCCAATTGCGCCAATGGCAATGCCGCTCGCGCCTGCCACCATAATGCCGCGCCAGCTTGATAAAAAACTGGGTCGATGAAATGATAAGGGCACGGCGCAATTCGGGCAGAAAAACCGCAAGGATAAATTGCTATGGGCCAGTTTTGGCAGATAAACCGATAATTTGCAGGATTTGCAGCGCCGTTTCACAACCGCGCCATTGATTTTATCCACCGCCTCATCTGGCAGAAAAAATGCCGTCTCGCAACTGTGACATCGGATTGGCATATTCCGATAATTTCGGATCAGTTCCGGCAACACCACAAGTTTATGGCAATGCGGGCAGGTTTGGTCCATTTATTTAATCTCCATCAATGCCAAGGCAACGGCGATTATCGTCCCGATGAAATCATAGGGTGATAATGACTAATAAATCGTTAGCGATAAATTAATCGTCAAAAAGAAAGGGTTTTTCGTAGGTTGCCCGCCATGTCTGATCGCGCCATTTCTAAAAAGGTGATGCTGGCTGGCTTTATTATACGGGAAAGATCGGGGGTACATAGATAGATCGGCTGAGGTGATTAAAGGCGTTCTAAGGCCGCCGTTCCGGTTATTCTTTCTGGGTCGTTTTCTGGGCGGTTTTTTTTGCCGCTGCCTTCTTGGCTGCTGCCTTTTTGGTCGCCGCTTTTTTGGCTGTTGCTCTTTTTTTCACAGGTTTTTTGTTGGCTGGTCGGCTCTCCAGTGCCGCCTGTCGTATATCGTCCGATTTCCCCCCCACGTCCGGCGATGACACGGTTAGCAGACTATAAAGCGAGTCAGATACGGCATGGCGCACCATGTGCGGCAGTTCCTTTGCCAAAACAGCCCGCACAGCATCACTGACCTCGGCCATCAAATCCCGACGGAGTTGATCGCTAATCGGTTGTGGATCTGGATCCATGATCTGGCCTTGGGATGATTTGCTAGCCCGATCAATTGCTGCGGCAATCTCGGCCATGGTTGAATTTGATAGAGATGTATCCTCAGCCGATATGCTGCTGCTCTTGCCAATAACAGTGACCCTAGGCGGTGCGGGCTCGCTTGGCAAAATGGCAATAGTGGCACTGGTATCAGGTTTGGTATCAGGTTCGGCATCAGGTTTGGTGAAGGCGCCGCCTCTTACCTGCTGTTTGGCCATCGCAGGTGGTGCTGTCGATTTAACCACAGCCATCATTGGGTTACCGTCTTTTATGACCGCTTCGGCTTCGTCACACAGCGCCTCAATTGATTTCCAGATTTGCGCATTTTGCATAATAGGCTTATCCAACCATTCATTGGTCTATTCGGGCTCATCATGATTTCACGCCGTAACGCACCACATACCATACTAAAGACCTAGCATGAACCTAATCTTGAACCTGATCCTGAAGACAGTATTTAATGTCTCATAAGTCAGCAAAAGAAACAACAACTTGTCCGCTAGCATGAGATTACATGATCAATGAGTGCTAGCAGGGGAAAAAGCTGGCACAGGCTTTGGGTAAAGGCGCGCGGCAAAATAACAATTTTTTGACGTTTTACTCTTGGCGAAGCCGTTTTGGATCACTAGATAAGGCTAGCAATCCGCAGATGGATGCAAAAAGGACTTAAAAATGATAGACCAAAAGAATAGCACGGACGGACCCGACAGCGATCCTGATAGCGATCAGACAGCCGGTTCTGGCACCGACGCACCGGCGGCGGCAGATGATCACGGTGCGCAGGCCAGCAACCACTCTGGAAGTGCTGCGAGTGATACACCCAGCAGCGATACACCCAGCAACGAAGCGCTGGATGATTTGATTGCTGCCACCAGTGGGCAACCAAACGCTGCCTCGTCGATTGATGAAGATGCTGGTTCACACGACCCGCTATCGGCACTAATGGCTGAACGCGATCAGCTGAAAGACCAGCTGTTACGCGCCTTGGCAGATACTGAAAATATGCGCCGCCGTAGCGAGCGTGAAGCGGCGAATGTCCGCAAATATGGCCATACGCCGTTTGCGCGTGACCTCGTCGGTGCGATTGATAATCTGGCGCGGGTGATTGACTCGGCACCAGATGATCTTGGTCAGGCCGACGAGACGATGAAATCGCTCATCACCGGGATTCAGCTTAGCTGGACTGAATTGCAGTCCGTCATTGAAAAGCATGGGATCAAGCGGGTTGAGCCGCTGAACGAGAAGTTTGACTATAATCTGCATCAGGCAATGTTTGAAGTGCCAACAAATGATCAGCCAAGTGGTGTTGTCCTCGAGGTTGTCCAGCATGGGTATGTTTTACATGACCGGCTGCTACGTCCAGCGATGGTTGGCGTCTCAAAGGCCGGTGATACAGCCGCGCCCAGCGACGGTGATCCGCAAAAAACAGATGAATAGGGATGGGAAATTTGCCGGATCATCACTTGATCTCAGCATAGGGAATACCGCGTAAATATGACTAAATGGGGGTGGAAACGGTATAGCTGCAACCGCGGTAATACCTAGGTTTGGCAGTTTCTCTTGTCAAACTTACTCCCTCTTGTAACCGAAATAATAAGTCCTATATGGACGATAGTTGAACAGTAGTGACAGAACCGGTGCGTTAAACGCCGGTTACGCCCCCGTAAGGTCTGCTTATGGGAACGAAATGTCTTAAAGGGCCACTCTATCAGCGTCACCTTAAAACAGGTTTGGCAATGAGTGGTCAGGGAAAGGAGCTTTAGATATGGCGAAAGTTATTGGTATTGATTTGGGAACCACAAATTCCTGTGTTGCTGTCATGGACGGATCCGAGCCACGGGTGATCGAAAATGCCGAAGGCGCGAGAACAACGCCGTCAATGGTGGCATTTGCAAATGGTGAACGTCTGGTTGGCCAAGCGGCCAAGCGTCAGGCGGTTACAAATTCTGAAAACACACTTTTTGCGATCAAGCGTCTGATTGGTCGCCGCTTCAAGGACAAATCCACCAAGGCGTTTGCCGATCTGGTGCCATTCGAACTGGTTGGCGCCAAAAATGGTGATGCGTGGGTAAAGGTTGAAGGTGAAGAATATTCGCCCAGCCAAATCTCTAGCTTTGTTCTTCGCAAACTAAAAGAAGATGCCGAGGCCTATCTTGGTGAAACCGTGACGCAGGCTGTGATCACCGTTCCAGCCTATTTCAATGATGCCCAGCGTCAGGCGACAAAGGATGCTGGCAAAATTGCCGGTCTTGAGGTGTTGCGGATCATCAACGAGCCAACAGCGGCCGCGCTGGCCTATGGCCTTGATCGCAAGGAATCAGGCATTGTTGCCGTTTATGACCTTGGTGGCGGAACCTTTGATGTTTCCATCCTCGAGGTTGGCGATGGCGTGTTCGAGGTCAAATCTACCAATGGTGATACATTCCTTGGTGGTGAAGATTTTGACCATGCGATCATTGAATTTCTGGCTGACTCTTTCAAATCAAGCGACGGTATTGATCTTCGCGGCGACAAGCTGGCTTTGCAGCGGCTTAAAGAAGCAGCTGAAAAAGCCAAGATTGAATTGTCATCTTCAGTACAGACTGATGTAAATCTGCCGTTCATCACCGCTGATGCGACCGGGCCGAAACATCTTAATGTCAAGCTGACACGGGCCAAGTTGGAACAGCTGGTTGGCGATCTGATTGCCCGCACGATGGAGCCTTGTAAAGCGGCATTGAAAGATGCTGGCATCAAGGCGTCAGAAATTGATGAAGTGATCATGGTCGGCGGTATGACCCGTATGCCGAAAATCATCGAAAAGGTGAAAGAATTTTTTGGCACCGAACCGCATCGTGGGGTGAACCCTGATGAAGTTGTTGCCTCAGGTGCAGCGATTCAGGCTGGTGTTCTAACCGGTGACGTCAAGGATGTGCTTCTTCTCGACGTGACGCCATTGTCACTTGGTATCGAAACGCTTGGCGGTGTCTTTACCCGGTTGATTGATCGCAACACAACGATCCCGACCAAGAAAAGCCAAGTCTTTTCAACGGCTGATGATAATCAATCTGCGGTTACCATCTCGGTTTGTCAGGGTGAACGCGAAATGGCTGCGGATAACAAGGCGCTTGGCCAGTTCAATCTGGAAGGCATCTCACCTGCCCCGCGCGGTGTGCCGCAAATCGAGGTAACCTTTGATATTGATGCCAATGGTATCGTCAAGGTCAGTGCCAAGGATAAAGCCACTGGCAAAGAGCAGGAAATCCGTATTCAAGCCTCTGGTGGATTGGATGACAGCGAGATCGACCGCATGGTTGCCGAGGCTGAAGCCAATGCCGAAACTGACAAGCAGCGCCGCGCCGAAGTTGAAACCCGCAATCAGGGCGAGGCTTTGGTTCATGGTGCAGAAAAAGCCATTGATGATCTTGGTGACAAGGCGGATCCTCAGGCCAAAGCCGATGTTGAAGCCGGTATCGAGGCGCTTCGCGAAGCCCTTGATGGTGACGATATTGAGGCGATTTCGTCAAAATCGGCTGAATTGTCCAAGGTGATGATGAAGATGGGTGAAGCCGCCTATCAGGCCGAAGCTGAAACCGCAGGCAAAGACGGTGCAAACAACGATGATGGTTCCGTTGTTGATGCCGAATTTGAAGAGGTGGACGCCGATTCAGACGATGGCAAAAAACAAAGCAAATAAGCCAAAATAAATATGAAACCGGAGCTAGATCAGGCTCCGGTTTTTGAATTTTCACGGCAAAAGTGGCAGGCATGAGCAAGCGCGATTACTACGACGTATTAGGTGTTGAAAAAAACGCCGACGATAAGGCAATTAAATCGGCATTTCGTAAACTTGCGATGGCAAACCACCCTGATCGAAATCAGGGTGACGAGGCAGCCGAACAGCGATTCCGTGAAGCCAATGAAGCCTATGATGTTTTAAAAGACCCGCAAAAACGTGCAGCCTATGACCGAATGGGCCATGCAGCCTTTGATCAGGCAGCTGGCGGCGGCGGTGGTTTTGGTGGCGGCGGCGGCTTTTCCGATATTTTTGACCAGATGTTCTCTGAATTTTCTGGCGGCGGTGGGCGGCAACGTGATCAGAGCGGTAATGATTTGCGCTATGATATGTCAATCTCGCTGGAAGATGCCTTTACCGGATTACAGCAAGATATTTCGATTACGATACCGTCTGAATGTGACAGCTGTACCGGCAGTGGTGCAGCAGATGGTAGCAGGCCCAGCACTTGTGGTACTTGTGGTGGTGCGGGGCGCGTTCGGGCGCAACAAGGGTTTTTTGCGGTTGAGAGAACCTGTCCTGCCTGTCAGGGTATGGGTCAGGTAATCTCTGATCCGTGTCGTTCATGTGGCGGCGAAGGCCGTGTCCAGCGGGCCAAAACCTTGGCGGTTTCGATCCCTGCAGGTGTTGATACCGGCACCCGTATCCGCCTATCTGGCAAGGGCGAAGCCGGTCTTAGGGGCGGGCCAGCGGGGGATCTTTATATTTTTGTCAATGTTGATCCACATCCTATTTTTACCCGCGACGGCAGTAACCTGCACGCCCGTATTCCGCTGCCAATGACGACGGCGGCACTTGGCGGCAGTATTGATGTGCCAACGCTCGAAGGGAAAATGGCGCGCCTGACAATCGAGGCTGGAACGCAATCAGGACGGAAATTCCGGATGCGCGGCAAAGGGATGCCTGCTTTGCGCCGAGGTAATCTGGGCGATCAGATCGTCGAGGTTCAGGTCGAAACGCCGACCAACTTGAACAAAAAGCAGAAAGAGCTTCTTGAAGCATTTTCGAATTCGGGCAATACCAGCCCTGAATCCGCCAGCTTTCTTGAGCGGGTAAAACGCATCTGGGCTGATGATTGACGCATCTGAATTCGATTCTGATTCTATTCTGGCGAAACTGAATTGGGGGCTTGCCCAAACGGGGCAGCTATTTATATGCTGGCTGCCAGCGGATGAAGCCGGTTATGATTGGTAACGGGGCAGGCTGCGCGACCATCAGGGATAAAAAGGCAGATTAATGATAAGAATTGCAATTCCAGGCGGGGCTGGCCGTATGGGCTCGATGTTAATCCGGGCAATCGCAGCGGCACCAGACCTTGAGCTTGTGGCCGCAACCGACCGGCCTGATAGCCCGTTCATTGGGCATGATGCCGGCGAAGTGGCGCAAATTGGGGCTAATGGGGTGATCATTGGCAGTGATCCTGAAACGCTGTTTACAACAGCTGATGTGGTGATTGATTTTACCAGCCCTGCTGCCAGCCTGCATCATGCCACGCTTGCCGCGGCGCATGGCTGTGCGATGGTGATCGGTACGACCGGCCTTAGCGCGGATGAAGAGGCCGAATTAAAAGCGACGGCAAAAAACAGCACCATTGTCTATTGTGCCAACACTTCGGTTGGGGTGACGTTGCTGACCCAGCTTGTTGAAGAGGTTGCAGCGAAATTAACCGATGGCTGGGATATCGAAATTTTGGAAACGCACCACCATCACAAAGTGGATGCGCCATCTGGAACGGCGCTGGCGCTTGGCAAGGCGGCGGCAAAGGGACGCGGTGTCGCGCTTGATGATGTTGCTGATATGGTGCGCAAAGGCCAAACCGGTGCGCGCAAACAGGGTGATATTGGTTTTGCCGTATTGCGCGGCGGTGATGTTGCTGGCGAACATTCGGTGATTTTTTATGGCGAGTCTGAGCGTGTAGAGATTTCGCATCGGGCGACCGACCGGGCAATTTTCGCGCGTGGTGCCGTGCGGGCGGCGCGCTTTGCGGTGGCAGCTGCTGATGGATTTTATGATATGACGGATGTGCTGAAAGGCTAATCATGCCGGCAAAGATGAAACTTGATGCCATTGATGCCTGTTTTGAGCGTTTGTCACAGCGTCAGCCAGACCCGCAAACCGAACTTGAATTTACCGATCCCTTTACCCTTCTTGTTGCGGTTGTCCTGTCGGCGCAGGCGACTGATGTTGGGGTGAACAAAGCCACAAAGGGGCTGTTTGCTGCTGCCAGCACACCGGCGGCAATGGTGGCGCTTGGCAGTGATGCTATTCGTCATCATATCCGCACGATTGGCCTGTTTAACACCAAGGCCAAAAATGTTTTTAAACTATCGCAAATTCTGCTCGATCAGCATGATGGTCAGGTGCCGCAAGATCGTGATGCGCTTGAGGCGCTGCCCGGCGTTGGTCGAAAAACCGCAAATGTTGTTCTGAACGAGGCCTTTGGTGAGCCGACAATTGCTGTTGATACGCATATTTTCCGTTTCGGAAATCGCACTGGAATGGCGCCGGGCAAAACGCCTGACGCGGTTGAAAAGGAATTGCTGCGCCGGGTACCGGATCGGTGGAAAAAGGGTGCGCATCACTGGATGATTTTGCATGGGCGCTATGTCTGCAAGGCCCGAAAGCCTGATTGTGCCGATTGTGTGATTGCTGATTTATGCCTGTTTAAGCCCAAGACAAAATAGCGCGGCTAATTTACGATCTGGCATCAAGCCTCTGATGCAAACGGTCAATGGCGGTCAGGCATTTAGGTTCATTTAACCGATCACCGATAACGGCACCGCGCATATCCCAGTCTTTGATAATCTTTTGCTGGGTGTTATCGCTGGTTGGATAGAAAAAGAAATCAACGACACATGAGGTAAAGCGATATTGCCAGATTTCAATCGAGCCTTCTTGCCGGATCATCGCCGCATCGCCGAGACCCTTTAGCAGGTTTGGCGCGGCTAACCCGATCATATTTTCCGGCTGAAAAGCTGGTTTGATGGGGGCGGCCTCTGCCGGGGCGGCAGTAATGTTGTTAACTGCGAGATCAATCGCATTTTGGGCACCCGTTATTTCACCCCCTGCTGTATCATTGCCAGCTGTATCATTTCGAGTCATCGCATTAGACGTCTGCTCAGCAGTTGCAGACGGCGCGGTTGTCGGTGAAGTAATGGTGATTGTTGGTTTTTTAATGCTGGGCGTATCTGTTCCCTGCTTGGCTACAGCATTATCTTCAGCCTGCGGGGATGATGGTGTTACCACTGACGGGGCGATCGGTTGGCAGGCCGCAATAAACGCGGCAAATCCGACAAGATAAAGATGTGATCGACGCATTTATCCGCACCCGCGTTGCAACGTTATTGGCTTTCGGTCTAACGGAAAACGCGCATCATTGCACTAACTCTTTTCGGTTTCGCGTGCCATTGGCCTTGTCCTTTAGGGGCGTCCGGCCTAATGTCTGCCCGTTAGAATTTCCGATCAGAAATTGCCATAATGAGGTTGTGATGGCCCCGAAAACCCTTGATGTTTTAGCTGTTGGCAATGCGATTGTTGATATATTCGGACAATGTGACGATGATTTTCTAAGCGCCAATGGTATTGAAAAAGGCGTGATGACCCTGCTTGACGAGGCCGGATCTGCACAGCTTTATGCGGCACTTGGTGCGATCGGAAACCCACAATTAATCTCGGGTGGTTCAGCGGCTAATACCGCCGTTGGGGTTGCTGCTTTTGGCGGATCGGCAAATTTTGTCGGACGGGTGCATGACGATGCGCTTGGCACAGCCTTTAGGCGTGATATTCAGGCGGCCGGGGTTGGTTTTGATCATCCGGCGGCAACAAGCGGGTCGGCAACAGCCTCATCAATCATTCTGGTAACGCCCGATGCGGCGCGGTCAATGAATACTTTTCTTGGGGCAAGCATTGAATTTGAGGCGGCTGATCTGGCGCTTGCCGATGCGGCGGCGGCAAAGATTATCTATCTCGAAGGCTATCTTTTTGATGCGCCTAACGGCCCGGCTATTTTTGCTGAGGCAGCGCGACTTGCCAGTCTTTATGACGTCAAATTGGCCTTATCGCTATCTGATCCATGGTGTGCCGAGCGGCATCGTGCAGCCTTGATCGATTTTATTGATGAGCATATTTCGATTTTATTCGGTAATGAAGACGAGGTCGCTAGCTTGTGTCAATCGGGCAGTGACGAGGCGATTGCTGCCTTGGTGGGCAGGCTTGATGAACTGGTTGTTACCCGCGGTCCAGCCGGCGCATTTATCGGTGCCGGCACCGCGCATCATGAAATTCCGGCAATGCCACAAGGCTCAGTGATTGATACAACCGGTGCTGGTGATTTGTTTGCCGCGGGCTATCTGTTCGGCCGGACAAATGGATTTGACGTTAAATCGGCGGGGCGGCTCGCCAGTCTTGCCGCTGGTGAGGTCATTTCGCATATTGGCGCGCGGCCACAAGCTGACCTAAAGCAGCTTGCGGCGATATTGTAGAACGGGCCAAGGGCATAGTATCTCTGAATTTACCGCCAGATTCACCGCCAGATGGCGCGTCATCTCCGGCGGTCAGCTTTTTTTGATGGCTAGCGAATGGCATCATGCGCGGCAAGCACCGCGGTCTGCACAATATCACTAACCGATGCGCCCATCTGTACAATCTGGAACGGATAGGCACCGCCAATCATCATTGGGCCAACGACTGAAACACTACCCAACTGATGCAGCAGCTTGAACGAAATATTTGCCGAATGCAGTCCGGGCATTACCAGAATATTGGCGGGTCCGCTAAGGTTACAGAACGGGTAGCGCGCCTTCATCAAATCATAATCAAGCGCGATATCTGCAGTCATTTCGCCGTCAAATTCGAAACCGACATCGCGGCTTTGAAGAATTTCAACCGCCCGGCGTGCTTCAACACTTGTGCGTGACTCAGGATTACCAAAATTAGTGAATGACAGGATTGCCACCCGCGGCGTATGTCCCATTTGGCGGGCTTTGGCTGCCATTGCAACGGCGATATCGGCCATTTCTTCGGCGTCTGGCCGTTCGGTGACGGCGACATCACCAACAAACACTGTGCGGCCCCGTGATATGATCATCGAGGTGGTGAGGAATTTGCTGCCTTCGGCGACATCAATGACCCGCCGGATATGCTGCAATGTCGGTTGGAATGCGCGGGTGACGCCGGTGACAAGCGCGTCGGCATGCCCACAGCTGACCATACAAGCGGCAAAAATGTTGCGATCGAGATTCACCATGCGCTGGCAATCACGATAAAGCGATCCACGGCGTTGTAATTTGGAATAGAGCAAATCGGTATATTCGGTCAGATGCTCGGAAACCTTTGCATTGGTGATCGGCAAATCTTCTGCCCCGTCAAGGCCAAGACGCTGGATCGTTTCCTTGACCCGATGTTCGCGGCCAAGCAGGATCGGCTGGCCATACCCTGCATTGCGGAACGCCAGCGCTGCACGGATTACGCGCTCTTCTTCACCCTCGGCAAAGACAATTCGCTTTTTATTTGCGCTGACTCTCTCAAAAATTGATTGCAGCGCGCCAGCGGTCGGATCGAGGCGGGCTGATAATAACCGGCGATATTCGTCAAGATCGTCAATCGGGCGCCGTGCCACGCCATCGCTCATCGCGGCCTCGGCCACGGCCGATGACACAGCAACGATCAGGCGCGGATCAAACGGTGTCGGGATGATATAATCCTCGCCATAGGTCAGTGCTTGCCCGCCATAAGCATCTGCCACCGCATCGGGCACATCCTCACGGGCCAGCATGGCCAAAGCATTGGCTGCGGCAATTTTCATATTTTCGGTGATCTTACTGGCACGAACGTCAAGTGCCCCCCGGAAAATATACGGAAAGCCAAGAACGTTATTCACCTGATTGGGGAAATCTGATCGTCCGGTCGCGATGATCGCATCAGGACGCACTTCTTTAGCTTCGGCCGGCCAGATTTCTGGCACCGGATTGGCCATGGCGAAAATGATTGGGCGGGCGGCCATTTTTTCGACCATGCTTTTGGTCAGGGCACCGCCTGATGACAGACCAAGGAAAACATCAGCCCCGACAAGCGCCTCTTCAAGGCTGCGGGCATCGGTTTCGGCGGCGTGCGCCGATTTCCACTGGTTCATTGACTCGGTGCGGCCTTTGTAAATGGGGCCAGTGCGGTCACAGATGATAATGTTATCAGCTGGAACCCCCATGATTTTGAGCAATTCGACACAAGCGATTGACGCCGCCCCAGCCCCATTGCCAACAATCTTGACCGTTTTCATGTCGCGGCCAGTCAGATGAAATGCGTTGATCAGGCCAGCCGCGGTAATAATCGCGGTGCCATGCTGGTCGTCATGAAATACCGGGATATCCAGTTTGTCGCGGAGCTGCTGTTCGATCACAAAACATTCAGGCGCCTTGATATCTTCAAGATTGATCCCGCCAAAGGTCGGCGTCATCAGCGCAACTGCATTAACAAAGGCTTCCGGATCTGATGTGTTTAACTCAAGATCAATACCGTCAATATCGGCAAATTTTTTGAATAGAACGGCTTTGCCTTCCATCACTGGCTTGGCCGCTGCGGCACCAATATCGCCAAGGCCAAGGACCGCTGTACCGTTTGAAATGACCGCAATCTGATTGCCTTTGTTGGTGTAATCATAGGCTTTATTGATGTCTGACGCGATCTCGAGACACGGCGCGGCAACACCTGGTGAATAGGCCAGCGATAAATCATGCTGGCTTGTCAGCGGCTTGGTTGCGGCAATCTGGAATTTCCCCGGGCGTCCATTGGCGTGGAATGCAAGGGCTTCAGCGTCGAGGAGTTTATCTTTATCTGTCATGTCTCAATTACTTTATTATCTGACCTAAAGCGGTCGTTTGGGTTAAAAATTTATTTCGGTGCAAACGGTCGATGCGAATAATACGTCATATCGCTCTGCTAGACCCGGTTCGATCTTGTTCTAGAGATCAAGTTGGGGCAATGTCAAAACATTATGACATCTCAACCTTCTACAGCAAATGCGCCAAAAGTAAAAGCGCCCACCCCAATGATGGCGCAATATTTGCGCGTCAAGGATTCGCATCGCAATGCGCTGCTTTTCTATCGCATGGGTGATTTCTATGAGATGTTCTTTGAAGATGCAGAAATTGCCGCAAAACAGCTGGGGATTACGCTTACAAAACGGGGCAGCAAAGACGGTCTTGATGTGCCGATGTGCGGGGTGCCGGTTCATGCGGTCGATGGTTATCTGGCGCGGTTGATCCGGGCTGGTCACAGGGTCGCAATTTGCGAGCAGGTTGAAGATCCGCAGGAACAAAAAAAACGTGGCGGCAAAGGCCCATTGAAACGCGATGTGGTGCGGGTGCTGACGCCGGGTACATTGACTGAAGACGAATTATTGCCAGCACGGGCGCATAATTATCTGGTTGCGCTTGGCCGCGCTGAATCGCAGCTGGCACTTGCCTGGGCTGATATGTCCACTGGTGATTTTTTCGTGCAGGAAATGGCCGATGATGGATTGGAAACCCTATTGGCCCGGCTGGATCCGGCAGAACTGATTTACCCGCAAGGCTTTGATCTTCCCAGCTGGTTTCACGATAGCCAGATTTGTCCAACCGAGCAGGCAGCGTCGCTGTTCGACTCGACCCGCGCCAGACAGGCGCTGGAAAGGTTTTATCAGGTTGCAAGTCTTGACGGTATGGGGCATTTCAGCCGCGCGATGCTGTCGGCTGGCGGGGCGCTTCTTGGCTATTTAGAGGCAACCCAAGTCGGGAATATGCCGCGCCTATTGCCGCTTACCGCGGTTAGTGATGCCGGCTTTATGGAAATTGATCCGGCAACGCGGCGGTCATTGGAATTATCGCGCACCCTGACCGGTGAACGCCGTGGCAGTTTGTTGCATGCGGTCGATCGTACCCTGACGGCAGCTGGTGGGCGTCTGCTTGGTGAACGGCTGGCAGCACCATTGTTTGATGTCACGGCGATTAATGCGCGGCTTGATCTGGTTGGCTGGTTTATTGCCGAGGCGGTTTGTGCTGATCTGGTGCGCGCCCAGCTCCGTATCCAGCCCGATATCGAACGCGCGCTGTCGCGCTTGTCTTTGGGGCATGGCGGCCCGCGTGATCTGGCAAATATTGCTGGCGGCCTTGATAGTGCCGGCCAAATTGTTGCACAGATTCGCGCCGTTGCCGCCAATGGAGAAAATGGTGCCGCCAGAATTAGCGAAGGAATTAGCGAAGGAATTAGCGGAGGGATTAACGAAAAAAGTGGGCTTGGCGGGCTTATGCTACCCGACGCATTACCTGCTTGTCTTGACGCGATGCTGGGTCCGCGGGGGCTGATCAATGTGCTGGTTCCCGCCCTTGGTGATGATCTGCCGTTATTGGCGCGTGATGGCGGCTTTGTCCGGCAGGGATATGATCTGGCACTTGATGATTTACGCGATCTGCGGGATGAAAGCCGCCGTTTGATCGCCGCTTTACAAAGTCGCTATGCTGATGAAACCGGCATTGCTTCGTTAAAGATCAAACATAATAATGTGCTTGGCTATCATATTGATGTGCGCAGTAATCATGCTGCCAAATTGATGGATCATGAGATTTTTATCCATCGCCAGACCACTGCACAGGCGGTGCGGTTTACCACGACCGAGCTAGCGGAAATGGAACGTGATATGGCCAGTGCGGCTGATCGTGCATTAGCGCTTGAGCTGGAAATATTCGACCGGTTGCGAAACGAGGTTCTGACGGTGGCGGCTGATCTGGGTGATGCGGCGCGTGCGCTTGCTGAAATTGATGTCGCAACGGCGTCGGCTCAGCTTGCGATTAGCCAGCATTACTGCCGCCCAAAAATTGTCGATGAACCCCTGTTTGACATTTCCAAAGGACGGCATCCTGTCATTGAACCGATGCTGGATTCGCAAACGCCGTTTATCGCGAATGACTGTAATCTTGATGATGGACGTCTCTGGTTGTTAACCGGCCCCAATATGGCGGGTAAATCGACATTTCTGCGGCAGAATGCGCATATTGCCATCATGGCGCAGGCGGGACTTTTTGTGCCGGCAGAACGCGCTGTTATCGGCCTTGTTGACCGGTTGTTCAGCCGGGTTGGTGCAGCTGATGATCTGGCGCGTGGACGATCAACCTTTATGGTGGAAATGGTCGAGACAGCGGCTATTTTGAACCGTGCAACCAGTCGATCTTTGGTAATTCTAGATGAAATTGGTCGGGGCACTGCAACTTATGATGGTTTGGCAATTGCCTGGTCAACGCTGGAATATCTGCATGATGCCAGTATGTGCCGAACCTTGTTTGCCACCCATTATCATGAATTGACGCATCTCCAAAAATCGCTGGAAAATCTGCGCTGCCACGCAATGCAGGTTCGTGAATGGCAGGGGTCGATTGTGTTTTTGCATCAGGTGGTCACGGGCGCCGCTGATCGCTCATATGGGGTTCATGTGGCGCGACTTGCCGGCTTGCCAGCTGTGGTTCTGGGTCGGGCCGAGCAGATTCTTGGTGAGTTGGAAACCGGCCAGCACGGCGCCGTAGATGCTGGGATGATGGCCGATAATCTGCCGCTTTTTGACTTTCAGAATACGCATCATGATGTCGATATGCCCAGCGATGAAATTGCCGAAATGATTGACGCGTTGCAGCCTGATAGTCTTGCCCCGCGTGAGGCGCTGGATATTTTGTACCGGCTAAAGGCGCTGCGGGCTGGTGCGGCTAAATCTGGTGATAAAACATGAGTCCGAATGATATATTAGCATCTGGTGAAGGGCGCTTGGGCAAATCAAGGCTTGGCAAAAATGCGGCGCTGGACGGCATCGCATGGCATCGCTGGCTATTGCCGTTACAAGGCGCGATGGATCGCTTTCAAGCACCGCTTGATCGTGCCGCAATCGAGGCTGAGCTGGCGACCCATGAAAGTGGCAAAACGCCTGTGCCGCGGCCTGAATTGCTGGGCTGCCTTCGGCGTCACCTTGACCAGGCCAAAGCCAATCTTCGCACGGCGTTTTACGACAGTAATGATGGCGCAATCTATGTCGGGATGCATGCTTGGACAATTGATATCTTATTGCAAAGCCTCTATGCGCAAGCACAGCGATATTGCGCCGGCGGTGATGAAGTGGCGCTGATCGCGGTTGGCGGCTATGGCCGCGGCGAAATGGCGCCATTCTCGGATGTTGATATCATGTTTTTGATGCCGAAAAAGCCAACGGCCAAACACACGAAATTCATCGAATTTGTACTTTATATTCTGTGGGATCTTGGGCTGAAAATCGGCCATTCCACCCGCAGCATCGACGAATCAATCGAGGCGGCAAGCGAAGACCAGACAGTTCTAACCAGCCTTCTGGAAATGCGTCATGTGGCTGGTGATGACTCGCTCTGGGTTAAACTAAGCCGCGCCGTTCAACGCAAGATAGCCAAGCAGAAACCATTGGCTTATGTCGAGGAAAAGCTGGAGGAGCGAGACATACGCCACAAGCGGTTTGGTGATACACGCTATGTTGTTGAACCGAATATCAAAGATGGTAAGGGCGGGCTGCGTGATTTGCACAGTCTGTTCTGGATTGCGAAATATGCCTATCGTGTTAACAGCATTATCGACATCGTAAAACAAGGGGTTCTTCGTGACGGTGAGGCGCGGAAATTTGCGCTTGCCCAGCGGTTTTTATGGACGGTTCGCTGTCATCTTCATTTCCATGCAGACCGACCCGAAGAGCGGCTTGATTTTGAGGCTCAAATGGTCATTGCACCACGCCTTGGTTTTGCCGATCGGGGCGGGCTTCGCGGGGTTGAGCGTTTTATGAAACGCTATTATCTGGCGGCGCGGAATGTTGGCAATCTGACGCGGATTTTCTGTGCGGCGATGGAAACGGATTTCCGCAAAAGCCTGACATTCTGGCGCCCGGATTTTCTGCGAACACATGAGCTTGATCCGTTTCGGATTGAGAGTGGCCGCGTGCGGCTTATTGACGATGTATTGTTTCGCGAGTCGCCGGTTCGTCTGATCGAATTATTCGCCATCGCCCAAACGCATGATGCTGATGTGCATCCAAATACCTTGCAACGGGTTACGCGCGCGCTTCCGGCGCTTGATGCAAAAACCCGCAAGGACGAGCAGGCGAACAAGCTGTTTCTGGATATTCTGACATCGCGAAAAAATCCGGAACGGGTGTTACGCCTGATGAATGAAAGTGGGGTATTTGGACGGTTCTTGCCTGATTTTGGCCGGATCGTTGCGATGATGCAATTCGACATGTATCACAGCTATACCGTTGATGAGCACACGTTAAAGGCCATTGGTATTCTGCATGGTATTGAAACAGGTGAATTGCAGGCGGCAGCCCCGGTAGCCACCGAGGTTATGCCCGAGATTGGGTCGCGGCGGGCGCTTTATGTTGCGATGCTTTTACATGACATTGCCAAGGGTCGCGGCGGTGATCACTCGGTTCTGGGCGCCGAGGTTGCGCTGGCGGTTTGTCCGCGCCTTGGCCTTATTGCCGAGGAAACCGAAACGGTAAGCTGGCTGATCCTGCATCATTTGCTGATGAGCAAGATTGCCTTTCGCTATGATCTGAATGATCCGCAGACGATCGAGGATTTTGCAAAAATTGTGCAGTCACCTGAACGGTTGAAACTGCTTTTGGTGTTAACTGTTGCCGATATCAGGGCGGTGGGACCGAACATCTGGAATGGCTGGAAAGCGGCTTTGATGCGCGATCTATATTACCGCTGTGATGCAGTGTTGCGGGGCGCTGATCCGGCGGTTATTGCGCTTGGGAATGCCAATGAGGCGCGCCAAGATGCGGCGGCTAAATTAACCGATTGGGATGATGCGCGTTTTGCCAATCATGCGTCAAACATGCCGCAAACCTATTGGACAGGTTTTGATTGTGACAGCCATGTTCGCCATGCGCGGCTTTGTGATGAATTTGCCAAGCTGGATGTCCCGCTGCTGATTGATTTCAGGCCGGACCCTGCGCGCCGGATGACTGAATTGACCATTTTGACGGTCGATGATCCGGGTCTGTTCTCGCGCATTGCCGGTGCGGTTGCAGCTGCTGGGGCAAATATTGTCGGCGCGCGCATTACGACCTGTCATGATGGAACGGTGCTGGATGTTTTCTTTTTGCAGGATATGAATAATCAGGCGATTGAGGATGCGGCCGAATTAACCCGTATTCGCACAACACTTGAACGCTCGTTAACCGGTGCGATGACCCTTGAAAAGGCGCTTCAGGCACGCTGGAAACAGACCCCGCTTCGGGTTCGGCAAATGCCTGTTGCCTCGCGTGTGTTTCTATCCAACAAGATCAGCAATACACATAGCGTTATCGAGGTGAATGGCCGCGATTTCCCCGGCTTGCTGCATAAAATCACGCATTGCTTGGCCGATCTTGGCCTGCAAATCCAGACAGCAACCGTTTCCACCTATGGCGAGCGTGTCGTTGATGTCTTCTATGTCAAAGATATTTTCGGATTACAAATCCAGAGCGAAACACGGCAACAGACTATTCGTAACCGGTTGCTGGCTATTTTTGACGATGCTGCTGGGGATCTGGCATGACGCGCGCGCCGGATCCGGATAAGGCGGAAAAGCCGGCCTCACTTGGCCGCGCCTTTGGGCAGATTGGCGGCCTGACCGCAATCAGCCGTATTGTTGGCTTTTTGCGGGATATTGCCTTTGCCAGCTTTTTGGGGGCAGGACCAGCGGCTGATGCGTTTCTGGTGGCGCTGAAAATACCGAATATGTTTCGCCGGTTAAGTGCTGAAGGGGCGATGACCAATGCCTTTCTGCCGAGCTTTGCTAAAATACGTCAAAGTGAGGGGCGCGACGCTGCGTTGCGGCTGGCGTCTGAGGCGCAGATTTTTTTGATCATTATGCTGTTTATTCTGGTGGTGATTGCCGAGATTTTTATGCCGCAATTTATTGCCCTATTGGCGCCCGGTTTTACCAAAACGCCGGACCGGATGGCGGCGGCGGTCGATCTGGCACGCGTGACGATGCCGTATCTACCAATGATTTCGATTGTTGCTTTATGGAGTGCGATTTCGAATGCGCATGACCGGTTTTTTGGTGGGGCTGCTGCGCCAATTCTGGCTAATCTCTGTTTTATCGGCGGCGCGGTGGCGATCCCGTTTGTTGCTGCCGATCTTGGTATGTTTCGCGCCTTGCCAATTGCGATTGGCTTGCTGATTGCGGGGCTTTGCCAACTCATCTTCATGTTTGTCATTCTGCGGCGTCTTTCGGCGGTGCCGCGGCTGCAATGGCCGCGCCTATCCAAAGCCGGAAAAACCATGTGGGTTAAATTTTTACCAGCGGCACTTGGGGCTGGCGGGATGCAGCTCAATCTATTGGTTGATTTGATCTTGGCATCTACGCTGCCGGTTGGGGCGATCTCTTGGCTCTATTATGCTGACCGGGTGGCGCAATTGCCACTTGGTATTGTCGGCATCGCGCTTGGCACCGCTTTGCTGCCCCGATTATCAGCCTTGGAGGCAGTTAACGACAAGGATCAGATCACCAAAACCCTTGATGAGGCCATTATCTTTGGTGGTTTTTTTGTGGTGCCGGCAGTGCTCGCTTTGATCGTTTTATCCGGCCCGATTATTGAGGGATTATTTGTCTATGGTGCATTTGGCATTGATGATGCGGTGATGGCGGCAATGGCGCTGTCGGCCTATGCGCTCGGCCTTCCCGGGTTTGTCATGGTAAAGGTTTTACAACCGGCCTTTTATGCGGCGGGTCAGCCTGGCACTGTTCTGAAAATCTCGATTATGACAGTGGCGGTGAATATCACTGGGTCGCTTTTGCTGATGCCGCTGCTGGGGCATGTTGGGCTGGCTCTAGCAACGTCATTGTCAGGCGTCGCTGCGGCGGTTGTTATGGCTATATTATTACGTCGTCGGCGCCGCCTTGCTGGTGGCTGGATCGGTATGACCGGCCGGATTTTTGCGGCGAGTGTAATTATGGCGATCTTGCTTTTGGCGCTACTCACCTTTGCCAGTGGGCTTCGCCAGTTTTTGCCAGCCGCAGGTTGGCTTGTCTTGCTAGTCATGGTTGGTGGGGGCGGTTTTCTGGTCTCGGCGTGGTCATTGCGGGCAATTCCAGACGAGTTTCTTCGCCGGTTACGGTACCGAAAGACTTGACCGCGGCGGCGCAAGCGGGGATAACGCTGGCATGATTATCAATTGTTTCAAGGGCAATCCGGCAGCGGTTTCCCCTTGTTCTGATTAGGCGTGATGGATAGATCAAATGACCGACTCAACCGTGCAAAAATCTGCAGAGAAAAGCCGTATTTTTTCGGGTATTCAGCCGACTGGCAATCTGCATCTTGGCAATTATCTTGGCGCCATCCGCAATTGGGTTTCGTTGCAGCATGAATTTGAGTCGATCTATTGCGTGGTTGACCTTCACGCCATCACGGTTCATCAGAATCCGGCAGATTTACGTAAAAGCACCCGCGAGGTCGCGGCGAGCCTAATCGCTGCAGGTATTTCAACTGATCGCTCGATCCTATTTAATCAATCTTGTGTGCCGCAACATGCCGAGCTGGCGTGGATTTTCAATTGCGTGGCGCGGCTTGGCTGGCTGAACCGGATGACACAGTTCAAGGAAAAGGCCGGTAAAAACCGCGAGAATGCCTCGGTTGGACTCTATGCCTATCCGACATTGATGGCAGCGGATATTCTGACTTACCGTGCCACCCATGTGCCGGTTGGTGAGGATCAGAAACAGCATCTTGAACTGACCCGTGATATTGCGCAGGCATTTAATTCGACTTTTGAGCGTGATGTATTTCCGTTGCCGGAGCCACAGATTTTTGGCAGCGCAACGCGTGTGATGAGCCTTCGCGATGGCAGTGCAAAAATGAGCAAATCCGATCTATCGGACAATTCGCGGATTAATATGACTGACAATGCCGATTTGATTATGCAGAAAATTCGCAAAGCAAAAACTGACCCGGATGCCTTGCCATCTGAAGTGGCAGGCCTTGCTGGTCGCCCCGAGGCTAGCAATCTGGTTGGCATCTATGCAGCGCTTGCCGATTGCCGGACCGAAGATGTTCTTGCCGAATTTGGTGGGCGCGGCTTTGGTGATTTCAAACCGGCTCTTGGCGATCTGGCTGTTGCCAAATTATCCCCGATCGGCGATGAGATGCGGCGGCTTTTGGAAAACCCTGCCGATATTGACGCTATTTTGGCCGATGGCGCCGAACGTGCGGCGGCGATTGCGCGGCCAATTCTGGCCGAAGTGCGTGATGTGGTTGGTTTTTTGGGTGCAAGCACCGACCGTTAACCGCGCTTAAGCAGCTGTTATATCATTGTCAGACGGGGATTGACTGGTCGGTTTTGCAGATCGCTAGCCAGATTGGCTGGAATATGCGATATTGCAGTGGCTGGGGTTGCAGTTTTTGCTGAAATTCCCATATGAATTTGAGGGTGCGTTAGATCGGTTGGGGTGATTTAATGCTGGCGGTAACAGGCTATTAGCTTGGTATCATCATAAAATAGCCCTCTTGAGCTGGACTCCGATTTTGCGTTTCAGCCCCGAAAGTAAGAGATTAGCAAAAGTAATAGATTAAAGAAAATTTACGGGTTTCTGTCTAAATTAGGGCCCTTGTTGATAGAAGTACGATCGTACCAAGAAGGATTGATCAGATGTTTATTCAAACTCAGGATACGCCGAATCCGGCTACTTTGAAATTCATCCCCGGTGTTCCGGTTATGGAACAGGGAACGGCTGATTTTGCCGATCCTGATAGCACAAAAACATCACCATTGGCGCGCCGCCTTTTTCAGATTGATGGTGTAACAGCGGTTTTCCTTGGGGCTGATTTTGTCGCGGTGACCAAGGCCGAAGGTCTGGATTGGTTTGCCCTTAAGCCGGGTATTCTTGCCGGCATTATGGAGCATTACGCCTCAGGTTTGCCGGTGATCGAGAAAGACGCTGATCTGGCTGATCCGCATGCTGAAGACGGCGATAGTGATACGGTGCAACAGATCAAACAGCTGTTGGATTCGCGCGTGCGGCCAGCGGTTGCAATGGATGGTGGCGATATTGTTTTTCAGGGGTTTGACGATGGTGTTGTGACCCTGCAAATGCGCGGTGCCTGTCAGGGCTGTCCAAGCTCGACAGCGACATTGAAAATGGGCATTGAGAATATGCTTCGTCACTATATTCCCGAGGTTCGTGAGGTTCGCGCGGCCGAGATGTAAGCTGGAATAGCGACTAATCGTATTGTTAGTGTCCACGCTTAGGGTTCAGTTCGTGATAGCGTCGATTTCCAATTTTTTTACCAACCGGCGGATCGTTTTGATCGCAGGGTTATTGATGGTTATTGGATTTACTGGCCCCGGTATATTTGGATTATCGCCGCCGCAGTTTCTTAGTTTACCCGCCTCGCTTGTTACCAGTGAAAAGACGCATTCATCCGACCAGACGGGTGCCGATCAAAGTGACAGGTCAAACTCTGCCGCCCCCAATTTGGACCGGCCCAATTTGGACCAGCCCTATTCGGATCAGGCCGATTTGGATCAGGCCGATTTGGATCAGGCAAAATCTGGCGTTGATGCCCCGTTGCAGGTTGCGCGCGAATTCATCAATCATATCCCCGAATCACATCTAGGCCTTGCCGGTTCCGCGCAAAAGGACTCATTCATTACAATTGTTCTACCGCTGATTCTGGCCAGTAATGAGGAAATCATCAAGCGGCGCGAGGCCATTCAGCGCGCGTTTGAGAATAATGATCGGGCGGCGCTGGAAAAATGGGCGCATCTTTATAAACTTGGTGGTAGCAAGTTAGATAATGACGCGTTAACCGCGCGGTTGTTGCACCGTGCCGATACGGTGCCGGTGGCCCTAGCATTGGCACAGGCGGCAGTTGAGTCCGGGTGGGGAACGTCACGCTTTGCGCTACAAGGTAACGCTCTTTTTGGCCAGTGGGCGTGGCGAGAGCATGCTGGCATCCGGCCATTGGAGGCGACGAATAGCCGGGCGGTGGTGCGCAGCTTTGGTACCCTGCTTGGGTCAGTCCGCGCCTATATGCATAATCTGAATACGCATTATCACTATAAAGAATTTCGGACATCCCGTGCCGCTTTACGCGACCGCCCAATCATTGGTGAGTCAAAAATTTTAGCCAAACATCTTGATCGCTATGCCGAAATTGGTGACGCCTATGTCAAGAAACTCGAGACGCTTATCCGGGTTAATGATTTCAGCCGGTTTGCGCTTGCGTCTCTGAATTAACATCTATCCAAACTAGAGTTTCACATTAGCCGGCTTGTCTCACGTGACGGCGGTTTAGGGAACGAGAAATTGTTTGCCAAACCAACGCCAGCGTCCGTCTGGGCCGGGCATGGTGCAATTTACCCGCGCACGCCCAGACGGCAATGGCCCGGGAAATCGTACTTCGGCGCGCGGCCCTAAGCGGGTGACATCCAGCGCATTATAGGTGCTGTTGAAACATTGGAGATTATTTTGATCGGCTATTTCTGGAGCAAGGGTAAAACCGAAAGCCGGTGGATTTTTTGTAATCACAACATCAGCTGGTAGAACCTGATTAGCCTTCAGCGGTAAACCGTTGATCGCAAGTGACAGCCGATCCATTTCGCCATAGCGTTCATTCATCGCAAAACGCGGCAACTCAAAAAACCCGTTAAACCCATGAGCAATCCCGGAATTTTGACCAAAGCCTGCAATAAATCCGGCGGTCTTAACTCTGTCGATCACGGCAAGATTATATTCACCATAAGGATAAGCAAATAGATCCGGCCGCATACCAAGTTCGGCTAGAAAACGCTTATTGGCATTACCAAGCTCGGTATCAATGGCTTCGATACTGATCTTATGCATATGGGGGTGACTTGCTGTTTGGCTGCCAATGCCAACGCCGTCAGCCTGCAAACGCCGCAGCTGGTCCCAGCTCATATAATTGCGATGTTTTTGATCGACCGGATCAGTGGCAACAAAAACCGTAAAGGGAAAGCCCTTTGCTTTTAGACGCGGCCAAGCCTCGGTAAAAACTGATAGATAGGCATCATCAATGGTGATGGCGACTGTTCGGTCAGGCAGCGGTTTGCCAGTTTGCAAACGGTCGATGATTTTCGCCAAAGGCAGCACCGTGTAATTGCCATCGGATAATTTCTCAAGATGCGCGTCAAATTGTTCAAGTCGGATATTTGTGCTTGGATATTTGTCTTCACCAAACCGGTGATACATCAAAATCACAGCATGATCGGCAGCAAACGCCGTTCCAAAAAATGACAGGCCAAGGATCATGGCAGCGAAAAGGCGGCTGCTAAACTTCATCAGCCTATGTCGGATATTTTGACAAAGATTTTTGTCCATAGCAGATTTTCCACTCAAATAATGATACAAGCGAGACTTTACCGGCGCTGCTGCTAATGATAGAGCGACTTCAGTTAACGCGTCTTGGCAAAATGATGCAACTGCATAACCGAACATATACGACTCGGATAAAAAGCCAGATAAAGAAATAGGCTGTTTGAAAATGTCCACACACCCAAGCAAATCGCCGGTCATACTAGCCTTTGAGGCGAGCAGTAGCCACTTATCCGCTGCGTTATATGCCGACGGACAGACCCGGGCAATGAAAACATCCGAGGCTGGTTTTGGTCAGGCTGCATCATTAGTGCCATTGGCGGTTTCGGCATTGGCTGAAGCAGGGGTTGATTTCACCGCGCTTAGCCATGTTGCAGCTGGACGGGGGCCGGGATCATTCACTGGATTGCGGGTCTCGTTGGCAGCGGCAAAAGGGGTCTGTCTGGCGCATGATCTTCCCGGACTTGGTATCTCTGGTCTCGAAGCACTGGCCTTTGCATCTGCTGCGCCTGACCATGGCCAGCCGATCCTATGCCTTGCCGATACCCGGCGCGGCAATGTCTATGCCCAGTTTTTTGCTGCCGATGCGACCCCGCATGGCGATATTTTTGAAGCGCAGATTGCGCAACTGCCATTATTGGTACCGTCTGATATGGCACTAAAAGATGGCTTGTTGCTGACTGGTTTCGGAACAGAAGAGGCCCTAAATGCCTTTCAGGCGGCAAATATTGTCACTTCGGTGGCAGGGGTAAATGGCACTGGTGAGGCCGTTGATGCGGCGATGATCGCACAGCTTGCCGCACATAATCTAAAAGCCGGTATTCTCGCCCCTTTAACTCCGCTTTATCTTGCCGATCCGCGCCTTGGGCCAAAAAAGCAAGTGCCCGTTTTATGACCCGCCGCATGACCGGTAGGTACATAAGACGACTTATCAAGGCTGATTGCGATGTTATCGCTGATCTTGAGGCCAGCCTGTTTGCAACCGCGCTTGATCAGCCGCGTCTCCATGCGTTGCTGAAAAATCCAGTTTTCTACGGCCTTGTTACTGTCGCACCCAAAGATGACACGCCCAAAGATGACACACCCAACTTTGCAAATGCGGCATTAGCTGAAAAGCATCGCACCCGTTCCCATCTTACCGGTTATATTCTGGCCACGATCATCGCGGATGAAGCCGAGATCATATCAATTGCGGTTGATCCAGATCATCAGGGGCGCGGTATTGCCGGCGATTTGTTACTGCAGTTTATGACGCATTGCCGGACTTTTGATGTGGCTGTGATTACACTTGAGGTAGCAGCCGATAATCTGCCCGCACTTGGGCTTTATCGCCAGCATGGTTTCGCCGAATTTGGCCTTCGCAAGGGCTATTATCGGCATGGCAATCAGAAAACCGACGCCATTATGATGAAGTGTCGCATAACCGAGGCTTTTTCTTGACCATCTTTGCTTCTAGGCGGTACAAGGGGAATTGGATTCGCACTGCTGAAATGTGACAACGCGCTCTTGACCAAAAAACTCTTTATCAAAACCTACGGCTGTCAGATGAATGTTTATGATTCTGACCGTATGGCTGATGTTCTCGCACCGCTTGGTTATGCGCCAACCGATATGGTTGATGGCGCTGATATGGTGATTCTCAACACCTGCCACATTCGTGAAAAAGCATCGGAAAAAGTATTTTCCGAACTTGGCCGGTTGCGCCATTTAAAGGAACGTATGGCTGATCAGCAAGGCCGAAAAATGACAATTGCTGTTGCCGGATGCGTGGCTCAGGCCGAAGGCGAAGAGATTACCCGCCGCGCCCCATGGGTTGATATTGTTGTCGGGCCGCAAACCTATCACCGCTTGCCTGAATTGGTTGGTCAGCTTGATCCATCTAGCCGCAATCGGATTATTGATACTGATTTCCCCGAGGAAGTAAAATTCGACTTTTTGCCCGGTGAGCATGCGCCGCGCGGCCCTGCAGCTTTCCTTAGTGTTCAGGAAGGCTGTGATAAGTTTTGCGCTTTTTGTGTTGTGCCTTACACGCGCGGTGCCGAGTTTTCGCGTCCGGTTAAAACCGTTCTTGAAGAAGCCAAACGGCTGGTTGCCAGCGGGACGCGTGAGCTGACGCTTCTTGGGCAAAATGTGAACGCCTATCATGGCGCGCATGACAATGGTAAAGACTGGAGTCTTGGCCGATTGATCCGGGCACTGGCCGAGGTCGATGGGCTTGAGCGGATTCGCTATACAACCTCGCATCCGCTGGATATGGATGACGAATTGATCGCGGCGCATGGCGATGTACCACAATTGATGCCGTATCTGCATTTACCAATTCAGTCAGGATCAAATCATATTCTGCAGGAAATGAACCGTCGGCACACCAGCGATGTGTATTTGGCAGTGATCGACAAGCTGCGCAACGTTCGGCCTGATATTGCCATGTCGGGTGACTTTATCGTTGGTTTTCCGGGTGAAAGTGACGCTGATTTTGCCGAAACATTGGCGCTTGTCAGCAAGGTTGGCTATGCGTCTGCCTATTCGTTTAAATATAGCCCGCGCCCGGGAACACCGGCGGCTAATGCCGATGTTCAGGTCGAAGAAGCGGTAAAGTCGGAACGGCTTGAGAGCCTGCAGCAATTGCTAAATGCGCAACAATTTGCCTTCAATAAATCGACTGAAGGCCGTGTTGTTGATGTGCTTGTCGAGCGCGCTGGCGGCCGTGATGGCCAAATGGCCGGCCGCAGCCCCTATATGCAGGCGGTGAATTTCATCGGGACTGCTGATCAGATTGGCCAGATTGTTCCCTGCCGCCTGTCGGCAGCGCGCCAGAACAGCATGACTGGCGAGATCGTCAATTTGAAGGGGGCGGCGTGAACGCGGCAAAGGCCAATAGCATCCGTATGGAATTCGAGGATAATAGCGTTCTGGCGCTTTTGTCAGGTGAACATAACCAGCATCTGGCACATATCGAAAAAACATTGGATGTCACGCTCGATTCCTTTGGTAATAGCATCAAAATCTCGGGTAGCGGCAAAGCGAGCAAAACCGCCCGCGCGGTGATCGAGGATCTGTATCGCCGGATCGCCGGGGGTAAACATGTCGACATTGATAAATCCATGGTTGATGATGCGCTGCGTTGGGCAGTGAACGGGCATCAGGCCGAGGCGGTGACGGCCGGTGAGTCGTTTGAAACCTGGAAAAAGAAGATCGTTGCCAAGACAAAAGGCCAGAACGATTACCTGAAATTATTGCGCAGTAATGAAGTGGTGTTTGGCCTTGGCCCGGCTGGAACCGGCAAAACTTATATGGCGGTGGCGCGGGCTGTAGAGGCGCTGAAAAAGCGTGAGGTTGAACGTATTATTCTGTCACGGCCGGCTGTTGAGGCTGGTGAACGTCTTGGCTTTTTGCCCGGTGACATGAAGGAAAAGGTCGATCCCTATTTGCGGCCGCTTTATGACGCGCTTTATGACATGATGCCAGCCGATAAGGTTGATCGGATGCTGGCAAGCGGCGAAATTGAAATTGCCCCGCTGGCCTTTATGCGCGGGCGGACATTGACCGCCGCCCACGTGATTATTGACGAGGCGCAAAATACCACGCCGGTACAAATGAAAATGGTTTTGACCCGCCTTGGACAAGATTCGCATATGGTGATTACCGGCGATCTAAGCCAGATTGACCTGCCGGCGGGCCAGCCTTCTGGTCTTGGCGAGGCAGTGTCACTTCTTGATAATATCAAGGGTGTTGGCATTATCCACCTATCTGGCGAAGACGTTGTTCGTCATCCGGTGGTCGCGCGTATCTTGCAGGCTTATGAGGCTGGACAAAAGCGGCAGAATACGTCCAAATAGAGAGCCAACATTCACGCCAAAACTGGCGGGATGTTTATGAAGGAATGAAAATAGCTCATGACGAGTGAAATGAATAAAGACGACAGCGCTCTGGAACCTGACAGTCCGGAGGGTGATCAATTTTTGAGTGATGAATGGGAATCTGATGATGGCGCGCTGATTGAGGTGAGCATCGATCCCTCTAGCTGGCACAGTCCCCTTATTAACGATTTGAAACATCGCGGACCGGTGATGCTTGATCATATCGCATCACATCTATCGCTTGATCCGCCATTGGTCAGCCTCTTGCTGTGCAGTGATGATGATATGCGGTCGATGAATTATCAGCATCGCGGTTTTGACAAGGCCACCAATGTGCTGTCTTTTCCGGCTGGCGATGATTTTGTTGCACCAGATGATGCGCCGGATATGGAAAGCGGCCTTGGCGATATTGCGATTGCTGGTGAGACAGTAATGCGTGAGGCCGCCGAGGCGGGCATTCCGGCAGGCGATCATTTGCTGCATCTATTCACCCATGGTGTTCTGCATTTGCTTGGATATGATCATATTGAAACGGCAATGGCTGATGAAATGGAAGGGCTAGAAATCGTCCTGCTTGGTCAGATGAAAGTCGCCAATCCCTATCCAAAAGATGGGTTGCTTCTTGGCACGCGGGAGGCTGGATAATGGCACCATTTCTTGGCAAGTTTTTTCCAGCCTTTGCACGGCCGTCATCCCGCCGCGAAGAATTAACCGAACTGCTGCAAGAATCGCTTGATGATAAGACCAGCTTTGATAGCCATGAAGGCACGCTGCTGAAAAATTTTCTGGGGCTTCGTGACATTACTGCGGCTGATGTGATGATCCCGCGCGCCGATATTGTTTCGGTGGCATTGGCTGACGGGTTTGATGATATCATCCGGCAAATGAGTGACGCCAACCACAGCCGTGTACCGGTTTACCGTGACACATTGGACGATGTTGCTGGCATTATCCATATCAAGGATTTGTTTGCGCATCTTCGCAACGGCCATACGCCCGCTGTTGAAAGCCTGTTGCGGCCAGCCTTGTTTATCTCACCAACAATTCGGCTGCTTGATCTGCTGCATGAAATGCGTCTTCGCCGCCGTCATCTGGCATTGGTTGTTGATGAATTTGGCGGGGTTGACGGCCTGATCACGATCGAGGATCTGGTTGAAGAAATTGTCGGTGAAATCGAAGATGAACATGACGAAACGACGCAATTGCGGTTTGACCAAAAGGGTGACGGTACTGCCATTGCGGATGCGCGTCTAGAGGTTGAAATACTAGAAGCGATTACCGGTCCCTTGCTGGATGATGATGAGCGTGATGAAATAGATACGCTTGGCGGTTTGGTATGTGCGCATGCGGGCCGTGTTCCGGGTCGGGGCGAGGTTGTCCGGCATCGTGGTGGGTTGCAGTTTGAAATCTTAGAGGGCGATCCGCGCCGTATCACATTGTTGAAACTTCGTGGATTACCGCGTGTCAAAGCCAGCATCGCAAAACAAGAATAGGCGCCAACGCTGTCTGTTTTTTGGGCAGTTTCTTGCCGGTGCATTTGCCAGCCTTTCCCTGCCGCCGTTATTTTTAATACCAGCAATCTTTGCCCTATCAATCCCGCTGCGTGCCTATTTGAAGGCGGAAAGCCGACGTGAGGCGATGATGATTTTCGGCGCGGCTGGCTTGGGCTGGTTTTTGGCATCAACCTATTGGGTTGCGCATTCGCTTATTGTCGAGACAGCGTCGCTATGGTTTGTCGCGCCGTTCATGGCATTGGCATTGGCGCTGATTTTGGCATCATTCTGGGCCTTTGCCGCAGCCGTTGCATGGTCGTTTGGTCGTTTGCCGGTGGCGCGTTTGTTTTGGTTTGTCGCGATGTTTGGCCTCGCTGAATGGAGCCGCGGCTTTATCGCAACTGGGTTTCCGTGGAACCTTACCGGAGGTGTGTTTGCATTTGACCCTGCCGGCCTGCAAGCTGCCAGTGTCATTGGCATTTATGGGCTATCTGTCATTGCCCTGCTTTTTGCGCTGGTGCCGGCTTTTTGGGTGCTGGGCAGCCGGCGTCTTGCGGCAATATTTCTGATTTTGCCATTGATTATGACGGCGCTTGGTGTGGCGCGCCTTGCCACTGCGCCGATAAATAATCAGCCCTCAATGCCCATCGTGAGGCTTGTTCAGCCAGCAATTGCACAAGCCGATAAATGGAACCCGGCTATGCGGCAGGCGCATCTGGATCGGTTGGTCACCCTGTCACGCGAGGGGCAGTCGGTTCCAAAACTGGTAATCTGGCCCGAGACAGCGTTTGTCGGGCTGGCAGATCGCAATGAGGCATTGCTGAAAACGACCATCGCCGGCGCGATTGACAAGGGTGCAACGCTCATCACCGGCATCCCCCGATTCGGGCGCAATGGCCGTTTGTTAAATTCGGCAATGATGTTTGATCATGATGCGGCAATAAAGGGCATTTATGACAAGCGCCATCTGGTTCCGTTTGGTGAATATATGCCGTTCCGGAAATGGTTGAGCTTTTTAAACCCGATTGTTGGCCCCGTCGATTTTGCCCCGGGCACGTCAAATACCCTGATGCGTCTTGACGGTTTTGGTGCCATGCAGATGTTGATTTGTTATGAGGTGATTTTTGCTGGCGCGGTGGTTTCGGCGGAAATGCGCCCGGATCTGTTGATCAATATTACCAACGACGCCTGGTTCGGCGTTAGCGCTGGGCCATGGCAGCATCTTGCACAAGCACAGATGCGTGCAGTGGAAGAAGGATTACCACTTATGCGGGTTGCCAATACCGGCATGAGTGCTGGCTTTGATGCTTATGGCCGGTCTCTTGGCAGGCTAGAGCTGGGGGCATCGGGTATTCTTGATGTATCGCTGCCTGCCGCCTTGGCGCCGACTATATTTGCGCGATTTGGTAATATGGGGTTTTTTAGCCTCATTTTCCTGATGATTGCAGCGGCTGCAAGGCTTGACCTCAATCGCGCCATCAGGCAATAGGTAATCTCGACCAAAAGCAAGGAAACTAACGCATGAGCTATATCTTCACATCTGAATCTGTTTCAGAAGGCCATCCTGACAAATTATGTGACCGTGTATCAGATACGGTTCTTGATCTGTTTCTGAAATATGAGCCAGAGGCGCGTGTTGCTTGTGAAACCTTGGCAACAACAAACCGGGTTGTTCTTGCTGGCGAGGTGCGCGCTAGCGAGACAAAGCTGGAACAGATTATGGCAGAGATCGAGCCAGCGGTTCGGGCTGCGGTGAAAGATATTGGCTATGAGCAGGATGCGTTTCATCACGCACATTTTGAGTTCCAGAATTATCTGCATGAACAATCTAGCGATATCGCGATGGGTGTTGATTCTGGTGACAATAAGGATGAAGGCGCCGGCGATCAGGGGCTGATGTTTGGGTATGCTTGTGATGAGACTGATGTGCTGATGCCTGCGGCAATTCATTATTCGCATCAGATTCTAAAAAATCTCGCAACTGTCCGCAAACAAGACGCAAACTCAATTCTTGGCCCGGATTCAAAAAGCCAAATCAGCCTCGTTTATGATGATCAGGGGCGGCCAACTGGTGTGCATAAGGTTGTGCTGTCGACCCAGCATCATGAAAGGGCAACCAAGGCCGACATCCTTGCGCTGGTGACGCCGGTGATCGCCGATGTTTTGCCCGATGGCTGGATGGTTACAGGTGATGATTTGTTGGTTAACCCAACCGGGCAATTTATCATTGGTGGGCCGGATGGCGATACTGGCCTTACGGGCCGGAAAATTATTGTTGATACTTATGGCGGTGCGGCGCCGCATGGCGGTGGGGCGTTCTCTGGCAAGGACCCAACAAAGGTTGACCGGTCGGCAGCCTATGCCAGCCGCTATTTGGCAAAGAATGTTGTCGCGGCCGGTCTGGCGTCACGTTGCACGATCCAGATTGCGTATGCGATCGGCGTTGCCGAGCCGGTTTCACTTTATGCAAACACGCATGGAACAGGCAAAATTGATGACCAAAAGCTGCAAGATGCGTTGCGTGACTGTATGGATCTAACGCCGCGCGGTATTCGTCAGCATCTGGGGATGAACGCGCCGATTTATGCGCCAACTGCGGCCTATGGGCATTTCGGCCGTACTGCAGGCGAGGCTGGTCCGGGCAGCTTTAGCTGGGAAGCCACCGATCTTGTTGACGCATTAAACAGCGCGGTTCGCTAGGCATCCGCTGGACATAGGGCAGATATTTCAATGGCCGAACATGACGCGCTTTCAACGGACGGGGCTCGGTCTGGCCTGCGCTTTTATGGCCGGCGCAAAGGCCGTCCTTTACGGGCGTCGATGAAGCGGCTTCTTGACGAGAAGCTGCCACAATGTGCCTTTGATCTTGCGCGCCCGCTTGAAGACCAGTTTGGCCGGCAGGCGGATCGTTATCTCGAGATCGGTTTTGGCGGCGGCGAGCATCTCGCCGGCCTTGCGACCGCGATGCCTGACTGTGATTTTATCGGTGCTGAACCCTTTATTAATGGGGTTGCTAGCTTGCTTCGCCACCTTGACGAGGGGCAGCTTAGCAATGTCCGTATCTGGCCGGATGATGTGCGGTTGATTCTACCGGCAATGGGGCAGGCTAGCCTTGCTGGTGCGTTTGTCATGTTTCCTGATCCATGGCCAAAAAAGCGCCATGCTGACCGCCGGATTCTGCAACCGGCGCTGCTTGACCAGCTGGCAATGATGATCCGGCCCGGTGGGCGGTTGGTTTTGGCAAGCGATGATCCGACGGCGAAAAGCTGGCTATTGCAGGCGGCGATGGCGCATGATGATTTCATCTGGACGGCGCGGCGTCCGCATGACTGGCGGCACCGCCCATCTGACTTGCCTGAAACACGCTATATGCGAAAGGCCGATCATGCCGGGCGCAAATCAGCATGGTTCTTGTTCCAGCGGCGTTAGCGCAGCGCGGCTTATCGCTTGCTTTTTTAACACGCTCCCCCTATAATAAGCACAAATAAAGCTGTCGCAGTCAGACGGTGGGCCACTGGCCCACTTTTTTATTGCCTTTTTTGGGGGTTTAGGAGGCGTTTTGGTCGAAACCAAGATAAGCCAGATTATAGAAGATGCGGTTACCGAGCTGGGCTTTGGTCTGGTGCGGGTGCAGTTTTCAGGTGGGCAGGCCGGCCGCAATCAATTGCAGATTATGGCTGAACCAAAAGAAGACCGCGAAATGACGGTTGAAGATTGCCAGATGTTAAGCCGCCATATCTCGGCGTTGCTTGATGTGGATGATCCGATTGGCAGTGCCTATGTGTTAGAAGTCAGCTCGCCCGGTATCGACCGGCCGCTGACACGACTTGAAGATTATGACCGGTTCAATGGTGAGCTGGCGAAAATTACCTTGCGGATGATGCTTGATGGGCGTCGCCGTTTTCAGGGGCGGCTTACCGGTTTGTCAGAAGACGGAAAAATCGGGATTGAAACCAGTTTTGGTAGATTTGAATTTGCCTTTGACGAAATTGAAGCGGCGCGCATTGACCCAAGTGAGATTTTTGCGCGACGAAGCCAAGCCTGAAAGCCCCAAAATAACTAGATAAGAAATAGCCAGACGACAATTAATCAGACGAATATCTGATCTTTAGAATTATATCGCTTCGTGAACACGCCAGTTAAAGATGGCGAAAAGACAAACCAAAGGTGAGACGACTATGGATACATCATCAATCCCCGGCCTCGAGCTTATTCAAGTTGCCGATGTTGTGGCGCGTGAAAAGTCAATTGAACGCGAAGAAGTCATGCTGGCGATGGAAGAAGCCATTCAAAAGGCTGGCCGCGCAAAATACGGGCTGGATCGCGATATCCGGGCGATGATTGATCGCAAAACTGGCGCCATTCTTCTGGAACGCTGGATTGAGGTTGTCGAAGATGTTGAAGATGAATTAACCCAGATGAACGCCGCCGAAGGTGCCAAGCAGAACCCGCCCCTAGCGGTTGGTGAGTTCTGGCGGCAGGCGTTGCCGCCAATCGAATTTGGCCGGATTGCAGCACAGACAGCAAAGCAGGTCATTTCGCAAAAAGTGCGTGACGCCGAGCGCGCCCGCCAGTTCGAGGAATATAAGGATCGGATTGGTGAAATTGTCGTTGGTACGGTCAAGCGCGCCGAAAGCTATTCGATCACGGTTGATCTTGGCCGCGCCGAAGCGGTAATCCGCCGCGAAGAGATGATTCCCCGTGAAAACCTGCGTCAGGGCGATCGTGTTCGCGCCTATATCATTGATGTTCGTGAAGAGCCACGCGGCCCGCAGATTTTCCTATCACGCGCTTGTAATGAATTTATGGCGAAACTGTTCACCCAAGAAGTGCCGGAAATCTATGACGGCATTATCGAGATCAAGGGTGTTGCCCGCGAGCCGGGAAGCCGTGCCAAAATTGCGGTTCTGTCGAATGATCCGGGCATTGATCCGGTTGGCGCTTGTGTTGGTATGCGCGGTAGCCGCGTGCAGGCTGTCGTTGGCGAATTGCAGGGCGAAAAAGTTGAGATTATCCCCTATATTGAAGAGCCAGCCTCTTTTGTAGTTAATGCGCTTGCTCCTGCTGAAGTTGCCAAGGTGGTGATGGATGAGGTTGCTGGCCGGATGGAAGTTGTGGTTCCGGATGATCAGTTGAGCCTTGCCATTGGCCGCCGTGGTCAGAATGTGCGTCTGGCCTCGCAATTGTCTGGTTGGTATATCGACGTGCTGACCGAAGCTGAAGAATCAGAACGCCGTCAAGAAGAGTTTAAAACCCGCTCGACACGGTTCATTGATGCGCTGAATATTGATGATGTGATTGCGCATCTGCTGGTTGCTGAGGGATTTGTCTTTCCCGAAGAAATCGCCGAAAGCACGTTGGAAGAGCTTGGTGCCATTCAGGGCTTTGACGAAGATATCGCCGCAGAATTGCAGAATCGCGCCGTCGAATATGTCGAGCGCGAGTCAAACCGTATCAATGTGGCACTTGATGAATTGAAGGTCGCCGATGATCTGCGCGCTTTTGAATATATCAGCCTTGCGATGTTGCTAACCCTTGCTGAAAACGACATTCGCACCCTTGATGATTTGGCCGGTCTCGATAATGAAGAATTGGTTGAGCTTCTTGGTCAGCACGGCCTTAGCGATGATGGCGAAGCCGGTGATATCATCATGGCGGCACGGGCGCATTGGTTTGACGATGAAACCGCCGATAGCACAGACACCGACGATATGTCGGCACCGTCTGACAGCTAGGCCATGAGGGGCTTTCTGTCATGGCTGAGCGCACCTGTATCGCAACTGGGCAAACGCTTCCCCCGCAAAAGCTAATTCGCTTTGTCGCGGCACCGGATGGCTATGCTGTTGCTGATCTTGCGGGGCGTTTGCCTGGCCGTGGTGCTTGGGTGACAGCCGAAGAGGCGGTCATACGGAAAGCTGATAAAAAAGGTCATTTTAAACGTGTTTTGGGTGTGGGGTTGAAATCGGTGGATGCCGATATTAACGCCATTGCGCATGGGTTAAGGGCGCGGATTATCGCCACCGCATCAATGGCGCGCCGTGCTGGTGCGCTTCTTGGTGGCGGCGGTAAACTGCTATCGGAAGGCCATTTTGAGGGCTTGCTCGCGGCCATTGATGCGTCTCCGCGTGAGCTTGCCAAAATGAAATCCAAGCTTGAGGTGGATTGGGTCAGCCAATCATTTAGCGCTACCGAGCTGGGTCAGATTTGTGGGCGCGACAGCCTGGCTTTTGTCGGATTGCGCGCAGTGGGCAGCGGTGGTGCCGGAAAATTAGTGCGTACGGTTCATCAAGATATTTTGCGTTTAGAGGGATTTTACACAACAGCGGGTTGTAATGACCTGCCTGACCGGTGTATCACCTAGGCGGAACGGGTTGATCACAGCGTATAAACGCGGCGTGGTCGATGCCAAGAAAGGTTCAAAATGACTGACGATAGCAGTAAACCAAAAAAACTGAGTCTCTCAGGTAGCAAGCTGACGCTTGGCAATATTGATGCCAGCAAGCTACGTGCAGGGTCGACAATTGGTGGTGCGCGCAAAACGGTACAGGTTGAGGTTCGGCGGAAACGTGCCCCGGCAGCCCCACAACGTGGCGGCGCCCCTGTCGTTGAACCAGCGGCGGTTGAACCGGTAAAAACTGAGGCAACGCCGCCAGCAACCCCAGCACCAGCGGCCGATGACCGGTTAACTGCACAAGAGCGTGCTGCCCGCGTTCGCGCCTTGCAAGAAGGGCTGGCAAAGGCCGAAGCCCCAACCAGTGCCCCAACCAGTGCCCTAGTTGACAGAGCCGCCGATCCCATTGATGCCCCTGATGAAGCCGCGAATGAGGCGGTTGAAACACCAACTGAAATCGCGCCGCCAGCACCTGTTGCAGAAATTGCCGTGCCGCTTGATCCGATTGCGGCTCGTCGTGCTGCCGAGCTGGCTGAATTGCAGGAAATCGAAGCCGCTGAAGAGCGCCGTCGCAGCGAAGAAAACAAAAAGCATACCGATGCACACGCCGCCCGCCGGCAAAGTGCTGATGACACATCAAATGATACGGCAGCGGCTAATAAATTTGGGCCGACCCCAACCGAGCTGCAAACGCGTCGCCGCCGCGAAGCCGAAGAAATGGCCCCGCGCCGTCCGGCCCCGCGCCGTGATGCGTCAGGTCGTCGCCAATCTGGTAAAATGACCATCACCCAGGCATTATCGGGTGATGACAGCCGCCGCCAGCGTTCGCTGGCCTCGGTCAAACGCCAGCGTGAGCGCGCTCGCATGCGTGAGGATCAACCGCAGGCAAAGCAGCTTCGCGATGTGGTGATCCCCGATAGCATCACCGTTGGTGAGCTGGCTAACCGGATGGCCGAGCGTACCGCCGATGTGGTCAAAGAGCTCATGAAGCTAAACATCATGGCAACCGCCACCCAAACAATTGATGGCGAAACCGCCGAGTTGGTCGCGGGTGAATTTGGTCACCGGATTCAACGTGTGTCTGAGTCAGATATTGAAATTGGTCTTGGCGGTGATGATGATGCGCAAGAAAGCCTACAGCCGCGCCCGCCTGTCGTTACCATCATGGGCCATGTTGACCATGGTAAAACCAGCCTTCTTGACGCGATCCGTCGTACCGATGTTGCGGCTGGCGAGTCTGGCGGTATTACCCAGCATATTGGTGCTTATCAGATTAAGACTGCGGCTGATAATGTTATCACTTTTATTGATACGCCTGGCCATGAGGCCTTTACCGAAATGCGGTCTCGTGGGGCCAATATCACTGATATTGTGGTCTTGGTCGTCGCTGCGGACGACTCGGTTATGATGCAAACCATCGAAGCCATCAATCACGCCAAGGCAGCTGGCTGTCCGACGATTGTGGCGGTCAATAAATGCGACAAGCCTGCCGCAGACCCGGCGCGCGTGCGCAGTGATTTGTTGCAGCATGAAATCATCACTGAAGATTTTGGCGGTGATGTGCTTTGTGTTGATGTTTCGGCGCATACCGGAATGGGCCTTGATAAGCTGGAAGAAGCCATCATGTTGCAGGCTGAGCTTCTCGAGCTGAAAGCCAACCCTGATCGTCCGGCTGAGGGTGTTGTTGTCGAGTCGAAAGTCGAGCGCGGTAAGGGATCGGTTGCAACATTGCTGGTTCAACGCGGTACCCTGAAGCAAGGCGATATTTTTGTCATGGGTGCCGAAAGCGGCCGTGTTCGTGCGTTGCTTGATGATCGCGGCAGAAAATTGGAATCCGCTGGGCCGGGCCAGCCGGTTGAGATCTTGGGCCTTAATGGCACGCCAATGGCCGGTGATAATTGCGTTGTTGTTGAAAGCGAAGCGCGTGCGCGTGAAATTGCCGAATACCGGACGCGCCGCAACCGTGACCATGAGGCCGCCCGCGGTGCGCGTGGATCGGTTGAACAGATGCTGTCGGCAATTGCTGCTGGTGAGGCTGAAGAGCTGCCGGTAGTGATCAAGACTGATGTTCACGGCTCGCTTGAGGCAATCCGTGTGGCGCTTGAAAAGCTTGGAACCGAACAGGTAAAGGTGCGGTTGCTATCGGCCGGTGTTGGCGCGCTTAGTGAGTCAGACATTAGCCTTGCGGCGGCGTCGAATGCGATTGTTGTTGGCTTTAACGTGCGGGCAATCCCGCAAGCGCGTGATCTGGCCAAGCGTGATGGTGTTGAAATACGCTATCACTCGATCATCTATGAACTTATCGACGAAGTGAAAGCGGCGATGGGCGGTCTTTTGAGCCCGGACACGCAGGAAGACTTCATTGGATATGCCGAAATTCGTCAGGTCTTTGGCGTGTCGAAAATTGGCAAAATTGCCGGTTGTCTGGTAACCGAAGGCGTCATCAAGCGTGGCTGCAAAGTGCGCTTGCTGCGTGATAATGTGGTCATCCATGAAGGATCGCTCAAAACCCTCAAGCGCTTTAAGGACGAGGTCAAAGAAGTGCGCGAAGGCTTTGAATGCGGAATGGGATTTGAGAACTATTCCGATATTCAGGAAGGCGATATGATCGAATGTTTTGAGCTTCGTGAAGTGGCACGCACGCTCGATTAAAACCGGCTAAATACCGGCTAAATAATGTTGCAGTGCGCACCGATCTGATGCGTGCTAGCTGCGGAGATCAGGGTAATGCCATCAAAATCGCGTCGTCCGCAAAGTGCAACCGGTCCAAGCCAGCGTCAGTTACGCGTTGGTGAAACCTTGCGGCACGCCTTGTCGGAAATATTGATGCGGGAGGATTTTTTTGATCCTGACCTTGCCAATGTGTCGATCACAATTTCGGAAATTTCTGTTAGCCCAGATCTGGCGAATGCGCGCGTTTATACAATGCCGCTTGGCGGGGTTAATATCGAACTTGTGCTGCCAGCATTGAACCGTCTTGCACCGGTGATCCAGTCGCTTGTTGCAAAGAAGGTTCATTTACGGCGCACGCCTAGGCTGCGGTTCTTGCTTGATGACAGTTTTGAGAATGCGGCGCGGATGAACAAGCTTTTTGCCGCAATCCGCCAAGAGTAATGGCGCAATGGCACGCAAACGCGGTCAGCCGGTTCATGGCTGGGTTAATCTAGATAAACCAAAGGGTGTCAGTTCGGCAAAGGCGGTGGCCATTGTCCGGCGTGTCTTTGATGCAGCAAAGGCAGGTCATGGCGGCACGCTTGACCCGCTGGCAAGCGGTATTTTGCCGATTGCGCTTGGCGAGGCGACCAAAACCGTTTCCTTTGCCATGGGTCAACAGAAATCCTATGAATTTGAGCTGGCTTGGGGCAGTGAGACAAGCACCGATGATACCGAAGGTGACGTCACGCACCAGTCGGATCACCGGCCAGATGATGCCGCAATTGATACAGCGCTGGCAAAGTTCCAAGGCCATATCGAGCAGGTACCGCCGGTCTATTCGGCAATTAAGATTGATGGTAAACGCGCCTATGATCTGGCGCGAAAGGCGGTGGATGATGCACCGGCTATAACGCTGGAATCACGGCCGATTTATATCGAATCATTTCGCCGGATCACATCGGATGAACATCATGCCAGATTCTATGTGGCTTGCGGCAAGGGCGCTTATATCCGCGCGCTGGCAAGAGATTTGGGCCGTGAACTTGGCACGGCGGCCCATGTAACGGCATTGCGCCGGCTTTCGGTAGGACAATTTCACGCCGATCATGCGATTTCGCTGGATTTTTTGGAGAGCCTACCGCATAGTGCGGCCGCTTTCGAGCATTTGCATCCTGTTGTGAGTGCGCTGGACGACATCCCGGCGCTACCCATTTCAGGGAATGAGGCAGCTAAGCTTCGCCACGGCCAGACGCTCCCTGCGATTAGTGCATCAGCACAAGATCGCTTTCAGGCGCTTCTGACCGGTGCAACCGCAATCGCGATGGACGGAGACCGTCCTGTGGCGCTGGTGGTGATCAAGGCTGGTGCAGTATGCCCCGTTCGTGTGCTGAATATTTAACTTAAACCCGTTTATAGGAGGTTTTGATGTCGATTACACAGGAACGTAAAGCTGAGCTTATCAAAGAGTTCGGTAAAAACGACAAGGATTCAGGATCTGCATCAGTTCAGGTGGCTATTTTGTCTGAGCGCATCCGTAATCTGACTGAGCATCTAAAAGACCATAAGAAAGATTTTGGTTCACGCCGCGGTCTTTTGACCATGGTAGGTCAGCGCCGTAGCCTGCTTGACTATATCAAGGCTGGTGATGTGGCGACCTATAAGGCGCTTATCGAAAAGCTGGGCCTGCGCCGCTAGATTTCACAAAATCGAAGACTAAAAAACCGTCTTGTCATTTGGCTGTCGTGCCAATTGGCACGGCGGTTTTTGCATGTGGCGCATTTTATTTGCTTTTTACGACATTGCGTGCGAGAAAAGCCCGAGACCAAAGGGATTATGAATTAACAGGGCACGAACAAGGCCGATTGAGGGTGCCCCCGACAACCAGATGCAGACAGAGCGCTGGCACGACGAGATAACCTTCAAAACATTTAAGTCCCTAGTCACAGCAATGCTCATCATGAGGATGTGCGTTGTATTTTTGCTGTTCTCTCGCCGGATTGATGGCGTTGAGATGAAATGAAAGAGATGAAATAGATGTTCAAGTTATTCCGCAAAGAATTGGAATGGGGCGGTACAAAGCTGGTTATGGAAACCGGTAAAGTTGCCCGCCAGGCCGATGGCGCCGTTATGGTCAGCCTTGGCGAAACAAAAGTATTATGTACAGCTGTTGCGGCGCAAAGCCCAAAGCCGGGTCAGGATTTCTTTCCATTGACCGTTAATTATCAAGAAAAAGCCTTTGCCGCGGGAAAGATTCCCGGCGGCTTTTTCAAGCGTGAAGGCCGTCCGTCGGAAAATGAAACCCTCGTTTGCCGTCTGATTGACCGTCCAATCCGCCCGTTATTCCCAAAATCATTCAAATGTGAAACGCAGGTGATCTGTACGGTGCTTGCGCATGATATGGAAAACAACCCCGATATTGCTGCGATGATTGGTGCCTCGGCTGCCCTGACCCTGTCAGGCGTGCCATTCTTTGGTCCGATTGCGGCTGCACGTATTGGCTGGATTGATGGTTCTTATGTGCTGAACCCGAGCGTTGACCAGATGGATGAAAGCGAACTTGATCTGGTGATGGCCGGAACGCATGAAGGCGTGCTGATGGTTGAGTCAGAGGCCAAGGAACTATCCGAAGACATCATGCTTGGCGCGGTGAATTTCGGTCATCAGGCGATCAAGCCGGTGATTGATGCGATTATTGAGCTTGCCGAATCCTGTGCCAAGGAACCTCGTCCTTTGCCTGAAGAGCCAGCTGAAATCGCTGACATCAACAAGGTTTTAAAAGGTTTTGCCAAAGGCTTTGAAGCGGCTTACAAGATCGCCGATAAGACCGAGCGTCAATCAGCATTGAACGAAGTTCGCGCCGAGGCAAAAGAAGCCCTTGGTGATGAATATGATGCTGTGCTTGTTGGTGGCCTGATCAAAGGCATGGAAGCCGATGTTGTTCGTGGTGCCATTTTGAAAACCGGCGTCCGCATTGATGGCCGGGATACAAAGACAGTTCGTCAGATTGTCGCCGAGGCCGGGTTCCTGCCGCGTGCGCATGGATCATCTTTGTTTACCCGCGGCGAAACCCAGGCGATGGTTGTTGCCACGCTTGGCACTGGTCAGGACGAACAGATCATTGATGCGCTGGTTGGCGAAAGCCGGTCCAGCTTTATGCTGCATTATAACTTCCCGCCTTATTCAGTTGGTGAGGCTGGCCGGGTTGGCTCGCCGGGTCGTCGTGAGATCGGCCATGGCAAATTGGCATGGCGTGCATTGCGCCCCTTGCTGCCGACAAAGGAAGAGTTCCCCTATACTATTCGTCTGGTTTCTGAAATCACCGAGTCAAACGGATCATCATCAATGGCAACCGTCTGTGGTGGCTCATTGGCAATGATGGATGCAGGCGTGCCGATTAAACGGCCGGTTGCCGGTATTGCGATGGGGTTGATCAAAGAAGGCAATGATTTTGCGGTTCTGTCTGACATTCTTGGTGATGAAGATCACCTCGGCGATATGGACTTTAAAGTTGCCGGTTCAGAAAATGGTGTAACCTCGTTGCAGATGGACATCAAGATTACCTCGATCACGCCTGAGATCATGCAGATCGCGCTTGATCAGGCACGCGATGGTCGTCTGCATATCCTTGGCGAAATGGCCAAGGCATTAACCTCGGCGCGTGACGATCTAGCTGATAGCGCACCAAAGATCACAACGTTGAAAATCCCGGTTGATAAAATCCGTGATATCATTGGCCCGGGTGGCAAGATCATTCGTGAAATCTGTGAAGAAACAGGTGCCAAGATTGATATTGAAGATGATGGAACCGTCAAGGTTGCAGCGGTATCTGGCCCGTCAGGTGAAGCCGCTGTTGCGCGGATTCGTGATATCGTTGCCGAGCCTGAGCTGGGTGTGATCTATAATGGTACCGTCGTGAAAACCGTTGATTTTGGCGCCTTTGTCAATTTCCTTGGGGCAAAAGACGGTCTGGTTCATATCTCCGAGCTGCAAAATGGCCGTACCGAAAAAACCACCGATATTTGTAAAGAAGGTGATGCGGTAAAGGTCAAGGTCATCGGCTTTGATGATCGGGGCAAGGTAAAGCTGTCAATGAAGCGCGTTGATCAGGAAACTGGTGACGATCTTGAGACAGCTGGCGAAGCTGAATAACTGAAGCTGAACAAATAGTATAAAAACGCAAAAGGCGGTGCCACAAGAACCGCCTTTTTTATACGCTATAAAACGCCGGCTTATGATTCGCCCGGAATACCAACCGAATTAAAGCCGCCATCGACAAAATGCACTTCGCCGGTTACGCCTGATGACAGATCAGATACCAGATAAAGACCAGCCCGCCCCACCTCATCAAGACCGGGGTTGCGCCGTAAGGGGGCATGGTGTTCGGCATGACGAAAGATATGTCTTGCACCGGTAATGGCCGCACCGGCAAGGGTGCGCATGGGCCCGGCAGATAGCGCATTGACCCGAATATTTTGACCACCAAGATCAACCGCAAGATACCGAACCGATGCTTCAAGCGCTGCTTTGGCAACCCCCATCACATTATAGTTTGGCGTGCTGCGTTGTGCGCCAAGAAAGCTAAGCGTAACCAAGGCACCGCCATTTGGCATCATGGTGCTGGCGGCACGCGCGGCCTCGGTAAAGGAATAGGCCGATACCATCATGGTGTTTTCAAAATTCTCTCGGCTGGTATCCATATAGGCGCCTTTCAATTCATTCTTGTCGGAAAATGCCAGCGCATGAACGACAAAATCAATTGTTGGCCAATGGGTTGCCAGTTCGGCAAAACAGCGATCAACTGCCCCTTCCTTGGCAACATCACATTCGATCATGATGTTCGAGCCAATCGAGGCTGCCAGCGGTGCTAGCCGTTTGCCAAACCCTTCCATCTGATAGGAAAAGGCAATCTCTGCGCCTTGCTTGGCGGCGGCTTCGGCGATGCCCCAAGCAATGGATTTGTCATTTGCAACGCCCATGACAAGGCCGCGTTTGCCAGCCAATAATGTTCCGGGCTGCATATTTACACCTTCCGCAAAGCCAATGTGGCGTTGGTGCCGCCAAAGCCAAACGAGTTGGATAATGCCAGATTAATGGAAAAATCATCCATGCGGCTTTGGGCAACCGGAATATCACCAATGGCCGGATCAGGTGTCTGGATATTGGCGGATGCGGCAATGAAGTTATTCTGCATCATAATGATTGTATAGATGGCCTCTTGCACACCGGTCGCGCCAAGCGAATGGCCGGTTAGTGATTTTGTTGAGGTGACCACTGGCAGATGGCCACGCGGGCCAAAGACTGTGCGAACCGCGTCAAGTTCCTTTACATCGCCAACGGGGGTCGATGTGCCATGCGCATTGATGTAATCAACCTTTTCGGTCACTGCGTTACCATCAAAACCGGCAAGCGCCAGTTCCATACACCGCACTGCACCCTCGCCGGAGGGGGCAACCATGTCCTCACCGTCAGAATTGGCACCATAGCCAACAAGCTCGGCATAGATTTTGGCACCGCGCGCAATGGCGTGATCCATATCTTCAAGCACCACCATGCCGCCGCCGCCAGCGATTACAAACCCGTCGCGATCAGCATCATAGGGGCGTGATGCCAGTTCAGGCGTATTATTATATTTTGATGACATTGCGCCCATTGCGTCAAATAACACAGATAATGTCCAATGCAGCTCTTCACCGCCGCCAGCAAAGACAATGTCCTGACTGCCGCTGCGAATGGCATCAGCACCCGCAGTGATGCAATGTGCTGAGGTCGAACAGGCTGATGAGATCGAATAATTTATGCCCCTGATTTTGAAAAAGGTGGCGATACAGGCAGACACGGTCGATGACATACAGCGCGGCACCATATAAGGCCCAATACGCTTTGGCCCTTTTTCGCGGGTAATGTCAAATGCGGCAAGAAGATTGGCTGTTGATGGCCCGCCAGATCCGGCAACAAGCCCAGTTCTTACATTCGATACATCGCTGTCTTCAAGGCCTGAATCGGCAATCGCCTGTTCCATCGCCAGTACCGCATAGGCCGCACCTTCACCCATGAAGCGAAGCTGCTTCCGGTCGACATGATCGGCGACATCCAGCTTTACCGTACCATGCACCTGACTGCGAAACCCAAGTTCGGTATATTCCGGTGCAGCAACGATGCCCGAGGTTCCGTTCCGCAAAGAAGCGGTCACTTCACTGACGTTATTTCCGATCGAGGAAACGATCCCGATTCCGGTAATGGCAACACGGCGCATGATCTTTAAGCTCCTTCAGGGGTAAACAGGCCAACGCGGATATCATTGGCTTCAAAAACAACCTCGCCATCGCATAGCACCTTGCCATCGGCAATGCCCATAACAAGGCGGCGCATGATGACGCGCTTTAGATCAAGGCGAAAGCTGACAAGCTTGTTGCTTGGCAAAATCTGGCCGGTGAATTTTACCTCGCCAACCGATAATGCGCGTCCCCGCCCTTGCCCACCTGACCAGCCAAGGAAAAAGCCGACAAGCTGCCACAGCGCGTCCATGCCAAGACAGCCCGGCATAACCGGATCGCCTTCAAAATGGCACGGAAAGAACCAGAGATCAGGATTGAGATCAAATTCGGCGTCAATCTGGCCCTTGCCAAATTCGCCACCATTATCGTCAATATGGGTGATACGGTCACACATCAGCATCGGCGGCATTGGCAATTGGGGATTTCCCGGGCCGAACATTTGGCCTTTGGCGCAGCTGATCAATTCATCATAGGTAAAAGAGTTCTGGTCTTTAGGCGACATCTTATCTTCCTTGTTACAAGCTGGCACGGGACAACATCAAAAGCTGACCTTGCATGGCCTACCGGTTTTATGGATTTCCAATTTGGCGGGTCGAAAGGGACGCATGACCAATGTCGGACAAGAATCACAGATCGACACGACTGCTCACGATATGACTGCCCGCGATATAACCGCCCACGGTCTATCCGCTTATGGAAAACCACATGATTTTATGTTTATTGCCACAGCCTGAACCACAGCACTAAACGCCCTATAGAAAGCACGAAACACCCCTCCAAGCCAAGGCATTATTGACATTTAGCCGCTGACCGCCCATTTTTACCGGGCAATGGGAAAACTGACTGAACAAAAGCTGAGCCAAAAAACCAAGACGCCAGACCAGGCTAATCTTGCCGAAACATTGCGTCTTGCCGGATTGCGGCCAACACGCCAGCGACTGGCGATTGCGGCCTTGCTTTTGGATGGTCGGCATCGTCATGTCACCGCTGACAGCCTGACCGAAGAAATTGCCGCGGCAGGCCTCTCTGTATCGGGCGGCACTGTTTATAACACGCTGAACCAGTTTACCGATGCTGGTTTGCTGCGGCGGGTCGTGGTGCATAATGAATACAGCCTGTTTGATACAAACACCGACCATCACCATCATTTTTACGAAGCGGAAAATGACCAGCTTGTCGATATTCCGAACGATGATGTGATCCTTGCGCAATTGCCAAATGCGCCTGCGGGACATGAAATCAAGGCAGTCGATGTTGTTATCCATATCCAGAGCAAAGCGGCGCCAAAATAACGCTAAAATTTTGCGCCGAAGCGGCCTTTTTTGGTTAAAGAAATCTTGCCCGCAATTTTCCGCAATTGAGCCCGCAATTTAATCTGTCACAGCTGGCGCATTCTGCCATCATCCAGTTTAAAATCATTCTAAACAGCCTTGACCCAACTTGGTATCATACCTATCTTCACCTCAGAGCAGACTTGGAGAGCAAACCTAGCAATTGCGGTGTCATGGTCACTTTATCGACCATGGATATGCCGGTGCTATTGATCATGATCGGAGACACAGATGGACGGAAATAATGGGGGCAAATGCCCGGTAATGCATGGCGCTGTCACACGCAACAGCACCAGCGGCACATCAAATCGTGAATGGTGGCCTAATCAATTGAATATCGGCATTCTTCACCAGCATGATCAGAAGTCTAACCCGATGGATGCGGGGTTTAACTATCGTGAAGAATTTACAAAGCTTGATTATCAGGCGTTGAAAAAAGACCTTACCGACCTGATGACTGACTCACAGGATTGGTGGCCTGCCGATTATGGTCATTATGGCCCGTTCTTCATCCGTATGACATGGCACGCTGCTGGTACCTATCGCAGCGGTGATGGCCGTGGGGGCGGGGGCACAGGCGCCCAGCGTTTTGCACCACTGAACAGCTGGCCGGATAATGGTAACCTTGATAAGGCGCGCCGTCTGCTGTGGCCGATCAAGCAGAAATACGGCAACAAAATCAGCTGGGCTGATCTGCTTATCCTTGCAGGCAATGTCGCAATCGAGTCAATGGGCGGTAAAACCTTTGGATATAGCGGTGGCCGTGAAGATATTTGGGCGCCTGAAGAAGATATCTATTGGGGTGTCGAAAATGAATGGCTTGGCAATCAGCGTTATTCAGGTGACCGCGAGCTTGCAAACCCGCTTGCCGCGGTGCAAATGGGGCTAATCTATGTCAATCCGGAAGGCCCGGATGGCAACCCCGATCCACTTGCCAGCGCCAGAGACGTTCGTGAAACATTCGGCCGGATGGCAATGAATGATGAAGAAACTGTGGCGCTTGTCGCGGGTGGTCATACGTTCGGCAAGGCACATGGTGCCGGTGATGCTGGTCTGGTCGGCGCCGAGCCTGAAGCGGCAGCGATTGAAGAAATGGGTTTTGGCTGGATGAGCAGCCATGGATCGGGCAAAGGCCGTGATACGATCACCAGCGGCATCGAAGGTGCGTGGACAGCCAATCCAACACAATGGGATAATGGCTATTTTGATCTCTTGCTCGGCTATGAGTGGGAGCTGACCAAAAGCCCGGCTGGCGCCCATATCTGGCACGCGGTCAATCCAAAGGACGGCGACCTTGCGCCAGATGCCGAGGATGCATCAATCCGTGTCCCGACGATGATGACAACAGCCGATATGGCGATGCGCGAAGATCCGATTTACCGCGAGATCTCTGAGCGTTTCCATAAAAACCCTGATCAGTTTGCCGACGCCTTTGCCCGCGCTTGGTTTAAATTGCTGCATCGTGATATGGGGCCAAAGACCCGTTACATTGGGCCGGAAGTTCCCGCCGAGGAGTTGATCTGGCAAGATCCGATCCCTGCCGGTAATGCCAATTACGATGTCGACGCGGTTAAGGCACGCATCGCGGCAAGCGGTCTCAGCGTTGCTGAAATGGTCGAAACAGCATGGGCGAGCGCATCAACCTATCGTGGCTCGGATATGCGCGGCGGTGCCAATGGTGCCCGCATTCGTCTGGCACCACAAAAGGATTGGGCCGCAAACAAGCCCGATCAATTGGCACGGGTATTGTCGGTGCTGGAACCTATTGCCGCCGAAACGGGCGCGTCTGTTGCAGATGTGATCGTGCTGGCCGGTAATGTGGGTCTCGAGCAGGCATCGGGTGTGCCGGTTCCGTTTACGCCGGGCCGTGGTGACGCGTCGCAAGAACAAACTGACATTGAGTCGTTTGAGGTTCTTGAGCCGGTTGCAGATGGTTTCCGCAATTTCCAGAAAGCCGACTTTAGCGTCAGCCCAGAAGAAATGCTGCTTGATAAGGCGCAATTGTTGGGTCTGACAGCACCGGAAATGACGGTTCTTGTTGGCGGTATGCGGGCGCTTGGCATTAGCCAAGGCAGCCATGGCGTCTTCACCGATACACCGGGCAAGCTGACCAACGACTTCTTTGTCACCTTGCTGGATATGGGCGTTCAGTGGAAACCTACTGGCAGCAATTCCTACGAGGCGCGCGACCGTGCAACTGGTGATGTGGTTCGTACCGGAACACGGGTTGATCTGGTGTTTGGATCAAATTCCCAGCTGCGGGCGCTTGCCGAGGTTTATGCAACTGATGAAGCAAAAGACAAATTTGTCGCTGATTTTATCGCTGCATGGACCAAGGTCATGAATGCTGACCGGTTTGACGTTGCCTAAGCCGGTAATCGGTAAAAAAATAACTGGTCACTAGACCATCACGGCATCCTGTCTTTCTGGCAGGGTGCCGTATTTTTATGGGCGTCTTATGCGGCAGAGACGCTGGTGTTGTGGGGTATTGGTGAAAAGAGAATGGCCTGATTGCTGGTTTAATCAAGGCTCTCATTTTCAAGAACGCCCCAGACCACCTGCCGCTTGATCCAGCCACGAACATCATCACTGGCAACGCGGCACCATGCTTTGGGACAGGATTGTAGCTCCATCAATGCCAGCCGTTCCGCCAGTGCAATAACATCTGACGCCTCATCAGGGTCGGCATAGATTTTTGCCATATTGGTCTGCACCAGCGCCATGCGCCGCAACGACAGAACCGAGCCATGCATCCAGCCAGCCGTGCCGTCATGGTCAACAACCTTGCGCCAAATGCCGAATTCAGCATCGACCATAAGCGGCAGGCCGGCTTGGCGATATTGCCACAGAACCGGATATTCCCGCCCGGGTCCGGCGCGAAGATTGGCCTCGTCAAACTTCAGCGTTACATAGCGCGGTACCGGCAAACCGCTGCCCCGCACGGTTAATTTGGCTTCTTGTGCGAATGCTGGCGTGGTAATCTGCCCGTCCAGCAAGCTGGTAGGTGATTTAAGCGATGGCACCAGCCAGAAAAGGCCAAAAACCAGTGTCAATGTCAGCGATTTTTGAAAGATCACAATAAATTTTTTTTTCATGCTGCCCGTTGTTCTGGTAGAGTTCTAGCCGTACCTGTTGCAGAGTAATATGGGTTAAAGGTTAACTTCAATACCGGTATCGGTTGCGTCGCAAGCTTAGGATTTTTTCCGGCTAATTGCCAGCCGCAGTTCGGTATTTATGTCTAATTTGAGAGAGTTGTCTATGGTTCAAAGCAAACCAAAAGTAATTTTGACACGCAAGCTACCGGAAACCATCGAAACCCGGATGCGTGAGCTTTTTGACACGACATTAAACAATGATGACAAAGCTTTAACCCGCGATCAGCTGATTGCAGCAGTCCAAAGCGCCGATGTGTTAGTGCCGACTGTTACCGATAAGATTGACGCCGACTTAATTGCCAAGGCGGGCAAGCAGCTGCGGTTAATCGCCTCATTTGGAACTGGTGTTGATCATATTGATCTTGCGGCGGCAAAGGCGCAGGGCATTACCGTTACCAACACGCCCGGCGTGCTAACCGAAGATACGGCTGATGTGGCTATGGCGTTGATTTTGGCTGTGCCGCGCCGTATTGCCGAGGGTGATGCGCTGGCGCGTTCGGGCAAATGGCAGGGCTGGTCGCCAACGGGCATGCTTGGCCATCGCATTAATGGCAAGCGGCTTGGCATTATCGGCATGGGCCGGATTGGCGAGGCGGTTGCGCGGCGGGCGCGCGGTTTTGGTCTTTCGGTGCATTACCATAATCGTAAACCGGTTCATCCGCAGACCGAAGCAGAGCTTGAGGCGACTTACTGGGAATCACTCGAGCAAATGCTGGCACGGGTCGATATTGTTTCAGTGAATTGTCCACATACGCCGGCGACCAATCATTTATTGTCACGTGAGCGGTTATCATTGATGCAGCCCTCCGCCTATTTGGTGAATACATCACGCGGCGAGGTGATTGATGAGGCGGCGTTGGCCGAGCTGTTGGCGCAACGCCATATTGCCGGTGCAGGCCTTGATGTGTACAGCAATGAGCCAGACATTCTGGCAGGTCTTCGTGATCTGCCCAATGTTGTCCTGCTGCCGCATATCGGTTCGGCAACAATTGAGGGCCGTCTGCAAATGGGCGATAAGGTGATTATTAACGTGCAGACCTTCTGGGATGGTCATACCCCGCCTGATCGGGTGATCGAGGCAATGCTCTAGCCGCGGTTAATTTGCCAGCCAAGATCAGATCAACCGACCTCAAAACTTTCTGCCGCTGTTGCCGGACTTGCTGCCCCGCAGCACCCGCAATCATCGCGGGCGGTTGTTTGAATTTCCATGAAATCACTCCCCGCCGCTTCAATCAGCAATAGCCGTCCGGTAAGTGTCCTTGGCTTGCCAAGAATGATCTTGATCGTCTCAAGCGCCTGCAGCGTGCCAACTAAACCGGCAACGGGACCAAGGATTCCTGCCTCAGAACAGCCCGGTGCCTGTTTTGCATTGGGCATTGCCGGAAAGACACAGCGGTAACAGGGGCTGCCAATATGGCCTTTGACACTGCTCTGGAACACTGAAACCTGGCCTTCCATTCGAACCGCACCACCAAACACCAGTGGTTTGCCGCAAGCATGGGCGGTATCCCCAAGAAGATAGCGGGTATCAGCATTATCAGTGCAATCAATGATGACATCATTCGGCGTAAACAGCTGTGCGGCATTACCGCTACTAAGCCGCAAATTAAGCTGCGAGACATGAATGGCAGGGTTGATCGCGCTTGCGGCAATTGCTGCCCGGCGTGATTTGGACCTGCCAACATCGCTGTCATTATAAATCACCTGCCGGTTTAAATCGGTGCGCGACACATCATCATGGTCAATGATGGTGATGTTACCAATTCCGGCGGCGGCAAGATACATGATCACCGGCGCACCAAGTCCGCCAGCACCAACCACCAGTACCCGCGCCGCAAGCAGCTTTTCCTGCCCCTCTTCGCCAATCGCCGGCATGATGGCCTGACGGGCATAGCGTTCTAAATCTTCGTCACTTAGCATAATGTCTCACAAACCTGTTGATCCAAACCCCCCAGCCGCACGCTGGGTTGTGTCAAGATCATCCGCCTCAACCGGCGTCATTATTGTCACTGCGGCAAGCACCATCTGTGCAATGCGCATACTGCGGGTGATGGTAAAATCTTCGGATCCGGCATTCATCAGAATTACGGCAATTTCGCCCCGATAGTCACTATCAATCGTACCGGGTGCATTGGCAACGGTAATTCCATGCTTTAGTGCAAGTCCTGAGCGTGGCCGGATTTGTGCTTCATAACCGGCGGGCAAGGCCATGGCAAAACCGGTGGGAATGGCCTGCCGCATGCCCGGCTGTAGGGTGATGGGCTGATCAATTGCAGCGGCAAGGTCAAGCCCGGCTGCACCGCCGGTTGCATAGGATGGCAGCGGCAGATCATCGGCATGATCAAGACGTTTAAATTTCACAGAAATTGTCGTCATGATGAATATTCCGCCTCGATTTGATCCGCCAGCTTTTCAGCAAGCTCGGTTTTCTGCATTCGCGGCCATTCCTCGACGCGGTCGCTGGTAAGCAGCATAGCCTGATTTAGGGCACTGCCAAAAACCGGGTCATCACTGCCGCCAACCTGATTGGCAATGATCCAGTCACAGCCTTTGCGGCGTCGTTTTGCGGCAGCATTTTCCAACAGATTTTCAGTTTCGGCAGCAAATCCGATCACCAGCTTTGGCCGGTTTGGTGCGGTCGATAATATAGCGAGAATATCGGGGTTCTGGCATAGCTCCAGGGTCATGCCGGCATCGGGGTTTTCGGGTTTTTTCAGTTTCTGATCTGCTGCGGTTTTTACCCGCCAATCCGCCACTGCCGCGGCGCAAATTGCAATATCTGCGGGCAAAGCCGCAGTGCAGGCAGCCAGCATTTGGTCAGCAGTTGTCACATTGACAAGGCTTACATTTGCCGGTGCAGGCTCGGTAACAGGTCCGCTTATCAATGTCACAACCGCGCCCCTCTTCGCCAGCGCCGCGGCAATGGCATGACCCTGTTTTCCCGATGACCGGTTCGCAATAAACCGCACTTTATCAATCGGCTCAATTGTTGGACCGGAAGTTATCAGAATATGTTTGCCACTTAGCGGGCGCGACGTGCCAGCACCAGAAATCGTGCCAGAAATCGCGCCAGAATCGTCCCGCGCAGCATTTGCCGGTAGTAACCGCATCGCAGCAGCAGCGATCATCGCTGGCTCACACATCCGGCCCTCGCCTTCTTCGCCGCAGGCTGTATCGCCACTAACGGGCCCGATCATCTCGACACCGCGCTGGCGCAAACTGGCAAAATTGCTTTGCGTTGCTGGATGCGCCCACATTGCCGGGTTCATTGCTGGTGCCATCGCCACCTTTGCCGTGGTGGCAAGCAGGATTGTGGTCGCCAGATCATCGGCAATACCGGCGTTGGCGCGTGCCATGAAATTTGCTGTTGCCGGCACCACAAGAACCAGATCAGCCGACCGTGCCAGCCGGATATGCCCCATCTCGGCCTCATCGGTTAGCGAAAATAAACTGTCATAGCATTTCTCACCGGTCAGTGCGGCAAGACTGAGCGGGGTGATAAACTGTTTGGCGCTATCGGTCATTACACCGGTTACATGGGCCCCTAATTGCTGGAGCTGGCGTGCGACCTCCAGCGCCTTATAGGCGGCAATCCCGCCGGCAACAATTAACAAGATGCGCGGACCTTTATGGTTGCCAAGTGACGCGGCGTGCGGCGCTATCGCCGCAGGGCTAGCCATAATTTCGAGATCATCGGGGCGAAGCTGATAGCCTTTGGCGGTGAGCGCGGCATAGATAATGGGCTTGGCGCGTTCGGGTAACTGGCCACGGGCGAGGTAATTGCTGATGGCGCTCGGCCCCACATCGAGCAATTGTTGCATCGCATGGCGCCCACCCAGAGCTGTCAAAATCGCTGATAAATTCACAGGAAATGCCTTTTTCATGTAATAAAGAAAGTTATATCACAAAAAATCACAATATTTTCATTTTTTCAAAAATCACTGATAATTTGTGAAAAAACTTGCAATAGCCAATAATAACGCTAGGACCGCGACACGGCCGGGCCAAACCGGCGCTGATGGTGTTGCCGGTTTTTGCTGATGAGCCTCAAGATCGGCAAGATATTTCGGCAAATGAGAGATGATTTGCACCGCATCATCCAAAATCTGCTCGGCACGTTTTTTCACACTGGCTTCACGCTGCATCCAAGCCTCGGCAAGTGGCCGCGATAATTGCCACATATCGGCGCCGGGGTTTAATTGCCGTGCCACGCCTTCGGCCATCATCATGGTTTTCTGCAACAGATTATATTGCGGCTGAACCTCAATTTCAAAGCGGGTGGCAAGCTGGAAAATCTGCCCAAGCACAAGACCAAGCGAGACCTCGCCAAGCGGTTTGCCCATAACCGGGTCGGCAACCGCACGAACTGATTGTGAAAACTGGTGCGTCGACACGCCCTCGCCAAGCATGCCGGCGTCTTTATGCAAACGTGCCACCATATCATAGTCGCGGTCTAGCATGGCACTTAGCAGGCGTGCCAGAAACAGCCGGTCTTGGAAATCGAGATAGCCCATAATGCCAAAATCAATCGGGACTAAAATACCGTCGGGGCGCACAAAGATATTTCCCGGATGCATATCTGCATGGAAATACCCGTCGCGGAACACCTGATTGAAAAAGCTGCGGGCGGCATATTCGGTAATTTTTTCGATATTATGTCCGGCCTTGCCCAGTCCGGCGATATCATCAATCCGGATCCCGTCCACCCATTCGATGATTAGCATCTGGCTGGTGCTGTTTTCCAGATCCACCCACGGCACATAAATGCCCTCATCATCGCGCATATTATCGGCAAGGCGTCCGGCCGCTGCGGCCTCAAGGCGCAGGTCAAGCTCCATCTCAGATAGCTGGCCAAACTGTTTGACAGCCGTGACCAGATGCAGCCGCCGCAAGGCCGGTGCCAGCCATTCCAGTATCTGCGCCAGCGAGTAAAACAGCGCCGTGTCAGCCTGCATATGCTTGTGAATATCGGGGCGCAGCAATTTGACCGCCACTTCGCGCCCGTCAAATAGTGTCGCGCGATGCACTTGGGCGATTGACGCGGCGGCAACGGCAGCATCATCAAACTTGGCAAACATATCTTCAATCGGCTGGCCAATTTCACGGGCAACGATCTGGCGTGCGCGCGCGGCGGCAAAGGGTGGTAACCGGTCTTGCAGCATAGCCAAGGACTGGCCCAATGACGGGCCAATTAAATCTGCGCGTGTCGAGAGCGCCTGGCCAAATTTGATAAAGCCCGGCCCCAATCTGGCTAATGCATGACATAACGCGCCGCCAGCATCATTAACGGCACTTCGCGAGCGAACGGCTTTGTCGAGAAAGCGGCAAATCTGCCGCAGCCATCCGGGCAAAAGCGTGATATTGGCAACATGACCTAAAACGCCAGCGCGCCCCAGATGCCAGGCGATATTCGGCAAGCGTAATAACGCACGGATCATGGACAGGCTGCGCACCACCATTAATCGAGTTTCCAGCCAGAATGGATACAAGCGATCCCCGCCGACAGGCTGCGCACCCGTATCTGCGCAAAACCGGCTTCGGCAAACATATCGGCTAGCACTTCCTTTGTTGGAAACTGGCGGATCGATTCGGCCAGATAGCGATAGCTGTCTGCATCACCGGCGATCATCTGGCCCATTACCGGCAGAATATTAAACGACCAGCTGTCATAAAGCCTTGCCAATGGGCGGCTTTGTACATGAGAAAATTCCAGACAGAGAAAGCGTCCGCCCGGCTTTAAAACCCGGTAGGCTTCGTTTAGCGCGGCCTGCCGGTCAGTGACATTGCGAAGCCCGAAAGCGATGGTAACAAAATCGGCGCTATGATCATCAAACGGCAGTGTTTCGGCATTGGCAACAGCCCAGCGCAGACGATGCGCCATCTTTTGCAGGTCGCGCCGTCCACGACCTGCCGCAAGCATGGCGTGATTAATATCGGTAATTACCGCCTCACCACCGCCGCTGCGCAGAAACCGTAGTGAGATATCACCAGTGCCGCCAGCCAGATCAATCAGCTTTTGATGCGGTTGCGGCGCCATCCAGTCAATCATCGCGGCTTTCCACAGCCGGTGAATACCGCCACTCATGACGTCATTCATGATGTCATAGCGACTGGCAACCGAATCGAAGACGCCGCGTACCATGCGTGCCTTTTCGCCGCGCTGAACGGTGCGAAAGCCAAAATCTATGGTATCGTCATCATGGTCAGCCGCGTTATTATGTGAAACACGGTCGGTATATGAATTTTGCTGATCCGCTTTGCCAAAGGCAGGGTCTGTCATGATTAATGTCCTAAAAGAATGCAAAAAAGCCAGATTATCTATATCAGCCTGACGCCAATTCCGAAATGATCTTCACCAATTCATTTGATCGTTTTGCCGCATCACCAGATAAATGTCCCTCTATTTTCATTTTGAAACGAGCCAAACCCAATGCCTGAATTGCCCGAAGTTGAAACTGTCAAGCTAGCGCTAGTGCCCGCATTGCAGGGCCGTATGGTGCGTCAGGCCTATGTTGGCCGCAAGGATTTACGCTGGCCCCTGCCGGAAAATTTGGCCGAACGTTTGACCGGACGCTATTTTACCCAGCTTAGCCGGCGCGGCAAATATGTATTGATGACGCTTGATAATGCCGAGGTGTTGTTACTGCATCTTGGCATGTCTGGATCAATCCGTATCCACCAATCGCCACCCCAATTGGGCAAGCACGACCATTTTATGCTGGAAATGGCACCAGCGCATGATCAAGATCCAGCGTCTTATGTTGTATTGAATGATCCGCGCCGGTTTGGCTGGATTGACCTTTTTGCCGAATCGGAAATGCCGAACCACAAATTACTAAGCGGCATGGGCCCAGAGCCGCTGGGTAATGAATTTTCTGCGGCCCATCTCAAGGCCGTGTTTCAGGGCCGGACCGGCCCGATAAAGAACGCGCTTTTGAACCAGCAATTGATTGCCGGCATTGGCAATATCTATGCTAGCGAGGCCCTGTTTTATGCGGGGATTTCGCCGCGCCGCAAGGCCAGTACAATTGCTGGTCGGCGCGCCGAACGGCTGGCGGCATCGATTGTTTCGGTATTGCGCGCCGCGATTGAAGATGGCGGCACATCGCTTCGCGATCATGTGCAGCCGGGTGGCGAGATCGGCTATTTTGTCCAACGCCTTGCCGTTTATGGGCGGGCGGGAAAGCCCTGTCCGGTTTGTGCTGAACCGGTAAAGACCCTGATCCAGTCGGGCCGATCCAGTTTTTACTGTTCTCGCTGCCAAGGCTAGGTTTATAGTAAAGCTCCGGTCAATTAACAGCGGTGATCCAAATGATCCTGTCGTGTCACAAGCTTTTTACACTCATTTATCGTGGCCTTGCGCGGGCTTGCTTGTTGATCTTGCTTGGCGGCGGATTAGTTGGTAGCGGATTGCTTGGCGGCCAGCCAGCGTTAGCCGAGGCGCCGCAACTGCGATGGGCAGGTGATGTGCCGATCATGCAGGGGTGGGAAATTGAACCTGAGCTGGGTTTTGCCTTTGATTCGCCGAATGGGCGTATTGTGATGATTTTTGCGTCATCGGCGGCCAGTGAAGATGCGATTATGGCGTTCTATGGGAAAAGCTTGGCACAGCTTGGCTGGACGGGTGGTGCCGGAAATTGGTCGCGTGATGCGGAAAAGCTGGTGATTGGCAAGGTTGAAACCGCACGCGGCCCGCTTTGGCGATTAATGCTGCAACCGCGCTAGCATCTGTTTTAAGTGTTGATTAGCGGCTGAAGCCAAGGCTGGTGTTAAAACCTGCGGTATCCGCATGATGGCAAAATCGCTTGACGATGATGGCAAAAAAGGCTTATAAGCCCGCTTCAGTTAAGTAGTTTCGAACGACAGGGACGTAAAAACCCGATGGCAAATCATAAGTCTTCCAAAAAGCGGATCATCCGCAACGCCAACCGCGCCATGATCAATGGTGCCCGCATGAGCCGGATCCGTACTTTTGTGAAAAAAGTGGAAACAGCCATTGCATCTGGTGATGCGAATAGTGCGCGCGAGGCCCTTCGTGAGGCACAGCCGGAAATGCAGCGCGGAGTATCACGCGGTATTCTGCATAAAAATACCGTATCACGGAAAATTTCACGCCTTGCAGCCCGGGTCAAAGCCCTCGCCGCATAGGGGTGTAATCGCCGCCTAATAGGCCTTTGCTTCACCCGCGGCGGCGTGATGTCGCTGCCAAGATGCGCGAAGCATGCTCGTATTTAGGGGCGAATCGCCAGCGACGCACTGAAACAAGCGGAAACATCATTCAAAAGCCTGCTCCTGAAAAATTGGGAGTGGGCTTTTTTTTGCGTTTTTTTGAGACTCAAAATGATGATGTGATGGTTGTGGGTGTAGCGTTGCCAAAACTGGTAGACGACACTTAGCGCAAAAAATTGGCATATTGGATTATCTAAACGCGATTCGGCATTTGATTGTGTTTGGTTTTTCCCTGAAATGGCGGTTTTCCGTGCAGGTTTATGTCAACAGAAATAAGCGTCATTTTAAGAGGTTTATTTTGCTCTTTACCCTTATTGGTCTCTTGCAACACAGGGCTAAAGGTCGGTAATCTCACACTTCATCACCGTGGGTCTTAGTCGCAATATTCGTCGGCAGCCATGCCCATTCGTTGGGATGAAATTTAAACCCATTTGGAGGCGTGGCAGATGTCTGGCGATATGTCGAATAACCCTGATACAACGACAACGCTGCACGCATATACTGACGCCGCGACAAATACCCCATCCACCAGTTTGCCAACAGCGCCAGCCCCATCCGCTGCTGATGCAGATCATCCGCGCAGTGATGACAGCATCGTGCAGGCCTGTTGGGGACGTGTGAACCAGCGGATGCGCAACGACATTGGTGACGCCGCATGGCGCCATTGGATTAAGCCGCTTCGTGTTAGCCGGCTTGAGGATGGCACGTTAACGCTGGAGGCCGAGTCAACCTTGGCCCGCGAGCGGGTAAGCAGCCAATATGCCGATCGGCTGCGGGTAATTTCGGCGGCTGAATTCAGTGATCTGTCTCCGGCAATCCGGCATATTGAGGTGCGTCTTGCCGCTGGCAGGGGCCGGACCGCACAGCCGCACCGGCTCAGCGAGCAGAGGCAAGCCGCTGCACCCGTTTCCCCGGCCGCATCAAATCAACCGCGTGAGCGCAGTGACGATTTGATGGCGGGACTTGATCCGCGTTATACATTTGCTAATTTCGTTGTTGGCAAGCCGAATGAGCTGGCTTTTGCGGTTGCTCGCCGCACCGCCGAAAGCGAAAAAGTCGCGTTTAATCCCCTGTTCCTCTATGGCGGCGTTGGTCTTGGAAAAACCCATTTGATGCACGCGATTGCATGGCATATCCGCCAGCAATCCCCTGCGCGTAAAGTGCTGTATCTGTCAGCTGAAAAATTCATGTATCGCTTTGTTCGTGCGCTGCGGTTCCGCGATACGATGTCATTCAAGGAACAGTTCCGTTCGGTTGACGTGTTGATGATTGACGATGTGCAATTCATCAGCGGCAAGGATTCAACCCAAGAAGAATTTTTCCATACCTTTAATGCGCTGGTTGAAGACGGCCGTCAGGTAATCATCTCGGCAGATAAATCGCCAACTGACCTTGAGGGCATGGAAGAAAGACTTCGTTCACGCCTTGGCTGGGGCATGGTGGCCGATATCCATCCGGCGGATTATGAATTGCGGCTCGGTATCCTGCAGTCAAAGGCGGAACAGGCATCGGTCGAGGTTGCTGATAAGGTGCTGGAATTCATGGCGCACCGCATTGTAAGCAATGTGCGAGAGCTTGAGGGTGCGTTAAACCGTATTCTGGCTCATGCGATGCTGGTTGGCCGTGAAATCACCATTGAGAGTGCGGCTGAACTGCTTGCCGATCTGTTGCGTGCCAGTAGCCGTCAGGTTAGCGTTGACGCCATTCAAAAGCGCGTTGCGGCGCATTATGATGTCCGGGTTAGTGAAATGTTTTCGGCGCGCCGGTCACGCGATATTGCGCGGCCGCGTCAGGTGGCGATGTATTTGGCGAAAAACCTGACATCATTATCCTATCCCGATATTGGCCGGCAATTTGGTGGCCGCGACCATACAACTGTTATGCACGCTGTTAAAACAATCGATTCACTGTCAAAAAGTGATGGCCAGCTTGCCGAAGATGTCCAGCTGCTAAAATCGATTCTGGCAGGTTAGAAACCAACATTTTCAAGGGCTGAATTTAGCCCCATGGCCATAGGGCCGCGAATCGGTAAAAATCCAATATTTTGATGCTTGTTTGTTAATCTCATGCTATATTTTGTAGATAGCGTGGATTGGCCGTTTAACGGCATCGTAACAATACGAAAACTGCCCTAAAAAAAAGAGAAAGCTGATGAAACTGACCATTGATCGTATGAGCCTGTTGCGGCCCCTGGGTCATGTGCAATCTGTTGTTGAACGGCGTAACACCATTCCCATTCTGGCGAATGTTGTGCTTCGCGCTGAAGATGGCGGGTTGTCATTTACCGCGACTGATATGGACATGGATATTGCCACTGAAGTTGGCTGTTCGGTGATGACGTCTGGCACCACCACGATGTCGGCACATCTATTATATGATATCGCCCGCAAGCTGCCTGATGGTGCCGAAGTTGAAATCGCGGTCAGTGATGGCCATGCGATGGTCAGCGCGGGTCGGTCAAGCTTTCGCCTGCCAACCCTGCCGGTTGAGGATTTTCCAGCGATTAGCAGCAATGAATTGCCGGTGAATTTTTCCCTGACCGCAGCCGATATGCGCGATCTGATTGATGCAACACGCTTTGCCATCTCGACCGAAGAAACCCGTTATTATCTGAACGGCATTTATCTCCATAAAGCCGAGTCTGGTGAGTTATGTGCAGTGGCAACTGATGGCCATCGTCTTGCGTTAACGCGTCAGGCATTGCCGTCAGGTGCGGCGCAAATGCCGTCAATTATCCTTCCCCGCAAGGCGGTCAGCGAATTGCGCAAGCTGCTTGATGATTTTGACGGTGATGTCGAGGTTGGTCTGTCTGAAACCCGCGCTGAATTCCGCTTTGGCGTTGTGCGGCTGACCAGTAAATTGATTGATGGCACATTCCCTGACTATACCCGGGTAATTCCGGTGGGTAATGACCGCATCATGCAGGTGGATGTAAGTGCTTTTTCCGCCGCTGTTGATCGCGTATCAACCATCGCCTCGGAAAAATCACGATCTGTTAAGATGGGGCTAAGGCCGGGAATTCTTACTCTGTCTGCCAGCAACACCGACGCGTCAAGTGCGACCGAAGAGCTGGAAGTATCATATGATGGCGCCGAAATGGAAATCGGTTTTAATGCGCGTTATCTCTTGGATATTGCCGGTCAGGTGAACAGCGATATGGTCGAGTTTGCGCTGGCTGATCAGGGCTCGCCAAGCCTTGTCCGTGCTCCGGGTGACGAATCTAGTTTATTTGTTTTGATGCCAATGCGTGTGTGAGTGACATTTGACCAGTGTTTCGCCAAAGATAAAGCCGGTTGTCGCCCTTGAGGTCGACAATGCCAATGCCTCAAAACGCAGCTGGCTATCACGTTTGAAACTTGATCATTTTCGTAACTATCGCCGGGCTGATCTTGCAATTCATGCCGGTCAGCTAGTGATCCTTGGCGATAATGGTGCTGGCAAAACTAACCTTCTTGAGGCGGTATCATTGCTTGCGCCCGGGCGTGGAATGCGGCGCGCTAGAACCGAACATCTTGCCTACCGGGCCAATGGAATTGATATGGCGGCAGATGGCAGTGATGTGGCTGATGCTGGCCGGATGGATTGGGCGGTGGCAGCGGTTCTGGAAAATGAAGATAGCCGTGTGCAGATCGGTACTGGCGTTCCGCAATCGGCGAAACAGGGCAACCGGATCATGCGTCTTGAGGGCGTGACGGTTTCGCAGGCCGAGCTTGGGTGCCGTTTGGCGGTATCATGGTTAACGCCGCAGATGGATGGTATTTTTCTGGATAGTCCGGCGGCGCGGCGGCGATTTCTTGACCGGTTGGTGATTGCATTTGATCCAGCACATATTGGCCGAATGTCACGCTATGAAAAGGCGCTTCGCCAACGCGCGCATCTCTTGGCCGAACAGCGCGGTGATGATGCCTGGTTTACCGCGCTTGAGTCGGTGCTTGCTGAAACAGCGGTGGCTGTAACGGCGGCGCGGCAATCACTGATAAAGGCATTGAACGAAGAGGCGGCACGCGGCTGGTTTGGTTTCCCGGGTGTTGAATTACTGCTTGGCGGTGATACCGAGACATGGTTGTCGGAAATGCCGGCCTTGGCGGTGGAGGATCAATTGATGCTGGCTGCGCGCACGGCGCGATTAAATGGCGAGCTATCAATGCCGGGCCCACATGGCAGCGAGTTTCAGGCGATACATCTTGCCAGTCAGACGCCCGCAAATCTGGCCTCAACCGGACAGCAGAAAGCCATGTTGATTGCGGTCATTCTGGCTCATGCGCGGTTGCAGGATCGGCGGCTTGGGCGGGTACCGGTGATGCTGTTTGATGATGTGGCGGCACATCTGGATGCACGGCGACGCAGCGCCTTGTTCGATGCAGTGCAATGTCTTGGTGGCCAATGCTGGTACAGCGGCACTGATGACGTTCAATTTAACGAGCTTGGAAAAACAGCTCAATTTGTAAAGATTTTGCCAGCGCAGGTTGCTGGCGGCACACCAGTCTTTGAGGTGATATGATGAATGATGATGAAACCCCGATCGCGGACGAAAATTACGGCGCGGATTCGATTAAGGTCCTTCGCGGGCTGGATGCGGTTCGCAAGCGGCCGGGAATGTATATCGGCGATACCGATGACGGGTCAGGCCTTCATCATATGGTGTATGAGGTGGTGGATAACGCCATTGACGAGGCACTTGCCGGTCATTGTGATATTGTCATCGTCAAGTTGAATGCCAATGGCTCGGTCACCGTTACCGATAATGGTCGCGGTATTCCGGTTGATATCCACGCCGAAGAAGGCGTATCGGCAGCCGAGGTGATCATGACCCAGCTGCACGCTGGCGGCAAGTTTGATAATAATTCCTACAAGGTTTCGGGCGGCCTGCACGGGGTTGGCGTTTCAGTGGTTAACGCCCTGTCTGAATGGTTGGAGCTGGTTATTTTTCGGAATGGAAAACAGCACCGGATTACCTTTAAAATGGGTGATGCTGATGGGCCGCTAGAAATTATCGGTGACGCTGCAGGTGAAAGTGGAACGCACGTAACCTTCATGCCATCGACTGATATTTTTGCCCATATCAATTTTGATTTTACCACGCTTGAGCATCGTTTGCGCGAACTGGCCTTTTTGAATAGTGGTGTGCGCATTCGCCTTGCTGACGAGCGCAATGCTGATGGCGCTGTATCTGAATTTTATTTTGATGGCGGTCTATCGGCGTTTGTGGAATATCTGAACCGGTCACGCAATGCCTTGCACCCGACTATTATTGCAAATAGTACCCGCGATGATATCGCTGTTGAACTGGCGCTGGCATGGACAGATTCGTTCCATGAAAACACCTTATGTTTCACCAATAATATTCCGCAACGTGATGGCGGCGCGCATCTGGCTGGTTTCCGCGGGGCAATGACCCGAGTGGTGAATAACTATGCCCAGCAAAGCGGCATTGCAAAAAAGGAAAAGGTTCAGCTAACTGGTGAAGATTCGCGCGAAGGCCTGACCGCAATTGTTTCGGTTAAAGTGCCTGATCCGAAATTCTCGTCGCAGACCAAAGATAAATTAGTATCATCCGAAGTGCGGCCAGTGGTCGAAAATGCTGTTGCTGATTGCCTGACCCAATGGTTTGAAGAACATCCCGCTGATGCCAAGCGTATCGTCTCTAAGGCCTATGAGGCGGCCGCTGCACGTGAGGCTGCAAGGAAGGCGCGCGATCTGACCCGGCGCAAAGGCGTTATGGATATTGCCAGCCTTCCGGGCAAGCTGGCCGATTGCCAAGAACGTGATCCGGCAAAATCTGAAGTGTTTCTGGTTGAGGGTGATTCGGCCGGTGGTTCGGCAAAACAGGGCCGTGACCGCGCCAATCAGGCGATCTTGCCCCTGCGCGGTAAAATCCTCAATGTTGAGCGTGCGCGTCTTGATAAGATGCTGTCATCAGCCGAGATTGGCACGCTGATCACCGCGATTGGTGCGGGGGTTGGCAATGCCGAGATGGATGTTGAAAAAATCCGTTATCACAAGGTCATTATCATGACTGATGCGGATGTTGACGGCAGCCATATCCGCACGCTTTTATTGACGTTCTTTTTCCGGCATATGCGCCCGCTGATCGAAAAGGGCTATCTCTACATTGCGCAGCCGCCGCTGTTTCGCGCCAAGCGTGGGCAGTCTGAAGTGTATCTGAAAGACCAGCGCGATTTGGATATCTATCTAATGGAAGCCGGTTTGAAAGATGCTGTTTTGACAATTCCGGATGGCAGCCAGATGGCAGGGCCCGACCTTGCCGATGCGGCAAATTTAGCCGTCGCGACAAGCCGCCTTATTGAAACTGTTGGCCGCCATTTGGGCAGCCGTGATGTGATTGAACAGGCGGCGATTGCGGGCCTAATAAATCCTGAAATGTTGGGTAATGTCGAGGCTGCTGAATATCTTGCAAAACGTCTTGAGGCGAAGGCTGACAGTCTTGAGAAGGGCTGGTCTGGTGCCGTTGAGGACACAGAAAATGGTCCGGCGCTTGTCGTGCAACGCCGGCTTCGCGGTATTACCGAACGCCATGTCATTGACCGCCGGATTGTTACAACTGGCGAGGCACGCCGCCTTGATGAGGCAGCAACCCATCTGCAAACGATTTATGGCAAAGCTGCTATATTGCGGATCGCCAATCAGCAAATCACTATCAACGGCCCAACTGAATTATCACAGCTGATTTTCCAGACTGGTCGGAAAGGTGCGCAAATCTCGCGCTATAAGGGCCTTGGGGAAATGAACCCGAGCCAGCTGTGGGAAACGACGCTTGATCCTGAACAGCGGATTTTGTTGCAGGTGACCATTGATCAGGAAGATGAAGCCGATAACGCGTTTTCAACGCTGATGGGCGAGGCGGTCGAAGAACGCCGTAACTTCATTCAGGAGAATGCACTTCGTGTCGCTAATCTCGACGTTTAAATCGCTATAAAATTGGCTGACTCCGGGGGGGCAAAGCCAACATAAAGGACAGATAATGCCGCTCCGGCAGTTATATTCAGGCGCCGATGCCGGTATGAGCAATCCGATTGACGTCCGGGTGATTTTGACCATCCGCTGGGTGGCGATTATCGGACAGGCGGCAGCGCTGTTGTTCACCTATTTGTTTTTGGGGCTGGATCTACCGTTATTGCCAGCTTTGGTCGTGATTAGCCTGTCGGTTGCGGTCAATCTCTGGCAGATCATGCAGCCGCCACAAAGCCGTCAAAACCACGAACAGAACTCGTTGACGCTTGGCTTTGACGTTGTCCAGCTGGCCGGCCTGCTTTACCTCACCGGCGGATTGCTCAATCCGTTTTCGGTGATGATTTTGGCGCCAGTGGTGGTGTCGGCGGCGGTATTGCGGCGTAAATCAACCTTGATGCTGATCGGTTTGGTCGCAGCTTCGGTTAGTTTTCTGGTAATTTTCAGCCACCCGCTTGACTGGCGGCAGGATGTTCAACTGCCGCCCTATTACTTGGTCGGGGTCTGGATGGCGCTGATTTTGTCCAGCTGTTTTCTGGGCGGCTATACATGGTGGGTTGCATCAAATGCGCGCCGGTTGTCGGCGGCGTTGACCGAGGCAAGATTTGCCATCGCCGAAGAGCAGCAAGTGCGGGCGCTTGGCTCGCTGGCAACGGCGGCGGCGCATAAGCTTGGATCTCCATTGAACACCATTACCGTCATTGGTCATGAGCTTGCCCGCGATATATCCCCTGATGATCCGATTTATGAGGATATCCAGCTGCTTCGTGCCGAAATTGAACGCTGCCGGGTGATTCTAAGCGAGCTTGACGTGGTTCAGGGGCGCCGCGCCATCGCCGAAGAGCCGCCAGTTCCGGTGACGTTGATTTTAGAAGAAGTGATTTATCAGCGGCTTGGCAGTGACTCAATTAACTTTGTAATCACCCATAGCGGTGCCAGCGATGTTGAAATTCCGACGGTAACGCAACGTCCTGAATGGATCCATGCGCTAGAAAATCTACTGCAAAATGCCAAACAATTTGCAGTTCACGAGGTCAATATCCATATAGAGTGGAGCGCCGATGATATCGGGATCAAAATTGGTGATGACGGCCCGGGGTTTTCAGCCTCAATTTTGGCGCAGGCGGGGCAGCCTTGGAATAGTAGCCGCCGGGGTAAAGGCGGGCATCGCGGCTTGGGTCTATTTATCGCGCGTAGCTTAATCGAGTCGATTGGCGGGTCGGTAAAGTTTGGAAATGCGATCGGCGGCGGCAGCATGGTTGAAGTGAGTGTGCCGCGGTCGGTCTTGTAATAAAGGCACCGTTATAAAGGCCTCTAATGAGGGCAGTGATCGTCACATTTTTATAAGGTTGGCTGGGCAGGAACCGGGCCGTTTCATTGATAAAGGTTTTCACAAGGTGGAGATGGTTGTGACAGATAAAACACTATTGATTCTTGACGATGATGCACCGCTTCGTGGCCGGTTGCGCCGCGCGATGGAAGTCCGCGGTTTTGAGGTGATGGATGCTGGCACAGTTCAAGAAGGTGTTGAGATGGTGCGCAAAACGCCGCCTGCCTTTGCCATTCTTGATATGAAGCTAGAAGACGGTACCGGCCTGACGCTGGTTCAAGAATTACGCAAAAAACGCGCCGATTGCCGCATCGTTATGTTGACCGGCTTTGGCAATATCGCCACCGCCGTGGCCGCGGTAAAGGCGGGCGCATTGGATTATCTGCCAAAACCTGCTGATCCTGATCAGATTAACGCCGCGCTTATGCAATCAGGCGATGAAATGCCGCCACCACCCCAAGACCCGATGAGTGCTGATCGGGTTCGCTGGGAGCATATTCAGCGGGTCTATGAGCAATGCGGGCGCAACGTATCCGAGACGGCACGCCGTCTTCGAATGCACCGCCGCACATTGCAACGTATCTTAAGCAAGCACGCACCGCGTGATTGACCTTCGTCATCCATCCGATTAAACCAACTGAATAGGCTAGCCGGTTACCGCAAGGCCTTCTGGATGGTTTTGGGAAAATCAAAATGCAAAAATCATATCGCTTTTTGAGCGGCGTCGATGATGCCGCCTTTTGTCAGCGCGTTTCGGATGTGCTTGCTGAGGGTTATGTTTTATATGGTAATCCGGTAATGGTCATGGATAATGGCAGCCGGATTGTCGGTCAGGCGGTTATTTTGCCAGATGTGGCAAACGGCCAGGATGCAGCGAACAGGAACAGCAGCCGTGACTAAAAAGGATTATCAAATAGCCACAAAGCTAGTGCGTGGCGGTCAGCACCGGTCAGAAAATCGCGAAACCTCAGAAGCGTTATATATGACGTCTGGTTTTGTTTATGATTCGGCCGAGCAGGCGGCGGCGGCGTTTCGTGATGAGATTGATACATTTGTCTATTCGCGTTATGGCAACCCGACTGTCAAGATGTTCGAGCAGCGTCTGGCGTTGCTTGAAGGTGCTGAGGCGTGCCGCGCCACGGGCACCGGTATGGCGGCTGTATTTGGGGCGCTTGCCTGCCAGCTGGAAAGCGGCGACCGTATTGTTGCCAGCCGCGCCCTGTTTGGTGCCTGTCATGCCATTGTTACGAAAATCCTGCCAAAATGGGGGGTCAAGACCGAGCTTGTCGACGGAACTGATCTTTCCGCATGGCAAGCCGCATTAAAAACGCCGGCCAAGCTGGTGTTTCTGGAAAGCCCATCAAATCCGGTTCTCGAACTTGTTGATATTGCCGCGGTAAGCGCGCTTGCGCATAAGGCGGGGGCGGTTGTTGTGGTCGATAATGTGTTTGCCTCGCCGCTTTATCAAAAGCCGCTGGAACTTGGCGCCGACATCGTTATTTATTCGACGACGAAACATATTGACGGTCAGGGTCGATTGCTGGGCGGCGCGGTTCTTGGCAAGGCCAGCTTTGTCGAAGATGTGTTCTTGCCTTTTTACCGTCAGACCGGTGCAGCAATCAGCGCCTTTAACGCTTGGGTGATGTTAAAATCACTGGAAACATTGCCGCTGCGGGTGGCGGCACAAACTGAAAATGCGCATCATGTGGCGGCGTTTTTACATGCGCATCCAAAGGTAAAATCGATCCGTTACCCCGGGCATGAAAGCCATCCACAGCATGACCTTGCCAAACGTCAGATGAGTGGCTTTGGCAATATGCTGGCGTTTGAAATTGACGGGGATCAGGGAACGGCCTTCCGCTTTTTAAATGGCCTGCAACTGATCGATATCTCGAATAATCTTGGCGATTCAAAATCGCTGGCCTGTCACCCCTTTACCACGACGCACGCTAATCTAAGTGATGAAGATCGCGCCAGCCTGAATATAACGCCAAGCCATGTCAGGCTGTCGGTTGGGCTGGAGGATAAGATTGATTTGATTGCCGATCTTAAGGCGGCTCTGGCGGCAGCGGGCTGAGGTTTTTGACGCGCCCGCTAAACAAAGTTTGATTATCGATGATCGAAAGCACCGCATTTGCCCTGATGCCGCGTTACCTTGTGATGCCGCGTTGGTTGACCTATATTAAAACAGGCGGGATTTTTAGGTTAAAAAATGCCCAAAAGGCTGAATTTGATTGTCTTGAAACGGCTGTCTTCCAATTTGAATTAAAGGACTAGTTGCGTGAATTTTTTTGCTGATATCCTGTCCAGCCTATTTGACCGCAAACTTGGTCTGGTTAGTCGTGCAAAGGATGATAATCAGCCCATTGATGTATTGTGCCAGGCGTTATTATCGAGCCGCGGTGACGTATCAGGCATGTCACTGGCGCAGCTTATCCTTGATCGATATGCCGAACTAAACGACGCTGATAAACTGGCGTGGTTTTCACTTTTGGCAAACGATATGGATGTGCCAACCGATATGGCGATTGCCGCGATTAAAGCCTATAAGACTACCCCATCAGCAAAAAGCTATGAGGATATGATTGCAACGGTTGAGCCGGCAAGATTGCAATTGATCCGGCGGTTAAATCAGACGCATGACGCCACCGCAAAACTGGTGAAAATGCGCGAAGATTTGATCCGGTTTCTTCCCGAACACCCGCATCTGGGCAAATTGAATGTCGATTTCAAACATCTGTTTGCCTCATGGTTTAATCGGGGTTTTCTGGTGCTGCGGCCCATAAGCTGGTCAAGCCCGGCGGATATTCTGGAAAAAATCATCACTTATGAATCGGTCCATGAAATTGAAAACTGGGATGATTTACGTCGCCGGTTACAGCCCGAAGATCGGCGTTGTTTTGCTTTTTTCCATCCGGCAATGCCTGATGAACCGCTGATTTTTGTCGAGGTTGCCCTGACCAAAGGAACACCGAACTCGATCCAGACGATCCTGCTTGAAAATCGCGACGTGATACCGGCTGAAAAAGCCGACACGGCGACCTTTTATTCAATCTCGAACTGTCAGGCTGGCCTTGCTGGCATTTCCTTTGGCAATTCATTGATTAAGACAGTGGTTCAACATCTGCTTCGCGAGCTGCCGCAGATTCGCAATTTTGTGACCTTGTCGCCGATCCCGGGATTGGTGAAATGGCTTCGTGAATCTGGCCAGTTTGACGCCGATGCCACGGCTGAAACTCATCGGCAGCAGGCGGCGTATTATCTGTTGAATGCCAAACATCATAATGGCCAGCCCCGTGATCCGGTGGCGCGCTTTCATCTGAATAATGGCGCGCTTATTGGGGCGGTTCACGCAAATGCTGACAAGTCGAAAAATGGCATAGCGCAATCTTGTGGTGTCATGGTAAATTATCGGTATGATCTGTCCCGGATCAGCGAAAATCATGAAGCTTTCGCCAATCAACAAACCGTGATCGCAGAAAAACCGGTAAAGGCTTTAGCGGCCGAAATTGAAATCGCCGATCCAGCCGCCTAGCGGTTTGGTTTGATATTTTTGTAGGAATTTTTTATGTCGAATTTGCTGTATGACCGTCTGTTTGGGTGCCATCAGGGTGAAGAAAAGCCATTTTTAATTTTTGCTGATGGCGCGCAGCAATCCTATGACAGTTTCCTGCGTCAGACGGCGCGTTTTGCGAATGTAATCCAAGCGATCGGGCTTGAGGTTGGTGATCGGCTTGCCGCGCAGGTTGAAAAATCTGCCGAGGCGCTGGCGCTCTATGCAGCTTGTGTCCAGTCGGGGGTGATTTTCCTGCCGTTGAATACAGCTTACACACCTGCTGAAGTGTCCTATTTTGTTGGTGATTCAGGGGCCAAGCTGGTTGTTGCTGATCAGAATTTTGATCTGGAGCCGGTGGTGCGTGAACATGGCGCTGCACTGGAGCGTTTGAACGCCGACGGCAGTGGCAGCTTTACCGAGCGTGCGGCGACCGCCAGCGAAACTTTTGCGACTGTGCCGCGTGGTGCCGATGATCTGGCGGCCTTTCTTTACACATCCGGTACAACCGGCCGCTCAAAAGGCGCGATGTTGACGCAGAATAACCTGTTGTCCAATGCCGAAACGCTGATCGGTGAATGGCGGTTTGACGAGCATGATGTGCTGCTGCATGCGCTGCCAATTTTTCACACGCATGGCCTATTTGTTGCGACCAATATTATCCTGCTGGCGAAGGCAAGCATGATTTTCCTGCCAAAGTTTTCTGCTGATATGGTGATTGACGCTTTGCCAAAGGCGACCTCGATGATGGGCGTCCCAACCTTCTATACAAGGTTGCTTGATGATCCACGGTTGACGCCTGATCTGACGGGTCATATGCGCCTGTTTATTTCGGGAAGTGCGCCATTACTGGCGGAAACCCATATCCAGTTTGAAAGCCGTACCGGGCACCGTATCCTTGAACGCTATGGCATGACCGAAACCAATATGAACACATCGAACCCCTATGACGGCGCGCGGCGTGCGGGCACAGTCGGTATGGCGCTCCCCGGTGTCGATATGAAAATCACCAATCCAGATACCGGCGAAACCTTGGCTGATGGGGAAATTGGTCAGATTGAAGTGCGCGGGCCTAATGTGTTTGTCGGCTATTGGAATATGCCAGAAAAAACGCGCGAAGAATTGCGTGAGGACGGGTTCTTTATCACTGGCGATTTAGGTCGCATTGATGAATTTGGCTATTTGCAGATTGTTGGCCGGAACAAGGATCTGATTATTTCAGGTGGTTATAACATCTACCCAAAGGAAATTGAGCTTATCCTTGATGAACAGCCGGGCATTCTGGAAAGCGCAGTGATTGGGGCACCGCACCCTGATTTTGGCGAGAGCGTCATCGGCATTCTGGTTGCTGATGGCAGCCAGCCGGTTGATCTTGAGGCCATTGAGGCCTCGCTCGGTAAGACATTGGCACGCTTTAAGCAGCCCCGCAAATTGATCTTGGTCGATGCATTGCCGCGCAATACGATGGGCAAGGTGCAGAAAAATATTCTTCGTGACGAGTTTGGCGCAGCCTTTCAAAGCTGACCTAAATCGCGGCCATATAGATAGTGCAAGTGCGCGGCAATAAAGCCCGTGGCCTAGCCAGTTTCGGCAACCAGACCAGCTGCCGCAATACCGGCAAGCGCGGCGGCTTCGTCATTATCCGATGTGTCGCCAGAAATGCCAACGGCACCAAGCAGTTTGCCATCAGCATCACGAATTAGAACGCCGCCTGGTACCGGCACAAAATCACCATCGGCAAGGCCGTTCATCGCTTGAATGAAATAGGCTTGCTGTTCGGCGCGCGCCATCAATGCGCGTGTGCCCATGCCAATCTTGATTGCGGCATTGGCCTTGCCGTGAGCGATGCGCCAGCGCATCTGGCTGACCCCATCTTCTGATGAACAGGCAACAAGCGATGTGCGCGGGTCCAGAACAATCACGCTAATTGGCTTGAGGCCAAGTTCACGCCCCTTGGCAAGGCTGGCTTCAGTGATAATACGGGCTTGATCCAATGTTACTGACATAAGAAATTCCTTTGATGGTTATAGGCCTAAAAAAAGCGGACGTATCTGTATCTAGGCCGGATGCAGTTTGACTGGGGGAAGCCTGTCCCTTTGTTCGATTTCTGTTGTAGCGGCATTGCCGCTTTCGGGCAAGATCGTCTGGTCGAGACGATTTGGCCAAGATCGTGAGGTCAGAGCCTAGCCAGCAAGCATGGCAATGGTTTTTTCGCGCATCTTGTAGGCTGGTGAGGTCGTTTCGATCTCGACATCATCAAGGCTGATCGGCTGGTCTTTTTTGACCGGACGCACCAGCTTGACGTGATTGGCAAGCCCCAATGGCAGATAGTTATTTGCCACTGATATGGCGGCCGGGCGTACCCCACCATAAATGGTAAACCCGCCCTCGCCATCCAGCATACTGCCCGCACCAAGATCGGCCTTGGCGATTGCGGGCACATCAGCGTTGAAGCAGGTTGCCGCCCCCGTCGCCTCGCGGCGCAGTCCAACTGACGCCACCGACATGCCAAGCTCTAGCCCGATAAGATGCCATTTTTTATAAAGGCTCATATAGCGGCCAGTTGTGTCGGTAACGACCTTATATTCCTCAAAGCAATTGCGGATGTAATCATTATCGGCCTCAATCGCCACCCAGACGCCTTTGCGGATATCATGCGGAATTTCGGCGCCATCTTCGGTAAGGCAGGAAATCACCTCGACAAGCCCATCACATTCAAGCACGCCGCCGGCTGATTTTGGCCGCATCAGATTAGGGATATCATCAACCCCACCTGGCGGAAATGCCAAGCCGTTTGTCGGCACGCCAAGACCGGTAGCATTGGCAATGGCGGCCGATTCAATTGCCGGTTTTGAGCCGTCAAGAAACGAATTAAACATTTTTGGATTCAACCGGCCCCGTTCGGCCTGTTCGGCGGTAAGCCCCCAATAGTTCCAGATTGTCTCGGGTGTTGAAAACCGATATTCGGGAAGCCATTTATGCCCACGCCCTGCGGCGGTAACCTTAAAACCGCAGGTGCGCGCCCAATCAACAAGCTCGCAAGTCAGTGCAGGCTGGTCGCCATAGGCCATCGAATAAACAACACCTGCCTCAATTGCAGCTTGGCTTAGGCCGGGGCCACAAAAGGCATCAGCCTCAACCGTGACATTGATCACATCCTTGCCATGCGCATAAGCGGTTACGATATGATGCACCGCGGCAACCGGATCGCCGGTACATTCAACAATTATATCAATGGCCGAATGGCTGACCAGCGCTTGCCAATCATCGCCAACAAAGCTGGCGCCAGTTTGCAGGGCGTCATCTAGCGAGGCGGCACTGTATTTTTCCGTGGGCCAGCCAACATAGGCAAGGTTCGAGCGCGCGTTTGCCGGGTTAAGATCGGCAATGCCAACAATATGAATACCGGGTAAACGGTTGGCTTGTGCCAAAAACATACTACCAAATTTACCGGCACCGATCATGCCAATGCGAATGGGGTTCCGGTCAGCCTCGCGTTGCTGAAGTTTACTAAAAAGGTTCATGCTACCGGCTCCGGTGTCTCTTTTTATGGGATTTGTTTTGTAAAAAACTAGCCTTCTCGTTAAAGGGTATCGGCCTTGTGACATTGCGACAAGCCTATTTTATGGCCGATTTTGCAATCTTAACGCCGAGAATGCCGTTATTAAAAAATCAATCGACCGGCCTTACAAAAACCTGAATAGGGTCGTTACAAGAACTGCAAGAAGACCAAACATAATAGACAAAACGGGCTGAAACATGATGATGATCCGCCGTGCAATGGGAGCCGCCCTGATCGGGCTGTGGCTGGGTGGCTGTAGCGTCGTTGTGTTTGAAGATGGGCCAGCCTGCCCTGCGGATACCGCCTGTCCGGTTGGCGTGACGGCGCCCGATATTGCGCCTGATCCAGCAATTGCGCTGGCCGAGCAGGTTCCACAACCAGCGCCACAACCATCACTATCTCAGCCGGTGGCAGCAGATCAATCAGACGCCAAAAGCGATGTTATTATTGATGGCTATCGCAGCTATTTCGATTATGACAGCGCCGCGTTAAGCCAAGAGACCCTGTCTGGATTGGTGTTTATTGCGGATCATCTAAAGGCCAACCCGGCCATGCACATCCTGATCGAAGGTCATTGTGATGAGCGTGGTACCCGTGACTATAATATTGCGCTTGGGCATAAACGCGCAAATGCGGTGCGGATGCAGCTTGCCAAATTGGGGATTGATCGCCGCCGCATAAAGACCCAATCCTTTGGCAAGGAACGGCCAGAGGTGCTTGGCGCAACGGCTGCGGCTTGGGCTAAAAACCGCCGAACAGTGATCCGCTTGCAAAATAACTAAACCGGCTGATAACGTCCGGTCCAATGATCGAATGCGCCCAATGATCAGATGATACGAACTATAATGGCGACGGCTGTTTGCAGGCTTGCCGTTTTGGGGCTTTCTTGTCACTCTTCGGCGATGTACCCGTTTGTTCCTAATCTTATTTTTGGCCGAGAGCTGATTGCCGTCATTCTGGCGGTGAAGCACGATCCGCAATTACATGATGTCAATCATGGCTGATCCGGGCTTGCTGATTTTGGTTGCGCTGGCATTTTGCCTTGCTGGATTTGTCAAAGGTGTTGTCGGGCTCGGCTTGCCGACGGTTAGTCTTGGCCTGTTGTCTTTGGCGGTTACCTTGCCGACGGCGATGGCACTTTTGGTAATCCCATCATTGGCAACAAATATCTGGCAAGCGCTGGCCGGCGGCCAATTTAAAGCATTGCTGCGGCGGTTATGGCTGTTTTTGCTAATGGCGGTAATGATGGTTCATGTTGGCGCGTGGATTTTCAGCCATGTCGATATTATCATGCTTCATCGCGGGTTAGGGGCGCTATTATTGCTCTATTCCCTTTCCAGCCTAATGACAAAAACCCTAGAAATACCGCCGCGCTTAGAGATGTTTCTAGGGCCAGTTTGCGGTGCAATAAATGGGGTATTAACCGGTCTGACGGGCACATTATTTGTACCGGGGGTGATGTTTCTACAGTCAATTGGCCTTGGGCGTGATGCGCTGGTTCAGGCGATGGGAATGTTGTTCGCTGCATCAACCGCGTCATTGGGACTGGCCCTATACCGGCATGGTCTAATGCCGGTATCACTTGGCCTGATGTCGGGCGCGGCTCTGGTGCCGGCATTGATTGGAATGCAGCTTGGTCTACTAGTCCGCCATCGCCTGTCGCAGGAATTTTTCCGGCGGTTGTTTTTGGTCGCGCTAGGCGGGTTAGGTGGTTATATTTTGCTGTCGTAAATGTCTCTTAAATAGCGGTTATCTTGCCTGATCTGTGAATGTTTTTTCCCACTCAAAAACGGTTAAGGCGACGATTTAAAGGAAGTTTCAATGTCTCAAGTCATGATGCCGGTTGATAATTTTTTCAGGTCCGCAGCACGCTGGCCGGATCGGATTGCAGTTGAAATCAGTAATGGTGCTGATCAGCGAAGCATCAGCTATGCCGAACTCGCCGCGTCGGTAAATGCGCTTGCAGCCGGGTTGCAGACGATTGATCCAGCCCCGCAAAGCCGCGTTGGGATCTGCGCATATAATAGTTTTGAGCATCTTCTTGGCTGGCTTGCGGCCTATGCTGCTGGCAAGGTTTGGGTACCGTTGAACCCGCGTAATGGCCGCGATGAGCTTGACCGGATTATTGATCTTACCACGCCAAGCATCATTATTTTTGATGCTGATTGCGGTGAAAAATTTGGGCCAAACGCCGCACATCTTCTTGCCGGAAAAGATGGGGTGGATGCGGTGCGTGCGAACAGTGTGATGGCAAATCTGCTGACGGCTAATGCAGGCAAGATGCCACGCCGCTATCCGGTTAATTCTGACGATTTGCAGGCGATTAAATTTACCGGCGGTTCATCAGGAATGCCGAAAGGTGTGATGCAAACATATCGTGTATTCAACAGCTGTATCGCCTCGATGATTGCGTCATTTGGGTTTGATATGAATGATCGTCACTTGCTGGCGGCACCGATGACGCATGGCGCCAATACGATGATCTTGCCAATTTTTGCGGTTGGTGGCACGCAGCTATTCATGGGTCAGCCAAGCCCCAGTGCTATCTTGGAGGCCATTTCGTCCATGCGGGCGACGACGATTTTTGTGCCGCCAACGGTTTGCTATATGATGCTTGAAGATGACCGGATTGATGAAATTGACCTTTCATCATTACGCCATTTTATTATTGGCGGTGCGACGATAAGGCCGGATGTTGTGGCGCGGGCAATGCCGATTTTCAATCATGCGATGGAAACCTGTTTTGGCCAGACGGAGGTGCCGCAGATTGCCATCTGTATGCGTGCTGATGACTGGCAAGATCCGGCGAATCACGCATCAACTGGACGCGCCACGGTAATGACGCAAATCGGGATTATGGACGCCGCCGGCACTCTATTGCCCGCGGGCGAGACTGGCGAGCTGGTGCTGGCTGGTGATCTTGTCATGAAGGGTTATTACAAAATGCCGGAAAAAACCGCCGAAACCATTATTGATGGATGGCTGCATACCGGCGATGTTGGCTATGTTGATGAGCGCGGTTTTGTCTTTATTAAGGACCGGATTCGCGATGTGGTTGTTACTGGCGGGTTCAATGTTTATCCAAACGATGTTGAGGCGGTGCTTGGCCAGCATCCCGATGTTGTCGAATGTGTTGTTTTTGGCCTGCCAGACGATAAATGGGGCGAGGCGGTTCACGCCGCGGTCGAGCTATCGAAACTGGCCAGCTGTGATGAGGCAGCATTGATCGATTTTGTTAAATCACGGCTTGATTCTATCAAAGCCCCAAAACGGATTCATATTACCGATGCGTTGCCCCGAAGCCCGGTAGGCAAGGTGCTGCGCCGCGAAGCTAAAATCGCCTTTGCCACTCACTAGGCTGGTGCCCGATCAGTCATATCTATCCAGTGTATAACTATTCGGCTGGCGCGTGATCAAGGCGTTGGTCGCTTTGCTGTTGCGGCAGGATGACCGCCGCTAGCACGATCAGAACCGCAACGGCACTCATGATGGTAAATAATGTCGTCATCGAAAACCCAGCCTGCAATATCAATCCACAGGCTGGCAAAACACTGGCACCAATTGTGAGGTTGAGTAAAAACTTCACGCTGAAAACACGCCCCCGCCACGCATCTGGCACATAGCGCGACAAGATAGCATCGGTGATCGGGATCTGACCAAACACGAAACTCATTGCCAAAAGCATCGCAACAAACAGGGCAAGATCATTGAATTGTGCTGCCAGATAGATGAACAGAACCTGACCAACCGCCATAATGAATAGAATATTTTTGGGTGAATAGCGATCAATCAGCCAGCCAATGGCAATTTGCGAAAATGACGCCACCGCATAGACCAGCGATGCCAACAGACCGGTTATGGCAACAGATGTCGAAATATTGGTCATTGAAATTTCAAAATAGCGCGGCACAACAAAGGTCATCGCGCCAAAGATAAAGCCGCCACTAGCGGTTGATAACGCCATTGCGGCAAGCGCCCGCTTCCAGTTTGGGGCAAAGGAATCAGCCGCGCTGGCGCGGGCTTTTGCCGGGCCATCCTGATCTGGTTTTAACGCCCGGGCAAAGGCCATTCCATAAAAAAGGCAAAACACACCGGGCAGAATAAAGCAAAGCCGCCAGTCACCAACGGTTAGCAATAGCCCGGTAATTAACGGCGCAGCGGCGACTCCCATATTTCCAAAAACACCATTAACCCCGAGGCGATAACCGATAAATTTATTGCTTTTGACAAGCATCGGAATGCCAACCGGATGATAAATAGCGGCAAAAATACCAATAACGCCAATCGCCGCAGCAAGATGATATATGCTTTGCGACAGGCCAGCCATTATCGCCCCGATGCCGATGCCAAAATGGAAAATTACCATTAAGAGCGAGCGCGAAAAACGGTCGGCAAGCTGGGCGGCGACAGGTGCCATGCCGCCAAACAGCACAAAGCCAATTGCGCCGTAAACGATAATTTCGTCATAGGTAAATCCGAAATGCCGACCCGCATCATATGCCGCTTTGGCAAAAATCAGCATGATGAAATGGTCAAGGAAATGACTGATATTGATATAGATGTCATCCACCGCTTTGGCACGGAACGGGCGCGTTATACTGTCAATCATCTCAGGTTTCCTGTCACACCGCTGGCTTTAAAAGCCCATCTATTAACAACAAGATCCAAAAATATAGTCCTCGGATGAAAAAAGAGTGACCTGTCTTCGGTTCTATGGCAAGTCTCAAAACATATCGCCGGCTGGTTTAAAAATTTAGGCGGTCACGAGGTTTCGTAGCGCTATGCCGCCAGAACTAATTAAATTTAACTAAGTAAATTTAAACAATTAAATTTATCCGGCCTATCATGCGGGTTTTCATGGTAATTGCCGCCGCTGTCCGGCTAGAGTGAAGCCGGTGGGGTGCTTTCGCGGTGAATATAGGATCAGATATGCGTGAGGATGAGTCCGAACAGCCATTGACCGAACATCTTGTCGATCAATTTGCGTCTTATTTCCTGATCACCATGCTTGCATTTCATCTGGTTGGCTACATGAAAAAACAATATGAAAAACGGCACGCCGAAGAGCGTTAGATAGCATCACGCGCCTAGATCAATCATCGCAAATGCAATGAGTATGATCCGAGGGGTATGATCCGAGGGTATGATCTTTCCTTCTTTTTTAATCTTTACATCAACCCATCATAACAAAACGGCTAATGTGATGACGATAACCGGTAGTGAAATTTGGCTTTATAGCGCCGCGCTTTTTTTGCTGTTTTTGACGCCCGGGCCGGTCTGGGTTGCGATGCTGGCGCGTGGTCTGAAAGGCGGTTTTGCCGGTGTCTGGCCGCTTGCGCTTGGGGTTGCGGTTGGTGATACGGCGTGGTCAGTTGCGGCGCTGCTTACGCTAAATCAGGTCGCTGGCATTCATGCTGATCTGATGATCTGGCTGAAATATGTTGCGGTGCTGGTGTTTTTTGCGATGGGGTTTAGCCTGCTACGGTCAGCAGGCGACGCGATTAGCGCACCAATTCAATTGACCCGCCCCGGCATCTTAGCCGGGTTTCTTGCTGGCTTTTTGGTTATCCTTGGCAACCCAAAGGCGATTTTGTTCTATATCGGTATTTTGCCCGGATTTTTTAACTTCGATAGATTACAGCCGATTGATATTGCAGTCATTGGCGGGCTATCGGCACTGGTGCCGTTTTTGGGAAATCTTGGCATGGGGGTGCTGGTTGATCATGTCTCAAAAACGCTGAATTCACCATCTTTGCGCCGCCGGATAAATCGAATAACGGGCGGCGTTCTGATCCTTGTTGGTGCGATTATACTCGTTAGCTAGGTTTTGGCATCACTAGGAATTGATGAATTGTCTGAGCTGTTCGGCCTCTTGCTCATATTTTTCCAAAAGCCGTTTGACCACATCGCCAATCGACACAATGCCAACAAGATGACCATCACGGGTGATGGGCACATGGCGAATGCGGTTTTCGGTCATAAGCTGCATAAGCTGAGATGAGGTGACGTTGGTTTCGACCGTGATAACCTTGCTTGTCATAATGTCTTTGGTCTTGGTGCCGGCGGTTTGGGCGCCGGTTGATAAATGCCGGATGATGTCACGTTCTGAAACGATTCCAATCACCTGATTATCGCCGTCAATCACCACAATCGTACCGATGCGCCGTTGTGCAAGCACCTGTATCAGATCATCAATTGGGCAGTCTCTATGCGTCGTAACGCAGCCCCGTTTGATTAATTTTGCAATAAATGGTGTCATGATTTGTCTCGGTATTTGTGTGATCATCTCCGTTTGTTCTGGCGGTGTTATGTTTTACCAAGCACCGCAATATCTACGCCAAGTTTGTGACGACTAACCTATTCTGTCAAATGCGGGCTTGGCAGGGGCGTTAAATTTGGGCTTTAACGCTGGTCTGGTGCCGGTTTGTCGCCAGTTTGACACCAGATCGTCACCATCATCGTGATTAATTCCTATCATGATCCCGTTTACGGCCAGTAAGCGCTTTGCCGATAAGCGCAAGACACAGAATAGCAATGCCGCCATAGAGCAGAAAGTCAGCTAGGTTATCCATTTTTGCCTCATATGAAATTTTGGTAAGCGGGTATTTCAAATATCAGGTTAGCTGGTTTTTGCAGATCTTGTCACGGGGGGGGTGGATAATTGGAACGGGGCCTTTGGCTTGACCGATATCTTTGCAGCATCAAGCATAATAGGTCTGTCGATTTCTGATGATGATTATTGTGACTTTTCATTAAAGAAAAACCCCCACCAGTCGTTCAAACTGATGAGGGTTCTCATCGGAGGTCTAGTCCAAGGCTAATCAGGATCAAATGCTCGTTTACGTAAGCTTTGGACTGATTAGAGGACTGACCTTGATGAGGCCCTTGCAATTGTCATGCCATGTAATGCTGTGTAATGCCGTTTTCGTGCCGACTTACTGCAGGCGAAAGTCGGTTATTTTGCCGCGCTAAACTCAACGCCAGCCGAAAAACGCCAGCCGAAACTTGATATGGCGGTGCTTTATTCGGCGTTTTCGTCAACCCATGCTTGAACCTGCTCGGGGAATTCAGGGAAATAGTGGGTGATGGTCTTGATGGTGAAGGATGATTGAATCTCCTCAACCGTCTCGCGTTCGAGCAGAAAATTAAAGGCAAATTCGATAAGATGTTCCTTATCAACTCGGCTCTCGGTCAGTTCATGAAGGTCGGCGTCTGATATATTTACCTTAAAAATTGATTGCTTGGTTTGGTGCATCTTCTCGCTATTGACGATCACACCAAAATCATCGCGGCTTCGCGCAATAATTGTAAGTTTCATCCCGTCCTCCCAACGCCGACCGGCTTTATTAAGGTTGCGATGGTAAAGGCTAGCATGACGTCGCGCAGAATTTCAACGAGCCAAACTATAGGTTGTCGTCAAAGGCTGGCAGCAGAGAGCTGGCCAGTGATGGCAGCAATTGGCACAATTATTGGATGCAGATCACCATTGCTGTTCCGCTGGAAATTTTGTCGGTAGAGCTGATTATCCGGCTGGAATTTCGCCCATATGCTTTGGCACATGATAGCCTTTTTGCACGGCGTCACGCGAAAGCAGGCGTTGATACCATGCGCGGACATTCGGATAATCGGCCAGATTGACCTGCTGCCATTCATAGCGTGAAACCCACGGCCAGATCGCCATATCGGCAATCGAATAATCATCACAAATATAGTCACGCCCCACAAGCCGCCGGTCGAGAACGCCGTAAAGTCGTGCAACTTCATTACGGAACCGCTCTTCGGCATAGTCTGATTTGCCCGGATTGAAATGCAGGAAATGATGCGCCTGACCAAGGATTGGGCCAAACCCGCCCATTTGCCACATCAGCCATTCATTGACACGGGCACGCTCTGCCGGATCTGTTGGCAGAAACCGTCCATGCTTTTCCGCAAGATAGTGCATGATAGCACCCGACTCCATTAGGGTCAGGCCATTATCCCGATCAACAATTGCCGGGATTTTATTATTCGGACTGATTTTCAAAAATTCGGGACTGTTCTGATCGCCCTGAGTGATGTTGATCGAATGTGTTACATAATCAATGCCAAGCTCTTCGAGCAGGATCGAAACTTTACGCCCGTTCGGCGTCGTCCAAGTGTAAAAATCAATCATGCGGGCATTCCTTTTCTCATCATAGGGTTGTCGCGGGTTTTACCTTTGGGTGGTTTTCACTGTGGTAAGGGGCGACATGGGCAATCATACCTGCCGATAGCGGCTATCCGGAAGCAAATTTTTCAGCAAATAATGCAATCACGACGTAACGCGAGGTTTTTGCCAACGCGACAATCAAAATAAAACTTTTGAACGGTTCTCTTAACACGCCAGCAACAACCGTGATCGGATCACCAATGATCGGCACCCAGCTTAAAAGCAGCGTCCAGCGACCATATTTTTGATACCATCTGGTGATTGCTTGATATCGCGGTGATGCCTGAATTTTCTCCAGCCGCATAACCGATTTGCCAATACCGCGTCCAACGATCCAATTGATCATCGCGCCAAGCGTATTGCCAAGGCTGGCAATCAGGATGAGCACTGCCATTGAATAATTCGAACTCATCACCAAATAACCTAGGCCAAGCTCAGATTGCGCCGGCAAAATGGTGGCGGCCAGAAATGCCGATAGAAACAGGCCGAAAAGAGCACCAGCTTCAGTCACCGGTTTTGACCTTTAGGTTTTGGGCTGTTAAGGCGCGGTTTCGCATTTGGCTTTGCTAGGTTTCGATCTGATAGGCTGGTTTCAAAAAAAGGCAGGTCGCAATATTTTACATGAATTGGAGCCATCAATCTATGACCGCGAATGATCATTCATTACTTACGACCATCGAGGCTGATTACCGGTCTAATCATATGTATTGGATCGAGCGTAAATTAAACAAGCGGTTTGAACGCTGGTTCCGCAACAGAACGAGTTACGAGATAAATGACTTGCTCGCAGAACGGCAAATTCATGATCTGCAAGTTGAGATCTTTGCCTATTACAATAAGCTCGATTACGAACCGGTGACACGATTGTCACCCGCGCTTTACGAAAAATGGATTACCACAATTATCATGGGGTGGCTGATGCGAAAATCGGTGTCCTGCTGGTCAAAAATCAAGATGGCTAGCGCCAGCGCTTAACGCCTGTCCAATGGCATTATGATCCGGATTTGTGATTTTCCATTGCTTTATTGAGACGGTAATCAGCATTGATTCTATCGTGGATTTGTCTGACATCGGCCGGCCATGTCGATTTGATATAAGACAAGGCTGCAATAATTTCCTGATCGGTAATGATACCATCATAAACGGGCATACTGACCTTATAGTCACTGCCAATCATCGCCGCAAAACCATATTTGGTCAGCTGGTAAAGCAATTCGTCAGGGTGATGCCATGTGTGCCCTGATTTATCATGCGGCGGGGCAAGCCGCATCCCGTCGACCATCATATCGCGCCAGCCAGCCTGCCCTTCCAGATTGACACCATGACAGCTTGCGCACTGTTCAAGATATATCTTTTGACCTAGCTTTACGTGATCTGCATCATCCGGACGCAACTCGATAATTCCGGTTGCCATTGCCGCCTCGTTTGCCATTGCTGGCGCAGTGGCGACGCTTGACAACAATCCAGCAAGGCCAAGCATTAAACATAAACTAGCACCGGTAAAAATGCGCATGATCTTAATCCAATCGGTATGATTTATGACAGCTTTTGCAGGTGGCCGCAGTGGCTTTAAACGCGTTTCGCGTGGCGGCGGCATCACCAGACTGGGCGGCAAGAACCAGTTCATTTGCGGCTTGATAATGGGTCGCGGCGGCGCGCTCAAACCCGGAAAAATCTGCCCAGATTTCAGGAGATGCTTCAGATGGTTTGGCGTTGCTGCCAGCTGGAAAATAATCAGGCATTTGTTGTGCCCAATCGCTAATCTCTTTTGCTGGTGGAATGATAGCCGCCAGATCACCCGCGGCGAGATATGTTTTAATCGCTTTCAAATTATCCTTGCTCTGGCTAAAGCGATCCATGCGATCTTTGACAATGCCGGTTGCACCACTATGCGCAAAGGCCAGTGCACAAAGACCGAATGACAGGATAAGAGCTGTTGCAAAGCTAGTTTTTTTAAACGCCATGTTATGCGATGTCCCTTTTGTCATTTATTGGTCATCATATGCCGGTTGATCATATGCGTGCTAACGCTATTCGCCGTTGGCTGGCAGCGGCTGTCTTTGGCATTATGGCTTTAATGGCAGGCTTTCCCCAATGCTTTCAGACGCCAGTAATTATAAGGCAGCGGCGTTACAAAACCGGCCACCAGCATTAACGGAACCGCCCACCATGTCAGCATCGCACCACCGGTTAGGAAAAAGTCGGTGAGGTTCATCGCGGCTTCCATTGATATCATCGAGATCAATGACATGCCCAAAGCCGTCTTCAATGCCAATTTAAAGGCCATTTGCCGCGATAGGATAATCGTCTCTAGGATAATGGAGGTCACAAGGCCGTTCATAATCGCCAATGACATAATCCATAATACCGGCCATTGAATACCGGTAATCTGGAAATATAATATTGTTCCCATATCGCCGATCGAACAACCAAGCAAACACCAGCTGGTGTTATAGCTGGCGGTTCGCCATGTATGTTTACATTTCCAATGGATATTCAGCGCTTGAATTGCAATTGCCATAGCGGCCTCCTGTGACGCGAAAATAGATATTCCCCTAAGGGGAAGGTCAATAGGAAAAGAGACAATGGCCTATTTCTGGAATGGAAATAAAGATCCTGTGCTGATGGCGCGCGTAATCCCCCTCACGACGCGCATCGCCGGTTTTTTTTAATCATTGGCATGACCAAGCTGGATGATGGCATCGGAACGCAATGCGTTATTTCGCGTAAAAAGATGAATAGATTGCCGTTTTGGACGCGTCTGTAATCTATTTTTTCTTAACGGGTTTCGGATATTGACCTATGCGCAAGAACGCGAAAAGATACTCATAATGGCGTTTATGATGCGCTAATTGGAAAAATAATCTACTGGGGGTCAGTAATGTTTAGAAAACTTTTAACAATTATGGTTGCCTGTATTGGGCTTATGGCAAGTGGCCTGATGGCCGAAGCTGGTGAACGCTATAGCAAGCAGAAGGTTGCGTACCATATCAATTATCCGGGCGGCAAGGACGATAAAGCGTATCTTGGTGCGCTTCGGAACATCCAAAATCATATCAATGCTGTCGGCGCAGAAAATATGGAAATTAAGGTGGTAATCCATGGTAATGGCATCGGGTTGCTGCAAAGTGCAAAAGCAAATGACAAGCTGCAAAGCAACGTGGCCAATTTAAAGGCGCAGAATGTCTCGTTTAACGTATGCGCGAATACATTGAAGGGCAAAAAACTAAGCCCTGAAAAAGATCTCTATGATGTCTTTGAAGAGGATATTGTGCCAAGCGGCGTTGCCGAGTTAAGTCATCTGCAGATGCAGGGTTACACCTATATAAAGCCATAATGCTACAGCATCAAAATTGAGTGTAAGGCCATCATCAAACCGCCAAAGGACAAGTGTTAAGCCCTCATGCCTTTAGGTTGGTCTTGCCAGCTTTATGCAAAAAATAGCAGCGCCCCATTGGCGCTGTTATTTTTTGGCGCTACGGGCTTTCTGTCTGGCGATAGCATTGATAGCCGCGAGATTGTTTCTCGATTTATCTAATTTTTCTAATCTAGCTGACCTAATCTATCTTATGAGGGCTTTGCGCTGCAGGGTTGCCGGAATGGCACGCCCTTCAACGAGCACGGTATAATCGCCTTTTTCCAGCGCCTCATAGCCAGATGTTCCAGCCGGCGCCTCAATCAAACAAAGCCCTATCGCTGTCCCTAGCTTGGCCGAGAATGCGCCACTTGTAACAAAGCCAACAGCCTCACCATCACGCAACACCGGTTCATTATGATGCAGCATTGCATCGGGCTGATGCAATTTGACCGAACATAGGAAGGGACCCTTCCCCTCGGCCTTTCGGGCAAGATAGGCCTGCTTGCCGGTGAAAGGGATGTTTTTGCTAGGCCGACAAGCAAAATCTAACCCAATTTGATGGGGCGATTCAGTATAGGCCATGTCAGACCCCCAATGCACAAAGCCTTTTTCAATGCGCAAAGCGTTTAAAGCCTCACCGCCCGCAAGCCGCAAATCATAACCCTGTCCTGCCTGATAAAGCACTTCAAATACATATTCGGCAAAGTCAGGGGTGATAAAAATTTCCCAGCCCATCTCGCCGGTAAAGGACAGGCGTTGGGCAAAGACAGGTGCGTGGCCAATGTAGAATTGCTGCAAGCTATATGGCGGGAAATCCTTATCTGACAGGGAAATATCAATAAGCGTCTCTAACACGGCGCGTGATAACGGCCCGCTTAGCGCAAGCACGGCATAGGCGCTGGTCACATCACGGATGACAACATCTTCATCGGCTAAGATCGCATTTTGCAGATGGTCTCGGTTGCGCCGGGTATGTGAGATTGCACTCATGACCATAAAGCGTGTTTTGTTATGTCGGGCAATCGTAACATCGCCCTCGATACCACCGCGTTCATTCAGCATGAGGCTGTATGTTACACGCCCATCGGGCAATGAGACATCATTGGTAAGAACGCGTTGAAGAAAATTTTCGGCATCGGGTCCTTCAACCATATGTTTGCCAAGCATCGAGTAATCAATCATCACAACGCCGTTACGCGCGAATGTCTGCTCGCTCTGCGCATGGTCAAACCAGCTTGGTTTGCCAAAGGCATAATCATGAACCGGTGCAACGCCTTTCGGGGCGAACCAGCTTGGCCGCTCCCATCCTTGCATTTCCGAATAAACCGCTCCCTTGGATTTTAAGGCTTGGTAAAATGGTGTTCGTCTTAGCCCGCGCGCGGTTTCGCGCTGGCGAGACGGCCAGTGCATTGCATAAGTCAGCACAAGGGTTTCTGGACAGCGTTCCTGAAGATACTGATCCTGTGCCTGAAATTCTTCTATACGTGCAGGGTCCATTTCCGACAGATCCATCGTTGGATGGCCAGCCATTATCCAGTCGGCAACGGCCTTTCCAGCCCCAGATCCAGACTGGATACCAGTAGAGTTAACCCCTGCAAGAACAAAGTAATTTTTTACATCAGGAGCCTCACCCAAGGTAAACCGCCCGTCATGTGAATAGCTCTCAGGGCCATTGAAAAAGGTACGAATACCGACCTCGGTAAGGCATGGCACGCGCGCCATCGCCAATTCCAGAACTTCCATAACGTCATCCTCGACGAATGGCAGACTGTCAAATTCGAAATGGTCTGGGATGCCGTCTTTTGACCAGGCTTTTGCATGGAAATGGGCAAAGCCGAATAACAGTTTGCCAGCATCCTCTTTCCAATAGGTACCATCACAATATGACCGAAGAACAGGAAGATCAGATGGAAGGCCGGCAATCGGTTCGGTAACAAGATAATAATGCTCGCAAGCATGAAGCGGAACACCAACGCCATTTTTCCGGCCCAGATCGCGGGCCCACATTCCGGCGCAGTTAACCACAAACTCGGCCGTGATAAATCCAGCATCAGTATCAACACCAGTTACTTTCCCGTCTGACGTCAAGACTGTCTCAACCTTAATATTTTCAAAAATTCTGGCACCATTCATTCGCGCCCCACGGGCCAATGCCTGCGTCAGGTCGGTCGGATTTGCCGACCCGTCGCTGGGCATATAGATACCGCCAATTACACCGTCAGCGTTCATTAATGGCCATCGTTCCTTGATTGCATCTGTTTCAATAAATGATGCTTCGACACCGAATAGCTTGGCGAAATCGGCTTTGCGCTTTAGCTCGGCAAGGCGATCTGGGTTCAGGGCTATCGAGATTGAACCATTTTGCCGGAACCCCGGATTAAGGCCTGTTTCGGCTTCAATCTCTTGCAGTAGCTCGACCCCATAGCTGGCAAAGGCTGTGGTGGCATGGCTGCCTTGAAGCTGGCCAACTAAACCGGCAGCATGCCATGTGGTGCCGCTGGTAAGCTTCTTCCGCTCGACAAGAACCACATCCTTCCAGCCATTCTTGGCAAGGTGATAAGCAACCGAACAGCCATGGATGCCGCCGCCGATGACAACAACCTGTGCCTGTTTTGGAAAAGGTGCTGGCATCAGAAAAATCCTTCAAATATGCGCTACCGAGAAATTATGTGTTACCTTGAACCGTTACCAAACATACGGGTCTTTACCGCAAAGTAACAAGGGGGGGTGTAGCCAGTGGGCTGTTTTGGTCTTGCGGCCGAATGAGACGCCCCTTTGCCGCCTTAAATATCGGTGCCTTCTTGCTGGGCAAAAAAGGATGTGCCTTTGGGAATAGCTGGCAATTGCATCGCATATTGAGAACAGCGGACACTGCCTGTTTCTGTGCCCCGCACCAGTTCATGCGTGAACCGGCTTGGTAAATGGTTTGGGCTTAATTCAATCGCATCTTCGGCATAATAGGTGGTGATATAAAGTGTCCGTGGTGTGGTAGATAAATTAGGCGCTGACCCGTGCAACAGATTGACGTGCATCAAACAGACCGTACCGGCTTTGCCAGTGCATTTAACAATCTTGTCATGCTGCGGTTCGATAATGCTGTCATCAATGGCACCGGTAAATACGCCATTATGCCAGTGCGGATAAAGCGGGCCTTTATGACTGCCCGGGATAATCTCAAGCGGCCCATTCTCAAATGTTACGTCATCAACAAACAGCAAGCAGGTGATCATGTCGTCATTGGTCATTGGCTGGAATAAAAAATCCTGATGCCATTTCACCGCAGTTGCCGAGCCGGGCAGTTTTGAATTTACCTTGCCGTGATGAAAGCGAATATTGGGGCCAAGCAATTCAGCGCAATAATCAACGGTGCGGGCGTTGCGCATTACATCTTCATAAAGGGGCGAGACCTCTTCGGGTGATTGGACGCGCCGAAGCGCTGGAGTTGTTGCGCTATGGCCGGGCTGTAGGTCGAATCTTGCTCGCCCATCCATTGTCTCACCATAGTCGCAATTATGGTTTCGGCTTTCATCTACCCAGCTTTGAAATTCTGTGCGAAGGGCGGTCAGCTGGCGCGCCGAGACCGCATTATCGACGAGTAGAACACCATCTTGCCAAAAACTGTCTTTTTGCGCTTGTGTAAGTAATCCCATCTTTTTCCCCTATTACTGCTTGGCATAAAAGCGGCATCCACGACACATTTTTCATCCAAAAACTTTTCAATCAAAAGACCACTGCGTCAAGCCTTATTGTTTGTTAGGAATTTGTACGTTAGGGCAATTCTATGCTAGATTTTTCGCGGTAGAAAGACTGTGTCAGGCGAGGGAAAATGACGTTTAATCAGGACTCGATAGATCAGGCAATTGCTGTATTAAAACAGCAGTTTGGCGACCGGTTAAGCGTTGCGCAAACGGTGCGTGAGCAGCATGGTCACACCACCACTAGAATGCCCAACCAGCCACCTGATGCAGTTATTTTTGCCAAGAGTGCCGAAGAAATTTCCAGCATCATGCAAACCTGTCACAAGCTTGGCTGTCCGGTGATTGCGTTTGGTGCTGGCTCGTCACTTGAGGGGCATGTCAACGCGCCATATGGCGGCATCTCGATTGATATGAACCAGCTTGATCAGGTGCTAGCGGTGAATAATGAAGATTTGGATGTGGTGGTACAGCCCGGCATTACCCGAGAGGCGCTGAATGATTATCTGCGTGATAGTGGGTTGTTTTTCCCGATTGACCCGGGCGCGAATGCCAGTATTGGCGGCATGGCGGCAACGGGTGCTTCGGGAACGAATGCGGTTCGTTATGGCACCATGCGCGACAATATCTTGGGGATGCAGGTGGTAATGGCCGATGGGCGCATCGTCCGGGTTGGCGGGCGTGCGCGTAAATCATCAGCCGGTTATGATTTAACGCGGCTATTCATCGGATCTGAGGGCACGCTTGGCATTATCACCGAGCTGACTTTGCGGCTGCATGGTATTCCTGAGGTCATCGCTGGTGGCATTTGTTCTTTTCCCACCATTCACGCGGCCTGTGATGCGGTGATTATGACAGTTCAGATGGGCATTCCAATGGCACGGATAGAGCTATTGGATCCGCTGCAAGTTCGCGCCTGTAATACCTATTCAAAGCTGGATCTGCCCGAAGAGCCGCTATTGCTGGTTGAGTTCCACGGCTCGGCAGTTTCTGTGGATGATGATGTAAAGAGGTTTGCCGAAATTTGTGCCGAACTTACAAGCTCAGATTTTCAATGGTCGAATGAGCCAGAACAACGCAGCAAATTATGGAAGGCAAGGCATGATGCCTATTGGGCGGCGCTGGCGCTTATCCCGGGGGCAAAGGCCTATGCAACTGATGTTTGTGTGCCGATTTCAAACCTTGCCTCATGTGTCGAGGAAACCATCAAGGACATCAAAGAAAATGGTCTGACCGCACCGATTGTGGGCCATGTTGGCGATGGTAATTTTCATGTCCTGCCGCTGGCGATGCCGGATGATGATGCGATGAATGACAAGGTGAGCGCCTTTGCCAAACGGCTGACGACGCGGGCGTTGGCTTTTGGTGGTACCTGCACGGGCGAGCATGGCATTGGCCAAGGCAAGCGCGACTCGTTGGTCGAGGAAATGGGGGATGCGGTTGATCTGATGGCCGGAATTAAGGCTAGGTTTGATCCGGCGGGCATTTTGAACCCGGGCAAGGTTTTTCACTA
>Ga0181555_1000056_pt1 | contig 101377 bp, 85 predicted proteins | sample 011ome_15_FD_145601 | JGI IMG/M metagenome (GOLD analysis project Ga0181555, IMG submission 145601) | Coastal salt marsh microbial communities from the Groves Creek Marsh, Skidaway Island, Georgia - 011504AT metaG (spades assembly) | ecosystem: Environmental > Aquatic > Marine > Intertidal zone...
ATCCGTGACCGGACGCTTGTCGCCTTCGGCGGCGGCGCGGCGCTGCATGCGGCGCGCCTTGCCCGTAAGCTGAATATCGACGCGGTCATCGTACCGGTGGCCGCGGGAGTCGGATCGGCGGTCGGTTTCCTGCAGGCCCCTGTCGCCTATGAGGTCGTCCGCAGCCGCTATGCGATGCTGGACGACACGTTCGATACCACCGGCCTGAACGCGCTCTATACGGAAATGCGCGCCGAGGCAGAACAGATCGTCGCCGAGGCGGCACCGGAGTCCGGCCTGATCGAAACCCGGACCGCCGACATGCGCTACCATGGACAGGGACATGAAATCACCGTGACCCTGCCGGCCGGGCCCTATGACGGCACCCTTCGCGAGGAACTGACCGATTTGTTCGAGGCGGCCTATGCGGCCACCTATTCGAGACGCATTCCGGGCCTCGCGGTGGAGGTCATGAACTGGACGCTCCGGCTGTCTGCGAGAGTTGAAGACCCGGCGCCCTGCCCGCCCATGCCGGCGGCCACGGCGCCCGAGCCGTCGGCGATGCGCGAACTTTTCGATCCCGATACAGGCAGTCTGACGACCGCCCCGGTCTATCGCCGTGAGGCGCTTGTTCCAGGCGCAGCATTTGCCGGCCCCGCGGTGATCGCCGAAGACGAGACGACAACGATCGTGCCGGCCGGGTTCACCGCCAGGCTGAACGCCATCGGCTATATTGTGATGCAATGGGAGGGTTCATGACCGACCCGATAAACGATCCGCTCTCGCCGATCCGCCTGCAGATCATGTGGGACCGGCTGATCGCCGTGGTGGAGGAACAGGCCCTGACGCTGATCCGCACCGGATTTTCGACATCGACCCGGGAGGCGGGCGACCTGTCCGCGGGCGTTTTCGATATCACCGGCGACATGCTGGCCCAGGCGGTCACCGGCACGCCGGGCCACGTCAATTCGATGGCGCGCTCTGTCCGGCACTTTCTCGACCGGTTCCCGGTGGAAGACATGGCGGACGGCGACGTGTTCCTGACCAACGATCCTTGGAAGGGCACCGGCCATCTCCACGATTTCACCTTCATGACCCCGTGTTTCCGCAACGGCACGCTCGTCGCGCTTTTTGCCAGCACGTGCCATGTGGTCGATATCGGCGGGCGGGGGATGACGTCTGACGGGCGGACGATATACGAAGAAGGGCTTTATATCCCGCTGATGCGCTTCGCCCATGCCGGGAAGATCGACCAGGCCGTCATCGATATCGTGACCGCGAACGTCCGCGAACCGGTGCAGGTAGTCGGCGATCTGCATTCGCTCGCCACATGCAACGACCTCGCCTGCCGCCGGCTGTGCGAGATGATGGACGAATTCGCGATTGCCGATCTCGACCGGCTGGGCAGTCATATCCTTGAGCGATCCCGGGCCGCGGCGCTGGAGGCGATTCGCGCGCTTCCGGCCGGCACATACCGCCATGAAATGCGGATCGACGGGCTCGAGGAACCGGTCGACCTCGTCGCCGCAATGACCATCGGCCCGGACGGAATCGATGTCGACTTCGCCGGATCGTCAAGGATATCGTCCTTTGGCATCAATGTGCCGCTTTGCTACACGGAGGCTTATGCCACGTTCGGCGTCAAATGCATCGTCGCCCCGGACGTCCCGAACAATGCGGGCTCGCTCGCGACCATCCGCGTCACCGCGCCGAAGGGCTCGATCCTGAACGCCGAACACCCGGCCCCTGTCGCCGTGCGTCATGTGACCGGCCAGATGCTGCCGGACGTCGTCTTCGGCTGCCTGCACAAGGCGCTGGGCGATGCGGTGCCCGCGGAAGGCACGTCTTGCCTGTGGAATCTCTATGCCTATGGCGGGCTGGGACGGGTCGACGGCGATCCGGCGCTGCTTGCAGATGCACAGTCTTTTACGATCCTCAGCTTCCATTCCGGCGGCACCGGCGCGCGTCCGGGCAAGGACGGCCTGTCGGCAACAGCGTTCCCGAGCGGCGTGCGCAACGTGCCGGTTGAGGTGACGGAGGCAATGTCGCCGCTGATCGTATGGCGCAAGGAATACCGCCAGGATTCCGGGGGCGCCGGCACCCATCGCGGCGGTCTCGGCCAGGTAATGGAACTGAGCCTGCTGGAAGACGCCCCCTTTGCATTCAGCGCCCTGTTCGACCGGATCGAATATCCGCCGCGCGGACGCGATGGCGGCGCTGCCGGGGCCGGCGGTACGATCCGCCTGAAATCCGGCGCACCCCTGAACGGAAAGGGGACCCAGACCATCCCGCGCGGCGAACGGGTCTTGATCGAAATGCCGGGCGGCGGCGGCCTGGGTGATCCGAAAAAACGCGACCCCGGACAGGTGGTGGCGGATGCCCGTGCCGGCCTTATTTCGACAAAAGCGGCCGAGGAGCTTTACGGCATCGCGCTGACGCCCGAGGGTGACCTGGACGCGGCGGCCACCGACCGGCTGCGCAATATCTAACTGAGACTGAAAAGGAAAATTACATGCGTGTAAGCGCCGGACTGCCGACAGGAATGGAAGGCCTGACCTACCCGATACCGTTTTCCGATCCGGAGACGATCATCCGCATCGCGCAGCACGCGGAAAAGCTCGGCTATCATTCCGTCTGGGGCAACGACCACATGACGACGCAGAACTACGTGCGCGCCGAGTTCGAGACGCCGCCGCGTTTCTGGGAACCGCTGGTGACATATGCCTTTGTTGCCTCCGAAACCACCACGTTGCGGTTCGGCACCGGCATTCTGGTGCTGCCGATGCGCCATGACATCGTCGTCACCGCAAAGCAGCTCTGCACGCTGGATCATTTTTCCGGCGGCCGGCTGGAAATCGGCGTCGGGATCGGCGCCTATCGCGAGGAGTTTCTCGCCCTGCAGCCGAGTACGAAGACGCCCCGCGGCCAGATCGTCGATGAAGGCATTCCCGCCCTGCAAGCCCTGCTGACCGACCGGGTCGCGAGCTTCAAGGGCGACTATTACGCCTATAACGATGTGGAGCTTTATCCCAAACCGAAGCAGGATCACGTGCCGTTCTATATCGGCGGCAATAACGCGAACAATCTGGAACGGGTGGCGAAATGGGGCGACGGCTGGCTGCCCGCCGCCATCCATATCGACCAGGTCCGGTCCAGTGTCGCGTCGCTGAAGGAAATGGCACAAGCCCGGGGCCGCAACTTCGACGATATCGAAATTGCCCCGCAATATATCGTCCATATCGGCAAGACCCGCGAGGCCGCCATCGAAAGCTTCGGCAAGACCCAGATGTGCGCCCATCTGACATCGCTGCGGCAGTCCACCCTGAAGGGACAGGGCGCGCTCGGACATGAGGACATCAACCTGATCGGCACCGTTGACGATGTGGTCGACCGCGCGAACCAGCTGGGCGAGGCGGGCGTCACGCATCTGCTGGGGCTGTATTTCGCCGCCAACGACATCACCGAACTGCTCGACCAGATGCAGATATTCGCCGAGGAAGTCGTGCCCCGGCTGGACTAGTTGTCCGCCGTCACCGCGGAGAGCACGGCCGCAATTTCCGCCGGATCCGTGATGCCGCTGACGATCACATGATCAAGCCCGGCGGCGTTGTATTCGGCAAGCCGCGCGCGGACATGGGCCGCGTCGCCGCAGGCGGCATGACGCGTCACCACGTCGTCCGTCACAAACCGGTCGACGTCGTCCCAGTTTTCTGCCGCATAGGCATCGCGCAGGGCCTCCTGATCCAGCGAGGCGCCGCCCATCCGGACATTCTCGGCATGATGGCCGCCGCGCAGGATGAACCCAAGGGTCCGTCGCAGGGAATCCGCCCCGGCCTTTCCGTCGCCGTCGATGCCGGTGTAGACGATGCCGGAATTTTTGATCTTGCGGCCGTCTGCCGCCGCGGTAACGCGGGCAAGACAGCTTTCGACAAAGGGGGCCGATGTCGCGCCCGAGATAATCACGCCGTCGGCGTCGCTGCCCGCCAGTTCCAGCATCTTCGGCCCGGAGGCCGCAAGCACGATCGGAATATCGCAGGGCGCATTCACCAGCCGGCGCTGGGTGACATTGAACACGTCACCCTGATGATCGATCGTGTTCCCGGAGAACAGCGCGCGGCAGACGGCAATCGCCTCGCGCAGGGTGGCCAGCGGGCGCGGCCGCTCGATACCCGCGGCGTCCTGATCGCCGGGCGCGCCGACACCGAGACACAGCACCACCCGGCCGGGAAACAGCTCATCCAGCGTCGCCGCCCCCATCGCCGCGTGAACCGGATGCATGGCATAGGGGCTGACCGCCATCAGCGCGACCTTGAGGGTTTTCGTCGCCGCCAGCGCCGTCGCGCCCAGAGCGACCGGATCGCGCAGGAAAAGATGCGTCGCGATCCAGAGTGTGTCGACGCCGCCTGCTTCTGCGGCGCGCGCCTGCGCGGCAATATCGGCAGCGGGCGTGAACCCGTCGATCGCGAGACCGAGTTCAAACGGTATAGTCATAATGCTCCCCCAGGGCGCGCAGTACCGAGTCCAGGTCAGGCGCAACATCGGGTGCGCCCATGGGCTCGATCCCCGCAACGCCGAAATCCTTCAGCCCGGAAGCCGTCAGGATCGCGACCACGTCGTCTCCCGGCTTGATGACGCCGTTCGCACTCAGCGAGTCCACGGCGGCGAAAGCGGCGGCGGACGAGGTTTCAACCGACAGGCCGGAACCGGTCGCCAGTTTACTGCGTGCCCGCACCAGATCTTCATCGGCGAGCGTTATGGCGACGCCATCGGATTTCCGGAGCGCGGCATGCGCCTGAAACGTGCCCTGGGTGACGTCGATCGACCCGGCGATGCTTTTGCTGTTGCGCGAGATAACGGGCGGCATGTCGGCCGCACCTTTCATTGCCGCCGACAGGGAGCCCGAAATCTCGGCGGCCACCAGGCGCGGCATTTTATCGATCCAGCCCCAGCGTATCATCTCGTCGAACCCTTTCCACATGCCATACAGCGCATCGCCGTAACAGACCGGCAGGATGCACCAGTCCGGCGGGTTCCAGGCGGATTGTTCGGCGATCTCGTAAGCGAGGGTCTTGTAACCTTCGATCCCGATCGGATTGCTGCCGATGGCGGGGCCGAAAAACGGCGAGGTCGGGAACCAGCCGAACTGCGCCACCGCCGCCGACAGGACCCGCCAGCGGTCATCCATCGCGGGGACTTTCAGGACCATCGCGCCATAGGAGCGCATCTGGGAAACAATCGCCCCGGCGGCGCCCTTATAGGTCAGCACCACGCAGGGCAGGCCGGCGCGGGCGGCGAAAGCTGCCGCCGCCGCGCCCGCATTCCCGGTGGAACTCGTTGCAATCGCCGGGGCACCAATCGATTTGGCCCAGGAAACCGCGACGGTCGCCAGCCGGTCCTTGAACGACCAGGTTGGATTACGGGATTCGTCTTTCACACGGATCGGACCGTGGCCGAACCCATCGACCGGGATCATCGGCGTCATGCCCTCGCCCAATGTAACCGCATCTGCGGCATCCAGGGGCAGGAACCGGTCGTAGCGCCAGAGCGAGTGCGGAGCATCCGGCAACGCGTCCCGGTCGGGGACCGGGAGTTCGGGATAACGCAGCGTCAGATTGCTGGAAACCCCGTCCGCCGAGCAGACCGCGCACAACCGGTCATACGCGTTGAGCGGATATGCCCGTTGGCATCTGATGCATTCAAGGCTTTCAGGATGCGTCATAGGAACGGGACGCTCTCAGCCTGCCGCCGCCGACAGTAAAATGCAGATTCCATTCGGTATTTTTAATGCATTCGGCGAGGGCGGTCACCAGACATCGACATCTGCCAGCGACAATATTCGGCCTGCGATCAGTTTTCGGTCACCGTCACGTCTGCGCTGAACATATAGCCGACGTTTCGCACTGTCTTGATCAATGCCGGCCGCTTCGGGTTGCGCTCTATTTTGCGGCGAAGGCGTCCCACCTGCACGTCGATGCTGCGATCGAACGCGTCGGCATCGCCGCTGCGGGCGTAGTCGAGCAGCTGTTCGCGGGAGAGCGCCCGGTTGGGCCGGGACGCGAATGCTATCAGCAGATCGAATTCACCCCCGGTCAGATCAACCGCATCGCCGGCATCCGAAACCAGCGTTCTTCCGTCACGATCGAGAATTCAGTTTGAAAACCGGTAGATGCGCCGCGGCGAATCGTTTCCCGGTTCCTCCCCGTGATTTGCGGGTAGGGCCGCCACGGCGGCCTCCGGCACATTCTGCACGTCGCTCTGATCGGTCTCACTCCGGCGCATTACACTTCTGATCCGCGCCGACTTCAAGCCCGGCGACCCGGTCGAAGCCGGAAAACTCCAACCGCCCATCTTCCAAAGATGTGCATCACTTCAATCCCCCCGGCCTCTATAAGTAATGGTCCAGTTTTAGGGGGAAAGGACATTCCCGTACTGCCCCGCCCAGGCTGTCAGATCAGATTGAGCCGGCAATCCGCTTTTATTCAGGCCGCACCATTTTCGGTATTGAATTGGTAACTTCTATACTCTAAATGAAAAATCCTAGACGCAACGCACGTGCCACTGGCCCTGAGTGGTGTATGTAACGACGGACGCGTCCTTTTTGGCTTTACCGGGATACTCCCGGACTGGAAGGGGTGTGACGATGTTTGCAACGGATGCCGGGGCGCGTAGCCGTCTGCGTCGAAATCCACGACGATTTCAGCCTGACAACACGCTTAAAGCGACGATCTCGCTTGTCGCCGAACCGATAGAGGGCCTGCGCCTTCCTGAACGTCAGGGCGATATGCCACCCCGGATTGCCGAATATCTGGCGACACACGAATTCGACGGCCCGTGCGTGGTGGTCGATACCGATGTGGTCGAGCATAACTACAACGCCATGTCGCGCGCGCTGCCGGTCGGCCGCATCTTTTATGCAATCAAGGCGAACCCGGCGGATGCCGTGATCGAGCGACTGGCCTCTCTGGGCGCCTGTTTCGATGCCGCCAGCCCGGCTGAAATCGACCTGTGTATCCGCTTCGGCGTCTCGCCGGACCGGATTTCCTACGGCAACACGATCAAGAAACAGCGCGACATCCAGTATGCCTATGCCCGCGGAGTCCGCATGTTCGCGTTCGACAGCGATGCGGAACTGGAAAAACTGGCAGAATCGGCGCCGGGCTCGATGGTCTACTGCCGCGTCCTGATGGAATGTGAAGGGGCTGAATGGCCGCTGTCGCGGAAGTTCGGCTGCGAACCGGAGATGGCGCTGCGCCTCCTTGTCAAGGCGAACGAGATCGGGCTGGATCCCTGCGGCGTCTCCTTCCATGTGGGATCGCAACAGACCGACCTCAGCCAGTGGGACATCGCGCTGTCGCGGATCTCCGGCCTGTTCGAGGACGCACGCCGTCGCGGCATCAATCTGCGTATGGTCAACCTGGGCGGCGGCATGCCCGCACGCTACCGATCGGACGTCTCTTCGCTGGAAGATTATGCGGATGCAATCATGGGCGCCATGATGCGCCACTTCGGACCGGCCCTGCCGGAAATGGTTTTCGAACCGGGCCGTTCGATTGTCGGGGATGCCGGCGTCATCCAGGCGGAAATCGTGCTGATCTCTCGGAAATCCGACGATGACGACACCCGTTGGGTCTATCTCGATATCGGCAAATTCTCCGGACTTGCGGAGACCATGGACGAATCGATCAAGTACCGTTTCGTGACACCCCACGACGGCGGCGTCACGGGCCCGGTCAAACTGGCAGGACCGACCTGTGACAGCGCCGACATCCTGTATGAAAAGACGGCATATGAATTGCCGCTCGATCTGAAAATCGGTGACAAGGTCCAGATCCTCTCGACAGGCGCCTACACGACCACCTATTCATCCGTGAATTTCAACGGATTCGCACCGCTTGAGTCCATCTGCATCTGAGACCCTCTTCAGGTCTCAGCGCCGCCATCTGACGCCGGGACCAATGTCCGGCCGTTCCAGCTTGACCGATTGCGGCGCAGATTTCTCACCGGGTGATGCGGCGGGTGTATTGACCGGCGTTTGGCGCGGCAGGCAAGCCCCGTATCACCGACCCGCGCGACATCCTCAAACGCCCTTGCGGGTCGGGAAAATCAGGGAAACGGGGTAGTTTGCCGAAAGTTGATCAAGCTCCTCGCCAGCCCTGAAATTCGGATCGAACCGGGATCACAGTTCTTTGAGATTTATTACATCTAATATATTTTAGTCGGGGCCCAGTGACGGATTGTCGTCCCTGGAAACCTGTCAAAGAGACACCTTTCAAAGAGACAAAAGAATGAAAATCGCATTATTTGGGATAGTGGCGGCATCGGTTCTTGCCGTCCAAGGAGCGTCTGCAGAAACCATCGGTATCGGCTCAACCAAGGGAACCGCTGTCGGACAGATGGCAACCATCCTGTCCAAGGTCGTTTCGTCAAAGGCCGATGGAATAGAACTGCGCCCGAAGAACATGGGCGGATCACAGAAATACATACCCGTGGTCAATGCCGGCGAACTTCAGTTCGGCATTGCCAACATCGTTCAGACGACGATGGCCTTTGAGGGCAACGGCCTGTCGGAAGGCAAGAACTACGGTAACCTGAGGTTGGCCGCAACGCTGATGGCGTTCCGCAACGGACTTCTGGTCAAGAACGATTCCGACATCCGAAAAATCTCCGACCTCAAGGGCAAACGTGTGCCGAGCGGATTCAAGGCATCTCCCCTCTTCGCGTTCTTTTTCGAAGGCATGATGGCCAATGGCGGGGTGTCGATGAAAGACGTCAACGGCATTCCGGCCATCGGCCTCGGCCAGAGCTGGGATCTGCTGAAGCAGGGCAAGGTCGACGTCGTCATCACAGCCGTCGGCGCAGCGCCGACGCGCGAGATGAACGCCCGCGTGCCGAGCGGCGTCCGGTTTCTGAGCTTCGACAAGAGCAACACGTCGACCATCAAGATGCTGAAAGGCGTCTATTACGTCGATCTGAAGCCGTCGCCGAAATTCCCCGCAATCAAGGCGCCGACGACGACGGTCGGGTACGATTTCATGTTGTTTACGAGCAAGGACGTCAGCAACGATACCGTCGGCAAAGTGCTCAAGGCGATCTACGACGGTGAGGCGGAAATCAAGGCGTCAAGCCCGCTCTGGACGAACTACAGTTCCAAGGGCATGGCGAAAGACGTCGGGCTCCAGTACCACCCGGGAGCAGAGGCTTTCTACAAGTCGGTCGGTGTCTGGAAACGCTGATTTCCGGCGATTTCGACCTAGAGAAACGGGGCGGCGGGTCATTGGCCCGCCGCTTCTCCTTCGGCATTCTCCGCACGGCCAACATTTGGTTCAGAAAATAAATGCCTGACAATCTTGAATTTCACGATCCCGAGAGCGCCAGCAGCAGCGCGGGTAAAGACCTCCCCGCCTTCTGGATAAAAACGGCGAGCGTCCTCGGCATTCTTCTTGCGGTCATCGCCCTCGCCTTTTCCGGCGAACTGCAGCTGAAGCTCGGCTTCGCGCTGTTTACCGAACAGGCCCTGCACGCCATTCTGGGACTCTCTGTCGCCAGCGTGTTTATCAAGGTCCGCATCAGCCGCAAGGCCCGCCGGAATAACGTGCCGTGGTACGATCGCATTTGCGCCGCCTCGGCGCTCGCCGTCGGCGGTTACCTGGCCTGGCGCTACCCGGCCCTTGCCGACGACTTTTTCACGCTGCAGAACGAGGCCTTCATCCTCGGGATGATCCTGCTGCCGCTTACAATCGAGGCGCTGCGCCGCACGGCCGGGCTGAGCCTGACGATCATCGTGCTGTCATTTATCCTCTACGCCCTGTTCGGCGATATTTTTCCGGGCAAGCTGAGTGCGCTGGCCCAGCCCTTCGTCGGATTCGTCGCTTATCTTGCGATCGATAACGTTGCGCTCGTCAGCCTGCCGCTGCGGATCGTCGGCACCATTGTCGTCACCTATATTTTCTTCGGACAACTGCTTCTGAAATCCGGCGGCTCGGAATGGTTCACCGATATTGCGACGGCAATAATGGGCCGCTCGCGCGGCGGCGCGGCAAAAATCGCCGTTGTCGCCTCCGGTCTTTTCGGCTCGATTTCGGGCACGGCGGTCGCGAATGTCGCCTCCACCGGCGTCATCACCATTCCGCTGATGCGCGACGCCGGATACGACGCAAAAGTAGCCGGCGCCTTCGAAGCGGTTGCCTCCACCGGCGGCCAGATCATGCCGCCGATCATGGGTGCCGCCGCCTTCCTGATGGCCGAGATGCTCCAGATCACCTATGCCGAAGTTGTGATCGCGGCTGTGATCCCGGCGTTACTCTATTATTTCGCGGTATTCGTATACGCCGATCTTGAAGCGGCCAAGAAAGACATCGCGCCGATTCCCGACGACATGATCCCGCCGATCGTCCGCGTCCTGAAAGAGGGCTGGTTCTTTTGCGTCCCCTTCGCCGTTCTGATCTATGCCCTGTTTTCGCTGAACCGGTCGCCGGAAGAGGCGGCCCTCTGGTCGGCCGGCGCCACGCTGGTCGTAAGCTGGGTGTTCGGATACAAGGGTCGGCGTATCGGCTTTCGGGATATTCTCGACAGTGTCCGCTCGACCGGCGAGAATTCCATCGATATCGTCATCATCGGCGGCATGGCCGGCATCATCATGGGCGTGATGGGCTCGACCGGACTGGGTGACGGGCTCACATTCGTTCTCATCCAGCTCGGCGAGGGCAACCTGCCGATACTGCTGTTCGTGACCGCCCTGATTTGCATCGTCCTTGGCATGAGCATGCCGACCACGGCGATCTATCTGCTCGTCGCCGCAATCGCCGCCCCGCCGCTCGTCAAGCTCGGCATCAATCCGGTCGCCGCCCATATGTACGTGTTCTACTTCGGGATCGTTTCGCTTATTACGCCGCCGGTCGCCGTTGCCGCGTTCGTCGCCGCGAACCTCGCCGGCGCAAAGCCCATGGAAACCGCCCTCGCCTCGGTGCGCATCGGCTGGACCGCCCTTGTTGTGCCGGTGATGTTCGTCATGTCTCCGGACCTGCTTCTTCAGGGAACGGCTTCTAACGCGTTTCTCGCGGTGGTAACGGCTGTGGCGGGCGTCTGGTTCGCGACGGGTGCAATTATCGGCTACATGTTCGGGCCGATGGGACTGGCCATACGCTGTGCCTATGGTGCTGTCGGCCTCGCTTTGCTGATTCCCGCGCAGTCTTTCGAAGGCGCCGGATGGCTCGAAGTCGCCGGCGCCATCGGGGCTGTTGCGCTCGTCTGCAAAGCATTGCTGGACCGGCGATTGAGCAAAGCACGGCAGAAAGTTTCATGACGAATCCGTCTCCGAAATGTCAGGCACCATCGTTCTGAAACTGCCGACTGACTCTCTTCGCCGAGCCTGAAAAAGAGACCCAATCAGCCCGGGAGCGAACTTCGGTTCGGGAAACAGGGAGTGACCTTGCACATGCCCGGGTCCCTTATCCGCCTCACCAGGCGTTGCAGGGCGTCGGCTATCGACGCTTGATGAAAGCAAGTTCTATCGACACGATCCGAGACATGACCAGACTGCCGATCGACGAGATATTACCGGAACTCTGTGCAAGCCTTGAGCGCACGCCCAATGCAGTGGTCAAGGCATCACCGGGCGCGGGGAAGACCACGCGAATTCCTCTGAGCCTTCTGGACGCTCCCTGGCGCGAGGGGGACAGGATTATCATCCTCGAACCGCGTCGCCTCGCCGCAAGGGCCGCCGCCCGACGGATGGCGCAAACGCTCGGTGAGCCGGTCGGCAAAACCGTTGGCTACCGCGTCCAGCTGGACAACCGGACAGGCCCGGACACCCTGATCGAGGTCGTCACCGAAGGCATTCTGACCCGCCGCCTGCAACGCGATCCCTCCCTGGAAGGCGTGGCGGCTGTTATATTTGATGAGTTTCACGAACGCAGTCTGCAGGCGGACCTGGGCCTGGCCCTGTGCCTGGACTGCCAGGCGGGCCTGCGTGAAGACCTGCGCATTATTGTGATGTCGGCCACACTGGACATGAGTCCTGTCGCTGAATTAATGGGGAGCGCCCCTGTTATAGAAAGCGCCGGCCGTGCTTTCCCGGTCGAGACTTTTTATCTGGGCAAGCCGCCCTTCGACCGCTTCAGGGACACTCTCTGCCCGGCCGTGTCTGCCGCCGTAGAAAAAGCTTTGGCAGACGAAACCGGCAGTATCCTTGTTTTCCTGCCGGGCGAAGGCGAAATCAGGCGGGTCGGGGCGCTGCTGAACGATACTTCGCTGCCCGGCGAGGTAGACGTGTTTCCTCTTTACGGGGCACTTCACCAGGACCAGCAGGATCGGGCCATATCCCCGCCCCCTGCCGGACGGCGGAAAGTCGTTCTTGCGACAGCCATCGCCGAGACCAGCCTGACCATCGAAGGTATCCGGGTGGTGGTCGATGCCGGTCTATCCCGCGCGCCCCGGTTCGATCCCCGAAGCGGCATGACGCGTCTGTTCACGGAACCGGTTTCACTGGCAAGCGCGGAGCAGCGGCGCGGCCGTGCCGGTCGCATGGCGCCCGGTATCTGTTACCGGCTCTGGGACAAGGCAGGGGAAGGCGCCTTCAGACAGTTCTCTCAACCTGAAATCCTTGATGCCGATCTCGCCCCGCTGGCGCTGGATCTGGCGAACTGGGGCGTTCATGATTCCGATGCCCTGAAATGGCTTACACCGCCGCCGAAAGCCGCCCTGGACCAGGGGCGGGACCTGCTGAGATTGCTGCAGGCCATAGACGATCAGGGCAGGATCACCGCCCATGGACGTGAGATGGCCGGACTCCCCATGCACCCCCGGTTGGCGCATATGATAGTAAAAGGCGCGAAATCAGGATGGGCCGGTATCGCCTGCGATGTCGCCGCCCTGCTGACAGACAGGGATATTGCCCAGCGGGACGGCCGCAGTCCGTTGACCGTGGATTTGACCCTGCGGGTGAGCGCCCTCAACGGTGAAAAGACAAGCCTGCCCGTAAACCGCAACGCCCTCAGTCGAACCAGGGCGCTCGCAAAACAATGGCGGAAACAAGCGCCGGAGAACACCCGTCACCGCCGCACACTGGATTTATCCCCGGCCGAGCAGGTCGGCGCTCTGGTCGCGCTCGCCTATCCGGACAGAATTGGAGAACGCCGTCCCGGCGGAGACTCCCGGTACCGTTTGAGCAATGGCAAAGGGGCCGCGCTGCCTGCCGAGGACGCGTGGCGCACTGCACCCTATCTGGCGATCGCCTCCGTCGGTGGCGAAGCCCGCGACGCCCGTATCCGACTGGCTGCGCCCATATCGGCGGCCACGATCGAACACATGTTTGAGGACGAGATACAGGAAGGCGAAACCGCTGTCTGGGATAGCCAAACCCGTTCCGTGAGCGCGCGCAGGCAAAAACGCCTCAATGCCCTGGTGCTGTCCGATGCCCCGGCGAGGGATATTCCGGACGAGCAGATTGCGAACGCGCTCATGGAGGGCATACGCGACACGGGACTCGATTGCCTGCCCTGGAGCAGGGAGGCCACAGACTGGCGGTGGCGGGTACAGTGTTTCCATCAGGCCACCGCGACCGGGCCCGATTTTTCGGATAACGCCTTGCTTGAGACGCTTGAGGAATGGTTGCTGCCCTATCTGGCCGGCATGAGGCGTCTGGAACACCTGAAGTCTTTGGACATGCTGGGCATTCTGAAAGCCCGGCTCGACTGGTCACTCCTGCAAACCGCGGACAAACAGGTGCCGAGCCACTTCACCGTTCCCAGCGGCTCCAGTATCCGGATAGATTACTCCGATCCGGCGGCGCCGGTATTGCCTGTAAAGCTTCAGGAAATGTTTGGCGCGACGGAGACGCCAAGCATCATTGATGGCGCGATTGCGCTGAGCATCCATCTGCTGTCGCCGGCGGGACGGCCATTGCAGATCACCCGCGACCTTCAGGCCTTCTGGCGCAACGCCTATCCTCAGGTAAAGGGCGAGATGAAAGGGCGCTATCCCAAACATCCCTGGCCTGACGACCCGCTTACGGCAGCCCCGACGCGGCATACGAAAAGCAGGATGAATCAGAGAAAGACCTAGAACGGTTTCCTTCTTCCGGTGGCGCCGGCCGGTATTCCCGATCATCGCCCTTAGAAGCCCTCGGGACGTTGTCGATCCGGCGGGGAGACCGAAGAAGGTCCCGTTGTCTCTGACGTGAAGGAAAACTGGCGGAGAGTGAGGGATTCGAACCCTCGGTACGTCATAAACGCACAACGGTTTTCGAGACCGCCCCGTTCAACCACTCCGGCAACTCTCCGCCGGCGGTTGTACAGAAATGTCATAGGGCGCGCAACTGAACAGGAAAATATCTACAACATCGCGGAAATCCGGGGGTATCGCGGGGATTTAGCCGCCCAAAAACCGTTGACATCGGACAATCTGGGCGTATATTCCCGCCTCTCTCGAAATGAGCGCGTGGCCCTGTGCCCGGTTTAGGGTAGCACAGCGTTATTTTTGCGGTCGTTTTTTTGAATTACAGTTGCTCCTCCGGCCCTGCCGGCGAGCCGAAAGCGGATAACAACCATGTACGCAGTGGTCAAAACAGGCGGAAAGCAATACCGCGTCGCCAAGAACGACGTTCTGACGGTAGAAAAACTCGACGGTGAAGCCGGCGCAGTTGTCGAGCTTGAAGAAGTTCTGGCAATGAATGACGGCAGTGGCCTGACCATCGGCACGCCGATGGTCGACGGCGCGCGCGTCGCAGCGACGGTGCTGGAACAGAAGAAGGGTGACAAGGTCATCATCTTCAAGAAAAAGCGCCGCAAGAATTACCGCCGCACGCGGGGCCACCGGCAGCAGCTGACGGTCATCCGCATCAGCGACATTCTTGCCAAGGGCCAGAAAGCGGCGGCGGCAGCAGCAGCCCCGGCAGCCGACGCGGACGCGCCGGCGAAGAAAGCCCCGGCAAAGGCGAAAGCCAAAGCCAAGACCGCGGCGAAAAAAGCGCCCGCGAAAGACAAGTCGGAAGACTGAGCCCAAACGAGTATTACTGGACGGCTCACGTCCACAGGAGATTGAACGATGGCCCATAAAAAAGCTGGTGGTAGTTCCCGTAACGGTCGCGATTCCGAAGGCCGGCGTCTCGGCGTCAAGAAGTTCGGCGGCGAAGAGGTAATTCCGGGGAATATCATTCTTCGCCAGCGCGGCACGAAATGGCATCCCGGCACCAATGTCGGCATCGGCAAGGACCACACCATTTTTGCGACGGCAGAAGGCAAGGTCGCCTTTACGCGCAAAGCCGGTGGACGGGTCTTCGTGTCGGTTGACCCGGCGGCCTGAACAGGCCCGATAATCGCCCGGCCCGCCCTTTGAAACGGGCCGGAAACATGCCAGATTTCGACATCTTTTAGGCCTCGTTCTGCCGGACGGGGCTTAAACGTGTTTGGAAATCGGCAAACCGGATAACAGGACGATGAAGTTTCTCGATTCCGCAAAAGTATTCGTCAAGAGCGGTGACGGCGGCGCCGGTTGCGTAAGCTTCCGGCGCGAGGCGCATGTTGAATATGGCGGTCCCGATGGCGGCGATGGCGGTCGCGGCGGCGATGTTATCGTCGAAGCCGTAGACGGCCTGAACACGCTGATCGATTTCCGCTATCAGCAGCACTTCAAGGCAAAGACCGGCGGCCACGGCATGGGCAAGATGCGGTTCGGCGCCAGCGGCGACAGCATCACCCTGCGTGTACCGGTCGGCACGCAGATATTCGACGACGACAATCTGGTCATGCTCGCGGATTTCACGCGCGTCGGCCAGCGCGTCGTCCTGCTGAAGGGCGGGCGTGGCGGACGCGGCAACACGCGATTCAAGTCATCGCGCAACCAGGCGCCCCGGCGGTTCGGTACCGGCGAGGAAGGCGAGGAACGCTGGATCCGCCTGCGCCTGAAACTGATCGCCGATGCCGGACTGGTCGGCCTGCCCAATGCCGGGAAATCGACGTTCCTGTCCGCGGTATCCCGCGCGAAACCGAAGGTCGCCGACTACCCCTTTACGACCCTGACGCCCGTGCTCGGCGTGGTCTACGTGGACGAGACGGAATTCGTCATCGCCGATGTCCCCGGCCTGATCGAAGGCGCCCATGACGGCGCCGGGCTCGGCCATCGTTTTCTCGGCCATGTCGAGCGCTGTGGCGCATTGCTTCACCTGATCGACTGCACCGAAGACAACATTGTCGGCGCATGGAAAACGATCTGCGGCGAGCTTGAAGCCTATGGCGGCATCCTGGCGACCAAACCGGAAATCCTTGCGCTCAACAAAATCGACGCAATACCGGAAGAGTTTGTTGCCGAAAAGAAAGCCGAGCTTGAGGCCGCGTCCGGACAGGAAGTGATCGCGATTTCCGGCGCGACCGGCGCCGGAGTCGACAATGCGCTGCGGCTCCTTCGCCGTACCATCAACCAGAACAGGGCCGACGAGCAGGCAGCTGCCGAAGAGCCGATCGCCACACCGTCATGGACGCCGTAAACACGCAGACGGCCGACCGGATGGCGGCCTCCCGGTGCATGATCGTCAAAATCGGCTCGGCCCTGCTTGTCGACGACATCACAGGCGAAATCCGCACAGACTGGCTGACGGGACTCGGCTCGGACATCGCGCGCCTGAAAGCGCGCGGGGTAAACGTCGTCATCGTCTCGTCCGGCGCGATCGCGGTCGGGCGGACACATCTCGGACTGAAACGCGGCGCACTTGCGCTTGAACAGAAACAGGCGGCTGCCGCAACGGGACAAATTCGCCTTGCCCATGCCTGGCAGGAAACGCTGGCGGCCCACGACATTACGGTCGCCCAGATACTGCTGACCCCCTCCGACACGGAGGAACGCCGCCGTCACCTGAATGCGCGGGCGACGATCGAGACGTTGCTCGACCTGGGCGCGGTCCCGGTGATCAACGAAAACGATTCCGTCGCAACCGAGGAAATCCGCTACGGCGACAACGACCGGCTGGCCGCCCGCGTCGCCCAGATGATCAGCGCCGACACGCTGGTACTGCTGTCGGATGTGGACGGCCTGTACCGCAGCGACCCCCGCCGCGATGCAACCGCCGAACTGATCGCCGAGGTCGCCGAAATCACGCCGGAAATAGAAGCGATGGCCGGTGCGGCACCTGCCGGATATTCGTCGGGCGGCATGGTCACAAAGCTCGACGCCGCCAAGATTGCCACCACGGCAGGTTGCGCGATGGTCATCACCGACGGAAAACCGCAGCATGCGCTGGCCCGGCTCGAAGAGGGAGCGCGCTGCACATGGTTTCTGCCATCGTCGGAACCGATGACGGCGCGAAAACGCTGGATCGCCGCCGCCGTCGAAACAGCAGGCGCCATCATCATAGACGATGGCGCGGTCGCGGCCCTCCGCGCGGGCAAAAGCCTGCTCCCCGCAGGGATTACCCGGGTCGACGGCACATTCGACCGGGGCGACGCCATCTGTGTCAAAACCATGGACGGGCGCATTGCCGGGCGCGGGCTATCGGCGTATTCATCGTCGGACGCCCGGCAGATAATGGGCCGAAAAAGCCGTGATATCGAAAACATTCTGGGCTACCGTGGCCGGGATGAAATGATTCACCGAAACGATCTGGTGACGGAATTGAGCGCAGCGGGGGCGCCGGAAGAATGAGCGTTGCGACGGCGATCGCCACAGACATGAATGGCGACGAAATAGCAGGCGAAATGGACCAGCTCGGCCGCCGGGCCCGTGCCGCGGTTCAGGAACTCGCCCTGGCATCCGCCGAGCAGAAAAACACGGCATTGCGGGTGGCTGCAGCGACTCTGCGGGACCGGACGGCCGATTTGCTGGCTGCCAACGCCCTGGATATCGCCGCCGCCGAAGAACGCAAGATCGCACCGTCCCTGATCGACCGGCTGAAGCTGGACGCGGGACGGATCGATGCGATGGCCGGCGGCCTTGAGCAGATCGCGGACCTGCCGGACCCGGTGGGGGAAGTGCTTTCCACCTGGGACAGGCCGAACGGGCTCAATATCTCGCGGGTCCGGGTCCCCCTCGGCGTGATCGGCATCATTTACGAATCCCGGCCCAACGTAACGGCGGATGCAGGCGGCCTGTGCCTGAAATCCGGGAATGCCGCCATCCTGCGCGGCGGCTCGGAAAGCTTTCATTCATCGAAAGCCATTCTCGACTGTCTGCAGGCCGGACTTGGCAAAGCGGGCCTGCCGGAAGGGGCTATCCAGCTTGTACCGACAACGGACCGTGCCGCCGTCGGCGAAATGCTGACAATGACCGACTATATCGACATTATCGTGCCGAGAGGCGGCAAGTCGCTGATCGAACGCGTCCAACGGGAAAGCAAAATTCCCGTCATCGCCCATCTCGAAGGGCTCTGCCACACCTATATCGACGGCGCCGCCGACCCCCTGATGGCGCGCGACATCGTGGTGAACGCCAAGATGCGACGCCCGGGCATTTGCGGCGCGACGGAAACCCTGCTCGTCGACAAATCGATCGCTGAACAGACCTTGCCGGAGATCATAGAGACGCTGTCTGCTGCCGGCTGCGAACTGCGCGGCGACGAGGCGACATGCGCGCTGGACACCCGCGTGAATCCTGCAACGGAGGCCGACTGGCGGACGGAATATCTCGAACCGATCCTGTCGATCCGCCAGGTTGACGGACTGGACGGCGCGATCCGGCATATAGCTACCTACAGTTCGCACCACACCGAATCGATCGTCACCGACGATGCGGCCCGGGCAGAGAAATTCCTCAACGAGGTTGATTCCGCGATCGTTATGCACAATGCCTCGACCCAGTTCGCCGATGGCGGCGAATTCGGCATGGGTGCGGAAATCGGTATTTCGACGGGCAGGCTGCATGCCCGGGGACCGGTCGGCGTGGAACAACTGACAACCTTCAAATACGTCGTCCGCGGCGCGGGACAGGTCCGGCCCTGAAAATACTCACCGATATCCGCCGGGGTCATTCCGTAACGGGGCTCCGGGTGGGCATTTTGGGCGGTTCGTTCAATCCCGCACATGAAGGCCACCTGCACATCAGTCTGCTCGCGCTCAAGCTGCTGAAGCTCGACGAAGTGTGGTGGATGGTCTCCCCGCAGAACCCGCTGAAGCCGGCCGATGGCATGGCCCCGTTCGAGGACCGCCTGGCGGAAGCGCGCGCCCTGGTGCGTCACCCGAATATCCGCATCACGGATATCGAGGCACGGCTCGGCACCACCAACACGGCGGAATCCCTCGCCGTCCTGAAACGCGGATTTCCGAAGACCCGTTTCGTCTGGTTGATGGGTGCGGACAATCTGAAACAGATTTCGCGCTGGTATCAATGGACGCGAATCTTTAATCAAGTTCCCATTGCGGTTTTTGACCGTGCTCCTTATTCTTTTGGGGCGCTCGCCGGCAAGGCAGCAAAGGCGTTTTTCCGGTTCAAGCGAAAACCGTCGGACGCCTGCAACCTTGCCGATATGCCACCGCCAGCCTGGATGTTCTTCCATACGCGGCTTCATCCCGGCTCGGCAACGAACATCAGAGCGCACCGTGACTCGGCTTCCGGCCTGACCGGTCGGAAAGATGCCGAAGAACTGCCAAAGGTGAATAAGTGAGTGCACAACAGGAAGCACACACACTGACAGAACGATCAACAGACGTAACGAAAGACGCGAGCCGCGTAGAGAGGTTGCTCGCCGATATCGTGGAATCTCTTGAAGATCACAAGGCGACGGATATTGTCGTCATTGATCTGAAGGGAAAATCCGACATCGCCGACTATATGGTCATCGCGACCGGTCAGTCCGGCCGCCAGGTCTCGACCATGGCGGACAGGCTGGCGCTGGTCGTGAAGGAAAACGGCATCGTCGGTGCCGTGCCGGAAGGCCGCGGTCAGGCGGATTGGGTGCTGCTCGATGCGAGAGACGTTATCGTGCATCTTTTCCGCCCCGAAGTGCGGGAGTTCTACAATCTTGAAAAAATGTGGAATGCGGACCTGCCCGAGAACCCGGAGCCCGGTGCTCCGGAAACGGCGACTGCCTGACGCGATTATTCCGTGCGGCTGACGATATGCACCGTGGGGCGGCTGAAAGCCGGCCCGGAACGCGATCTGATCGCCAAGTACACGAAACGGGTTCAATGGCCGCTTGAGATCATCGAGGTCGAGGAGCGGCGCAAGCTCTCGCCGGCAGAGCTTAGAAACCGTGAAGGCGAGCTTCTTTCCGGTGTATTGCCCGCAGGCGCCATCCGGATCGCGATGGACGAACGTGGAAAAGCGCTCAGCAGCCAGCATTTTGCGGACAAACTCGGCGCGTGGCGCGATCAGGGCCGCGATATCGCGTTCCTGATTGGCGGCGCAGGCGGTCTGTCGCCGGAGCATCGCAATAACGCCGATCTCGTGCTGTCATTCGGCACGGCGACATGGCCGCACATGCTTGCCCGTGTGATGCTTGTCGAACAGATATACAGGGCGCAGGGGATTCTCGCGGGACACCCCTATCACCGGGAGTAGGGAACAGGCAGGAATTGTTCGGCGGAACCGACGCCGAAGTACCATTTGTCAATTTTTCGCCTATATAATGAAGAGATATCATTCAGGGACACGAAATGAGCAGCGACGACGCACCAGCAACCCATCCGACTTTGCCGAGACCGGTCGTCTTGTGCGTACTGGACGGCTGGGGCCATCGCGACGACCAGACTGAAAACGCTATTACACCGGCCAATACGCCCAATTTCCAGCGCCTGTGGGCAGACAATCCCCACAGCTATATCGATACCAGCGGGATCGATGTCGGACTGCCGCATGGGCAGATGGGCAATTCAGAAGTCGGCCATATGAACCTCGGCGCGGGACGCATCGTCAATCAGGATATCCGGCGCATAGATGCGGCCATCGAAGACGGCTCGCTGGCGACGAATCCGGCTCTGGCCGGATATATCTCCGCGCTGAAAACCTCCGGCGGAACATGCCACCTGCTGGGGCTTCTGTCTCCGGGCGGGGTTCATTCGCATCAGGAACATCTGATCAAACTGACGGAAATCATGGCGGACGCCGGTATTCCGGTCTCCATACACATGTTTCTCGATGGACGGGATACCCCGCCGGAAAGCGCTGCCGGCTACGTCTCCGAGTTCGCAAAACAGGTCGAACCCCTGCCGGGCGTGTCGCTGGCCACCATGTGCGGGCGCTTTTTCGCGATGGACCGCGACCAGCGCTGGGACCGGGTTGAGAAAGCCTTCAACCTGATTGTCTCGGGGACCGGCACTGCGGCGGATGACGCCGTTACCGCAATCCGGGCGAGCTACGCGGCCGGGATAACGGACGAATTCGTCGAACCGACGGCGCTGAACGGCTATTCCGGCGTTCGGGACGGTGACGGCGTGTTGATGGGTAATTTTCGGTCCGACCGGGCGCGTGAAATTCTGCAGGCGCTGCTCGACCCTGATTTCGAAGGGTTTCCCCGGTCCCGCGTGCCCGCTTTCCAGGCGGCACTCGGCCTTACCGAATATTCCACCGCGCATAACGCGTTTATGGGAACGATGTTCCCGCCTGTGTCGCTGAATAATATTCTGGCTGAACTTGTCGCCGATGCGGGGAAGAAACAGCTGCGGATCGCCGAGACCGAGAAATACGCCCACGTGACATTCTTCTTCAACGGCGGGGAGGAAGCTCCTTTTCCGGGCGAAGACCGCGTGTTGATCCCGTCCCCCAAGGTCGCGACCTATGACCTCCAGCCCGAAATGTCCGCTAATGAAGTGACGGACCGGCTTATCGCGGTGATCGACGAGGGGACCTATGATTTCATCCTCGTCAATTACGCCAACCCTGATATGGTCGGCCATACTGGCATTCTCTCAGCAGCGGAAATCGCCATTCGAACCGTGGATGACTGCATTGGACGGCTCGCGACTGCGGTCGAAGCCGCAGGAGGATCGCTGCTGATCACCGCCGATCACGGCAATGCGGAGACCATGCGGGACGCGGAGACCGGCGCGCCGCATACGGCCCACACACTCAACGTGGTCCCGGCCGTCCTGGTGAATGCGCCGGCCGGTATAGAGGAACTGCAGAATGGACGGCTCGCCGACATTGCACCGACGCTGCTGGCGCTCATGCGGATAGACCATCCTTCGGAGATGACGGGTAAATCGCTCATCAACACCGTAGATAGCAATGCTTCCCTGTCGGAAAAACGTGTTTCGGCCTGACCGCATAGGCGCGTATCTGGTCCTGGGCATTTGCCTTGCCGCCACACCTGTGAGCGTCGGACCTGCAGGCGCGAACGAGATCGAGAACAAACTCGAAGCAATCCAGCTGGATCTGGAGAAAAGCCGCGAGAAACGCGCCAGCCTCGACAAGGCGGCCAGAAAGGCCGCGGCGGAACTCCAGTCGATAAAACAGCAGGGGGTAAACCTTGCGCGGAAAATGCACATGCATTCTGCCGATGCCGACCGGATAGAAGGTCAGTTGATCGCGTTGGAACAACAGGAACGCACGAAGTCGGATAGAATGCGTCAGCGCACAAACCAGCTGTCGGCGACCCTCGCGGCGCTGCAGCGGATCGCACGCATGCCGACCGCGACACTGGTCGCCATCCCACAGTCGACCGACAAGACCATCCGCACGGCTATCCTGCTTCGCGCCGCGGTGCCGGAATTGCAGCGCGATGCGATGAGCCTTGGGGACGACCTCCGCGCCCTGAGTGCGCTCCGCGAGCGGATAAGCGCCGAAAAGACCGCACTGACCGAGTCCCTCGAGCGCCTGAAAGCCGAACGAAAGTCGCTGGCGGCCCTCACCACCGACAAGATCGAACTTCTGAAGAATATGGAATCGGCAGAGCGCGAGGCCGCTCAGAGAGCTGCCCGCCTGTCGGCCCGGGCAGGCAGCCTCCGCGAACTGCTCGACAATCTGTCCAGACGGCAAAAGCGCCCGGCGCTGAAGATGCCGGATCCGGAGCCGGAGCCCGCCACGGCGCCGCCCGCCCCCGACCGGAAAACAGCGGCCCTACCGCCGGTAACAATTTCGCGAGGCGTGCTCCCTGCACCCGGTCGCGTCGTAACCACTTTCGGTGCGAAGATGCCCAACGGTACCCTGAGCAAGGGCGTCTACGTCGTTACACGACCTGCCGCGGCCGTTGTTGCGCCGGTACCCGGCAGGGTGGTCTTTGCGGGAGAGTTCCGCGGCTACGGAAACCTTGTCATACTGGAGTCACGCGACAGGGGGCATGCATTGATATCGGGGATGTCGAGGATCGACGCACAGGTCGGCGACAACGTTTTGGCAGGAGAACCGCTTGGCGAGATGACCCCCTCGACGAGCACCTTGCCGAAACTGTATTTTGAGCTGAGAAGCAGGGGTCGACCGATCAACCCGATGCCGTCGGATACGGCACGCAGGAACAAGGTAAGCGGATAATGATGAAACAATTACTGGCGGCAGGCGCGATCATCGGGGGCATTGCCTTCGCTCTCCCCTCCGCGGCCCAGAACAATAACTCGGAAACCTACAGGCAGCTGAACCTGTTCGGCGATGTGTTCGAACGCGTCCGCGCGGATTACGTCGAAGACGTTTCCGACGAAGCGCTTATCGAAGCGGCGATAAACGGCATGCTGACGTCACTCGATCCGCATTCAAGCTATCTGAGCCCCAAGAACTTCCGGGACATGCAGGTTCAGACCCGCGGCGAGTTCGGCGGGCTAGGTATCGAAGTGACGATGGAAAACGGTTACGTGAAGGTCGTCTCCCCGATCGACGACACCCCGGCATTTCGCGCCGGGCTGAAACCCAACGATCTCATCACCCATCTGGACGGTGAGCAAGTCCAGGGGCTGACCCTGTCCGAAGCCGTCGAACGGATGCGCGGAAAGGTTGGCAGCGATCTCAAACTGACCATCCGTCGCGAAGGCCGCGACGGGGCATTCGACGTCACCGTGACCCGGGCAGTGATCACCATCCGCTCTGTCCGGTCGCGCATGGAAGGCGAGGATATCGGATATATCCGGATCACCTCGTTCAGCGAACAGACCGCGACAGGCGTCGAACGCGCGATCAAGCGGTTCCGCGATACCGCCAAGGACAAGCTCTCGGGAATCGTTCTCGATCTCCGTAATAACCCCGGCGGTCTTCTGGATCAGTCGGTGAAGGTGTCGGACATCTTCCTCAATCAGGGGGAGATCGTCTCTACCCGCTCCCGCCGGCCGGATGAAGGACAGCGGTTTAATGCGAAACCCGGCGATGCGGTCGACGGTCTGCCGATCGTGGTGCTGATGAATGGCGGTTCCGCCTCGGCGTCCGAGATCGTCGCGGGCGCATTGCAGGACCATCGCCGCGGCATCGTGCTGGGAACCCGGTCTTTCGGAAAAGGCTCCGTCCAGACAATCGTTCCCCTGTCGGGCCACGGCGCGATCCGTCTGACCACCGCGCGGTATTACACGCCGTCTGGCCGGTCGATCCAGGCAAAAGGCATCGATCCCGACATTATCGTCGAACAGGCGACCGTTCAGAAGGTCACCCAGCCACGCCGGACACGGGAAGACGATCTGCGCGGCCGGCTCGACAATCCGAATGGCGGCGAAGCCGCGCCTGAGGAAACGAACGAAGCGGATTCCGCGGCGCCGGCGGATAGTCCCCAGGACTACCAGCTCTCACGGGCGCTGGACCTGTTGCGGGGCATCGCCCTGTATGGCGCCCGCGCTGCCAACTGAGACCGCGCGAATCGAGACCGGGAACCTATGCCGGAACCCCGCCCGTGATTTTCACGGGCGGGCCTGAACGGGGACGAAAGTGAAGGGTTCAACACGCAGTACGAGCGGCGCACGCCTGCCCCTTATGCTGTTGCTGGGCTTTCTCGTTCTGGTCGCGGGCGTCGCGGTGTGGTTGACGTTGTCCTCGCCGCTTCCGCCCGATAAAGCGGGCGGGCCGGCAGAGACCGGTTCTCCCGCCGCAGGATACAAGACCGAAAAAGATTCACCCGCCCCGGACGCTGCCGGTGCTGCAGACACTGCAGACGCCGCGCCGGACGGCGCTGCTCCCGCGCCCGGAACAGCCACAGCCCCCCAGACGGACGCCGCCGCCCCCGTCGAGGTGCCGGTGCACAGCGTAGAGGCGCCCTCCAGGACCTCGCCTCCGCATAAAGATGACGCACAGAACCCGGCACCTGCGGAACATTCCGAGGGAACGACGGCAATCCCCTCCCCCTCTCCGACACCGCCTGGAATCGCGCCCCAACCGGAGACGACAGCAGCCGACCCGCCAGCGAAGCCCGAACCGTCACCCCCTTCCAAGGCGACGACCGCAATCGTGCCCAAGAAATTGCCCCGCGTTGCGCCGGATGCGCCGCTCGTGCCGTCGCCCGACCCCGCCCTGGTGCAGATGACCTCGCTCGGCCCGTTGCCGCGCGTAGGGGATGACGGACGTTTACCACGCCAGGTCTATGCGAAACCGTTCAATACCGCTGACAGGCGCCCGCGGGTTGCTATCGTCGTGACCGGCCTCGGCCTCTCCGCAGCGGCGACCGAATCGGCGATACAGGGATTATCAGGCAGCGTCACGCTGGCCTTCGCGCCCTATTCTCCCCGCCTGGATGAGTGGATACGGCTCGCACGTGCCGCCGGCCACGAAGTTCTTATCAACGTACCGATGGAGCCGACAAATTATCCGGCATACGACCCCGGGCCCCAAACGCTCCTGACGACGCTGAATGCCCAGGGAAATCTCGACCGTCTGTTCTGGAGTCTCAGCCGTGGCACGGGGTACGTGGGAGTCCTTGATTTCTTCGGATCTCAGTTCACAACGTCCGCGGATCACATGACCCCCGTTCTGAATGCAATCAAGCAGCGGGGGCTACTCTTCATCGACAGCAACAGCTCTCCGCGCAGCGTGTCGGCGGCTGTGGCTGCGCGGTTGAACCTGATTTCAGCCAAAGCGACCCTCACACTGGATGAACGCGCTTCCCGGACGGAGATTGACCGCAAATTTGCAGAACTGGAACAGCGCGCCAAACGGGAGGGACAGGCGATTGGGATTGCGTCTCCCTACCCGGTATCGTTGGAACGCATCGCAAACTGGGTTCGTCAACTTGAAGCCCGGGGCACAGCCATAGCGCCGGTCTCCGCGCTTGCACAGACACCCGCACCTTCGCAGGCATCTCAATGACCAACGAGCCCGGACCGCCCGCCGGCTACCGCCCGTGCATCGGGATTCTGTTGCTTGACGGCAACGGCCGGATCTTCGTCGGCGAACGCCTGGACACACCCGGTGCATGGCAGATGCCGCAGGGCGGCATAGACGAAGGCGAAAGCGCAATAGATGCCGCATTTCGCGAGCTGAAAGAAGAAACAGGTATCGAAACCGCGGAGCTCATCGGCGTGAGCAACGTCTGGCGGAGCTATGACCTGCCGGCGGCGCTGGCGGCAAAAGCCTGGGGTGGGCGTTTCCGGGGACAGGCGCAGCTATGGTCAGCGCTTCGCTTTACGGGAACCCCCGAAGATATCGACATCCGGACGGCGCATCCCGAATTCAGCCAATGGAAGTGGACGGACGCGGAGACCCTGCTGGCGGAAATTGTCGACTTCAAGCGAGACCTCTATCGCGAGGTTCTTGATGAATTCCGGCTGTATATCGGCCCGTCGACCCAGACGTCGGCCTAACGGCAACGTCAAGCCATCAGGGCTGCGCGCTCGTTAACCGGGACAGCAGGACATCCGTCCTTGGTTGAAATCGCCCCCGATACCAGAAAAACGCCCTTGCGATCCGCGTCACAAACCAGCCGAGCGGCCCCGTTGATTTGAGGCCCAGCGCGCCGAATACCATATCGATCATGCGCCGGATGTGACTGGGTCGGTAGTAACGGAGGGTGCCGCGTGCATAGGCAACGGAATTGGTACGACGAACAAACGGTTCATTCGGTCGGTTGGCCGCCCAGTATGCGGTTGCCAGTTCGTCATCCTCCGCCTCCGCGATCCGTTGGAAGGCGACGCTCAGGCGCTGCCTGAATGACAGGTTCTCGTGCTTGAGGTATCTGCGCATGAACGCGTAGAACATATGATAGTGAGCGAACTCATCGTCGGCGATGCGGCGACATATCTCCTTGAGCACCGGCTCATCAGTGGCGTCAGCAAGCGCGCTGTAGAATGAAGTGGTGCCGGTCTCCACCATACAGCGGGCGATGAGCTCTCCGACACGCGATCCGCGGGTGGATTCCGAAACGTCTATCGGAAAGCTGAAGTTTTCCCGGAACAGCTTATAGCTACGGTCGAAATCGAAATCGGGGTCGGCGAGTTCAGCCCACCGTCCGAGCACGCGGCCGTGCTGGATTTCTTCCACCGACCACTGCTTGATCGCTACCCGGGTGCGCGCATCCTTATCAAGAACGTTGTTGAGGTAATGACGGTAATCGCCGGCATTGTATTCCACAACGCAGGCGGCCTTGACGATCGGCACAATGTCGGGATTGACGCGGGACTTGTCGAAACGGTCCCATGGTATGTCATCGATTGACCAGGTTGCCATTTACACCACCAGTCATTTTATCCTGTTGCTGTTAACCGTCCCTTTGACATGGGTCCCATAAATGCATTTTTCAAGACAGATCGCATTTGATCCTCAGCAATGAACAGGTTTCGGCCCCGGATCGGCAGGAGAGGACGGGCGGGGCACCGATATCGTCGTCATCCGGTCGGTTCGCCACCGGGCTGATATCCCCATCTGACCACGATATCTGCGCTGCGGCTTGACCATGATTGAAGGCATTACGGGTTCTCCGGTCATGGTTGCAGCCGAAACACCGGAATCCCGCTGTTTTTCGGGCGCCACAGAGTGTTTTAAGGTTTTTTTCAGCACGACGGATGATAATCCCGGAAATCTGGGCAAGAGCAGTAGGGTGCAAGATGTCGCTTAGCGACGAAACGAATGGCCGAATGTCGATCCTGACCGGTTTCCTGGCACGCCAGCCGTTTCTGGTATTCGCCGTATACACAGCTATAGGCGCTCTGTCGCTGACGGCGCTCTCCTGGCAGCACTCCAAGGAAATTCGGTAAACAACAGCTCTGCGGGCGGCCGAGGCGTACTCCCAGTCCGTCTCGGCCATGCGGGGCTATTATTCGCGCCATGTAGTGCCGAGGGCGCAGAACGCCGGCGCAACCGTTTCTCATGACTACAAGGAGTCGGAGACGACAATTCCCTTTCCGGCAACATTGACGATCGATCTCGCGAACGAGCTTCGCGAAAAGAATAGTGCCTTTACGTTCAATTTTTACAGCGACGAGCCGTTCCCCTGGCGCGGCGAGCGGGTCCTGGACCGGTTTGAAAGCGATGCGTTAGGCGTCCTGAAAGCCAAATCTGAACAAAAATACGTGCGCTTCGAGAACCATAATGGACAGCGTTCGGTGCGGATTGCCTATCTTGTTATTATGGGCGAGACCTGCGTTGCCTGCCATAACGCGCATCCCGAAAGCCCGCGGACTGACTGGAAAGTCGGCGATATAAGAGGTGTGCAGCAGATAACGCTGCCGCTGGCCGATGTCGGCACGTCTTTCCTGCCAGACATGCGGGAATCCGCGTTCTATATCGGGATTTTCACCCTAGCCGGTCTGATACTGATCTGGCTGCTATTGAAAGAAATCCAGGCGCGGGTGGAACAAACCCGAGAACTCGCCGCCGACGCGGAGATGCGCAATATCGAGCTTGCAGCAGCCAAGGCCGAAGCGGACCGGGCGAACCGCGCCCAGGGCGAACTAATCGCAAATGTGGGTCATGAGCTGAGAACGCCCCTGAATTCCGTGATCGGGTTTTCGGAAATCCTCAAGGACGAGCGCATGGGGCCGATGGGGTCCCCGGAGTATCCGGAGTTCGCCGGCGAGATCCATTCAAGCGGCACGCGGCTGCTCGAGATTATCAATTCGATTCTCTACATGTCCCAACTGGAGTCAGGCAGCGCCGAGATGCAACAGGAGGTACTTTCGCTGAACAACGTGCTGACGGCGAATGTCGAAGCTTTCAAAACCGCGGTCGAGGCGCAGGGCGTTTCATTAAAACACATGATCATGGCAGACATGCCGCCGGTGCTGTTCGACCGCAACGGACTTTCCCGGATCATTCATTGCATCCTCGACAATGCGATCAAGTTCAGCGACCGCGGCGGGAAGATATGGGTGGCGGCCCGGGAACTGGATGACGGCTGTATAGAGGTCCGGTTCAAGGATACAGGCGCCGGGATAGCCGAAGACGTCCTGCTGGATGTTCTGAAACCGTTCCGTCAGGCGGATGGGACACGCTCCAGGCGGTTTGAAGGGGTGGGTCTGGGCCTCGCCATGGCAAATTCCATCGCGAAACTGCATAACACGACCATAGAGCTGGAAAGCACTGAGGGGATTGGCACGACGGTGATCCTGACGATCCCGGCGAACCGCGTCGTTCCGGAAGCCGGCCGTCACCGCAACACCGAGAAAGAGCGTGCCGCCAAATCCGCAATTGCGGCTTAGCGATAAAAAATCGAAAAAGGAAGCTTAGCGGAACGGAATCCGGCTACACGTAAACGGCATCGGGCTCTATACGCAAAGACGTGTAGATCAGGCGCTCGTCCCGCGTGCTGCAGCAGCCATGGCCTCGCCGACGGCAAGGGCCATCTCGGCCTGTCCACGGGCAACGTCGTTATCTGCCTCGTTCAGGGCCTCGCGTGCGGAGGCGATACGCTTCTCGACATCCGCCGGGTCGATATCCTCAACCGGCATCGCTTCCTCGGCGAGAACCGTACAACGTTCGCCCGTCACCTCGGCAAAGCCGCCTGCAACGAATATCCGCTTTTCGACATTCTTGCCCGTATAGGTATTGATAACCCCGGGCCGCAGCGAGGAAATCAGCGGCGCATGGCCGATCAGCACACCGAAGTCGCCTTCCGCTCCCGGAACGACGACCATCTCGACATCTTCCGAGAGCAGCAGCTTCTCTGGTGAGACCAGATCGAATGTGAACGGATCGGGCATAACGGTTTCCTGCGGTTGGGATCAGCAGTGCGGCGATCAGGCCGCAGCTGCCATTGCCTTCGCTTTTTCGACGGCATCCTCGATCTTGCCGACCATGTAGAAGGCAGCTTCGGGCAGATCGTCATATTCGCCTTCGACCAGTCCCTTGAAGCCCTTGATGGTGTCTTCAAGGTCGACGAATACGCCCGACATGCCGGTGAAGATTTCAGCAACATGGAACGGCTGAGAGAGGAAGCGCTGGATCTTGCGGGCGCGGGCAACGACCAGTTTGTCTTCTTCCGACAGTTCGTCCATGCCGAGAATGGCGATGATGTCCTGCAGGCCCTTATACGACTGAAGGACGCGCTGGACCTCGCGCGCGACAGCATAGTGCTCGTCGCCGACGGTGCGCGGATCGAGAATACGCGACGTGGAATCGAGCGGATCGACCGCCGGATAAATGCCGAGCTCCGCAATCTGGCGCGACAGAACCGTCGTCGCATCCAGATGCGCAAACGATGTGGCCGGCGCCGGGTCGGTCAGGTCGTCGGCCGGCACGTAGATGGCCTGGACCGACGTGATCGATCCCTTGTTGGTGGTGGTGATGCGTTCCTGAAGGTTGCCCATGTCGGTCGCCAGGGTCGGCTGATAGCCCACCGCCGACGGAATACGGCCGAGCAGGGCCGACACTTCGGAGCCCGCCTGCGTGAAACGGAAAATGTTGTCGACGAAGAGCAGAACGTCCTGACCTTCTTCGTCGCGGAAATATTCGGCCAGCGTCAACCCGCTGAGGCCGACGCGCGCGCGGGCGCCGGGCGGCTCGTTCATCTGGCCGTAGACCAGCGCCGCCTTGGAGTCGCCATCGGGCTGGATGACGCCGGATTCCATCATCTCGTGATAGAGATCGTTGCCTTCACGCGTACGCTCGCCGACTCCGGCGAAAACGGAATAACCGCCATGCGCCTTTGCGACGTTGTTGATCAGTTCCATGATCAGCACCGTCTTGCCAACGCCGGCGCCGCCGAACAGGCCGATTTTACCGCCACGCGAATACGGCGCCAGAAGATCGACGACCTTGATGCCGGTGACCAGCACTTCGGTTTCCGTCGACTGATCCGTAAATACCGGCGCTTCGCGATGGATCGGAAGCTTCTTCGTCGTGTTCAGCGGACCGCGTTCGTCGATCGGCTCGCCAATGACATTCAGGATACGCCCGAGCGTTTCCGGACCGACCGGCATCATGATCGGCGATCCGGTATCGGTCACCTTCTGACCGCGGACCAGACCCTCGGTCGTGTCCATGGCAATGGTGCGCACCGTGCTTTCGCCGAGATGCTGAGCCACTTCGAGAATCAGACGGCTCCCGTTATTGTCGCATTCCAGCGCGTTCATGATATAGGGCAGTTCGCCTTCGAACTGAACGTCGACCACAGCGCCCAGGACCTGGGAAACGCTGCCGATATTGTTGCTTGCCGTGTCGGCCATTGTCATACCTCGTACATCGATTTGCCGGACATCAAACTGCCTCGGCGCCGGAGATGATTTCTATAAGTTCTTTTGTGATGAACGCCTGACGCGTCCGGTTGTAGTTCAGCGTCAGCGAGTCGATCATTTCGCCGGCGTTGCGGGTCGCATTATCCATCGCACTCATCCGCGCGCCATGTTCGCTGGCGTTGTTTTCCAGAAGAGACCGGTAAACCTGCACGCTCAGATTGCGCGGCAGCAGAACCTCGAGAATCTCGGCCTCGTCGGGCTCGTATTCGTATTTCACATTTGCCGCAGACACTTCTTCGCCTTCCTGCGCGGCTTCGACGGCAAACGGAATAACCTGTTGCCGGGTAACGACCTGCGAAATGACGGATTTGAACCGGTTATAGACCAGTGTGCAGACATCGAACTCGCCCGCCTCGAACATTTCGAGCACACGGGTCGATATTCCCTGCGCATCGTCAAAGTTGAGACGCGGGCGTCCGACGCCTTCGATCAGATCGACGATCATCGGCCCGAATTCGCGCCGCACCTGCGCCCAGCCCTTGCGGCCGACGCACAGGATTTTGACTTCCTTGCCGTCGGCCTGAAGCTGGGCGACCAGGCGGCGGGTATCGCGGACGATGGATGAATTGAACGCCCCGCACAGCCCGCGATCGGAGGTCATCATGACGATAAGATGCATATCGTCTTTTCCGGTTCCGGCCAGCAGTTTCGGCGCGCCGGCGGCAGACGCCATTGAACCGGCGAGCGATCCGAGCATCCGCTCCATGCGTTCCGCATAGGGGCGCGCGGCCTCGGCCTGCTCCTGCGCGCGACGCAGCTTTGCCGCCGCGACCATTTTCATCGCCGACGTGATCTTTTGCGTCGACTTGACGCTATCGATCCGCATGCGGAGGTCTTTAAGGCTTGGCATATCCCGTTACCGGTTCCTGTTTACCCTGGTGTCGATCAGGCTGAGACGAAGGTCTTGGCATATCCATCGAGGAACGCCGTGATCTTCGCTTTGGTATCGTCGGAAACCGCCAGCTCTTTGCGGATCGCATCAAGGATGTCTTTGTGGTTTGCCCTCAGTTCCGACAAAAACCCATGCTCGAACTGCGTGACGGCGCGCGCCGGGATATTGTCGAGATACCCGTTCACGCCGGCGAAGATGGATACAACCTGCTCCTCGACGGGCATCGGCGAATACTGACCCTGCTTCAGAAGCTCGGTCAGGCGCTCGCCACGCCCCAGAAGTTTCTGGGTCGCCGCATCGAGATCGGAAGCGAACTGGGCAAACGCCGCCATTTCACGGTACTGCGCAAGTTCCAGCTTGATCGAGCCGGCAACCTGTTTCATCGCCTTGATCTGGGCGGCCGAACCGACGCGGCTGACGGACAGGCCGACGTTTACCGCCGGGCGAATACCTGAATAGAACAGTTCCGTTTCGAGGAAGATCTGTCCGTCCGTGATCGAGATAACGTTCGTCGGGATATAGGCCGACACGTCGCCTGCCTGGGTTTCGATGATCGGCAGTGCGGTCAGAGAGCCGCCGCCATTCTCATCGCTCATCTTCGCTGCGCGTTCCAGCAGACGGGAATGCAGATAGAAAACGTCACCCGGATAGGCTTCACGTCCCGGCGGACGGCGAAGCAGCAGCGACATCTGACGATAGGCAACCGCCTGCTTCGAGAGATCATCGTAAATGATCAGGGCGTGCATGCCGTTATCGCGGAAATATTCGCCCATCGTGCAGCCGCCATAGGGGGCCAGGAACTGCAGGGGCGCCGGCTCCGACGCGGTCGCGGCGACGACGATGGTGTATTCCATCGCACCGACTTCTTCGAGCTGCTTGACGATCTGGGCGACGGTCGAGCGTTTCTGACCTACTGCGACATAAATGCAGAAAAGCTGCTTGTCGGTATCGCCTTCATCGAAGGCTTTTTTCTGGTTGATAATGGTGTCGACCGCGATGGCGGTCTTGCCGGTCTGGCGGTCGCCGATAATCAGTTCTCGCTGGCCGCGGCCGACGGGGATCAGGCTGTCGATCGCCTTGATGCCGGTCTGCATCGGCTCGCTGACCGACTGGCGCGGAATGATACCGGGCGCCTTGACGTCAACACGGCGGCGTTCGGTCGATTCAATCGGACCCTTGCCGTCGATCGGTTCGCCCAGCGCGTCAACGACGCGGCCCAGCAGCCCCTTGCCGACCGGCACGTCCACAATCGTGCCCGTCCGCTTGACGATATCGCCTTCCTTGATGTTCGAGTCGGACCCGAAAATAACGACACCGACATTGTCGGTCTCGAGATTGAGCGCCATGCCCTTGATGCCGCCGGGGAATTCGACCATCTCGCCGGCCTGCACGCTGTCGAGCCCGTAAACACGGGCGATACCGTCACCGACAGACAGGACCTGTCCGACTTCCGCGACTTCGGATTCGGTCCCGAAATTAGCGATCTGATCCTTGAGGATTGAGGAGATTTCTGCGGCGCGGATGTCCATCACGCTGCCCCTTTCAATGAGATTTCTAGACGTTGAAGCTTTGTACGAAGAGATGAATCGACCATACGCGAGCCGACCTTGACGATCATGCCGCCCAGCAGCGCGGGATCGACACGTGTATCAAGTGTCACCTTGGAGCCCATGGCGGTTCTAAGTTCCTGTTCCAGCGACTGGTGCTGAGCGTCTGTCAACGGCTGCGCCGTCATGATTTCCGCGGTCATCTCGCCCCGGGCCTTGGCCAGGAGCTGCCGGTAGCCGGCGCACATGGCGTCGAGTACGAACAACCGGCGATTCCGGGCGACCACAGCGGCAAAATTCCGGGTCATTTCGGAGACGCCTGCTTTTTCAAGCACGGCAGCAAGAGCGGCTCCCTGAGCCTCCCGTCCAAGGACAGGACTGGCGACAAGGCGGCGCAAATCCGCGGATTCGGCCAGTAATGCACGAATAGTCGCCATATCTTCGGCGATTTCGTCCAGTTTTTTCTGTTCCCCGGCGAGCTCAAAAAGCGCTGCCGCATAACGGCCTGCCACACCGGAAACGGCTGACGATTCAGACGACACCCAATTTACCTCGAAAACTTCCCGCAGACATAAACGAACTTGTTGTTTTTAATCGAAGAATTCCGCCCTCTCGAGGGCATCCTTTTCGACTGCCCGTGAAGGCAGCGTTGGGTAACACAGCCTTTTGTGCGTTGCAACCCAACGAACCCGGAAATTCGCGTCAAAGCGTCGCGACAGATGCCCTTTCCGCCCTAACAGGATGGGCCCGGCGGCCAGTTCCGGATATCCGGATCGGGCAGGGTTCCGAAGAGCGAGACAATGCCGTCCCCGTAGCTTTGCCGGAGCGCCGTAAAATAGGGATCATTCTCCCCGATAGACACTTGACGCTCCACCCGCTGCTTGCCGGTCAGTATTGTAATCAGATCAATCGGCGGCCCCACCGACAGGTTACTCCGCATCGTCGAATCGAACGACACAAGGGACGCGGTCACAGCCCGCTCGACGGGCATGTCATAGCTTATCGTCCGGTCGAGGATCGGCTTGCCGTATTTGTTCTCGCCGATCTGGAGAAAAGGCGTTTCCGCCGTCGCTTCAATGAAGTTGCCGGCAGCGTAAATCAGGAAAAGCCGTGGCGAGCGGTCCCTTATCTGTCCACCCACGATAAAACTGGCGGTTGGATCGCCGCCACTGTCGCGCACGTGCTGTCCGTGCTCGTCGATCACCTGTCGCAGGGTTCGTCCGATGATCTGCGCGACGTTAAACATCGTCTTCGACGTATAAATGCTGTCCTCGCCCTGTCGGGCACCGAGACGCTCGCTGACGATACTGGTCACAGCCTGGCTCGTCGCCAGGTTGCCGGCGGTCGCCAGCGCGATGACCCGCTCGCCCGGCTCTTCAAAGACAGTCAGTTTGCGAAAGGTCGAAACATAATCGACACCGGCATTGGTCCGCGAATCGGCGGCCATTACCAACCCGTCCTTCAGCAAAACACCCAGGCAATACGTCATGGTCGCATCATTGGTCCTGATTGGGGTAATCGTGAGCACAATGCATTACGCCATCGCGCCACGATTCCAAAGCCATTCCTGCACGACGCCCGGCTGCGCCGGACATGTCGTTAATTAATTGTTCGGGTAATCTATTGCTGAGACGCGCTTACGTGGACTTCGACGTCGAGATCTTCATCGCCGGCGCCGCCGGACCTGACACCCCGGATTGGCGCCGCCGTCTCGTAATCGAGGCCGACCGCCACGCTGACATAGTTTTCCGTCGCAGACTTCGTGTTCGAAACGTCGAAGCTGACCCATCCGAGGGCATCGACCCAGGCCGCAGCCCAGGCGTGGCCGGCGACATAGGCCTCGCCCTGCTCGCCATCGTAGAGATAGCCTGAAATATATCTAGCCGGAAACCCGAGCGCGCGCGCACAACCGATGAAGATATGCGCGTGATCCTGGCACACGCCGCGGCCGGCGGCGAACGCTTCGACTGCGGTCGCAAGCGCATCCGTGCTGCCGGTATGATAGTCCACGCGCTCGCGGATCGCCCCCATCAGCTGGTGCAGGCCATCCAGCGCATTCTCCGAAATCCGGTCGCTGAAACTTCTGGCAAAATCCCTGATCTCGGCGTTCAGCGTCGTCTGCTTCGTCCGCCGGAGGAAGACTTCCAGCGGCAATTCGCCATCCTCGCGCGGCAGGACACCATTTGTCTCCGACGTCATGACTTCACCGGATGCGATGATGTCGATCCGGTCCCGCGGTTCGTCGACGACCAGCATGTGAGACACATTCCCGAACGCATCGGTCCAGGCGCTGAGCCCGGAAGCAGGCTCGATGCGCCAACGGACAAGATGCTGGCTTATGTTCGTGCGCGGCGTCAGCCTGATGACTTCCGCCGAAAAAATCGGCGGATCCTCGTACCGGTAGGTCGTCTTGTGAGTAATATTGAGGCGCATTTCAGTTACCGGACCATCATGAAATCGCGGGCGAGCTGCTGGCCGACCTGGGCATTGCCCTCGATGAACGCCGTCAGGAATTCGTGCAGGCCGGTCGCGAAAATCTGGTCTATCCGCTGGTAACGCAGGCCGGAATGCAGCCTGCCCACGAGACGCTGACATTCAGGCGCGCCGGTGCCGCACAGATCCTCCAGCGTCTCGGAGAGCCTGTCATAGCAACTCCGGAGCGAGCGCGGCATCTGTGCATTCAGGATAATCAGATCGGCAACCCGGGACGCCGAAATACGGTCACGGTATATCTTGTGGTAGGCGCGAAACGCGCTGAGCGACCGGAGCAGGGTCCCCCACTGGTAGTAGTCCAGCGCGCCGCCGACCTCTTCGGATGCGGGCAGCAACACATGGTATTTGGAATCCAGCAGCCTGGCCGTGCAGTCCGCCCGCTCGATATATAGACCTATGTTCATAAAACACATGGCCTCGTCCTGCAGCATCGTTCCCTCGGCGACGCCACGGAACAGATGGGCACGATCTTTCACCCAGAGGAAAAAGTCGCGCCGGGCGCCCGGTCTTAGAACGTCGGTATTCATCGCCTGAAGCTCAAGCCACGTCGCATTAATGCTCTCGAACATTTCGGTCGTTATGGAGCCGCGAAGTGCGCGGGCATTTTCCCGCGTTGCCCGGATCGAAGAGTAAATGCTCGCCGGGTTGTCCGGATCCATTGCGAGATAGTGAACGACATCGGCGCCGTTGATGTCGCCGTGTTTCTCGCCATAGCCGCTTTGCGCGCCGGCGACTTCGAGGGCGGAAACCCAGGCGCTCTGGCGCGTCTCATCGGTTTGCGGCGTCAGGGTCATCCGGTCGGCGACGTCGATAATGCGTGCCATGTTCTCGGTGCGCTCCGAGTAGCGCGCCATCCAGTAGAGTTGATCTGCAACACGTCCCAGCATGGCTATTCCTGCAGAACCCAGGTGTCTTTAGTACCGCCACCCTGCGAGGAGTTGACGACCAGAGACCCTTCGGTGAGAGCGACGCGGGTAAGCCCGCCGGGGACGACCGTCACGTCCTCACCCGACAGGACGAACGGCCGCAGATCGACATGCCTCGGAGCGACGCCGGACTCGACATAGGTCGGGCAGGTCGACAGCGAAAGCGTCGGCTGGGCAATGAAGCCGGACGGGTTTTCAAGCACCCTCGCGCGATAGTCTTCCTGTTCTTTTTTGGTACTGGCGGGTCCGACAAGCATTCCGTAGCCGCCCGATCCGTGAACTTCCTTGACGACCAGGTCCGCGAGGTTATCCAGCGTATATTTCAGGTCCTCGGGATCGCGGAGCATGTATGTCGGCACGTTATTTAGGATCGGCTCTTCATCCAGGTAGAACCGGATGATATCCGGCACATACGGATAGACGGACTTGTCGTCCGCCACCCCGGTGCCCATCGCGTTCGCAACCGTGACGCCGCCGGACCGGTAAACCGACAGCAACCCGGGCACGCCCAATAGTGAATCAGCGCGGAATGCCAGCGGGTCGATAAATTCGTCGTCTATGCGCCGGTATATAACATCGACACGTTGCGGGCCCTCGGTCGTGCGCATAAAGACCCTGCTGTCGCGGACAAACAGGTCCGGCGCCTCCACGAGTTCGATCCCCATGGAGTCTGCCAGATAGGCGTGTTCGAAATACGCACTGTTGAATGCGCCGGGCGTCAGCAGGACGACCGTCGGTTCGCCGACGCCGGGAGGCGCGACGGCGCGCAGATTCCGCAATAATTCGTCCGGGTAGTGGTCAACCGGCGCCACGGCATTGTCGTTAAACAGTTCGGGGAACAGCCGCATCATGATCGCGCGGTTTTCAAGCATGTAGGACACGCCGGACGGCGCGCGCAGGTTGTCTTCGAGCACGTAGAATTCGCTCTCGCTTACGCGGACCAGATCGATCCCGGCGATATGGGCATACACACCGCCCGGCACGTCGAGCCCGTGCATCTGAATCTGGTAATAATCGTTGTTGAAGACGAGTTCAGCCGGGATTTTGCCGGCCCTGACGATTTCCGCGCCGTGATAGAGGTCATCCAGAAACATGTTGAGCGCGCGGACACGCTGGATGGACCCCTTTGACAGCAGATCCCATTCAGGCGCCGAGAAAACCCGCGGTATAACGTCGAAGGGGATAAGCCGTTCGTTGCTGCCTTCGCGCCCGTAGACGAGGAAAGTAATGCCCATACGGCGGAACAGCAGTTCCGCTTCTTCGGTCTTGATCCCGAGATGTCCCTCAGGCAGCGAATCCAGCCATCTTGCGATGTCCGAATAGGCGGCGCGGACGGTGTTATCGTCGGCCCGCATCTCGTTAAAAAATTTCGTTTTCGGCATTTTCTCAACGTAGTGCCTGCACCGGAAAAGTCAAAACGACTTTCACTGAATGAATGGCTACATAAAGCTGTATGGATCGATATCGACCGCTATGCGGACACCGCCCGCCACTTTATGGGTATAGACCCAGCGCCGCAGAATATCCTGGATATTCAGGTCCTTTCGCGCCCGGACGAGCAGCCGGCGTCTGTGCCGGCCGCGAACGACGGAAATCGGCGCGGGTGCCGGGCCGAGCACGCGCAGCCCCTCGCGGCGCGGCGCGGATCTGCCGAGCGCGTTCGCCGCATCGTCGACGGCGCGCTCGTCCCGCCCAGACACGATAATCGCCGCCAGCCGTCCGTAAGGCGGCATATTGTGCTGTTTCCGGGCCGACGCCTCGGTCCTGATAAAGTTGTCCCGGTCGCCGCCGATCAGCGCCTGCATGACCGGGTGTTCCGGCTGGTAGGTCTGCAAGAGGACGCGCCCCGGCCTGTCGGCGCGACCCGCCCTGCCCGATACCTGGTGCAGGAGCTGATAGGTCCGCTCTGCCGCCCGCAAATCCCCGCCGGCGAGCCCGAGATCGGCATCGATGACGCCAACCAGCGTCAATGCCGGAAAGTGAAACCCCTTCGCCATGATCTGCGTGCCGATGAGCACGTCTATCTCCCGGTTCTCCATGCGCCGTACCAGCGCGAGCGCATCCGCCGGTTTATGCACCGTGTCGCTCGACATGATCTCGAACCTGAGGTCGGGGAACTTCGCCCGCGCCTCCTCGGCAAGCCGCTCGACACCCGGTCCGCAGGCGGCAAAACGGCTCTCGGCCTCGCAGGACGGGCAGGTCAGGGGCGGCGGCGCGCTGTAGCCACAGTGATGACACTGCAAACGGTCGAGGAGCCGGTGTTCGACCAGCCAGGCGGTGCATTGAGGACAGTTCAGCCGGTGCCCGCAGGCACGGCACAGGGTCAGCGGCGCGTATCCCCGCCGGTTCAGAAACAGCATGGACTGTTCGCCAGCCGCGGCGGTCTCGGATACGGCACGCACCAGGCTCGGCGAAAGCCAGCTCTGCCGGTCGAGTGTTTCCGTGCGCATATCGATCGCCGCAATATCCGGCAGGGACGCGCCGGCGAAACGCTCCGGCAGCGACAGACGCCGGTAGCGTTCCCGCCAGACATTGTCGACGGTTTCCAGCGACGGCGTCGCCGATGCAAGAATGACCGGAAACCCGCCGATATGCCCGCGGACGACCGCCATATCGCGGGCATTGTAGATTACGCCCTCGTCCTGCTTGAAGCTCGGATCGTGCTCTTCGTCGATAACGATCAGCCCGAGATCGCGATACGGCAACATCAGGGCAGACCGCGCGCCGACGACGAGTTTTGCCTCACCGTAAAGCACCGCGCGCCAGTTGCGGCGGCGCTCGGACATCGGCAGATCGGAATGCCAGACCACTGGCCGGACGCCGAAGCGGCGTTCGAACCGTCCAAGCCAGTCGGCCGTCAGGGCGATTTCCGGCAACAGAACGATGACCTGCCTGTCGGCCCGGAGGGCGGCGGCAATCGCCTCGAAATAGACCTCGGTCTTGCCCGACCCCGTCACACCGTCGAGCAGCGTCACGGAATAGCCAGCACCGATATCGGCGCACAATGTGGCCGCCGCCGCCGATTGGGCATCCGACAGATCTGCACCCGGCAGGTCGGGATCGGGGCGGCCGACCGGGTCCTCTTCGGTCAGAGCGATTTGTTCGAGCATCTGCGCATCGGCCATCGCCCGTATCACCGCCGGCGAACTCCCCGACATCCGCGCGAGGTCGGCCCCCTTTCGTACCGTCCCATCCGCGAGGGCGTGTAGAACACGCCGGCGGGCATCCGTCAGGCGCACGCCACCCGGAAGTGATTCGCTTTCCAGATCGACCGCAGGGGCGATCCGGTAGGCCGTGACGGGCTTCAACGGGCTCAGCGCCTTGGGCACGCTCATGGTCATCCGGAGCACTGTGCCAAGCCGCGCCAGCGTGTACGCTGCCACCCAGTCGACGAACTGACGGAGGTTGTCGGGCATCGGCGGGAGGTCCAGTACAGCGCTGATTTCTCGCAGTTTTTCAGGGTTCACATCGCCCCGCGCAGCGCCCCATACGACGCCTGTGGCCTGGCGCGCGCCCAGCGGTACCTCAACATAGGATCCGGGGCCGACCGCCAGATCTGCGGGCACCAGATAGTCGTACGGCGCGATCAGCGGCAGCGGTAGCAGAACGCTGACGGCACTCATCGTTCCGGTATCGGGGCATATAGAAAGGGTGGGGTCCATCGGATACACTCTATCCCAGCCATGCCGGAGGGGCCAATCGGCTGACGGCCAGAGCAACGCTTTTGCGAAACAATTTACCGCGGACCCCACCGCGAAGACGAACCGGCAGGTTCGGACGGGCGGGCCAGAACTGAAGGGATATTATGAAGTTTTTCGTGGATACGGCAGATGTCGCCGAGATCAGGGATCTGGCATCGACAGGTCTGGTTGACGGCGTCACCACCAACCCATCGATCATCGCCAAATCGGGCCGCAATTTTTTCGAAGTGATCGCGGAAATCTGCGACCTCGTCGATGGACCGGTCAGTGCCGAAGTCGCCGCGACGGATCACGAAACCATGATCAAAGAAGGGCAGAAACTCGCACAGATCGCCAGCAATGTTGCCGTTAAGGTGCCGCTGACGCCGGACGGGCTGAAGACCTGCAAGGTTCTGTCCGATGCCGGGACCCAGGTAAACGTGACGCTTTGCTTTTCCGCAGGCCAGGCAATCCTTGCCGCCAAAGCGGGGGCGACATTCGTCTCCCCCTTCGTCGGCCGACTGGACGATATCAGCCGTGACGGCATGGGCCTGATCGAGGAAATCTGCAGCATTTACGCCAATTACGACGGCTTCACGACCGAAGTGCTGGTTGCATCGATCCGCAGCCCCAACCATGTCGTCCAGGCGGCGCAGATCGGGGCGGATGTCGTCACCGTACCGCCAAGCGTCCTGCGCCAGTTGTTCAAGCACCCGCTGACCGATTCGGGCCTTGAAGCGTTTCTCGCCGATTGGGCCGGGTCGGGTCAGTCGATCCTGGGGTCCTGAGCGTGAGCGGGCCGTCGGAAGATACCGCAAAGATCCAACGGGACAGCCTGACTGCCGAAACCGTCTCCGCCTGGTTGCGCCGGCATCCGGAATTCCTGAAGGAAAACCCGGAAGTCCTGACGTTCCTGACGCCGCCCGAATTCAAGCGCGGGGAACGCATCCTCGACATGCAGCGTTTTATGCTGGAAAGGATGCGCGACGACCTCACAAGCCTGCGGCGCCAGGAAAAGCAGCTCTTGTCGGCGGTCGAAGGTAATGCCGCGGGCCAGGCAAAGGTTCACCAGGCAGTGGTCGCGATCGCCTGCACCGATGATATTCAGGCGCTGAACAGTGTCATCCGTGGCAAATTGCCGGCCATGCTGGACGTCGAATCGGCGGTTCTGTGTATCGAGGAAACCGGGGCGCTGGTACTGGCGGGGGCTACCGCGATCGGCAGGGGCGGCATCGAAAACCTGATGGGCAAGAAGCGGCGTATCCTTTTGCAGGGACATACCCCGGGCGATTCATTCGTGTTCGGCGAGGATGCCGCGCGGGTGAAATCGGTCGCCTATCTGCGGCTGCGTGCCGGCAAAAATGCGCCGGACATGCTTCTGGCGCTCGGGTCGGGCCGCGAAGACGGATTCGAGAAGGATCAGGCGACGGACCTGATTATATTCTTCGCCGATGTGCTGGAGGCACGGCTCAAACAATGGCTGGGGCCGAAAAACTAATACGGTTTGCCGCGCAGGCCGACCTGCAGGCGGCGCTTGAAGACTGGCGCCGTTGGCTGATCACCGAGCGCCGCACATCTGATCATACAGTGGACGGGTATTGCCGCGATATCGCAGCTTTCCTGGGCTTTCTGAACGACTACCGCGGCGAAACCCCGAACCTGCCGATACTGGCGGACCTGAAACCGGCCGAGTTCCGCGCATGGCTGGCATCTCGGCTGCAGGACGGCCTGTCCCGGACCTCGATCGCGCGCGCGATGTCCGCCCTGCGGAATCTGTTCCGCTTTCTGGACAGGACGGGGCGGGTCCACAATCCGGCCCTGAACGCGGTCAAGGTTCCAAAACCGCCGAAATCGGTGCCGAAACCGCTGAACGCAGACGATGCGCTGGCCCTGCTGCGACGCGCGTCGGAAACCGCCACCGAGCCCTGGGTCGGCGCACGCGACGTCGCGATTCTCGCCCTGCTTTACGGATGCGGGCTGCGTATCGACGAAGCGCTCAGCCTCAACCAGCGTGACGTGCCCACCGGCGAAGTAATGACCATCACCGGCAAGGGGAACAAGCAGCGCATCGTACCTGTTCTGCCTGTTGTGACCGACGCGATCGGCGTGTACCGCTCCGCCTGTCCATTCCCGCTGGATGCGGACCGTCCGCTTTTTTACGGATCGCGCGGCGCACGCCTCAATGCGGGAATCGTCCAACGCACCATGCGCCGTCTGCGGGCCGATCTCGGCCTGCCGGACACCGCAACGCCCCACGCCCTCCGGCACAGCTTTGCGACGCACCTGCTGGCAGGCGGCGGCGATCTGCGGACGATCCAGGAGCTGTTGGGCCACGCATCGCTCTCGACGACGCAGCGATACACCGATGTCGATACCCGGCAATTGATCAACGTGTATGACCGGTCCCACCCCCGCGCGATCATCCGGAACTAGCATGTTCGGCGGGATAGGGCGGGCGCTGTCGCACAGGGATTACCTGCTTTACTGGTCGAGCAACGGGATCAACACAATCGGACGGTGGATGTACCGGATCGCCGTGGGCTGGCTTACCTGGGAGCTGACGGAATCGACAACCTGGCTCGGCATCATCGCCTTCGCCGAAAGCTTTCCCCTCGTGGTGTTTTCGGTACTCGCGGGCGCGATCGCCGACCGGGTAGGATATATCCGCATCACGCTGCTGGCGCAGACGGCAACGGCAATCGTCGCCGCGCTATTCGCGGCCATGACCATCGCCGGCGTGATCACAATAGAACTGGTTCTTGTCTCTGCCCTGTTGATCGGCTCGCTGGAATCGCTGACCACGCCGGCGCGCATGGCGCTTGTCCACGCGCTGGTGCCCAAACAGGATATGGCAGCGGCCATCGCACTCGGATCCGCCACATTCAATGCAGCACGGTTTATCGGCCCTGCCATTGCAGGCGCGCTTCTGGTCTGGATGGGTTCCGGCGTCGTGCTAGCGGTCGTCGCCATCGGCTTTACGCAATTCTGTCTTGTGCTGCTTATTGTCAAGGCGGACGAGCCGGAGAGAAACCCCGGTCCCTGGCGGGACCTGACAGGCGATATCGTGACCGGCATCCAGTACGGGTTCCGCGACCCCGGTATCCGTTTCCTGTTCGTCATGCTGGGCGCGACAGGCCTGCTGATCAGGCCGGTGATCGAATTGATGCCCGGCTTTTCGGCGGCGGTATTCGATAGCGGCGCAGACGGCCTTGCCATTCTGATGTCGACCCTCGGTTTCGGCGCCATGGTGAGCTGTATCTGGATCGCACAGCGCGGGCGAACCGATGGCCTGACGGGCCTTGTCACTCTGAGCCTGCTCCTCCAGGCAACCGCATTGGTTCTATGCGCCGCCGCCGGTTATTTTGGCGGGAGTCTTTGGCTCGCAGCCGTCTTCCTCGGGATCGTCGGCTTTGCCATGCTGGTCGGAGGCGTGGGTTCGCAGACGCTGATCCAGAACGCCGTCGAATCGCATATGCGGGCCCGCGTGATGAGCCTGTTCATCATGATTTCCTGGGGATTGCCCGCCTTCGGCGCCCTCGCGGCCGGATGGATAGCCAATTTCGCCGGTTTGCCGATCACGATTGCTGCAGGCGGCGCACTCACGATCTTGCTCTGGGTCTGGGCGCGTCCAAATGCGCGGAAACTCGAAAGCGATCTGGAAAAAATTTCCTGAAAACTTCCATCGTCCAGGACACGACGAACCGGCACAGGCACGGTCAATCCGGCTTTTTCCGGCCACTCAGCCGTTTCCAGAGGCGCATCGCCCGCCGGTCCGCCTCGTCATAGGTTTTCCCGAAACGCGGGAAACGCGTCTTCAGCCAGTCCAGCTTGCCGGCCGCCCATTCGGATTCCCGCGATAACAGGATCAATCCGATGGTCAGAAACAGGATACCCTGCAGGATCGGCAAAAACAGGCCGAGAATGCCGAGAAAAATGAATGCCCATCCGAAAGCCAGAACGGCGTAGCGTTTCAGACGCTGGTTCATCGCGAGGCCCCGGCGGGCGGGCTACATATGGATCGGCGCGCCTTCGACCGCGAGGGCGGCTTCTTTCACCGCCTCGTTGAGAGTCGGATGGGCATGACAGGTGCGCGCGATATCCTCCGACGAGGCGCCGAATTCCATGGCGAGCGCGAGTTCGGCGATCATCGTGCCCGCATCGGGCCCGATGATGTGAACGCCGAGCACCTCGTCGGTCGCCGCGTCCGCGAGGATTTTGACGAACCCCTCCGAATCGCCATTCGCCCGGGCACGGGAATTCGCCATGAACGGAAAATTGCCCTTGTTGTAATCGATGCCTGCATCCTTCAGCTGCTCTTCGGTCTTGCCGACGGAAGCGGCTTCGGGCCATGTATAGACCACGGAAGGAATAGCGTCGTAGTTGATATGCGTTGCCTGGCCGGCAAGCCTCTCGACACAGGCAATGCCCTCTTCCTCGGCTTTATGCGCCAGCATCGGCCCCGGAATGACGTCGCCGATGGCATAGATGCCGTCTATATTTGTTTTGAAATTATTGTCGACTTGGATCACGCCCCGTTTGTCCATTTCGACGCCTATTTCCGCAAGGCCAAGATTGGCCGTGAACGGAACGCGCCCGATCGACACCAGCACGATATCGCAATCGATGGTTTCGGCATCGCCGCCAGCGGCAGGCTCCACCGTCAGCGCAACCTTGGTCTTGGTCGCCTTCGCACCGGTGACCTTGGTGCCGAGTTTGAACTCCATGCCCTGTTTGGCGAGGGTCTTGTGCATCGCCTTGCCGACTTCGCCGTCCATATTTGGGACAATCGCGTCGAGGAATTCGACCACGGTCACCTTCGACCCAAGCCGGCGCCAGACCGATCCCATCTCAAGACCGATATACCCGCCGCCGACGACGACCAGATGCTTCGGGACCTTGGTCAGCGACAACGCGCCCGTCGAGGATACAATACGATCCTCGTCGATCTCGACGCCGGGCAAGGGTGTAACCGCCGATCCGGTCGCGATGATGATGTTGTCGGCCGTATAGCTGGTATCCTTGCCGTCGGCAGAGACAACGACCTCGCCCGGCTTGACGATCCGGGCAGACCCGGTGATCCCCGTAACCTTGTTCTTCTTGAACAGCCCGGCGATGCCCTTGGTCAGGCCGTCAACAACCTTGTCCTTGCGCGCCATCAGCGTCTTCAGATCCAGTTCGACCTTGCCCACCTTTACGCCGTGCTCGGCCAGATGGCTCTGCGCCTCTTCGAATTTTTCCGATGAATGCAGCAGCGCCTTCGACGGAATGCAGCCGACATTGAGACAGGTGCCGCCAAGCGTGCCGCGTTTTTCTATGCAGGCGGTTTTGAGACCAAGCTGCGCGGCCCGGATCGCGGCGACATAGCCGCCCGGACCCGCACCGATAATGATCAGGTCGAAATGGGAATCACTCATAATTTCAGGCTTTCGATCAAACGGCGAGCAGGATGCGTTCGGGGTTTTCGATGCATTCCTTGACGCGGACGAGGAAGGTCACCGCTTCGCGACCATCGATAATGCGATGGTCATAAGACAGCGCGACATACATCATCGGCCGAATTTCGATTGAATCGCCGACCGCGACCGGACGGCGATCAATCTTGTGCATGCCGAGAATGCCGGATTGCGGCGGATTAAGAATCGGCGTGGACATCAGCGAACCGTAAACACCACCGTTTGTGATTGTGAACGTCCCGCCGGTCAGTTCATCCATGCCGAGCTTGCCGTCGCGGGCTTTGAGACCAAGCTCGCTGATACCCTTTTCGACTTCGGCGAATGATTTCTTGTCGGCATCGCGCAGGACCGGCACGACAAGGCCCTGTTCGGTGCCAACTGCAACCCCGATATCGTAGTAGTTCTTGTAGATCAGCTCGTCGCCGTCGATTTCGCCGTTGACGGCCGGCAGTTCCTGCAGGGCCACGATACAGGCTTTGACGAAGAACGACATGAAGCCAAGGCGGCAGCCGTGGCGTTTTTCGAAATCATCCTGGAATTTCTTGCGCGCCGCCATGACGTTGGTCATGTCGATTTCGTTGAACGTGGTCAGCATCGCCGCCGTATTCTGCGCTTCCTTGAGACGCTCGGCGATCCGCTTGCGGAGCCGCGTCATCTTCACGCGTTCTTCGCGCGGATCCTCGGCGCGGGGCGCAGAAGGCGCTGCCGGTTTCGGCGCAGGGGCCGGTGAGGACGCCGCTGCCCCGCCGCCGTCCTTCATGAACGACAGAACGTCGCCCTTGGTGATCCGGCCGTCTTTTCCCGTACCGCTTATCCGACCGGCATCGAGATTGTTTTCATCGACCAGCTTGCGCACGGCCGGCGACAGTTTGTCTTTATCATCGTCGACACTGGAATCGTCATCCGATGCGGTGGCGGTCGGCGCCGCTTCGGCGGGTTTTGCCTTTTCCGCGGGCGCTTCCGCCTTTTTGGCGGGCGCAGCGCCCCCTTCACCGATCAGGCCCAGCAATGCACCGACTTCGACGTTGTCGCCTTCCTTGGCCGAAATTTCGCTCAACGTACCGGCGATACTTGCGTTGACCTCAAGCGTTACCTTGTCGGTTTCCAGCTCCAGAATGGGCTCGTCGACGGCAACTGCATCGCCTTCCGCCTTGAACCATTTGGCGACCGTCGCCTCTGTAACGGATTCGCCGAGTGTGGGAACGATAATTTCAGTGGCCATGTTCTAAATGCTCCTGGAGCAGGCTAGTCGTTTTTTCATTTCATCAGAGCTTCGGATACCAGCGCCTTTTGCTCGGCGTTATGTTTGCCGAGCGAACCCGTTGCCGGGGACGCTGCTTCGGGACGGCCGACATAAACCGGCCGTTCGGCCTCGACATTGAGATTGCCGAGCACTTCCTCGATCCGCCGGTCGAGAAAATGCCAAGCTCCCATATTCTTGGGCTCTTCCTGACACCAGACAATTTCGGCGCCGGGGTATTTTTCGAGCTCTTTCGACAGCGAAATGCTCGGGAAGGGATAAAGCTGTTCCATCCGAACCAGCGCGATATTGGCAATATTCGCCTCTTCGCGCGCGGCGAGGAGATCGTAATAAACCTTGCCCGTACACAGAACGACGCGCTTCACCTTCGCCGGCGCAACGAGATCGCCGCAATCCGGGAGCACCCGGTTGAACGATGTCCCCGGCCCGAATTCTTCCAGTTTCGATACGGCCCGCTTGTGACGCAGCAGCGATTTCGGCGTCATGATGACAAGCGGCTTGCGGAAATCGCGGTGAATCTGGCGACGCAGGGCATGGTAATAGTTTGCAGGCGTCGTGATATTGCAGACCTGCCAGTTATCCTCGGCGCATTGCTGCAGATACCGTTCCAGCCGAGCCGACGAATGTTCCGGCCCCTGGCCTTCAAAGCCGTGCGGCAGCAACATCACAAGGCCCGACATGCGGAGCCATTTGGATTCGCCGGAGGAGATAAACTGGTCGAAGATAAACTGCGCACCGTTGGCGAAATCGCCGAACTGGGCTTCCCACAGAACCAGCACATCCGGATCCGCGAGCGACAGCCCGTATTCGAACCCGAGAACGGCCGCTTCGGACAGCGTCGAGTTCCGGGCGATAAACTTCGCCTGATTGCCAGGACGGATCTGTTCGAGCGGAATGAAGACTTTTTCGTTCTCCTGGTCTGTGACCACCGCATGGCGCTGGGAAAACGTGCCGCGGGCGACATCCTGTCCGCTGAGCCGGACCAGATGATTTTCCGTCAGCAGGGTTCCGAAGGCGAGCGATTCGCCGGTTGCCCAGTCAATTCCCTCGCCGCTCTCGATCGCCTTTTTCCTGTTCGAAAAGAAGCGCTTGAGCTTTGAATTCAGGTTGAAGTCTTCCGGCACGGTCGAAATCGCATTACCGACTTCGCGCAGCAGGTCCAGCGGCACATCCGTCTTGCCCTTGCGTTCCTCGGCGGATGGCGCCGTGGTCTTGCCCTGCCATTTGCCTTCAAGCCAATCGGCCTTGTTCGGCTTGTAGGACGTCGAGGCCTCAAAATCCTGGTCGAGCTGGGTACGCACCCTGTCCTGGATTTCAGCCACCTGTTCCTCGGTCAGCACGCCCTCGGCGACGAGCTGGTTCGCATAAAGCTGGCGAACCGTCGGATGATTGGCGATCGCCCTGTACATTTTCGGCTGGGTAAATGCCGGTTCATCGCCTTCGTTATGACCGAAACGGCGATAACACCACATATCGATCACGACATCCTTGCGGAATTCATGACGGAATTCGGCCGCGATTCGCGCGACATGGACAACCGCCTCGACGTCGTCGCCGTTCACATGAAAAATCGGCGCCTGCGCCATTTTCGCAATTTCGGTCGGATAGCGCGAGGTTCGCGTGGCGCCCGGATTTGTCGTAAAGCCGATCTGGTTGTTGACGACCACATGCATCGTGCCGCCGGTGCGATACCCCTTGATGTCGGACAGGCCGAAGGTTTCGGCAACGATGCCCTGGCCGCCGAATGCGGCATCGCCATGCATCAGCAGGCCGAGGACCTTGCGGCGTTCGCGGTCCCCGCGCTGGCGCTGTTTCGCCCGCACCTTGCCGACCACGACCGGATCGACAGCTTCAAGATGAGACGGGTTCGCGGTGAGTGACAGGTGAACCTGCTTGCCGTCGAATTCGCGATCGGCGGACGTGCCGAGATGATATTTGACATCTCCCGAACCCTGGACGTCCTCCGGCTTGGCGGACATGCCCTGGAATTCGGAAAAGATGGCGGCGAACGGTTTGTTCATGACGTTTGCCAGCACGTTCAGACGCCCGCGATGGGGCATGCCGATCACGACCTCTTCCACGCCGAGCTGGGTCCCGCGCTTCAGGATCTGTTCAAGGCCGGGCACGAGCGATTCCGCCCCGTCGAGGCCGAATCTTTTGGTGCCGGTATATTTCACGTTCAGGAACTGTTCGAACGTTTCGGCCTCGGTCAGCCGTTCGAGGATCGTGACCTTTCCGATATCCGTAAAATCGGTCTGGTTGCGGATGCCCTCGATCCGGTCCTGGATCCAGACCTTTTCCTCGGTCGAGGTGATATGCATGTATTCGACGCCGATATGGCCGCAATAGGTCGCGCGGACCTTTTCGACGATATCGCGAAGCGGCGCTTTTTCGCCCAGACCCAGCCGGTCGTGAATATAAATTTCACGGTCGTAATCGGCTTCGCTGAAACCGTAGGATTCCGGGTCGAGCTCCGTATGGCTTAATGGCTGTTCAAGGCCGAGAGGGTCGAGCTCCGCGTAAAGATGGCCGCGCACACGGTGCGAGCGGATAATCATCAGCGCCTGGATGGAATCCCGCGTCGCATCGCTGAGAACGTGCCCCGGCGCTGCGCCGTTCGCGGCAGGACCATTCGCGCCGTTGGTTTTCATTACCTCGGCGGCCGTTTCCGTACCGATAACCGCAGTGCCGTTCGGCGCCCAGCTGGCACCCCGGAGATCTCGCAGAACGTCCGGCGCTTCGTCCTGCAACTCGTCGAAGAATGCCGCCCATTCGGGGTCTACCGTCGCCGGTTTTTCGAGATAACGCGCATAAAGTTCCGCCACGAAAGTGCTGTTTGCACTCGTGAGAAACGAAGTCTTGTCTAACAGTCCGGTCATGAACTCCGGCGGCGCTGCCGCCGCCCCTCTCACATGCTACATCGCCGGAAAATGCCGGCGCAGTTAGCCCCGACCTATCCCTTCATCGCCTCGACCATCGCGTCGCCGATACCGGCGGGCGAATCCGAGACGCGGATCCCGGCGCTTTTCATGGCTTCGATCTTGTCGTCGGCGCCGCCTTTGCCGCCCGATATGATCGCGCCCGCATGACCCATGCGCCGGCCCGGAGGCGCGGTAACGCCTGCGATAAAGCCCACGATGGGTTTCTTTGTTTTGGATTGTTTGATGAAGTCGGCCGCATCTTCTTCCGCAGAGCCGCCAATTTCGCCGATCATGACGATGCCCTGGGTTTCGTCGTCAGCAAGGAACAGATCGATGCAGTCGACAAAATTGGTTCCGTTGACGGGATCGCCACCGATACCGATACAGGTTGTCTGCCCCAACCCGGCAGCCGTCGTCTGTGCGACCGCTTCATAGGTCAGCGTCCCGGAGCGCGACACGATACCGATCGCGCCACGCTTGTGAATATGACCGGGCATGATGCCGATCTTGCATTCATCGGGCGTGATGATACCCGGGCAGTTCGGCCCGATCAGGCGCGTACCGGAATTCGCCAGCGCGCGTTTCACCCGCACCATGTCGAGCACCGGAATGCCCTCGGTGATGCAGATCGCAAGCGGGATTTCCGCGTCGATCGCTTCGAGAATGGCATCCGCCGCGAAGGGCGGCGGCACATAGATCACGGAGGCATTGGCGCCGGTCTTTGCAACCGCGTCGGCAACCGTATCGAACACGGGAAGATCGAGATGCTTGGTGCCGCCCTTGCCCGGCGTGACCCCGCCGACCATCTGCGTGCCATAGGCGATCGCCTGTTCCGAATGAAACGTTCCCTGCGCGCCGGTGAAGCCCTGACAGATAACTTTCGTGTCTTTTCCGACCAGCACCGACATCAGGCTGCCTCCTTCGTTACTTTGACAACCTTTTCGGCGGCATCCGCCAGATTATCCGCCGAGACGATCGGCAGACCGGATTCTTCAAGGATCTTCTTGCCGAGTTCCACATTGGTACCGGCAAGCCGCACGACCAGCGGCACATCGAGGCTGACTTCGCGGGCAGCCGCGACCACGCCTTCGGCAATCACGTCGCAGCGCATGATACCGCCGAAAATGTTCACCAGAATGGATTCCACATTCGGATCCGACAGGATCAGCTTGAAAGCCGTCGTGACGCGTTCCTTGGTCGCCCCGCCGCCGACATCGAGGAAGTTGGCGGGCGCACCGCCATAGAGCTTGATGATATCCATCGTCGCCATCGCAAGGCCGGCGCCGTTGACCATGCAACCGATATTGCCGTCGAGCGTGATGTAGTTGAGGTCGTGCTTGGCGGCCTCCAGCTCGGTCGGATCCTCTTCGTCTTCGTCGCGCAGTTCCTGCACGTTCTTGTGACGGAAGAGCGCGTTGTCGTCGAAGTTCATTTTGGCATCGAGCGCGATGACGTCGCCCGAGCCGGTCACGACCAGCGGATTGATCTCGACGATCGAGGCGTCCAGATCGGTGAATGCGGTATACACGCCCATCAGGAACTTGACGGCGGATTTGACCTGGTCGCCCTGGAGACCGAGCCCGAACGCGACCTGCCGGGCGTGAAATGCCTGCATGCCGGTTGCCGGGTCGATATCGAAGCGCAGGATTTTTTCGGGCGTCGCTTCGGCGACCTCCTCGATTTCCATCCCGCCCTCGGTTGACGCCATCAGCGTGACACGGCTGGTTTCACGGTCGATCAGAATACCGAGATAGAGCTCACGGGCGATGTCGCACCCTTCCTCGACATAGACGCGCTTGACCTCACGGCCTTCCTCACCGGTCTGCTTGGTGACGAGAACCTTGCCCAGCATCGCGGCCACGTTTTCGCGAACCTCGTCAATCGACTTGACGACACGCACGCCGCCTTTGTCGCTGGAATCATCCTTGAAGCGGCCTGCACCGCGGCCACCCGCATGAATCTGCGATTTGACGACCCAGACGGAACCGCCCAGACCTTCGGCCACCTTGACGGCTTCGTCGGGCGTATAGGCTACTCCGCCCTTCGGCACAGCGACGCCGTATTTGGCGAGCAACTGCTTCGCCTGATATTCATGAATGTTCATAACCTGACCATATGCTCCTGCCGCGTTACGAAACCGTAAACCCGGTGTGTTAAGCGATCATTAACCATAAATAGCGCGTCGGCGGATTACCGGTGCGTATAAAGGCTTTTCACGCCGCTTTACTTTGCTTTTTTAGCCGCTTCGCGTTCCATTTTCTTGACGACGTCGACCAGGCCCTTCACGGCTTTGACCGAGCTGTCGAACTGGCGTTTTTCGTCCGCATCCAGCTTGATCTCGACGATGCGTTCGATGCCCTTCGCGCCGATCACAACCGGCACGCCGATATAGAGGCCCTTGACGCCGTATTCGCCTTTAAGCATTGCCGCACAGGGCAGAACGCGTTTCTTGTCTTTGAGATAGGCATCCGCCATCTGGATCGCCGCCGAGGCAGGTGCGTAGAAGGCAGAGCCGTTGCCGAGCAGGCTGACGATCTCGCCGCCGCCGTCGCGCGTGCGCTGAACGATGGCATCGAGCTTTTCCTGTGTCGTCCAGCCCATCTTGATCAGATCGGGAAGCGGAATGCCGGCGACGGTCGAATACCGGACCGACGGCACCATCGTGTCGCCATGTCCACCGAGCACGAAGGCCGTGACGTCCTCAACCGAGACATTGAATTCCTCGGCCAGGAAATAGCGGAACCGCGCACTGTCGAGCACGCCGGCCATGCCGACGACCCGGTTCGCCGGCAGTCCCGAATGCTTCTGCAGCGCCCAGACCATGGCGTCCAGCGGGTTGGTGATGCAGATAACGAACGCCTTGGGCGCATATTTCTTGATGCCCTCGCCGACCTGCTTCATCACATTGGCATTGATCGCGATCAGGTCGTCGCGGCTCATCCCGGGTTTGCGCGGGATACCGGCGGTAACGATGATCACGTCAGCATTCTTGATGCCCGCGTAGGAATTAGCACCCGTGATCTTGGCATCGAAACCTTCAACGGGAGACGATTCCACGAGGTCGAGCGCCTTGCCCTGCGGGGTTCCTTTCATGATATCGAAAAGAACGATATCGCCGAGCTCTTTGAGTCCAGCGAGATGGGCAAGGGTGCCGCCAATATTGCCGGCGCCGATGAGGGCGATTTTGTTGCGGGCCATGAATGCTTCCGGAAGCTGTTATGGAAAATATGTGTGCCGGCAAGGTAGCGCCGGTTGGCGAGGTTTCTAACGCCGTTAACCTTGAAGGGCAAGCATTAGTGGGAGTTTTTCACGTGTTTGCGTTCAGATGCGCCGCCTGGATGTACTCTTCCGACTGCATCTCGATCAGGCGCGACGCCGTACGTTCGAACGCGAAGGCTGTATCGCCCTCCGGCGAGAGTTCGTCGGGCTGTGCGGCGGCGGAAATCACCACGTTCACCCTGTGCTCATAGAGCGCATCGATCAGCGTCACCAGCCGCTTTGATTCGTTGCGGCGGGCGGGCGGGAGCATCGGTATGCCGGACAGAATAACCGTGTGATAAGCCTTTGCGATGGCGAGATAGTCCGGCGCGCCAAGCGGGTTTTCGCAGAGCTCCGCGAAGGTAAAGCGGGCGACGCCTCTCGCCGCCAGCGGCACGATGACCTTTCGCCCGGTCGCCGTCAGTTCGGCCGGTTCCCCCGCCGCGTTGTCGGTGAGCGCGGCGAAAGCAGCATCAAGCGCCGCATCCGCCGCCGGCCCCAGCGGGGTATGGTACACGCCCATATCGACGAGTCGATCCCGGCGGTAGTCGCGCTCGGCTTCGAGTTCGAGGATATCTATTCGTCCCTTCAGGACCTCGATAAACGGCAGGAACCGGTCGCGCTGCAGACCGCCCTTGTAGAGATCGTCGGGGTGCCGGTTGCTGGTGGCGACAACGACGACGCCTTCATCGAACAGCCCCTCGAACAGACGGCCGAGAATCATGGCATCTGCAATGTTTTCCACCTGGAACTCGTCAAAGCAGAGCAGCCAGGTGTCTTTTGCGATTTCCGCGGCGATTTTGGGCAACGGGTCCTGCAGCTTGCCGTCGCGCTGACGCCAGCGATGCATGGTTTCGTGAATTTCAAGCATGAATTCATGAAAATGGACCCGGCGCTTGTGGCCTCCCGCAATCGATTCATAGAACAGGTCCATGAGCATCGATTTGCCACGCCCGACCGGCCCGTAAAGATAAAGCCCCTGGGGCGCCGATTCGGCTGGGCGGCGCGCCAGACCCAGCCTTTCGCGCCAGCCTGAGCCCCCACCCGACGGTTTATATGCCGCAAGCGCGTGCCAGAGCGATTGCAGCTTTTCGGCCGCGAGGGCCTGGACCGCATCGTGATGCAGGGCCCCTTCGCGATTCATGTCCCTGTAGGCGAATAGAGGACCTTTGGTACTGGTGGCGGCGGCGTCGGACATACGGACTTCGAAGATTTCAGGAAAGCGGGCGGCATGGATAGCGCAAAGGGCGGCATGATCAAGTCAAAACAGCGGAACCAGCTCCCCGAACCGCCGGAACGGACGGAATAAACCAAATAATTTCAGCGATCTCTTCTTCTGTCCGAAAAAGGGCCCATCTGATGTCGGAATCGGATGAACTGCCGCACAGATGAATAACAGAATCTTTGACCTGCAGCGCCGCGGACATGATATGCAGCGCGAATACAGCGGAGAATGTCCGGCAGGCGCCATCCGTTAGCGACGAATCACCTATGACAGATCAGGATTTCAATGACGACGACCGCGGAAATCTCTCCCGCACGATTCGGTGCTGTTCTCGGCATGGGGCCGGGAAACGTTCCCGTATATTCGTCCGATTACGACAGCGCGGATATCGCCGAACTGCCGAACCGGCAGGCCTATCGCAGCGAAATCGACGGCGTGTTCATGGGCCACAAATGGCAGTGTGTCGAGCTTGCACGGCGATATCTGTACCTGAACCACGGCTATATCTTTGACGATATCGCGATGGCATACGATATTTTCCGGCTGCGCTCCGTCCGGGTCGTCAAAGACGATTCGTCACTGCCCCTGAAATCCTTCCGGAACGGATCGAAACGCCACCCGGAACCCGGCTGCCTTCTGATCTGGAACGAAGGCGGCGAGTTCGAGATAACCGGGCATGTCGCGATCGTGACCGAGGTCTTTCCGGACCGGATTCGCCTGATAGAACAAAACGTTCAGGATACCGTCTGGCCGCCGGGTCAGAATTTTTCGCGGGAAATTCATGCAACCGTATCGGCCGATGGCAGTTACTGGATCGAATGTTCCTATGAAGACGCCAAAATCATGGGCTGGGTCATACAAACGGACGACCCGACCCATGCGGAACTTATCGTCGATACCGACCCGCAGCTTTTCAACATGCAGGCCCGGGAGTTGCCCGCGACCGGCGCGCATACGCAAACCTGGCTTAATCTCGCGAATGCCGATGAAGCCGCCTATGTCGACATGATGGGCGGTTGCCTGCTGCCCAGCGATCCGGAAGACCAGTACCGGTATTTCTGCCTGAGCGAGGCGGCATATGGCGAGATCAAACGGGCAACGAACGAGCTGCACGCCCTTTTCATGCATGCAACGAACTATGTTCTCCAGCGCGACGAACTGCTGCAGACATTCAATATTCCCGAGGCGCTCTGGCCGCGAATTCGCCAGTCCTGGGACAACCGGCGCAACCAGATGATCACCGGCAGATTCGATTTCTCGCTGTCGGAACGCGGACTGAAGGTATTCGAATACAACTGCGATTCCGCTTCATGCCACATGGAATGCGGGAAAGTTCAGCACATATGGGCTGAACAATTCGGCTGCGACGACGGCCACAGCACCGGACACGACCTCCATTCCGATCTTTCCGATGCCTGGGCGAAAAGCGGCGTCAGCGGGCTGCTGCACATCATGCAGGATGGCGATCTCGAAGAGTCCTATCACGCGCTGTATATGAAAGACGCGATCGAACGCGCCGGCATAAGGTGCAAAATCGTCACGGGGCTGTCCGGGCTGGCCTGGGATGATGACGGAAACGTGGTCGATCCCGATGGCGAGAAAGTCGAGCAGGTATGGAAGACCTGGGCCTGGGAAACCGCACTCGACGAGATTCGCCATCAGATCGACGACGACGCCGAGAACCTGCGCTTACACCGTCTGATCGACCGCAAGACAGTCTCGCCGCGGCTCGTGGATGTCCTGCTGCGCCCCGAAGTCATGGTCTACGAGCCCCTCTGGACGCTTATCCCCAGCAACAAGGCCATCCTGCCCGTGCTGTCCACGATGTTTCCGCGGAACCGGTATATCCTGAACACCCAGACCGTGCTGACCGATGAGCTGAAGAAAAGCGGCTACGTCGCCAAGCCGATCGTCGGCCGCTCAGGCGCGAATATCAGTATCTATGACAGCAACAGCAAGCTGGTCGAGGAAACGGCGGGCCGTTTCGATGACCGCGACCAGGTCTACCAGGAATTGTTCCCGCTGCCGGTTCTGGACGGCAGAAGCGTTCAGATATGCACGTTTACGGTCGACGGGGCGTTCTCCGGCGGTACCGTGCGCGCCGACGCCTCGGCGATCATCACCACGAACAGCGATATCTTTCCGCTCCGCATCCTCTCAAACAAGGAAATGCTGGCGGCCGCAAAGTAGGATCGGAAACGCCTGAAAGAACCACACTTCCCAGTATAAGAAAGGGGCGACGCCATGGCGTCGCCCCTGTTCGAATAACCGACCGCGGCGGCTGAGACTAGCGCCGCTCTACCATCGCCTGCTTGATCTCGGCGATTGCCTTTGCGGGGTTCAGACCCTTGGGACAGGTCTTGGTGCAGTTCATGATCGTATGGCAGCGATACAGGCGGAACGGATCTTCCAGCTCATCAAGCCGGTCGCCCGTGGACTCGTCACGGGAATCCTGAATCCAGCGATTGGCCTGCAACAGCACGGCCGGGCCAAGGTAACGGTCGCCGTTCCACCAGTAGCTCGGGCAGCTGGTCGTGCAGCAGAAGCACAGGATGCATTCCCACAGGCCGTCGAGTTTTTCGCGCTCTTCGATCGACTGCAGACGCTCCTTGCCGGGCGTCGGCTGGCTGTCGGATTTAAGCCACGGCTCGATCGAGCGATACTGGGCATAGGCCTGCGTCAGATCGGGCACAAGGTCTTTAACCACCGGCATATGCGGCAGCGGATAGACCTTTACGTCGTCCTTCACCTCGTCGAGAAACTTGGTGCAGGCGAGTGTATTGGTGCCGTCGATATTCATCGCACAGGATCCGCAAACGCCTTCACGGCAGGACCTGCGGAAGGTCAGCGTCGGGTCGATCTCGTTCTTGATCTTGATGATCGCGTCGAGAACCATCGGCCCGCAATCGTCGAGATCGATCGTATAGGTATCGACCTGCGGGGTCTGTCCGTCATCGCCGTTCCAGCGATATACGCGGAAGGATTTGGGCCTTTTGGCCCCCTCGGCCGCCGGCCAGGTTTTGCCTTCGCGGATTTTCGAATTTTTGGGAAGTGAGAATTCGACCATCTATTTTACCTCAGTATACCCGTGCTTTGGGCGGAACCGCTTTAACGTCGGCGGTCATCGTCTCTGTGTGAACGGGACGGTAATCGATACGGCTGGTGCCGTCTTCGTTGAGCCATACATAGGTATGCTTCATCCAGTTCTCGTCATCGCGGTCGGGGAAGTCCTCGCGGGCGTGCCCGCCACGGCTTTCCTTGCGGTTAAGCGCGCTGTCGAGGCTGACAACCGCCTGCGCGAGCAGGTTGTCGTATTCCAGCGTCTCGGCAAGATCGGAATTCCAGATCAGCGATGTGTCGCTGACCTTGATGTCGTCATTCTTGGCCCACAGCGCCGTCAGCCGGTCACGGCCTTCCTGCATCAGTTCCTCGGTGCGGAACACGGCGCAATGCGCCTGCATGGTGGCCTGCATTTCAGCGCGCAGCTCGGACGTCGGCGTGGTGCCCTTGGCGAAGCGCCGCGCATCGAATCGGGCGAGGGCTTCTTCGCCGGCATTGGCCGGCAGGTCGGGCTGTTTCTGACCGGGGGTGATCATTTCGGCGGCACGGTCGCCCGCGGCACGTCCGAACACCACCAGGTCGAGCAGCGAATTCGAGCCCAGACGGTTGGCGCCATGGACCGACACGCAGGCCGCTTCGCCGATGGCCATCAGGCCCGGCTGGATCTGCTCCGGTCCGTCGGCGCCGGGATGCACCATCTGGCCCTGATAGGTCGTCGGGATGCCGCCCATGTTGTAATGCACCGTCGGGATGACGGGGATGGGTTCCTTCGTGACATCGACACCGGCGAAAATGCGCGCGGTTTCGGAAATTCCCGGCAGACGCTGGTGGATGATATCCGCATCGAGATGTTCGATATGCAGATGGATGTGATCGCCATTCGGGCCGACGCCGCGGCCATCGCGAATTTCCATGGTCATCGAGCGGCTGACGACGTCGCGCGAGGCGAGGTCCTTCGCCGATGGCGCGAACCGTTCCATGAACCGTTCGCCCTCGGAATTGGTGAGGTACCCGCCTTCGCCGCGCACGCCTTCGGTGATCAGGCAGCCCGCGCCGTAGATTCCGGTCGGGTGGAACTGGATGAATTCCATATCTTCGAGCGGCAGGCCCGCCCGCAGGACCATCGCAGATCCGTCGCCGGTCTGCGTATGTGCGCCCGTGCAGGAGAAATATGCCCGGCCATATCCGCCGGTCGCGATCACGACCTGGTTGGCGCGGAAGCGGTGAATCGTGCCGTCATCGAGATTCCACGCCATGATGCCGCGGCAGACCCCCTCATCGTCCATGATGAGGTCGAGGCCCATATATTCGATGAAGAATTCGGCATCGTGTTTGAGGGACTGCTGATACAGCGTATGCAGGATGGCGTGACCTGTGCGGTCGGCCGCCGCGGCCGTGCGCTGTGCGGGCGGGCCTTCGCCGTACTGGGTGGTCATACCGCCGAAGGGGCGCTGATAAATCTCGCCCTTTTCTGTTCGCGAAAACGGTACGCCGTAATGTTCCAGTTCGAGAACCGCCGGGATGGCTTCCCGGCACATGTATTCGATGGCGTCCTGGTCGCCGAGCCAGTCGGCGCCCTTGACCGTGTCATAGAAATGCCAGCGCCAGTCGTCCTCGCTCATATTTGCAAGGGCGGCAGATATACCGCCCTGGGCGGCCACGGTGTGGCTGCGGGTCGGGAAGACCTTGGTGATACAGGCCGTCCGCAGGCCTTTGAGAGCCATGCCGAAGGTGGCCCGAAGCCCGGCGCCGCCGGCACCCAGTACCACGACGTCGTAAGTATGATCGATGATCTCGTATGCGTTGGTATTCATGACGATCCTGTGCGCGATCCTGTGGCCCGTGCGACGGCGCTAGCCGAGGGCGATCTTGACGATTGAAAAGATGCTCGCGACGGCAAGCCCGATCGCGGCGAATTTGACGATGGCAATGCTGGCGATCTTGAGCCACTCGGTGTGGACATAGTCCTCGATCACCACCTGCAGCCCAAGCTGCGCATGGTGGAAGACTGCCAGTGTGAGCAGCACCAGGGTGATCGACACCATGGGTGTCGCGATCCAGTCATGGACGGCGTCGTAGTCTGCGCCGGTCATGGCGCAGACGGATGCGACGAACCAGATCAGCAGCGGCACGAGGGCCACGGCGGTCATGCGTTGCGCCCACCAATGGGCGACACCTTCTTTCGCGGAACCGAGTCCGCGGACTTTGCCGAGCGGTGACCTGAGGCTCATCAGAATGCTCCCATCGCGGCGTAGGCCCATAGCCAGGCAACGATCGTCAGCAGCACGGAAGCGCCGATCACGATGCGGCCGGTCAGATAAGCGGTTTCGATCTCGAAGCCCTTGCCGGCATCCCAGAACAGGTGCCGAAGCCCGTTACACATGTGGTAAAACAGCGCATAGGACCAGCCCAGCAGCAGCAATCTGCCGATGATCGACCCGAGGAACGCCTGAACCTCGGCAAAAGCAGTCTCGCCCGTTGCAGCGGCGATCAGCCAGCAAACCAGCATGAGAGTACCCACCGCCAGCGCAATGCCCGTTGCGCGATGCGTGATCGACATGAAAGTCGTCAGTTGCGGTTTGTAGACCTGAAGATGGGGGGACAGGGGGCGATTGTTGCTCGCCATGGATAAATGTCCTGAATACTTGAACGACGGGTGCTATCGATATTACGTCCTGACAGCGCTGCCGGTTTACGCCGATGGTCGATTCAAGTCAATCTGGCGCAAGGCCCGGATATAACGCAATAACGCCGGTTCGTTCAGCCGACAGGGAAGGATCTGGCGAAAATCACAACCGGCGATGTGTACAAATTTGTGGATAAAATGTGCACACGAACGACGTTTATACACAGAAAATATCGCGTATAGCCGATTTGCGTATTGCGCGGTTTGCAACCTCCAAGGGATCATAATACCACGCGAGAGCGTATCGGATATCGATGCCGGTTTGCGGTTGAGCCCTTTGGGGCGGGACCTAGGCCGGAGCGGTGTCTTTCCGGCGGGAGATACGATCGGTATGGCGACATGCCGCGAATATCTTCACCGGATATGGGTGGCGGCTTTGCGGGTCCTAACGCAGGGCTGTCATTCGCAGGAAGCTCTGTCCGGAAAAGGGCAGTTCCGGCCTGACCGGTGAGTCCGTTTCGACGGACAAACGGGCGGGGAGCGGCTTCAGGGGTTTGGGAAACCGGATTCCTCGGGCCGGACCGGGCCGACATGCGCACCCTTCCCGAAGGACGCGCCGTCGGCTTGTCGGAGCGACGCCGGACTGATCGGGTGGACTGTATCGGGCTTTTGCTCTGGCGACAGAGCAGGAACCCTGCGCAGCGGAGGTGTTTCGCCAAGGGCATCGCCACTGCGCAGGATCAAAAGCTCATCGCTCACGCGACCACGGGCCTAATCGGCTCCTGGGGCGTCGGGTGTGTCTTCGCGGGACACAGAGCGCAGGTCGCAAGACATGCGCGCCCGGCGCCTCTATTATTCTCTTTGCTAGCCATTAAACCGACGAATCACAACAGCTTAGCCGCTGCCGATGATGCGGCGGAGCCCCTGGGCGCGTTCAGAGGCGCGGCGCAGGCAGGCTCAGGCGGCTTTGACGAGTCGCTTGCGCACCAGTTCTTCCGCAATCTGGACGGAGTTCAGTGCCGCACCCTTGCGCAGATTGTCGGAGACGACCCACAGGGACAGCCCGTGTTTGACAGTCGGGTCCTTGCGGATACGGCTGACATAAACAGCATCGTCCCCGGCGCATTCGGCAGGCGTGATGTAGCCGTCGTTTTCCCGCTGATCCACGACCATTACACCCGGCGCATTGCGCAGGGCGTCGCGGGCGGTTTTCTCGTCGATGGCGCTGGCGAATTCGACAGTGACCGCTTCGCCGTGGCCGACGAATACCGGCACGCGGACGCAAGTCGCATGAACGGCGATACTGCCGTCGAGAATTTTTCGCGTCTCGACCGCCATCTTCCATTCTTCCTTGGTCGATCCGTCTTCCATGAACACATCGATATGGGGAATGACGTTAAACGCAATCTGCTTGGTGAACTGTTCGTTGGTTTTCGCATCGTTTACAAAAACGCCCTTGGTCTGGCTGAACAATTCGTCCATCGCTGCCTTGCCCGCACCCGATACCGACTGATAGGTCGACACCACGACCCGTTTGATTTTCGCAATGTCATGCAGCGGCTTCAGCGCGACGACCATCTGGATGGTCGAACAATTCGGGTTGGCGATAATATTGCGCTTGGTATGCCAGTCGAGATCTTCCGGATTTACCTCCGGGACGACCAGCGGCACGTCCGGATCCATCCGGAATTCGGATGTATTGTCGATCACGACGCAGCCCTGCTTCGCCGCGCGCGGCGCATGGACCGCGGAAACCTTGGAACCAGGCGAAAACAGGGCGATATCGGTGCCGGTAAAATCGTAGGTTTCGAGATTCCTCACCGTGAGGACGTCGTCATCGCCGAACGAGACCTCGCGGCCCGCCGAACGTGCAGATGCGAGCGCCACAACCTCGTCGGCGGGGAAATTACGCTCTGCCAGAATTTCAAGCATGGCGCGCCCGACATTGCCGGTAGCACCCACGACTGCAACTTTGTAACCCATCTTTTCGTCTTTCCATCGATGCGCGCCCCGATCGTCAAGGAGCGTCGCGGTATGTATCAGAATATCCGGGGGCATCAAACAAAAGAGGCGCCCCCCAGCCCGGAGGACGCCCCGTTCGATCTCGTGTACGCGGCGCCCGCCGGGGCGCCGGCGGTATCAGCTTCCCGGTTTGGTGGTCTTGTCTCCGGTGCTGGCAGTCTGTTTGGCGCCCGACTTTATCGTCGCCTCGGTAACCAGCGTGATGGTCGGTTTTTCGGTCTGTACCGACTGCTGGTACCCGCCGCAGTTATAGCCTTCCCCCGCCCACGCAGAGGTGGACAGCGCAAAAACGCCGGCGGCCGCAAGTGTGATTACTGTTTTCATCTCATATTCCTCTCGGTCAAGGACGAGCCATCCTTTTAAGCGTAGCCCGCGGCATCGGAGGCCGCAACAGGATTCGGCAGGCGGTTCAGGCGGCGACCGGCGCGGCCGATCCTTCGATCTGCACCCGGTAGCCGGACCGGACCGCGGGCAGATAATCAGATACCGCCATGTGGTGCGTACACCGGTTGTCCCAGAAAGCAATCGAATGGGGCTGCCACCGGAACCGGAACGACCATTCGGGGCGGGCGCAGTGCTCGATCAGAAAACCGAGCAGCGCCGCACTTTCTTCCTCCGGAATTTCGTTGATCCGCGCTGTGAATTCCCGGTTCACGTAAATCAGTTTCCGGCCGCTTTCGGGATGACGGACGATAACGGGATGGTTCGACTTAGGCGTGCCTTCGCCGAATACCCGGGTGCCGTCATGCAGGGCCGTCAGCCCTTCAAGATAGACTTTCATCCGGTCGGACAACGCGTCATAGGCCTCGTACATGCTGGCGAAGATGGTGTCGCCCCGGCCGTTCGGCGGCAGGGTGTGATTGTAGAGAATGCTGCCAAGTGGCGGCACCGCCGCGCAGGACTGGTCGGTATGCCATTTATCGCCCGAAACCCGCGGCGTCGTCTCGTCATAATGAAACTTGCGCACGCGCGGATCGTCGGTCGTCTTGCTGATCGTTTTCGAGCCGACATGCGCCCCGAGGGGACCGAAATACTCGCCGAGGCGCACATGATCCTCGAAGCTGATTTTCTGGTCCCGGAAGAACAGGACGAGATGCTCTGTGAACGCCCGGCGAAGCTCCGCAAGCTCCAGGTCCGTCAGCGGGCGGGTCAGATCGATATCGCCGATTTCCGCCCCGATCTGCGGGCAGCATGGCGTTACGGAAATTGCGCGATAGGCCTCGTTGCTTCCATGTCCAGTCATCAGTCTGTCTCCGGTACGGGTGGGCGGACGGACCGCCCTGTCGATTTCCAATGCGGGGTGTGATTACCACAGACGCGATGAGACAGAAAAATATTGAAATGTTTATTTTTTATATTGTACTGATATAAAATGGATATACGGCATTTGCGCCATTTTCTCGCCGTGGCAGACGAGCTTCATTTTGGCCGGGCGGCGCGCCGGCTTAACATGGAGCAGGCGCCCCTGAGCCAGTCGATCAAGCGCTTCGAGGCGGACCTCGGCGTAACTCTTTTCGACCGGTCCCGCCGCGGCGGAACCCGGCTGACGCAGGCGGGCGCACAATTGCTGGACGGCGCGCGCGAGACGGTATCCAAATTCGACCTGACCATATCGACAATTCGCGACAATGGCGGGCCGCCCGCGCTCCCCATATCGGTAGGGTTCGTCACCACAGGAATCCTTCGAATTCTGCCGACGGCGATCAAACGGTTCTATGGCGTGCACCCGGATATCCGCATCAAACTCGCGGAAGCATCCACCCCCGATCTGGTGGAGCGGGTGCTTGATCAGAGGCTCGATCTCGCCCTTGTGAACGATCCTCCAGAGCGGCCATCCAGCCTGACATTCGAACTTTTGCGCCAGGATCCTATCGTGGCCGCCCTGCCCGCCGCGCATCCCCTGGCCTCGGCGGAAACTGTGTCCCTGCACGCTCTGGCGACCACGCCCATGATCTTCTATCCCCGCGCCGTCAGCCCGGGTCTGCATGATGGAATCCTGAAAGCCTTCTCAACGGTCGGCCAGACACCTCGTATTGAACAGGAAGCCCAGTTCACCCCGACGATCCTGTCCCTGGTTTCAGCCGGCCTCGGTTATGCGCTGATCCCCGAAAGCGCGCAGGCGCTGCCTTATCAGAACATTGTGTTCCGGGCCGTGACGGACCTGCCCACGGATCTGACATGGGGCCTGCATCTGGTTTCCCGCCATGACAAGGCGCGGCTTGCGACAAAAGTGTTCGGGGATTTTCTTCGCGACGCCGCGCTGGAGTAGCCGACAGACCCATCCGACCCCTGGGCGCCGAGCATTTCAATGGAACGGGGTTCGTCCCGGCAATCAGTCCCTTTCCGGGGCGGAAACAGCGACCGCCCGCCGGCCGAGTGTGTACAGCAGCGCGAGAAGCGCGATCGACGCCACAGCGCCGGGCAGTTTGATGCCCATAACGGGAATGATTGCGGCAATACCGGCGACCGCGAGGCACAACCGCAGGACGAAGCCGACCGGTGCGGTGAAATACCCCTGCAGGGCGACGGAAAGAACGACAAAGCCGACGATACAGGTCAGCATTTCGAAGGCGATCTCGAACCCGCCTCCTTCCATCAGGATCGCCTGATCGTAGACGAACACGAAGGGCACGATGAAGGCGACGACGGCGAGCTTCATTGCCTCAACGGCGGTTTCCATCGGTTTGGAACCGGCAATGGTCGCGGCGACAAAGATCGCGACACAGACAGGCGGCGTGATGAAGGACAGGTTCGCGAAATAAAAGATAAACAGATGCGCTGCGATCGGTGGCACGCCCGCCTGCTCGATTGCGGGCGCCGCCAGGACGGCAAGAATGACGTAAGACGCCGTAACCGGCATACTCATCCCGAGAATGATACTGGCGGCCCCGGTGAGCAGCAGAAGCAGAAACAGTGCACCGCCCGCAAGCGACAGGAGTTCCTGGGAAAACAGCAGACCAAGCCCGGTCAGATTGATGATGCCGACGATAACGCCTGCGATCGCGGCAAGAATTCCCATACCGATTATCAGCTGTCCGGTATTTTCAATCGAATCGTATATCTGACGCAGACCGAATGTTTTCGGCCGCAGAAGCCCCACGCCGACGACGACCGCGAAGGCAATCAGCGCGGATTTCGAAGGGCTGAGGAAAATGAAGAACAGGCAGTAGATCAGAACGCCGAGCGGTATGATGAACGGCCAGCCGTTTTTGATCACCGTCATCAGCCGCGGCAGTTCGGATCGGTTGAGTCCCCTGAGACCGAGCCTTCCGGCTTCGATATCGACCTGGACGAACACGGTGAGAAAATACAGCACCGCCGGCAGCAGCGCCGCAATGACGACATCGCGATACGGAACGGCCAGGAACTCGGCCATGATGAACGCCGTGGCACCCATGATCGGCGGCATCAGCCCACCGCCCGCCGACGCCACAGCCTCGACGGCAGCAGCAGACGCCGGGCGGTAGCCCGACCGGACCATCATCGGGATAGTAATAGACCCGGTAACAACCACGTTGCTGCTGGCGCTGCCGGACAAGGTGCCGAACAGGCTGCTCGCAATCACTGCAACCTTGGCCGACCCGCCCCGCCGGTCGCCCATCAAGGCCATTGAAAAATCCGTGAAAAAACCACCGCCGCCCGCCAGGAACAGGGCCCGGCCGAACAGCATGAACGCAAAGACCATCCCGAACACAACGTTCGAAATAATGCCCAGAATACTGTTTGTATCTGTGTAGACGAAGGTCGTGAGCCGCTGCCACGGCGTACCCCGGCCGCCGAACGAGCCCGGGATCATGTAGTTGAACAGGGCATAAGCGATGAAAATCAGCGCCAGAATGACCATCGGCCAGCCGAAGGCGCGACGCGTGAGTTCAAGGATCAGCACCAGGCCGACCGTCGAGACCGCGATGCGCTCCGTCGTGAGGATCCCGGCCTGAACGACGAGCGTCGGCCACGCAAAAAACAGGTAGGCGCCGGCCAGGAGACCAACAGTTGCCAGGACGTAATCGTAGATTCCGACGGGCGCGTCTTTGTGACGCTTCAGCGGCGGCAGCGAAATGAAACCTGCGGCAAAAACCAGGCCGTACAGCAATCCAAAATACTGTTCCTGGAAAAAGGTGATGTCGAAAAAATAGGTAAGATCGAGGATATAAGAGAGCGCAACGAGCGAAATGCCGACGGAACACGCCCGCACCAGCATTCGGGGAAGCGGCGCCTCGACGCGCTTACCGGCAATTTCTTCCGGATCCGGTATCGCATTCTGAGAACTAGACACAGTCATTGGGGGCAACTTTGCAGCGGAAAATGAATTGAGATAACGAGCAGAGCACAAACGGCGAGCGGCAGCCCGGACGCCATCCGGTCCGGGCTGCCGCCATCGTCGTTTGCCAGGCTATTTTCCGCTTAGAAGCGCGGCCTGATGGCTCTCCATTTCCGGCGTCCAGACACCTTTTTCCTTGAAGTAGCGCACCGCGCCATCATGGTAAGGCAACACGGAATCAGACGTGGCGAAGCCGGCCGTAAGCCAGCCCCGCAGCCGTGGATTGGCGGCGCGAAGCTGGTCGTTTTGCTCCCAGAGTGCCTTGGTCGCCGCGTAGATTGCCGCGTCGGACACTTTCGAGTGGGCGATCAGATACGTGGGCAGGTAGGTGAGATGCATATCGGTCTCGATGCCGGGCGGTCCGGCTTTCACCGGCCGGATGACAGCCGGGTAGACCTTCTGCATGCGCTTCAGCGCAGCGGGGCTGGGATCGAGGCTCAGAAACCGGATACCGATCGTCGAATTCAGCTCGCTGGTCACACCGGATCCGACCGACGCATAAAAGACGTCGAGCCGCTTTTCGGTCACGTCCTCGCGCTGACCGGCATAAAGCGACGTCCGTGGAACCGGCTTGAGGTCGTCAAGGGTAAAGCCGCCATTCGCGATTTCGCCCTGTGCGTAGATACCGATCGCGGGCGCCGCCGGATAGCCCGCACCGATGCGTTTGCCGCGGATATCCGCGAGCGTCTTGATATCGGAGTCCTTGCGGACATAAAGGTCCACATTGATGCCGCCGCCGACAACGACGGTGCGCACGTCAAACGCCTTGGCGAAGGGCTTCTTGCCTTTATGGGCGAGCCAGGCCTCATAATGAGAGGCTACGCCGAGATCGACCTCCCGGCTTTCCATCATCGGCATCCAGACAGCGGCACCGGCCACGGTCAGAAGCTTTCCGGTATAATCCGAGTTCTTGGAGACGACGTCCGCGACGGCGGCGCCGACCACCTAATACGTCGAACCCGCTTCATGCGCGCCGATAATAATATCATTCGCCGCATGGGCTCCGGTGACACCAGCCAGCGACAGCGGCAAAGCCAATGTGGCCGCCACCAATCCTTTTCTGATCTTGTGCCTTGCGCAGATTTTCCCTGTATCTTCCTGCAACATCGTTCGTCTCCTGTTTAAATTTTCCGATTGGCCCCCGCCTTTTTCGATCCACGCCCTGCAGACACTTTCGCGCGGCGGGCAGACCGGCTCCGGCGTTACGACCGGGGATGGTCTTCCGTTGTCCCTAGCACGCGGTGAGGGCATCCAAAAATATTGAAATATTTATTATTAATATCTGTTCGATATCTAAAGAGGAGCAGAACGGTCTTCAAACGTCCTCGCCCCATCGGAGCAGCCATCCGCCCGCGTCGGTCCGCAGCGCCTTCCGCGCCGGGTTCCGTTTCGCGCTGACGTCAGGGGGGGGGGCGTCCTTAAGCCGCCAGCTTGTCCGAGCTCCGCCGTTACCGCTTGGCCCATCTGCTCGCAGGAGAGCAGTTCCATGCCGTCCTGCATGATGTCGCCGGTGCGCTTGCCCGAATCGAGCACGTTGCGCACCGCCTGCTCGACCAGGTCGGCGTCTTCGCCCATGTCGAAGGAATAGCGCAGCATCATCGCATAGGACTGGATCATCGCCAGCGGATTGGCCTTGCCCTGGCCCGCGATATCGGGGGCGGAGCCGTGGACCGGTTCGTACATTGCACGGCGACGGCCGGATTCATCCGCCGGGCCGAGGGACGCCGACGGCAGCATGCCGAGAGAGCCGGTCAGCATCGAGGCGACATCCGACAGCATGTCGCCGAACAGGTTGTCGGTCACGATCACATCGAACTGCTTGGGCGTGCGGACAAGCTGCATCGCACAGTTGTCGGCCAGCATATGGCTGAGATCGGCATTCGGATATTCGTTTTCGCCGACCCAGGTCGCTTCCTCGCGCCACAGCACACCTGATTCCATGACATTGTTCTTTTCAACAGAACAAACCCTGTTGCCGCGCTTTTCGGCCAGATCGAAGGCGACACGGCATACCCGGCGGATTTCCTCGGTCGTGTAGACCTGCGTGTTCACACCGCGACGCTGGCCGTCCGGCAGGGTCTCGATCCCGCGCGGTTCGCCGAAATAGACGCCGCCGGTCAGTTCGCGGACGATCAGGATATCGAGCCCGGCGACCAGTTCGCGCTTCAGGCTGGATGCGTCGGCCAGCGCATCGAAACAGATTGCGGGGCGCAGGTTGGCGAACAGGTCCATATCCTTGCGCAACCGCAGCAAGCCGGCCTCTGGGCGCACGTCATACCCGACATTGTCCCATTGCGGTCCGCCGACAGCGCCGAACAGCACGGCGTCGGAATTTATCGCGATGTCCATTGTCTTGTCGGAAATCGCCTCGCCATGCGCGTCATAGGCCGCGCCGCCGACCAGATCTTCGGTGACGTCGAAGGTGACCGACCGGCGCTTGTCCATCCAGTCGATCAGCCGGCGGACCTCCGCCATGACTTCGACACCGATACCGTCACCCGGCAGCATGAGAACTTTTTTATTGGCGGCCATCGGGCAGCTCCTTCAATTCGAAAACGTCGCCCCGGCGAAAGCCGGGACCTTGCTATGGAGAGAATCCGGCTTTCGCCGGAATGACAGCGGAGGAAAAGGCGGCGAGGAGCTAAACCCTCGCGCCCTGCATCCACGGCATCGCGGCTTTCTGCTTTGCCTCGAAATCGGAAATCTTCTCGCCGGACTGCAGCGTGATACCGATATCGTCGAGGCCTTCGAGCAGGCAGTGCTTGCGGAACGGATCGACGTCGAAGGGAATTTCCTCGCCGTCGGGACGCACGATCTTCTGGTTCTCCAGATCGACCGTAATACGCGCATTCTCGCCGCGGGCCGCATCTTCAAGAAGCGCATCGCGCTGTTCCGGCGACACCCGGATCAGCAGCAGACCGTTCTTGAAGGAGTTATTGAAGAAAATGTCGGCAAACGAGGTGGAGATCACGCATTTGATACCGAAATCGGTCAGCGCCCAGGGTGCATGTTCCCGCGACGAGCCGCAGCCGAAATTATCCCCCGCCACGAGGATTTCGGAATTGCGATAGGCCGGCTGGTTGAGGATGAAATCCTCTTTCTCGGAGCCATCCTCGTTATAGCGGATGTCGTTGAAAAGATTTACGCCAAGACCCGTGCGCTTGATGGTTTTCAGAAAGCGTGCCGGGATGATCCGGTCGGTATCTATATTATGGCCGGGAAACGGAACCGCGACGCCGCTGAAGGTTTCAAACTTTTTCATTATCCTGTTCTCCCTTATTCGGCGGCTTCGACAGCGACGAGCTCGCGCACGTCGGTCAGGTGACCGGTGACCGCGGCCGCCGCGGCCATCGCAGGGCTGACCAGATGGGTCCGCCCGCCGGGACCCTGACGGCCCTGGAAATTCCGGTTGGAGGTCGATGCGGAGCGCTCGCCCGGCTCCAGCATGTCGCCGTTCATGCCGAGGCACATGGAACAACCCGGCTCCCGCCAGTCGAAACCGGCTTCGATCAGGATCTTATCGAGACCTTCTTCTTCGGCCTGTTCCTTGATCAGCCCGGAGCCCGGAACGACCATCGCATAGACCGTATCGGCGACTTTGCGCCCCTTGGCGACGGCCGCGGCGGCGCGGATATCCTCGATGCGCGAATTGGTGCACGATCCGATGAACACCTTGTCGACATAGATCTCGGTCATTTTCTGACCCGGCTTCAGGTCCATGTATTTGAGCGCGCCTTCGACAGTCTGACGCTTGGCGGGATCCGCGATATCGGCCGGGTCCGGCACGACGGCGCCGATCGGGGCGACCATCTCGGGGCTTGTGCCCCAGGACGCCTGCGGTTCGATATCCGCGGCATCCATCTCGACTTCGATGTCGTACTGCGCACCGGGATCGGATTTGAGGGTCTTCCAGTAGGCGACCGCCTGTTCCCAGGCAGCGCCCTTCGGCGCCATAGGCCGGCCTTCGAGATAATCGAACACCTTCTGGTCAGGGGCGACCAGGCCGGCACGGGCGCCGGCTTCGATGGTCATGTTGCAGACCGTCATGCGGCCCTCGACCGACAGGTCCTCGATCGCCTTGCCGGCATACTCGATCACGCAGCCGGTGCCGCCGGCCGTGCCGATCTTGCCGATAATGGCGAGGATCATGTCTTTCGCGGTCACGCCGGGGCGGAGTTCGCCATTGACCGTGATGCGCATGTTCTTCGCCTGTTTCTGCAGCAGGGTCTGGGTCGCCAGCACGTGCTCGACCTCGGACGTGCCGATGCCGAAGGCCAGCGCGCCGAGCGCACCGTGGGTCGCCGTGTGGGAATCGCCGCAGACCAGGGTCAGGCCGGGCTGGGTAAAGCCCTGTTCCGGGCCGATAACATGAACGATGCCCTGGCGGACGTCGAGAAAATCGATAAACGGCAGTCCGAATTCCTTCGCATTCTTTTCCAGCAATTCGATCTGGATACGCGATTCCTCGTTCTCGATCCCGTCGGCACGGCCCTTTGTCGGCACGTTATGATCCGCGACAAGCAGATGGGCATCGGGCACACGGACCGACCGGTTGGATTCCCGAAGACCGTCAAAGGCCTGCGCGCTCGTGATCTCATGAATGATCTGGCGATCGATATAGATGATGCAGGTGCCATCATCCTTTTCCTCTACCAGGTGAGAGTCCCAGATCTTATCGAACAGTGTTTTCGGTTCGGCCATCATACATCCCTTTTAGCGTCTCATCCCGTCCCGGTGACGATGCCGCCGGTCGTGTCATCCTGCTCCGGCCGCAGATGCGACCGGAGATATTCCTGTCCTGTCCGCCGAAGCGGGATCAGGAGTCCTTGTTTTCCCCGGTCGCTTCCGCAGCGGCCGGCACAGTGGCCTGGGCCATCGCTTCGTCTTTCATTTCGACGGCCTCTGCGGCGGTCGCCGGTGCGGCTTTCTTGCCGCCCGTTGCGGCAGCGCCAAAGCGACGATCGACCTTTTCGGCGATACGCGCGGACTTGCCACGACGCGAACGCAGGTAATAAAGCTTCGCGCGGCGAACGGCGCCACGACGGACGACCTCGATCTTTTCGATCCGGGGGCTGTACAGCGGGAACACACGTTCCACACCCTCGCCGTAGGAAATCTTGCGCACGGTAAAGCACGAATTCAGGGCTTTGCTTGTGCGCGCAATCACCACGCCTTCGTAGATCTGGATACGCTCGCGGTCACCCTCGACCACCTTGAAATGGACACGGACCGTATCGCCGGGGGCGAATTCCGGCACCGGGCGTTCGGCCACCAGGCGATCGATCTCGCCCTTTTCGATTTGTTCAATCACGTTCATGTCATTGTTCCTTTTGGTTCGTCAGATCCTTTTGGTACCGATCCCATAGGTCGGGCCGCCGGGCCTGTGTGATCATCTCCGCCTGTTCCGTTCGCCAGGCGTCGATATTCCGGTGATGGCCGGACAAAAGAACGTCCGGCACTTTGCGACCGCACCATTCGGCGGGCCGCGTGTAATGGGGATATTCAAGCAATCCCCGGGCAAAGCTTTCTTCTTCGAGCGATGCTTCCGCGCCCATAACCCCGGGCAGCAGCCGCACACAGGCATCCAGCAGGGCCAGCGCCGCAGGCTCCCCGCCCGAGAGCACGAAATCGCCGAGGCTGATCTCGGTCACGTCGCGCGCATCCAGAACCCGCTGATCGATACCTTCATAGCGCCCGCAAATCAGCGTCACGCCGGGTCCGTCGGCGAGCTTCGCGGCGATGTCCTGCGACAGGGGCGTCCCGCGCGGCGTCAGATAGACCAGCGGCGCGTCGGCCAGGGCCGCGTCTTCAATCGCCGCGTCGATCACGTCCGCGCGCATCACCATGCCGGGTCCGCCGCCGAACGGCGTGTCGTCCACGGTGCTGTGCCGATCGGTCGCGAAATCCCGGATATTGACCGCATCGAGCGACCACAGGCCGTCCGCCAGCGCCTTGCCGGCAAGCGAATGGGCGAGCGGCCCCGGAAACATTTCCGGGAACAGCGTCAGCACTTTCGCCGTCCATATGTCGCGTGTTGCGCTCACTTAATCTTTCTTTCCGTTCTTGTCGTCTGCAGCGTCGTCTTCTGGTCGTTCCTCTTGCGTCTCACCCGGCGGATCGATGCTCAGCCAACCGGCCCCGATATCGATTTCCGGTACCGCCGCCCGCGTAAACGGAACCAGCAGCGTCTGCTCCCCCGGTCCCCGGTCGATCTCCAGCACCTCGGACGCCCCGGCGGGGATAATCGCCCGCACCGTGCCGACCTCGGCCCCGCCTTCCGCCATTACCACCTTCAACCCGAGAAGATCGGCATGGTAGAATTCGTCTTCATCGGCCTCGGGCAGTGCCGCGCGTGCCACATAGAGCCGCAGCCCCTTCAGCGCCTCCGCCGCGTTCCGGTCCCCGATCCCTTCCAGCCCGGCGATCACCATGCCGCCGCGCACTTCAAGGATGTCTATCTCGAACCGGCGGCTGTCCGCCTCGTCCGAGACCGGACCGTAGGCCGCGACATCTTCCGGCGCATCGGTAAAGGGTTTGATCCTTACCGCGCCCCGGACACCCTGCGCGCCGGCGATCGCCCCGACACAGACCCGATCGCGATCCGCCGCGCCCTGGACCCGTGCCGATGAGACGACTGCCGACGAGGCTGTACCGCGCGACGTGCCGCCCGATTTTCTGCCCGACTTTTTGGCCGTTTGACCTACTCCTTCTTCTCTTCTTCACCGCCTTCTGCAGCGGCGTCTTCGGCCGGAGCCTCCTCAGCAGGAGCTTCCTCAACCGGCACCTCCTCCTCGGCGGGGGCAGCAGCGGCTTCTGCAGCTTCGGCGGCGGCCTGCTCAGCTGCAGCCGCGTCGGCTTCTGCCTTCGCGGCAGCAGCGGCTTCGGCTTCTCTCATACGCTCAAGCGTCTTTGCGCGCGGCGCGCTTTTCTTGGGCGTTTCGCTGATCGCCGGCATCGGAATGATGTCCGCATGACCCAGGAAACGGGCGACCCGGTCGGACGGCTGCGCGCCGACACCGAGCCAGTGCTTGATCCGCTCGCCGTCAAGCTTGATGCGATCGGGATGTTCCTGCGGCAACATCGGGTTATAGGTGCCTACACGTTCGATATAGCGTCCGTCCCGCGGCATACGGGAATCGGCGACAACGATACGATAGTAGGGGCGCTTCTTTGCACCGCCCCGGGATAGTCTGAGTTTAAGCGACATTAGGTTATTAACCCTCCATTTGATCGCAATGTTTCAGGTGAAACATCTTTGATAAGAAAAAATTCCGTTCTCTTGCGTAAACCTGGTTATCTGATACCCGACATTATCGGGGTCCCGGCATGCCGGGCGGCATCATTCCGGGGAGACCGGAGCGCATGAACCCCTTTTTCCCCATCTTTTTCATCTTCTTCATCATCCGCGTCATTTCCTGATACTGCTTCAGGACCTTGTTAACGTCCTGGACGGTCGTGCCGGATCCGGCTGCAATGCGACGCTTGCGCGACGCCTTGATCAGGTCGGGTTTCTTACGCTCTGAAACCGTCATCGATCCGATGATCGCTTCCTGATGGATGACCATCCTGTCGTCGATATTCGCCGCTGCCATCTGGGCCTGCGCCTTTTTGACGCCGGGCAGCATGCCCATTATGCCGTTTAGACCGCCCATCTTGCGAAGCTGGCGAAGCTGGGCCGCGAAATCGTCAAGATCGAAGCTGCCGGCTTCCATTTTCTTGACGAGACGCTCTGCCTCATCCTGCTCGACCAGTTCGGAGGCTTTTTCGACCAGGCTGACGACATCGCCCATGCCGAGTATGCGGGATGCGATCCGGTCGGGGTGAAAGGTTTCCAGCGCTTCGAGTTTTTCACCGGTGCCGAGCAGGCGGATCGGCGTGCCGGTCACCGCCTTCATGGACAGGGCCGCACCGCCGCGGGCATCGCCATCGACGCGGGTCAGAACGATACCCGTAAGCTTCAGTTTTTCATTGAAGGACTGCGCCACATTGACCGCGTCCTGGCCGGTCATGGCATCGGCCACCAGCAGGATTTCGGCCGGGCGCGCGCCGTCGCGGACATCCGCGACCTCGGCCATCAGCTCATCGTCGACATGCAGGCGGCCCGCGGTATCGAGAATGACAACGTCGTAACCTTCTTTTCGCGCGGTATCCATCGCCCGGTCGGCGATCATCCGCGGCGTCTGGAACGGCACGATTTCCAGCGTCGCCACATTCGCCTGCTTGCCCAGCACCTCAAGCTGCTGCTGGGCCGCCGGGCGGCGGACGTCGAGGGACGCCATCAGGACCTTCTTGAACTGCTTTTCCTGGATACGCTTGGCGATCTTGGCCGAGGTGGTCGTCTTGCCGGAGCCCTGCAGGCCGACCATCATCACGGCGGCAGGCGCGGCGGCGCGGACCTCGAATTCCTGGCTTTCGGGCCCGAGCATTTCGGTCAGATAGTCATTGACGATCTTGACGACCTGCTGGCCCGGCGTGACCGAGCGCAGCACTTCCTCGCCGATTGCCCGTTCGCGGACGCCGTCGATGAAATCCTTGACCACGGGCAACGCAACATCGGCTTCCAGCAGCGCGACGCGGATTTCCCGCATCGCCGCCGTAACGTCGGCCTCGGATAATGCGCCCCGCTTTTTCAGCCGGTCGAATATCTCGCCGAAACGATCTGTCAGCCCGTCGAACATAGGCTCAAAAAATCCTGTTCATTCGCATTCTTAACATTCGGCCCCGCCTGAAATCAGCCCAACGCAAAAAGCGCCAGTGAGCGCATCTGCGCGGACTGACGGACACCCGTAAGCGTTGGAAGACTGATTCTGTCTTGGGCGGGCCGGAAACTAGGGGGGTTTGACGTTGAGGTCAAGCAATTCCGCCGCCTGTTCCCGGCCCGGCAAACCGGGCGAGAAACAGGCGGCGGAACATATCGCTAGACAATGCACATGCAGGTATCACGCGGCCTTTTCATCAACCACTTCACGTTTGCCGCTGGCCATATCCTCGAACGAGTTGATCTCGTCCATGAACTTCTCGAACATGTCCTTGATACTGTCCGTTTCCTGGGCCAGCACTTCGGCAACGTTGGACATCACGCCCGCCGCCTCGTTCGTGTTTTCGGCGGCGCTGCTGACGGAGGTCATGCTTTCGGTCACAGCGGCGGTCAGTTCGGCCGCCCCCGTCGCGCTGGCGGCGATCTCTTCGGTTGCCTGCTCCTGCTGGCCCGAGGCTTCGGCGATCGCATGGGTGCTCTGTGCAACCTCCTGGATGGTCGTGCCGATCTGGCGGATTGACTGGACGGCACTGTTGGTCGCAGTCTGAATCTCGGAAATCTGGTTGGAGATTTCCTCGGTCGCTTTCGCCGTCTGGTCCGCGAGGGTTTTGACCTCGGTCGCGACAACGGCGAAACCCTTGCCGGCTTCACCGGCCCGCGCGGCTTCGATCGTGGCATTCAGCGCAAGCAGATTGGTCTGGCTGGCGATATCGTTGATCAGCGAAACGACCTCGCCGATTTTCTCCGCCGCCGTGTCCAGCGCCGCGACCTCATCGTTGGCCTTCTCGGCCTCCTTGACGGCGCTCTCCGTGATCTGCCGGTTGTCGCTGACAATGCGGGCGATTTCGCGGCCCGAAGCAGAAAGTTCCTCTGCCGCGGCGGCGACCGTCTGAACGTTTGACGTCGCCTGAGTCGCGGACCCCGAGACAACTTCCGCCTGCTCGGTCGTCTGGCCGACATTGCGGGTGATCACGCCGGCGGATTGGTTCACGCTTTCCGTCGCCTCGGCCAGGGTCTTCATGCCGAGCGTAATCCGGTGGTTATAGGCGCGGGAGACGAATTTCATATACGCCGCGCGCATCAGGGATTCCTCGCGTTCGCGCTCCATCTCCTTGTTACGGGCTTCCTGCGCCTCTGTCGCGATGCGGACGGCATCGTCCTTTTCCTGCTGAGCGCGTTGTTCACGGCGGGCGAGGTCTTCCTGCAGTTTCGCGACCTGCTTCCCGTTCTCGGCAAAAACCTGAACGGTGCGCGCCATGGTTCCGAGCTCGTCCTTGCGGTCGAGCGACGGGATTGCGGTATCGAATTCGGATGCCGCAAGGCGCGTCATCGTCTCGTTCAGATTGCGGATCGGTCTCACAAACCGGCGCGCCACGAAATAAGAAAGCGTGCCCTGTATGAGAAGCGCAAGCAGCGTCTGAAGGATGAAACTATTCCGCATTTCGACGACCGGAATCTCTACTTCGTCAAGCGCAATGCCGGAACTGAGAACAAATTTTGCGCCCAGAAAATCAAAGTGTTTCAGGGCGGTGACAATCTCTTCGCCGCCAGCATTGCGTATGATCGACAACCCGTCATTGCCGTCGAACGCAGCCCGAATGGCAGGGACGTCGAATTCTCTTTTCAGGATTGAGTTCTTCGCAAACCTGGTATTGTTCCGGGCAAGCATGTCAGCACCGATAATGACGGACTCTCCGGTTTCTCCCAGGCCGGCGACACTGCCCATAACGGCGTCGATGCGGTCAATTGGCATCTGGAAGACCAGCGCGCCAAGCAGTGTCCCCTGGGCGTCGCGAACCGGCATGGAGATGAAGCTTGCTGGCGCATCGGCGCTGGGGGAATACGGTTTGAAGTCGAAGAAATTTGGAACATCAGCATCGGGGTTCGCCATCGCGGCGCGGAACGCCCGGCCGAGATCCGTGTCCTTGTATTTTCCCGAATTCAGGTTGGTGGCGTAGTCCAGCTCCTTGAAGACGGTGTACACAAGATCGCCCTTGGTATCGAACAGGAAGATATCGTAATAGCCGCGTTCCTGCAGGAACTTGCGGAAAAACGGATGATGCTTCCTGTGAACGGCGCTGTATTCCGAGCCGTCAGGGGCGTAGTCCAGCTTTTCCTTTTCGCCCAGCGGATTCGGGTTCGCGGTAATGTATTGCGTCTGAAGATACGCCGTGGGATCTCCGTCGATATTGTACCAGGCCTGCGTAAATTCACGCATGGCAGCATGGGTCTGTTCTGAAACCCGCAGCGACTTGATGTCCTGGACAATACTGCTCAGATAATCCTGAAGGGCTTCGACCCGTGCCTCGTTCAGCGCGGCAAGTTTGACTTCCGTCTCATGCGTCAGCTGTTTCTTTGCCGCGATATAGCTCGGAATACCAATTGTCATGCATGCCAGCAGCACGGCGGAAACAACGATGGCAGTGACCTTCCCGGTCATGCCGAGCCTCGAGGTCTTCACGCCGGCCCCCCTACCGACCGGCGCTTCGGCGGAAGTTTCGGCCATATCCGGCACAACGGACGGATTGTCGGCGACAGCGGTTTCTGTGTCGATCGATGAAGTATCTTTTGCCATGTTTCGCAAGCCTCTGATCAGTCGGATGTCCGGGGATTATCGAAAATCGGATACGTTTGTAGTCCAGGGTTTCTAAAATAAGGTTAAAGTTCCAGCGATCGCGTTACGGTTCCCACGCTTTCCTATCTGGCGGCGGGATCTTTGCGGCGCTGATCAGGGCTCTTCCGCACAGGGTGCCCCCGGTATTTCCCGCATAACATTCTTCGGAGCAGCCCAATTGCGGTTACCGGTAACGCGGGCAAACCGCTATGTTGCGATATGACCTCTCAAACGCCCCCCGAAAATTCGAAACCCGGCCCCATCGCACGATTTTCCACGCCCTGCCGCGTCTGGGCTGTGGGCGCGATCCGCGGCGAAGCGGCAAAACTCCGCGCCCTGCATGAACGTCTCGAACCTCAGCTGCGACCGGGCGACAAGCTGGTCTATCTCGGCAACGTCATCGGTCGCGGCGATGCGGTGCGCGAGACGGTGGATGAGGTTTTGCGGTTTCGCCGCGAATTCCTGACCATTCCGGGAAACTGCATCGGCGATTACGCGATCCTGCGCGGACGCCAGGAAGAAATGCTGCACAAGCTGCTGGAACTGCAATTCGCGGTGAATCCGCGCGATGTGCTGCGCTGGATGGTGGATCAGGGCGCCGGGCCGACGATTGCGGCCTATGGCGGGAATGCGCGGGACGGCGAGGTCGCGGCCTCGCAGGGGGCGGTCGCCGTCACCCGCTGGACGCAGAGCCTGCGGGCGGGGCTGAATGCCGCCCCCGGTCACCGCGAATTCCTGTCCTCGCTGAAACATGCGGCTTACACGGCGGATGGCGCGCTTGTCTTCGTCCATGCCGGCCTCGACCCGGCACGTCCGCTGGATGCGCAGGGCGACGGGCTGTGGTGGAACACGTCGGGGTTCGAGGCAATGGCATCCTCCTTCTTTGGCACCGAACGCGTCATCCGGGGGCTGGACCCGGCGCATCGCGGGGTCGTGGAGACCGATTATACGCTGAGCATCGACGGCGGCTGCGGCTTTGGCGGGGCGCTCTGGGCCGTCGCGATAACGCCCGGCGAAAAGCGGATCGACAGCCTGTCTGCCTGATGGGGGGTTGCGCGCGAATCTCCGGCGTCTGCGACCGTGCGCAAAGGAGGCATCACGCAATAAGTGTGATTCCTGTCACACAATTGCCCCATTTCGGTGCTTTAACGCCGCCATCCGGTGCCCCACATGCATACGGACTCCCGATCCACCGACGGCGCGGCGAAAAAATCGTGAGGCCGGATATTCAGGACAGACATCATGAGACGCACAGGCACCTCGATCAGACTGACCCTCGCCGCCCTCGGCACGATCGCCCTGTTCGGCGCTGCCACCGCTGCCGGGATCGACCGCAGCGCGGAGATGAAGGAATCCGGCATTACCGTCGAGCACAGGCCCACAGGTATCGCGCCGACGGCAACATTCGCCGAGACGGAAAGATCAACCCCGCTCGACTGACCGGAAATTTGCCGGCCATTGCTCGGTCACCGAAGGTTGTAAAAACTGATCATGTTGTCATGGACCAGCTTGCGCTTGATCTCGTCGGAGAAATCGCTGCTTTCAAGAAAGTCCGGCAGCTCGCTGGTCAGGTCCTCTTCCGTCGGTTCGTGCGGATAGTCTGACGCGTATAAAATGCGGTCCGGCCCGATCGCATCGATGGTGTATTTGAGGTTTGCCTCGCCCAGTTCCATCGCAACCCAGAAATTGTCGCCTTCGCGCAGGTAATCCGACGGCCGCTTTTTCAGTTTCTGGCGGCTGGCCGCGCCGAAGACGGAATCGTATTCGTAATCCAGGCGGTCCATCATGAACGGCACCCAGGTCGCACCTCCCTCGAGGAACGCGATCTTTAGCTTTGGGAAGGCGTCCCACACGCCGGAGAACACAATGTCGGTCAGCTGGATCATTAGCGGGAACGGATGCTCCAGGGTATGGACTTTCACGAAGTCCCGGAAGTGATCGAACCCCATGCCGCGGCTCGGCCCGCCATGGATGGCGAGCGGCATATTATGCTTTTCGGCCGCCTCGAAGATCGGCCAGAAGAATTCGTCGCCATAGGTTTTGCCGAGATACGTCTGCGACGGCAGCATCATTGCCGGGAACCGCACCCGCTCGGTGGCGCAGCGCGCGATTTCGATTGCCGCGGCTGCGGGGTCCTGTACCGGCACGATGCCGGCGCCATAAAGCCGCTCGTCCTTCGAGGTATAGCGATCCTCGAGCCAGTTGTTATAGGCCTTGATGGTTTCGACCGCCCATTTGGGGTCGGATATCAGACCCGCCCCCAGGCCCGCCGTCGGATACAGCACGGTGCCTTTGGCGCCGATTATTTCCAGCATCTCGCCCCAGACCCTGGCGTCGGTGTGGGTATAGCGCCGCGGTTCGCCGTCATTCGATGCCATGATAAAGCCGCGCGCCCAGCCGTCGAGGCTAGGCCAGACCCCAAAAGTCTTGAACCGCTGCAGGTTGGCGAAATCGCCCTCAAAATAGGACGCGATCTCATCGTCGTTTTCGAGCACATGCCCGTCGCCGTCGAAAACCTCGAACCCGTTGACTGCCATTCTTTCCTCCCGAATTTATCCGGTTTCTCTTGGAAAGAATTCAGAACCTTTCGTGAAGGAGTGTCAATCGCCCGCGCATATGCGCTTTTCGAGGAACGGCGACGGATCGGGATTGGACGAAACGGAATTTCCGCCTCATATTCTCACCCGTGACCTGCGGGATGGAGGCGGACGATGAGCGACGAGACATTCGAGAACGGCGACGAGACCAAGATCAACTACTATCACGCCCATATCTATTACGGCGATGACGATGCCATCCGCGAAAAAGCCGCCCGTCTGCGCGAAAAGGCCTGGGCCAAATGGCCGGGCCGCGTCCGCATGGGACGGTTCCGCGATACCGCCGTCGGGCCCCATCCGCAGGCGATGTACCAGATCGAATTCGACCACGACCTGTTCGCCGAGATCGTGCCGTGGCTGATGTATAACCGCGACGATCTGACGATCCTGCTGCACCCGGACGCCGAGGACGCGTTCCGGGACCATGCCTGGTATCCGTTCTGGATGGGCGAAAAACTCGACCTGCGGCTGGACTTCCTGCGCCAGGGCGGTCGGCAGGCGTAGATTGTCCGGGGGCCGCCAGAGCCCTTACCGGTTCCGAGCCTGAGCAAAGCGAGCCTGACCAAATATCGTCATCCCTGCCCAGGGCCGGGATGACGGATGTTCGGATGTCAGCAGAAAAGAAAGCTCAGGGCAGCGCCTAGCCGTCCAGCCCCACCAGCGACCGGGCGAACGCCTCGGCCTCGAACGGCCGCAGATCGTCCTCGCCTTCGCCGACGCCGATGGCATGGACAGGCAGATTGAATTTTTCCGCCAGCGCGACCAGCACGCCGCCGCGCGCGGAGCCGTCGAGCTTGGTGACGATCAGCCCGGTGACATTGCACATGCTCTGGAAGGTTTCGACCTGGGAATGGGCGTTCTGTCCGGTCGTCGCGTCGAGCACCAGCAGGGTATCGTGCGGCGCGGTTTCATCCTGCTTGGTAATCACCCGGACGACTTTCTGAAGCTGCTGCATCAGGTCGTCCCGGTTCTGCAGGCGCCCGGCGGTATCGATGATCAGGACATCCATGTTCCCGGCGCGGGCGCGGTCGATGGCCTCGAACGCGAGGCTTGCGGCATCGGCGCCCTGGCTCGTGGAGACGACGGGACAGCCCGATCGCTCGCCCCAGATTTTAAGCTGTTCGATGGCGGCGGCGCGGAACGTGTCGCCCGCCGCCAGCATGACCGACTTGCCGTCTTCCTTCAGCCGCTTGGCGAGCTTGCCGATGGTCGTCGTCTTGCCGGAGCCGTTGACTCCGGTCACAAGAATGATGTGCGGCCGGTGCGACGGATCGATCGTCAGCGGTTTCGCGACGGGCTCCAGGATGGCGGTTACCTGCGCGGAGAGCGCTTTGCGGATGTCATCCGCGGAGACTTCCTTGTCAAACCGGGTGCGCGCCAGTTCCGCGGACAGTTTCGCCGCCGTCCCGACGCCGAGATCGGAGGTGATCAGCAGGTCTTCAAGATCCTCAAGCGCGGCATCGTCCAGCTTGCGGCCGGAGAAAATACCGGAAATGCCGTCTGACAGGCGGGACGAGGTGCGGCTGAGCCCTGCGCGGAGACGGGCGAGCCAGCCTTTCTTCTCTTCGGTCATGCTGCTTTGTGCGCGATCAGCGTGTCGTTGTCACGGCCAACGATTCGCGCCGATACAATGGCCCCGGTCTCAAACACCCCGTCGATGCGCACCTGTGCGAAATGCGGGGAGCGGCCCTCTCCGCCGTTGCCGCAATCCTTCTCGACCAGGACATCCGCGGTCGCCCCCATCTGGGCATCGAGAAACCGGCTCACCTGGACATCCCCTGCGGCCCGTAGCGCCGCCGCGCGCTCCTTGCGCACATTGCCGGGCAGTTGGGGCATCTTGGCCGCCGGCGTGCCGGGGCGTTCCGAATACGGGAACACATGCAGCCAGGTCAGACCGCAGGTTTCGACCAGCGACACCGAATTGGCGAAGGCGGCGTCGGACTCGGTCGGAAAGCCCGCGATGATATCCGCGCCGAACACCGCATCCGGGCGCACGCGGCGCACCCGGTCGACAAAGGTTTCGATATCCGCGCGGCTGTGGCGGCGCTTCATCCGCTTCAGGATCAGGTCGTCGCCCGCCTGTACGCTGATATGGAAATGCGGCATCAGACGGGGTTCATGCGCGATGAGATCGAACAGGGCCTCGTCGATTTCCGCCGGATCGACCGAGCTGAGCCGCAGGCGCGGCAGGTCCGGCACCAGCGCCAGCAGGCGTTTGATCATCTCTCCCAGCCGGGGCCGCCCCGGCAGGTCCTTGCCGTAATCGGTGATATCGACCCCGGTGAGCACGATCTCGCGGTAGCCCTCTGCTACCAGCAGGCGCACCTGTTCGACGATGACGCCGATCGGTACCGAACGGTTATTGCCGCGCCCGAAGGGGATAATGCAGAACGTGCAGCGGTGATCGCAGCCCTGCTGGATTTCGACAAAGGCGCGCGCCCGGCCCTCGAACCCGGCAATCAGGTGCGGCGCGGTTTCGCGCACGTTCATGATGTCGTTGACGATACCCGCGGTGTATCGCCAGTGATCTGCCATGTTTCGGCGGCGAGCTTCTCCTCGTTGCCGATCACGCGGTCGACCTCTTCCATGGCCGAATAACGATCGGGGTCGATCTGCGCGGCACAGCCGGTGACGATGATCTTTGCCGCCGGGTTTTGCCGTCGCGCGCGGCGGATGGACTGGCGCACCTGGCGTTCCGCCTCCGCCGTGACCGCACAGGAATTGACGATGATCGCATCCGTCATGCCCGCTGCCTCGGCGTGGCCGCGCATGACCTCGGATTCGAAGGCGTTGAGGCGGCAGCCGAAGGTCAGGATTTTCGGGCCGGTTCCGGGCGCGGTCATGACAACAGCCCGTCCGGAATAACACCGGAAAAACTGGTCGCGGCGGGCCCGGTCATGAAGACGCGTCCCGCGCCGGACGGCCGGTCCTCGCGCCAGTCGATCAGCAATTCGCCGCCATCGACCACAACCACCATGCGGCGGCTGCCAAGCGCACGCCGGCTCGCATTCACCACTGCGGCACAGGCGCCGGTGCCGCAGGCCAATGTCAGCCCGACGCCGCGTTCCCACACGCGCAGGCGCATCCGGTCCGGCGCCAGGATCTGGGCGACGCCGATATTGGCGCGTTCCGGAAAAACGGGATTGTGTTCCAGCTCCGGCCCGACAAGCGCGATCGGCACGGAATCGATTTCGTCGACGAAAAACGTGGCATGCGGATTGCCCATGCTGACCGCCGCCGGGTCGGACAACGGACCGCAGGCGAGGTCGAGATGAAGCGTATCGGCCTCGGCGCTGAGCGGTATGTCCTGCCAGCCGGTGCGCGGCACGCCCATATCGACGGTCACCAGCCCGTAGCCTGCCCGCGAAACGGTCAGCAGGTCGGCGCCCGTGCGCACCCGCACCTCGTCGGCGCCGGTCTCTTCGAGCAACACCGCGCCGATACAGCGCGTGGCATTACCGCAGGCATCGACCTCGCCGCCATCGGCATTGCGGATACGCATGAAGGCGTCCGATTCCGTATCCGGGGCATCCTCGATGATGATGAACTGGTCGCAGCCGACACCCGTGCGCCGGTCGGCAATCGCCGCCGCGCGGGCATCGTCGATCGCCACGCCATGCCCCGGTTTCCCGCTGCGCGCATCGATCACCACGAAGTCGTTGCCGAGCCCGTGCATCTTTGTGAAAGCCAATTCGGTCATAGCGCGGGTAATATGGCCAGACGGGGGGTGAAGTCCACTGTTTTAGGCCGCCGCCCCCTCGACTCCCCGCTGCGTTTGGTTAAATATCCGGCAGGAAACCAATAAAGCCAGAGACGGGGATAAGATCATGCAATTCGGTGTTGGACAGCCCGTGCCGCGCACGGAAGATCCGAAATTTCTGATGGGTCAGGGCCAGTATGTCGACGACATCAACCTGCATGGCCAACTTTACGGCTACGTACTGCGGTCGCCGCATGCCCATGCGATCATCAAAAGCATCGATACGTCCGCTGCCGAAGCTGCGCCGGGCGTGCAGCTTGTCCTGACGGGCAAGGACCGCGCGGCGGACGGCGTCGGCGAAATCCACTGCCATGTGCCGCCGATGGCATTCGGCGGCCCGCCCTCGCCCACACCGGCCCACCCGATCCTGGTGACCGACCGGGTGCGCTGCGTCGGCGACTGCGTCGCCTTCGTCGTCGCCGATACCGCCAACCAGGCGCAGGACGCCGCCGAAATGATCATGGTCGATTACGAGCCGCTGCCCGCGGTGGGATCGACCCGCGAAGCCGTCAAGGACGGTGCGGCGCAGGTCTGGGACGAGAACAAGGGAAACCTGTGGTTCGAGATGGACCGCGGCGATCCGGCGGCGACCGATGCGGCTTTTGCCAAGGCCGCCCATGTGGTCAAAGCCGACCTGCACAACAACCGGATTTCCGCGAACGCGATGGAACCCCGCGCGGCACTTTCCGAATACCGCGCATCCCAGCAAAACTGGACGATCTATATGTCGAGCCAGGGCACCCATCAGCACCGCGCGACCTATGCCGAGATTTTCGGCAAGCCGGCGACCTCCTTCCGCGTGGTTGCCCCCGATGTCGGCGGCGGGTTCGGCATGAAGGGCGGCGTGTTTCCGGAAGACGCCATGTGCGCCTGGGCCGCGATGCGCCTGCGCCGGCCGGTCAAATGGACGGCGACACGTTCGGAATCGCTGGTCAGCGACACCCACGGCCGCGACGCCGAATGCCTGAGCGAAATGGCGCTGGATGCGAACGGCAAGATCCTCGCCATCCGCGTGATGGCGGATTACGGCCTCGGCGCCTATCTGTCGGCCTCGGCGCCGGTGCCCGCCTGTATCGGTTCCATGGTGTATCCGAACGTCTATGAATACGAAGCGATGCATATTCATATCCGTGTCGTGTTCAGCCACACCACCTGGACCGGGCCCTATCGCGGCGCTGGGCGTCCGGAAGCCGTCTACGTGGTCGAACGCCTGCTCGATATCGCCGCCGACGAAATGGGGATCGACCCCGTGGAGATCCGCAAGCGCAACTATATCGCCAAGGAAAAGATGCCCTTCACCACGCTGGTGCCGACGGTTTACGATTCCGGCGATTTCGCCGGGATCACCGAACACGCGGCAAAAGTCGCCGACCTTCCCGGGTTTGCCGCCCGCAAGGCGGACAGTGAATCCCGCGGCAAGCTGCGCGGCATCGGTGTGTGCTCGTTCATCGATTTCGCCTCGCCGTTCAACGACCGGATGGAGATACGTTTCGACGAGACCGGCTCGGTCTCGATCGTCGCCGGTACGCACAGCCATGGCCAGGGCCATCAGACGGCCTATGCCCAGATGATCCATTCCTGGCTCGGCGTGCCGTTCGAGAAAATCCGTCTTGTGCAGGGCGATACCGACACCGTCACTTATGGCCGCGGCACCTACGGCTCGCGCTCCATGACCATCGGCGGTTCGGCGTTGAAGAACGCGGCCGACAAGATCATCGACAAGGCAAAAAAGATCGCCGCCCACGTGCTGGAAGCGGCCGAAGAGGATATCGAGTTCAGCGAAGGCAACCTGACGGTCGCGGGCACCGATAAATCGATCCATATCTGCGACATGGTGCCGATGTCCTACATGCCCATGGGCTGGCCGGGCCATCTCGGTCTCGGGCTCGAAGCCGAAGGCACCTGGACGCCGGAAACCGGTCCCAACTGGCCGAACGGCACGCATTTCTCCGAGGTCGAGATCGACCCGGACACCGGCGTCGTCGACCTGGTCCGTCATATTGCGGTCAATGATTCGGGCGAGGTCATCAATCCGCTGCTGCTCGGCGGGCAGGTTCATGGCGGCGTCGCGCAGGGCATCGGCCAGGCGCTGATGGAGGACATGACCTACGATGTGGACGGCCAGGTCATCGCGGGCTCGTTCATGGATTACTGCATGCCCCGCGCCGACGACCTGCCGATGATCGAGACCGCCGATTTCGTCGAGGCCTGTCAGACCAACCCGCTGGGCGTCAAAGGCGGCGGCGAATCCGGCACGGTGGGGTCGACCGCCGCGGTGGTGAACGCCATCGTCGACGCGCTGGCGGAATACGGCGTGAAGGATATCGACATGCCCGCCACGCCGATGAAAGTGTGGCAGGCGATGCACGGCGGCAAGGCCGCCTGAAATAACGGCGGCAAGGCCGCCTGGGTCAGTAAGCTTAAGGAACACAGAAAGAATGGACGAACGGAAGAAGCGGCTGCGCGACATCATCGCCGCCAAATCGCTGACACGCGGGGGAGACTTCAAGCTCGCATCGGGGGTGACCAGCCCCTATTACTTCAACATGAAGCCGAGCGTGATGGACCCCGAGGGCGCGCGCCTGACGGGGGAGCTGATCCTCGAAGCTGTGGAAGGAATCGCGCTCGACTGCGTCGGCGGCATGGCGCTGGGCGCCGTGCCGGTGGTGACCGCCGTCGCACAGGCATCCGCCGGATCGACGCGTCCGCTGCCCGGGTTCATGGTGCGCAAGGAAGTGAAGGAACGCGGCACCGAGAAGCAGGTCGAAGGAAACATGGTTCCCGGCGGGCAGGTGCTGATCGTCGAGGACGTCACCACCACCGGCGGCTCCGCAATGCAGGCGGTCGAGGCCGTGCGCCGCGAAGGCGGGGGGCATGTGCCGATCGTCGTCACCGTGGTCGACCGGCTTGAAGGCGCGGAAGAAAACTTCGAAAAGGAAGGCATCCGCCTGATTTCGATCCTGACGCGCGAAGATTTCGAAGACTGACCGAACAAGCCGGATCAGACCGGCGCCGAAGGGACGTATCGCGACCCGCCGGGCCGGATGTTCTGTCCGAACTATTTCCGCTGGTTCGATATCGGCGCTGACAAGAGTGAATAAAAAACGCCGGCGTAAGACTTACGCCGGCGTTTTCTGTCGGAACGGTCGCCCGAAACCCGGCAATTATCCCTGCATGTTGTCCCGGAACAGGCCGAGCTTTTCGTGCACGGGCTGGTCGGTGAAGCTGAACAGGAAGGCGTCGTCATCGGCTTCGTGGCGATGCTTGTACCAGGCGGGGACGACGAAGGTGTCCTTGGCCTTCCACTCGATCGTCTCATCGCCGATATGCGTGCGGCCCGAGCCTTCGACGCAGTGATAGACCCAGGCTGCCGTCGTCTGGTAATCGTCGCCGGCGAAGCCTTTCGGCAGTTTCTGCATATAGGTGGCGATGGTCGGCATGACCGGGCCGCCCGTATGCGGATTGATGTATTCGAGCTTGTAGCCATGGCGGACATCCATGTCCTGCGCCTTGGCGACGGTCTCGATCGTCTCGCGGATTTCCACATAGGGGTAGTGAAAGACCGGCGAGTTCGCCGAGGTCACCTTTTCGCCGAAGGGACGCATGTTGCTGCCGTAGCGGGCCATGTTGTCCCCGGTGGGACGGCCCTGCGGGAATTCGGCCTCGGGATAGGGTTCGGCAAAGACGGGACCGAGATCGCGGACCAACGGGATATCGAGCCCGTCGAGCCAGACCACCGGCACGTCGCCGTCATGGCCGTGATCGTGCCACACCCAGGACGGGGTAAGGATCAGGTCGCCGACTTCCATATAGGCCTTTTCGCCGTTCAGCGCGGTATAGGCGCCCGTGCCTTCGACGATGAAACGCAGGGCGCAGGGCGAATGGCGATGCGCCGGGGCAACCTCGCCCGGCATGATCAACTGGAGACCGGCATAAAGCGCTTCCGAAATCCGCGACTTGCCCTCAAGCGTCGGGTTTTCCAGGACCATTACGCGGCGTTCCGCCTCTGCCGCCGAAATGATATTGGCGGATTCAAGGATGTAGGGCCGGCAGGTATCGTAATCCCATTTATGGGGCGTTGCCTCCGTCACCGGTTCGGTGGCCAGCAGTGTGTGCAGCACTTCCCACAGCGGGGTCATGTGCTGTTCGGCCATGCGCCCATAGAAATCGGCGCGGGTATTGGTCATTGCGGGTTTTTCGTGAAGAGCCCTGCTCATGGTGTGTCCTCCTGATCCGTTTGCCGTCTGTCCCCGGCGCTATTGTCCCGCCGACAAGCTGTCGGCGCGGTTTCGGGCGATGTTAGCACTTTTGCCCGCCTTGCAACTGTCTGAATATAATCGTCCGTGTACGGACTAATCAAGCGAATTTCGTATTCCCATGGTGACGGGGCGGGGCCTTACGCGATATAGAATGGCCAAAGGGTATTCTGATACGCATGCGCATTCTCCACGTTCTCGATCATTCGATCCCGCTGCAAAGCGGCTATACGTTCCGCACGCTGTCCTTGCTGACCGAGCAGCGCCGTCTCGGCTGGGAAACCCATCATCTGACGACTCCGCGCCATACCGAGCCCTATAAGGACCAGGAAACCGTGGATGGCTGGGTGTTTCACCGCACCCCGGCGCCGGGCGGGATCAACCTGCCGGTGCTGCGCGAACGCGCCGAAATGGCGGCGACCGAGGCCCGGCTGAACGAGATCATCCCCGTCATCAAGCCGGACATCCTGCATGCCCATTCGCCGGTCCTCAATGCGCTGCCCGCCATCCGGGCCGGCAGGCGCCATGGCATTCCGGTAAATTACGAAGTCCGCGCATTCTGGGAGGACGCCGCGGCCAGCCACGGCTCGACGACCGAGGGCAGCCTGCGCTACCGGATGACCCGGGCGCTGGAGACCCGCGCCCTGAAGCGCGCCAGTTCGGTCACCACCATCTGCGAAGGCCTGCGCGCCGATATCGCGGCCCGCGGCATTCCGGAAGACCGCATCACGGTGATCGCCAATGCCGTCGACCCGGGCGAATTCACCGCAGATGCGCCGCGTGACGACGCGCTGGGCGCAGAGCTCGGCCTGAACGGCAAGAAAGTGCTGGGATTCCTGGGGTCATTCTACGGCTATGAAGGGCTCCACCTGCTGATCGAGGCGATGCCGGCCCTGCTGGCGGCGGATCCGGATATCCGGCTGTTGATGGTCGGCGGCGGGCCCGAGGACGCAGCCCTGCGCGCCCAGGCAGCCGCCCTGCCGAATCCCGACGCCGTCATCTTTACCGGCCGGGTCCACCATTCGGAGGTGCAGCGCTATTACAGCCTGGTCGACCTGCTGGTCTATCCGCGGGTGTCGATGCGGCTGACCGATATTGTCACACCGCTGAAACCGCTGGAAGCGATGGCCCAGAACAAGATCATGGTGGCGTCGGATGTCGGCGGCCACAGGGAACTGATCCGCGACGGAGAGACCGGGAACCTTTTCCGGGCCGATGACGTCGCGGACCTGACGGCGACAATCCTCCGGGTGCTCGGGGCCCCCGACACCTGGGACGCGCAGCGGAAAGCAGGACGCATTTTTGTCGAGACCGAGCGCACCTGGGCCAATTCGGCATCGAATTACCGCCGCGCCTATGGCACCGCGCTGGGGCGCGTAATCGACTAGCGCTCCAAAATCCGGCGGAACAAATCGATCTGACCCTGCGTCGTCTCCGCCCAGCTGAATTTTTCCGCATGGGCCCGCGTTGCCGCACGGTCGGGCGGGGAGCGGAGCAGGCCCGTTATTGCCTCCGCAAACGCCGCCGGGGTCCGGTCGGCAACGATCACGCCCGCCGCCGGCACTGTCACCATTTCCCGCACCGCGCCGACATCGGCGGCAATCACGGGCGTGCCGCAGGCCATGGATTCCAGCAGCACATTGGGCCAGCCCTCGCGCATCGATGCCAGGATCGAAGCATCGGCGGCGCTGTACAATCCGGGCAGGTCCGATTGCGGCACCCGGCCCAACCGGCGTACGCGGCCGGCGAGATTGTTGTCTTCGATAAACGTATCCAGGCGGCCGCCATCCGGACCGTCGCCGACGAGCACCAGCGTGACGTCCGGCAGGCTGCGCAGCGCATCGACGATCATCATCTGGCCCTTTTCCGGCGCAAGGTTGCCGACCGCGATGATCGTGGGGCCGGCAAGCCTGTGGCGACGGCGGATCGCATCGCGATCCCCGGCGGAGACCGGCGCAAACAAATTGATGTCGACCCCGTTGCGCAGCGTCGTCACTTTTTCGGCGGGCGCACCGATATCGATCAGCCGGGTGCGCAACGCGTCGGACACGGTGATGCAGGCGGCGGCACGATCGACGGCATTCAGGATTTCCCGCCGCGCCGCCGGATATTCCGGAAACAGGTTCAGATCGGTGCCGCGCCCGGTGATGACGCAGGGCACGCCGGTTTCCGCAGCAAGCCGTGCGGCGGCCACGCCATCGGGATAAAAATAATGCGCATCGATCAGATCGATGGACTCGCGCTCGACGATATCGCGAAACAGCTTTCGGGCAGAGATCGCCATGCTGGACGGGGTCAGCCGCATGCCGACCTTCGGGATCGACAGAAAACGCGGATGATGCACATCGATACCATGGCGGGTCTCGAACGCCGGCGCGGCGGCGTATGCCGCATACCGGGCGAACGGGCCGACAGTCACCGGGAACGACTGGATCGGGGCGATCACCCGCGCGTCAACCTCGCCTGTCTCGACAAGCTTGCGCAGGCGGGTTTCGACAAAAATGCCGTGCTGGGGATTGACCGCATTTGGATACAGGGACGTGAAGGTCAGTATCTTCACGGAAGCAGCAACTCCCTGTAGGCCGACAGCATTTTGTCCATACTGTAGACATCCACGACGCGTTGCCGGTTTGCTGCACCGAGGCGGTCCCGCAGGTCCTTGTTGCCGATCATCGCCTGAAGACCGGAGTCATACCCGGCGGCATCCCCGACCGGAAATATATAGGCCCGATTGCCGGCGGCGACGATCGGCCGGATATCGCCGACGTCTGTCGATACCACAGGCCGTCCCGCCGCCATCGCCTGCAACAGGGCGTTGGGCATCTGTTCGGTGTCGGACGACATGGCGAACACGTCCATCAGGCCGAAAACCTTTTCGGGCTGTCCCACATAGCCGGCAAAATGGATACGCTCCGCCGCCGCAGAGGCTTTCGCCCTGGCTTCAAGCGCCGGCCGCGTCGGGCCGTCCCCGACAATCAGCAGGCGCGCCATGCCCTCGGCCTCAACACGCGAAAACGCGTCGATCATCCAGCCGATATTTTTTTCTTCGCGCAGGGGCGCGACGGTCCCGATAACGGTCGCACCTGCGGGATCGAAACCCGGCAGTGCCGCCGGGTCGGGCGCCCCTCCGTAGCGGACGCAGTCGACGCCGTTCGGGATGAGCCGGATTTTACCGGGATCGAGCCGCCAGTTGTCGCGGACAATCCCGACCAGGTTCTCTGACGGTACGACGATACGCTCCGCCCGCCGCAGGGCGGAGCGGCGAAACAGCACGCGGCGGCGTTTCTGGCGGACGGCCTCTTCGGGACCGAATCCGCTTTCGAAATGGATATGGCGGATACGGGTCGTGAACCGGTTCACAAGCGCCCATTCGGTCGAACCCCAGTTGAAGGTGAGCAATACGTCGGGGGCGAGTTTCCGCAGATGTCCGGAAATCGCGGTCAATGTCCGGATCGGGTGTTTCTTGCTGATCTCAGGATGCAGGATCTTTACGTCGATCCCGGAGTCTATACGTTCCGCCGCTTCGGCATGACCGTCCAGCGCCATGACCGTATGACGGCACCGGTCGCCCAGATGGTTCATCACCGCGGTGATGCGGATGGGCACGCCTCCCGCGCCGAAAGACGGGAAAACATGCAGGATGTGTTTTTTGACGGCCATCTATGTGCTAACCACGCGGTCGCGGCATGATCCGTGCCGCTGTTTGTTCTTCACCGCCGAACGGCCTGATACACATGCTCGACCCTTCCGACTGGCACATTCCCGACACGAAGATCGATCAGCCGCTGCTGCTGGTCGTGGTCGATACCGAAGAGGAATTCGACTGGGGCAGGCCGGTGTCGCGGGACCAGGTTTCGACAAGAGCAATCGCATCACAATACCGGGCGCAGGAAATTCTGCAGCGATACGGAATAAAGCCGACCTATGTAATCGACTATCCGGTGGCAAGCCAGGAAAGCGGCTACGGCCCGCTTAAGGAGCTTTACGATGACGGATTGTGCCAGATCGGCGCGCACCTGCATCCCTGGGTCTGCCCGCCTTTCGATGAACAGGTATCCAATCTGAATTCCTATCCCGGCAATCTGCCGCGCGACCTGGAAAAAGCGAAGCTCGAATCCCTGACGGAAGAAATCACCAAACGGTTCGGCCACCGGCCGACGATATACAAGGCGGGCCGGTACGGTGTCGGACCCAACACAGCCGGAATACTCGCAGAACTGGGCTACCGGATTGACGCAAGCGTGGTGCCGCAAACCGATTTTCGCGACGATGAAGGGCCCGATTTCAGGCATTGCGACGCCGCACCCTACTGGTTCGGCGAAAACCGTATCCTGGAGATACCCCTGTCTGCCGGGTTTACGGGCATATTCGCAGGGCTGGGCTGGGCCGGCTGGAACCGGGTCAATTCGCCGTTCGGGCGGGCGCTGAAGCTGACCGGGATAAGTTCGCGCTTGCGGTTGCTCGACCGGATCGTGCTGACGCCTGAAGGGATCACCGATAGCGAACACCGGCGCCTCACCCGCAAAATGCTTGCAGCGGGCCGCCGGGTATTCAGCTTCACGTATCACAGTCCGTCGCTCGAACCGGGATGTACCCCTTACGTGCGGAATGACGACGACCTCGCTGTGTTCCTCGACCGGTTCGACCGGTACTTCGATTTTTTTATCAACGAGGTGGGGGGGCGCCCCTCGACCCCGCATGAAGTCTACACGCTCCTGGGCGAACCCGCGAAAGCCTGAACGTTCCTAGCCGCCGAGCTGCTTCAGCAGCTTTTTGGCATCGTCCATCGCCTCGAATTTGACATCAGACGCAAGCAGACGCTCGAGCTCGCGTTTTGCCTCGGCTGACTGACCGTTCTTATTCATGGCATAGGCGAGGTGATAATGTATGTCGCCCTGCTTCGGCGCGATCCGGTGCGCCTCCGCCAGCAACTCCGCGCCGCGTTTCACGTCATGTCCCTGCTCGACGAGAATCCAGCCAAGCGTGTCGATGACCGCAGCGGATTTCGGTGCTGCCTTGTAGGCGCGCTCGCCATACTCCATCGCGCGCTTGTCGTTTTTCTGCTGGTACAGCCACGCCAGATTATTCAGAAGAACCGGATTGTTTTCCTCTTTTGCCAGGAGTTTCTCCGACTCCCGTATGGCGGCATCGTTCCTGTTCGCAGAAAGATAGGCACTTGCCAGCACGTGACGCGCCCCACGGTCGTCTTTTTTGTCGACCCAGCCCTGGAGCTCTTTCAGAGCGTCATCGGCATTTCCCGCCTGACGCTTTGCATTGAACCGGCGAATGGCAAGCGTCGCGGTGTCGGATTTCTCGATGGCCTTTTCATAAGCCGTTGCCGCGTCGGCAAATTTCTTCTGGCGCATCAGCACATCGCCGGTCAGAAGATCGCCGTAATGGGACTCGGGCTGGTCTTTCTTCAGTTCGTCCGCGAGCGTCAATGCCTCATCGAACTTCTGTTCGGCGGATTCAAGTTCCACCAGCGCGATCTTTGCGGGGAGGTATTTTTCGTCAAGCGCGATGGCATCTTTCAACGTAGCCCGGGCGGATGCGGGGTCCTTCGCTGAAATCTGGGCACCGGCCACAAGGCCAAGGATCGCCGCAGAATCGGGATTCAGCGCGGCAAGACGCTTGTAGGTCTGAACAGCGCCGATCGGATCGCCCGCAGCCGTCTGGGCACGACCGAGGGCTTCGAGCACCCGGGGATTGTCAGGCTGGCTGTTCGACAATCCGCGCGCGACGGCAACCGCCTTCTGGAATTCGCGGTTGCTGCCGTAAAACTGAATTAGCCGCAGGTTCGGGGTCAGTGACTTCGGATTTGCCTCGGCGGCTCTCTTCAGCCAGGACACAACAGCCTCGCGGTCGCCTGCCTCCCCCTCAATGCTGGCCATTGCCAGCATCGCGCCCATATGCTTCGAATCTTCCTCGATGATCGTCGCGTAATGCTTCTTGGCTTCATCGACCTTTTTTTCCTGAAGGTCGAGTTGGGCCAGATTCATACGGGCCGGATGAAAGTCTGATTTTTTCCTGAGGGCCGCCTCGAATGTCTCCCGCGCGGCCTTGCGATCTCCTTTGCCAAGATGGGCCGCTCCGATGAGGTTGTCGGCAAGCGGGTTGTCCTTCATTTGCTCCTGAAGGCGCTTGGCGGCGACCAGAGCGCCATCGAAATCGCGCTTGCGCAGTTTGACGAGCGCCAGCAATACCGATGCCTGGCGCGCTTCAGGATCGAGATTGATCGCGCTCTCAAGCTGGCCGACGGCCGCATCGGACTCTCCCTGGGCAAGGCTTCCGAGCGCCTGCTGCATGCGGATAGAGGCAACATCGGGCGCCGCCTCCGATGCGCGGCTGAAATACGCTGTGCCCTCGTTGAACTTGCCAACCTGCATGTAGGCACTGCCGAGAAGTGTCAGCAACTGGGCATCCTTCGTTTCGTCATTGACCAGCGGTTCGAGCACTTCGATCGCCCGGGCGGCCTCGCGCTTGCGAACCAGGGTCGCACCGAGCAGTTTGCGCGCGCGGGCATTCGTCGGCACCGCCTGCGTATAGCGCTCAAGGCTCGAAACAACCTGTTCGTACTGGTTCAGTGCATAGCTGACCGCGCCGCGCAAAAATACGCTGGGCATATGGTTGTCAAGAAGAGGGCCAGCCTGCTGAAGGGTCTCCTGAGCCGCCGCATAGTCTTTCTTCTTTGCCAGCACGAGGGCCTGCAAATAACTTGCAAGGGGATGTTTCGGGACACGCCTGAAAACGACATCAAGATCGGCCTGGGCATCCTGGTCCTTGCCGAGGTCGATCAACGAGGCCGCCCGGCCGAGCCGGGCGAGAAGATTCTTGTCGTTGACCTTTACCGCCTTGTCGAACTGCTGCACCGCACCGTCGAGATCCTTGTTCAGACGGCGCAGCTCCCCTTTGAGGACAAGTGCTTCAACGGATTCGGGCTTGCGGCGAAGGGCTTCGTCGATTTCCGTTTCGCCTTCCTTGATCTTGCCCTGGCTCACGTAGCTCTGCGCCAGGCCGATTTTCGCGCGCACATCTTCAGGACGCAGTTTATCGGCATCGATCAGCGCCGTTCTTGCCTTTTCGAAATCCCGTAATCCGAGGAGAGCCTGCCCGCGGACGATCAGCGCATCGGGACGGGCTTCTTCGTCAGTGATGTCGCCCGAAACCTCCTCGAGCGCTTCCTTGTTCTTGCCCTGCAGGAGATAAGCCCGGGCGAGAAGAATCTTGATCTTGGTATCGTTCGCCCCACGGCGCATTGCCGCTGTGAACTCTTTTTCGGCCGACGGGCCGTTACCAACGCGAAGATAGATTTCACCGAGCAGCCGGCGGGCCGTGACATTACCGGGATCGGACTGAAGCGCATTCTTGAGCTGAATAACGGCAGCGTTGCCATCGCCCTTCTTGATGAATTCCTGCGCTTCGCGAAGGAATTTCTCCGAGCGCTCCTTATCGACTGCAGCCGCATGAGCGAATTGAGGGGCGCTAGCTCCCAACCAGACGAGACCGACGGCAACCGCCGTCGCTTTGAAAATCCTGTTTTTCAGCTTCGTCGTCATTCCTAACTCTCCCATTGGGGCGATTTTCCATAAAAACACACGTATCGGCCCGCAAAATTCCGGCATCGCAGCAACATGGATAACCAGATAATACTAATCAACCTTGAAGCCATGCTGCCGCATCAAATCGTACAGTGTCGGGCGGCTGATACCCAGTAGTTTGGCCGCCTGGGTTATGTTGCCCTCTGCCCGCGACAATGCGCGCGGTATTTCCCTTTTTTCCGCCTCTTCGCGCGCTTTGGCGAGATTCAGTATTTCGCCGGCACCGTCCGCCTGCTGAAGATCAAGATCTTCGGGGGATATCCTGTTGCCTTCTGCCATGATCAGCGCGCGCTTCACGCGGTTTTCAAGCTCGCGGACGTTGCCCGGCCATTGATAACCGGAGATGGCGGCCAGCGCTTCCCGGGTATAGCCGCGGATCGATTTACCCTGTTCTTCCGCAAATTTCTGCAGGAATGCCTGGGCCAGCATTTCGGCATCGCCGATCCGTTCGCGCAGCGGCGGAATGTTGATCACCATTTCGCTCAGACGGTAATAGAGATCTTCGCGAAAAGTACCGGCGGCTATCATTTCTTCGAGCTTCTGATTGGTCGCGCAGATGACCCGCACATCAACTGCGATAGACTGGCGACCACCGATACGCTCGAATGTCCGCTCCTGCAGGAACCGCAGCAACTTCGCCTGGATAGCCGACGGCATGTCGCCCACCTCGTCCAGAAAAAGCGTGCCGGAATCCGCGAGTTCGACCTTGCCTTTTTGCTGGCGGACAGCGCCTGTGAACGAACCTTTCTCGTGCCCGAACAGCTCGCTTTCAAGAAGGTTTTCCGGGATAGCCGCACAGTTGATGGCGGCGAATGGCTTGTCCGCACGGGGGCTGAGCTCGTGGACTGCCCGGGCAAGGACTTCCTTACCTGTGCCGCTTTCACCCAGCAGCATCGCCGTCACGTTCGTGGGCGCTACTTTTTCGACGAGACGGCAAACCTTAAGCATTTCAGGGTCGGCGCAGATAACGCCGGTTAACGCCGCGTTGCTGCCGCGCTCGGCAAGGCGGCGATTTTCCTGTTCGAGATCGTAGAGTTGGTACGCCCGCTGAATGATATGGCCGAGTTCATCGGAATCGATCGGTTTTCGATAGAAGTCGTATGCGCCTAGGGCCACGGCTTTGAGGGCATTGTCGTGGTCCTCGTTCCCGGTGACGACGATCACCTTGGAGTCCGGAGAAAGTTTCAGAATTTCCTCTACTGTGGCAAAGCCCTCGGTCGCGCCGTCAGGATCAGGCGGCAACCCGAGATCGACAGTCACCACCGCCGGCGCTTCTGATCTGAACTGCGCGATCGCTTCCTCCCGGTCGCCGGCAACAGAGACATCGTATTCATCGAAGCTCCAGCGAAGCTGACGCTGTATCCCCGTATCGTCGTCTACGATCAGAAGCTTTCTTTGTTTTTCGCTCATGTCGCGACCGCATCCGCCGATATCAATCCATCGGCCAGTCCGATCGCCGGCAATCGGATTGTGACGGTTGTGCCAACGCCAGTCTCGCTCTGAATGTTCATCCGCCCACCGTTTTCACGAACGTATTCCCGGCTTTCAAATGCGCCAATGCCGTAGCCGGCACCTTTAGAGGTTCTGAACGGCTTGAAAAGTTCGTCCCTGATAAACTCCGCCGACATACCGCACCCATTGTCTTCCACCTCAATCACCGCTTCGCGTCCGCTCGTGCCAAGTCGCACTTCTATCATGCCGTCATCATCGATTGCGTCCAGAGCGTTATCTATAACATGCGCCATCACCGCGCCAAGACGTTCTTCATCGGTTATTATAGCAATCCCCTCGACATTGCATTTGAAAGTCAGCCGTCCTGCCGCCCGGGTATTGCGCTCGACGAGCTGCTGGAGAAACCTTGGCAGGTCCAGCGCGGTCGATGCGGCGGCCTGTTTCCCGCCTTCATGCAGCCTGACGAGCAGATTGTTCATTTTCTCAACCGACTCGCTCACGGTCTGAAGCATGTCTTCCTGAAATGCGGGATTGTTTTTATGCTTCTCCGCATTCTTGACCATAAGCGACAGCTGGCTGACAAGGTTTTTGATATCATGGAGCACGAAGGCAAAACGGCGATTGAACTCATCGAACTGTTTTGCTTCCGCCAGCGCCCTTGCGGACTGCTGCTCGGCCAGATAACTCGCCGACTGACGTCCGACCGTTTTTAACAAGTCGTAATCTTCCCAGTTCAGTTCGCGCAAAACCCGCGGCTGGCCAAGCATCAGGATTCCCAGCAGCCGGTCGTGGTGCAACAAAGGAACCACAAGCCAGGCCCGGACATCGTCCCGCGTGTCGCGCAGCCATTCGGGAATGACCAGACCCCGATACGCGTCGGGATCCTCGCGGAACTGATCGAGATTGATCACCCATTGATGCTCTTCCAGCATCACGGCGAAATTCTGATCGGCCGTCTGCGTCCCCTCGACGACCCGGCTGTTCCATGATTTCAGCAATTCGAACTGATCGGGTTCGTTGTAAAGCCACAATGTGCCTTCGGGGCTCTCGACGATATCGGCAAGTCCGCGGATTACGCGCTCGGTCAGATCGCGCCCTGAACCAACCGATGAAATCGTTCTGATCAGGCGCAGCCACTCCTCGCGATAGTCGTAGCGATAGGTGAAAAAGTACTTGTTGATCGTAACCTTCACCCACGCCCGGAAACTGCCGGAAAACAGGGTAAGAAACAGCAGGATTATTGCCGCGAACAGGAAAACAACCTGGACGGCGGGACCCCATTCGCCGCCGAATTCGCGGAGGTAGAAACCGGCCGCCGCCATCAGCAGAAGGTAGATACCCGCGCCGATCAGGGTGGCGGAATGGAAAATAACCCGCCTTGATACGGCAACATCGAGCGACCAGTCGGGATTTCGGGCCGCGGAGACGGCGATCAGCGGCGCGATGACCGCATTTACAATACCGCGGGCGTCGATCAGTTCCGGGTTGACGGACTGGAACAAAAGCCCGTCGGAATACATGAAGAATTCATAGGCGAACATACCGCCGACGCCGAGACAGATATATTTGATGCCCCAACGGTGTTCGCGCCGTGTGTTTCGATAAAGATTCTCGATGAGAAGAATGCCGACGACCGCGATAATCAGACGACCGAGGATTGCCAGATCAATCCCGACGCTTCTGGTCACATCGATATCCGTCGCCCCGGCGAGACAACCGACCGTAAGGTTGAACGCGCATAGAACCACGATGGCCGGAAAGACAATTCGGCCGAACTTCCGATGGACGTCGGTATCCCATGTCTTCGACAGGACACCTGCAAGGAACAACAGCCAGCCGCCACCGCGGAGAATTTCAAGCACATTCGTCGCAAGCTGGCTTCCGCCTTCGGCCGAATATCCGTATGCGGTGGACACGCTCCAGGCGGCGGTCAGGACGCTGGCGGCGATCAGCCACGCACCGACCCAGCCGCGCTTCCAGCTCGCAAACAGCAGCATGGTCAGAAGAATGAATGTCAGCGCCGAGATCGAATAGCTGACAGTTCCGATATTGCCGGTAATCGCTTCAAACAGAGAATCAGGCACGTCAGCGCGCACCATTTGGCCAGAGGACGACCCGGAAGGTCTGAATCAGCACGATGAGATCGAGAAACAGGCTGTAATTCTTGATGTAGTACAGGTCGAACTGGAACTTTTCCTTCGCGTCCTCGATGGACGCACCATAGGGATAGTTGAGCTGCGCCCAGCCACTGATGCCCGGTTTTACGCGATGGCGTTCCTGATAATAGGGTATGGCTTCGTGAAGCTGGTCGACGAAAAAGGGCCGTTCCGGGCGGGGGCCTATAAAGCTCATCTCGCCTTTGAGAACATTGAAAATCTGGGGAATCTCATCAATCCGCGTCTTGCGAATAAAATTGCCGAGCCGCGTGATACGGCTGTCGTTCAATGCCGCCCAGCGCGGCACACCGTCGGATTCGGCGTCTGTGCGCATACTGCGGAACTTGAGAAGCATGAACGATTTTCCATTCAATCCCACCCGCTCCTGACGATAAAAGGCCGGACCGGGGCTTTCCAGCTTGATCAGAATGCCGGTGATGAGCAGAACCGGCAGAGCAACGATCAGCAATGTGAGACTGGCCAGCACATCGAATATCCGCTTGAGCATGGCCTGCAGCCAGCCGCCTACGAACCCGTCCGAGAAAATGAGCCAGCTCGGATGAAGCGCATCAAGATCGACCTTGCCGGTCTCGCGCTCCCAGAATGTGGAATAATCGGTAACAGTCACACCGGCGAGCTTGCAGTCAAGCAAGGCACTGGTCGGCATGCCCCCTCGCCTCTCGTCAACGGCGACAACGATCTCCTCTATGCCTTTTTCGCCGCAAAGCTCTGCAAGGGACATATTTCCCCAAAGGTTGCGATCGTCGGCAATCTTGGCTTCGCGGTCGCTGATGGGAACGAAACCGACAACCCTGAAACCATGCGAACCGCCGCTGTCTTCCAGCTTTTCCACCCGCGCGGCTTTCTCTCCGACCCCAAGGACGAGAATCCTTCTTTTAAAGGTTTCAATATCGGCAACATGCAGGAACATCCAGCTGTCCTTCCCCCCTAAAACTGGGCCATTATTTTTAGAGACCGAAGGGGGATGCGATGGCTCGGAAACGACATTCGGACGAGGATATACTGAAGCTTCTG